>UMHD01022916.1_pt1 | contig 59424 bp, 49 predicted proteins | sample 1965461 | NCBI WGS metagenome assembly UMHD01 (sample SAMEA4836091, study PRJEB28245) | human gut metagenome | biome: gut microbiome; material: fecal sample | place: Denmark | collected 2008 | reverse complement strand
GGCGCGGACTGCAACCTTGCAGTCCGCGCCTGTTTACTTTGGGTATCTGTTACTGAGCTCCAATTAAAAATCGCCGTATGTCAAGCTGTCGTGAATGGCAAGCGCCGCGGCGCCGTTGGCTCCGCTGTAGTCATTTGGCTCCACAAAGCGGAACTCCGTGCCGGGGTGGAGCGCATTGCAGAGATTTGTGTGGATGACATTCAAGAGCAGCTCCCTGTTTTCCGGCACGCCAAACAGCACGCCGTCGATGAACATGATGCGGGAGCTGGCGAAGTTGACCACGTTGGCCACTGCGAGGCCCAGCATGTTGACCGCGCTCTCCACAATGCGCCGCACGTCCTCGTCGCCCTCCATCTGGGCGGATATGATATTCTGCATGGTAGGCGGCTCCCCCTGGCAGAGACTGCGGAGCAGCTTCGCCTCGCCGTGGTCCATCGCCTCTTTACAGCGGGTGATGACTGCCACGTCGCTGGAGTACGCCTCCAGGCACCCGCGGTTTCCGCAGCTGCAGAGCAGGCCGTTCGGCTGCATGATCATATGGCCGACCTCACCGGCGCCGACAACGGAGCCGACGACATTGCTGGTGTCCAGAAACAGAGGACATGCGATGCCTCGGGAGATGAAGAAGTACGTAAAATTGTGAATGTCCTTCAGAAGCTCCCGCTGGGTCAGCCGGAGCCCGTAGGCCCGGGCACAGGCGTTGTTTTCAATACTGATGGGACCGCTGTAGCCGGTCAGAGCTCTCACATCATCCCGGACGGGCTTATCCCGCCAGCCAAAGCTGGGCAGGGTATCCAGAATCCCGTCCTCGCTGTTGACGACGCCGGGCATACAAAAGCCAATGCCGGAAATGTCGTTCAGGGTGAATCCGCAGGCGTCCAGGGCCTCCTGGAGCATGATGCACCCCAATTTCACATTCTCATCATAGCCGTGGAACAGCCGGTTATCCTGGTTGGCATAGATCGTTTTACCCATCAGGTTGCGGACGCATATGACTCTTTTGTAGCCTCGGATCTCGATGCCCACATAGTGCTTTGCATCCGGGACAATGCTCACTCGCCGCGCTTTTCTTCCCAAGCTGTTGGAATCAAGGATGGGCTTCTCGTCCTCTTTTACCAGACCGGCCGCAATCAGATAATTGACGTTGGTGGTGATCGTGGCCTTGGTCAGTCCAAGCAGATCAGCTATTTCAGAGCGCTTGATAGGGCCGCGGTAATAGATTGTTTTGAGTACTTCGGATGTGCTTGCGGACCATGTTCCCGGCAAGACGCTTCGTTGAATACTTTGCATGAAAACCACCTCTTAATCTAATAAGACGGACCAGTCTGGTTTAAAGCTCAGTTTTGAGGATCAAAGGCGGATACCCTGAAGAAATACGTCGGCGACTTGATTCTGCTCGTCCAATACGACAAGGTCTGCGTCCTTCCCATCTTCGATCGAGCCCTTCCGATCGTACACGCCGATCAGCTTGGCGGGGTTTTCGGTGAGCACTGGGAGGATCTCCTCCAGGGACAGCCCGGTAAAGGAGAGCAGGTTTCTCAGCGCCCGGTCCTGCGTCAGCGTACTGCCGGCGCGCGTCCCGTCGGAGGCCAGCTTGGCGTCCCCCTTCTCCACGACCACCTGATTGACCCCCAGATGGTAGTTTCCATCCGGCAGGCCGGCGGCCATGATGGAGTCGGTAATGGCAACGAGACGCTGCGGTCCCTTGGTCTTCCAGAGCAGGCGGACAATGGCGGGGTGCAGGTGGAGGCCGTCGCAGATCATTTCACAGTAGACGTCCGACTCCAGAGCGGCCCCGATAATGGCGGGGCGGTGCTGATGGAGCGGCGCCATCGCGTTGAAGGTGTGCGTGCAGGCGGCGGTTCCGGCCTGGATGGCAGCCATGGCGGTGTCGTAATCTGCGCCGGAATGCCCCATCGCCACAACAATGCCCAGCTCCCGGAGTCTGGGGATCAGCTCCAGAACGCCCTCAACCTCGGGGGAGACTGTGATATACCGAATGTTCCCGTTGGCCTGGCGCTGGTAGGAGGCAGCCAAGTCCGCGGAGCCTTTTTTCAGCAGATGCTCCGGCATGGCGCCCTTGAACTCAGAGGCGAGGAACGGGCCCTCCAGGTGGATGCCCAGCAGCTGCGCGCCTTTCCCGGCGGAAGCCTGGTATTCGATGCACTGAGAGATCGCGCGGCTTGTCTGCTCCTCGGTATCCGTCAGGATGGACGCCAGCCAGGAGGTGGTTCCGTTTTTCGCAAAGAACTTTCCGATCTTCTCCAGGTCCTCTGCCGACGCGCCGTTGACGTCGACACCCACAGCGCCATGGGTGTGGATGTCGATAAAGCCGGGAACGATCCTGCGGCCGGCGGCGTCGAACACCGTTCCGCTGGTCTGGCAGTCCGCCTCCAGCAGATTGATCGTTCCGTCCTGAATATAAATGGTCTTTTTCTGGAATGTGTGATCAATATAAACTTGACCATTTATGATATATGTACCGTTCATTGGTATCACCTATTTCAGCAGAATCAGTCGGGCAGATTGGCAACAAATTCAGTAAAGCGAAGCAGGGCGTCGGGGTGATTTTGGAGGATGGTGACCGGGAAGTGCGCGGAGACCTCGCCGTAGGCGGCGTGGCGCACCACGCTGCGGTGCCAGTCCCGGAAGCAGCCGAGACGGATCTTGCGGGCGTTGTAGATCTCGTTCATGCCAATGGTAACGCACCAGCGAGGCATGTCGTCCAGAGCGCCGTTGAAGTCGCCGATGGCGTTGGCGGTGCGGGTCTCCGGCGTGATCTTCAGAACGCGGGTGTGCAGCTCCTTGAACTGCTCCGGAGTCAGCTCATCCTGCGCCTCGTTGAAGGCGAGGTGGCCGTTGATGCCGATTCCGCCAAAGCAGATATCCACGCCGCCCAGCTCGGCAATCAGCTGACCCATACGGTCCGGATTCTTCGGGTCCGGGAAGACGCGCTGCTCCTCCGGCATCACCAGCTCGGGCTTGAGCTTGGTGTAGACGGTGCGGTCCATGAAGCCGCGGAAGCTCAGGGGGTGGTCATGGTCGATCCACTCCTGATCGTCCGTCAGATACTCGTCCATATTCAGGAACCAGACGTTTTTCAGGCTGATATTCTCCTGGTTGACCATGTCCACGAAGTAGGGGTACTGGCCGACGGGGCCCACCGGGCAAATGAACACGGTGCGCTCGCCCAGAGCATTCTTTCTCTTGATCTCATCCACCATCTCCTGGGCGATGGCCTTGAATACCGCCTGATTGTCCTCCAGCACCTGGATGGGCAGCTTGGGGGCCTTGAGGAGCTCCTCTTTGGTATAGTAATAATATTCGTGACGCATAACGTACTCCTTTCATTCCTCAGAGAGAGGAAAACCGGTATATTTTCTTGTTACTTCCAAAATGCGGTAGACGTCCAGGTAAGGCTGATACTTCTGTTCATTTTTGCAGATCAGATCCCGCATCTCATACCAGCCGGCAGCCGCCTGCTGAGCATCACCCCCGGCCAGCGCGCCCATGGCGCGGCTCAGCGCCAGGATATACTCCCGATGGTACTGCAGGATCTCCCAGAACAGAGGGGAGCCGTCCTTGGGGACGTCCAGGGAAGCGCTCTGGCAGAGCCGGGATATCTGCTCCATACGCTCTGCAATCGCCGGATCTGTGCGCGCTCCCTTGCCGTTGAGGTAGTCGCAGCTGCTGAGGGTGGACAGCTCATTCAAGTACGACAGGACCTGGTCCGCGCGCTCGCCGTACGCCGCGGAGAAGTATTCCTGAATCAGCGCCTGGGGATCGGCGGACTCGTCGAATAAGGTATAGCCCATAACGTAGTTGGGCAGCGCGTTGGGGAAGACCACGCGGAGCTCCTGGCAGCTGATGTACCCGTCCAGCCCCATCTTATGAAGCTGCTTGATGTCGCTGGAAATCACGCGGGCGATGTGGACGTATCCGAAGTCGCCGTAGTGGGCGCGCCCCAGGGGGTAGTCGTACACGAAGCTGTCCCCGTGGAAGAGCTGCTGCCAGCCGCGGAGGAACGCCAGATTCTCTTGGAGGTTGGTAGGAAGAACAATGTGGTTGCGCTCAAATGCCGGGATGGGAACCTCCGGCCCGCTTAAATCGTAGGAGGCCTCAAAGGTCCGGCTGATGGGTGCGAACATCAGCACGAAGCGGTCGGGATTCTCTAGCTTCTCCTTGGTGGGAGGCCAGAGCAGTTCCTGATAGAGCAGGAAGACGATCCGCGTTGACAGCTTCTCCGCGGTCAGGCGGCGGTCGATCTCATTGAGCAGGGAGACATATTGATCGGAGGGCGTCGTCTGCCGGCACCCGCAGCACTCGCAGACGTTGTTGTATTCGTCGGCCAGCCAGACATGCAGGTAGTCTACGGCCGGATTGCTCTTTGCGTATTGTACCACCAGATCAGCAAAAATGTCTATCGAATCGCCGTTGTGAAAACAAAGATTGGTGTTTGCGGGACTGCCCTGCCACAATTCACGCCTGCCCGCGATTTCAGCCGTCATGGCCTGCTTCTCCGGGGTGAGGGGGCTCCGCTCCTGATCCCAGGAGACGGTCTCATAGCCCAGGACTTCGCCGGTCCATCCGTGCCCGGCCTTGTGGAGCAGAAGCCCCCGCTTTTTCAGCTCTGCCTCCAGAACTGCAGTATCCTTCTGAGCGTCCTCCACGCTGTAGAGCTCGGGCTTCAGGTACGGATTGCCCTGGTGCTGATACCAGCGGGCCAGAAAGGCAAAGGGCACTTTAAACTGTAAGAAGAAGCTGTTGCACCCGATTTTAGGGAGCCAGTCGATGAAGTCCAGAATATTTTCCCGGGAGTCGGCTCCTTCGATACATACGCCCCGATGACGGAAGGAGGCCTGTTTCTGATACTCTGCGGAAAGAGACTGGATGGAGATGGCGGGAACTATTTCGCACTGCTCCCCAGGTCCAAGGAATCTGCAGCCCAAATGATGGAGATAGTCATAGACGCCCAGCAGTACGCTGCGGTCATTGACGCCGCAGATATCCCCGCCGTCAGGGCCCACCCGGATGGAGAACGCGTCCAGCGCCTCCTGACCGGTTACTGCAAGGCGGAAGGTCAGTCCAGAGGTGGAGGGAAGCATTCTCGTCAGATACTTCTCAAGCTGTGAGGCGGCAAACTGCACGGTTGGGGAAGACGCAGCAGGACAGGCTATCTTCATATCGCTGATACCTCCGTCAAAGTAAAATTACAAATAAAGGGGACCCTATGAACCGGACAAATGCCGTTCCATAGGGTCCGTTCCTATGTTTCGTTGATCTGCAGCAAGGCAGAATGAATGCCTTAGATGCCGAGGGCTTCCTTCATAACATCATAGAGGACAACCGTGTTCATATCCACAGCCTCATCCTCGGTAATGGACTCGCCGTCCAGGAAGTCCTGCTGGAGGTGATCGTAATAGCCCTCCATAGTGCCGTCCTGCAGATTGGAAGTCAGAGTGGCAATGTCAAACCAAGTGGCGTCGCCGGTCTGGGCCAGGTTGGCCTCCAGGCTGGTCTTGGTCTGGCCAGCGCACCACTGGGCAACCTCCTCCCAGTTGTCGGGGTTGGAGCCGTAATCCATGCCCTTGTACAGAGCGCGGGAGAACCGGACCAGGATGTCGTGATTTTCCTCGGCGTAGTCAGGCAGGCAGATCCAGCTGGACAGGTTGATGGAGCCGTTGGAGAACTCGATCTCCTTGGAGTCCTCTACCTGGTTGAGGATCTCGGTGGTATAGGGGTTCCAGGCGACGGCCACATCAACGGTGCCGGACACCATGGCGGAGACCATGTAGGACACATCCATGTCGAACAGCTCCACATCGGCCTCGGTCAGGCCGGCCTGGGACAGGGCGCTCTGCAGGGTGGACTCGGAGGAGGAACCGCTGTTGTAGGCGATCCGCTTGCCGGCCAGGTCCTCGATGGACTCGATGCCGCTGTCAGCGGTGACCACAATCTTGTCGCTGGTGTGGACGGAGCTGGGGGCGAAGACCAGAGCGCGGCCCTGGATGCACAGGGTGTGGGCGCCCTTGCCGATGTAGGCCAGGTCAATGCTGCCGCCTTCCATAGCGGCGATCTCAGAAGGACCGTCAGCAAACTCCCACAGCTCAACAGTGATGCCCTCTTCCTCGAAGGCGCCGGTGTTCATGGCGGACAGGACGCCCCACAGAGAGGCATAGTTGGGCATATAGCCGATGCGCAGGGTGATGGGATCGGCGCTGGAGGTGCTGGTGGAGGCGGAAGTGCTGGACGTGGTGGACTGGCTTCCGGTGCTGGTATCAGAGCCGGAGCCGGACCCGCTGTCACTGTTGCCGCACGCAGCCAGAGAAGAGACCATGGCGAGGGCAAGCAGCAGGGATGTGAGCTTCTTTTTCATTTTGATTCCTCCTAAAATTTTTCAATTTATCCATTCAGCCGTCAAAGCGGCGGGATAACCTTACTTCCGGACTTCCAGGTACTCCTGGTAGACCTCATTCCAGACCTCAGCCTTCAATTCCATGAAGCGGGGGTCGCTCTTGGTGCCCTGATCCCGGGGATAGGGAATATCAACGTCCACAATTCTCTTGATGCGGCCGGGACGGGCGGACATGATTACCACCCGCTGGGCCAAAAGGATTGCCTCGTCCACATCGTGGGTAATAAAGAAGCAGGTCTTCTTTTCACCCTCCCAGGTCTTCAGAAGCTCTGTCTGGAGCTGAGCGCGGGTCTGGGCGTCCAGAGCGCCGAAGGGCTCGTCCATCAGCAGAACCTCGGGGTTGTTGGCGTAAGCGCGGGCGATGGCCACACGCTGCTTCATACCGCCGGACAGCTCCTTGGGGAAGGAGTTCTCAAAGTCCTCCAGGCCCACAAGCTTAATGTATTTGCGGGCAATCTCCGTGCACTGCTCCTTGGGCATGCGCTTCATTTCAGGGCCAAACATAACGTTCTGCAGAACGGTCAGCCAGGGGAACAGGGCGTACTGCTGGAACACCACGCCGCGTCTCACATCTGTGCCCACGATCCGCTCTCCATCCAGATAGCACTCGCCGCTGGTGGCCTCGTGCAGGCCGGCCAGGATGTTCAGCAGAGTGGATTTGCCGCAGCCGGAAGGACCAACTACACAGACAAACTCATTCTCCATAATGTCCAGGTTTACGCCGTTCAGCGCCACAGTCGTGCCGTGCTCGCCCTTATACTCTTTTACTACATTCTGAATGCTGAGCTTTACTCTTCGCGTCTCTCCTGCCACGATGTCAGTCTCCTTTCAATGATGTCCACAAACAGGTTTAACAGAAGTCCGATGATGCCGATGATAATAATGTAGGCCAACATCGCGCCGGTCTCGAAGGTGGTCTGCAGGCTCCGAATCCGCATGCCCAGGCCGCCCTGTGCACCAGTGGATTCCGCAGCGAGCAGGGTGGTCAGGCCAGCACTCAGACCCAGCCGTACAGCTGTGATGACGAAGGGCAGAGTCGCGGGCAGAATGATACGGAAGAAGATATCCATATCGTTGGCGCCGAGAACCCGGGCAGCCTTGATCAGAGTGTTGTCAATGCTGCGGATGCCGTGGAAAATCGTGATGGACATGGTCATGAATGTGCAGATCCAAATCAGGATGATCTGGGGGGGCTTGCCGACGCCGGCCGCAATCACGATCAGAGGCGCGTACGCCAGGGCGGGGATGTTGCGGATGAAGTTGATCCAGGGCTCGATGATCTTGCGCACCGGCATATACCAGGCCATGAGGAATGCGGCCGGCACAGCGGTGAGGAAGCCTAAGCCGAAGCCCGCTGCGATGGAGGTCAAGCTGCTGAACAGGTCAGACCAGAACGCACCGCGGTCGATCATGGTCTGGAGTCCCTCAATTACCACAGGGATAAAGGGGAAACTGTTTCCTGTCCGTTTACCCAGAGAAAGTAAGTACCAAACTACCAGCGCTGCGCAGAACGAGAGCAACAGCCAGAGCTTGTCACTTATTCCCTTCTTCTTTGTCTTCCCTTTCATATGACACCTTCCTTTTTGCGCTTTTTTCACATTTTCGCACGGAATCATGCGGCTGCCCCTTCACTCTGCATATATCCGTGTAAAATGTAAGAAAACCAACTAAGTCTAATGGCAGGATTGCCTGCTCAAATGGATACCTCTATCCGCTGCGAGCGGCTGAAAGAAGCACCAGGCGGCAGAAGAATCGCTCCAGGACGCTCTGCAAGCTGATGGCCTGGGCCCGGGTAGCCTGTCCAAGGCTCGATGCAGACCCAGCCGGGGATCTCAGGGAGGCTCCAGAGAAGGACGTAGGGGTAGCCCTTCGTGGCAACTCGCAGATAACGACCGGTATCAATTTCCTCCAACTGAATCCATTCAGACTGCAGATTGGAAAAGCAGATGCTGTCGTTCTCAAAGAGACTTTCGGTAAGAGCAAGCCGGTCGCTTCCGTCAGGGCTCTCCTGCGTTTGGAAACGGATGCAGTAGTCGCGGATGCTCCGCCCGGCTGTGAAAGGGCACCGAAGTCCGGTGTGGAATCCCAGCTGTACGGGCATATCGCTTGCTCCAAGATTATTGATCGTACAAGTGGTGGTTAAAAATCTTCCCTCAAGCACATGGCTGGTCTCGAAGGAAAAGGGCCACGGCCACCGGATGCGGTCGCCGGCCCACTGCAGCCGGAAGCGGAGATGATCCGCTCCCTCCTCTGCAAGGCTGTGCTCCATATCCCGCACAAAACCGTGGGCGCCGGCTTCGTAGCGGACACCGTCCACAGAGAACCAGCCGCCGTCCACCTTCCCGCACCAGGGGAAGCAGACCGGGGCCCGCCGGGGCCAAAACTCCGGGTTTCCATCCCACAGGCAGGAGACGGAGTCCCCGCCCAGCGTGTGAATATCCCAGAGTTCCGCCCCTTTGCTGTTCACGGACACTGAGAGAGATTCATTTTTTATAGAGTAGATCATGTTCCCTCACCATCCGTACAGGCTCTCAGATGAAGCAGTTGACCAGGTTGTAGCAGCTGATTGCGGTAATGACAATAAGCAGCCAGAAGAACAGCCGGTCGACGTCGCTGTTGCTCAGTTTTTTGCTGATGCTGCGCCCCAGATTGCCGCCCAGGATGCCGCCGACTACCATCACAAGCAGGACCGGCCACTCAAATTCCGGGACGGTGCCGCGGGCAACGGTGCTGATAAAGCTGGCGGACTGGGAAAACAGGATCACGTACAGGGAGTTGAGCGCAGCCGTCTTGGTATCCATGGAGAAAAAATAGTACAGCACGGCCAGATTGATAGGGCCACCGCCGATTCCCAAAAAGGCGGATAAAAGGCCCAGTACCAGACCGATGCACACACAGACCACCGGCTGGGTCACATTCCTGGCGGTGATGCGCGGCCGGTTCAGGGTGTACGCCAGAACCCCGAGGGTAAGGGCGATCATCATGACCTGCTGCGCCACGGAGACGGTCATGCCGCCGGCGGCACGGACCAGCTCGAAGAGCTCTTTGCCGACCACGCCGCCGATGGCAGCGCCTATGGCCAGCAGCGTGCCCCTGCGGGGCTCCACCTTCACGTCGCCTCTGCGGCTGCGGATCATCGACGTGATGGTCATGGCCAAAACGGTACAGCCGGACAGGAAGCTGACGGTGGCTACCGGCATGCCGGAGACCGCGTCCAGCACCGGCTTGATGATGACGCCGCCGCCCACTCCGCTGATGCCGCCGATGGTCGTGGCTAAGAGGCAAATCAGGAAGCTGAAGAGGATCTGCATACTCAGCAGTCACTCCTCTCAGCGAAGCTGGGCAAAGCGATTGTCATACGCCCCAAGCAGAGGCAGACAGTAGTCCCGGAACTCCGGACGGATGCTGGCGCCATCCTCGCCGATCCACTCCATGGGGAACTTTTTCTCCGCGTTGGCGACCTGCTCCAAGGGAACGAGGCAGGTCTCGCTGCGGTACTCCGGCTCCCGGGTGGTCTGGAAGCCGACCATGAAGCCGGTCTTGCCCTCCACAGCGGAGCGCACGGCCACAGCACCGGCCTCCTCGGCCTCCCGCTGGTCCACCTCGGACATGAGGGCCACGCTGACCCGGCCCAGCAAACCGGGCTTCTCCGACCGGGACTTCAGGCCGGTCTCCTGCATGATCATGTCGCTGAGAGTCTGGGCGGCGCCGCCGGGGATTTTATGGCCGAAGCCGTCCACAATGCCGGAGTCGGCCACAGGAGAGCCGTCGGCGTAGTGGATTCCCTCGGATACGGTGACCAGAAGGCCGCGGCCCTTGCTCCACTTCTCTTTGACCGCGGACAGGAACTGCTCCTTGTCGAAGTTGGTCTCGGGCAGGTACACCAGATGCTCGCAGGGCATCTGGTCGGCAAACAGGGCGGAGGCGGCGGTGATCCAGCCGGCGTTGCGGCCCATGAGCTCCATCACCACCACATGGATGGGCAGGGCGGAGGCGTCAAAGGCCAGCTCCAGGGCGGACACCGCGGCATATTTGGCCGCACTGCCGAAACCGGGGCAGTGGTCCGTGACGGCCAAGTCATTGTCGATGGTCTTGGGGATTCCGATGACCCGCAGCTCGTAGCCGGACTGGCAGGCCAGCTGATAGACCTTGTGGCAGGTGTCCATGGAATCGTTGCCGCCGTTGTAAAAGAAGTAGCGGATGTTGAACTTCTTGAAGCACTCCAGCACCGCAGGGTAGTCCGCGTCGGTGAGCTTCCGCCGGCAGGAGCCCAGAGCGGAGGCGGGGGTGCGGGCCAGCAGGTCCAGCTGCTCCTGGCTGAACTGACCCAGATCCATCAGGTCCCCGGCCAGAATGCCTTCTGCACCGAACCGGGCGCCGTAGATAGTTTCGATCTCCTCGTGGAGCTTGGCCTCCCGGACAGCTCCCAGCAGGGAGCTGTTGATGACCGGGGTGGGGCCGCCGCCATGGGCGATGAGCATATTTCCTTTCAGCATATGTACTGCGCCTCCCTTACACCGTGGTAAGGGTGTCGTCCTTCATGCATAGGTGGACGGCGCCCACTTTGAAGGTCTTGGGCAGAGCCAGGATGTTGGGGTTGGGACCCACGAACTTCTTCTTGGCGTCCTCCAGAGCCTCCTCGAAGGTGGCCCGGGTCTTCAGGCCCATGCCGCGGGCGATGCCGGGCTCCTGGGCGCCCACGATGTAGATGGCGGAGGTGTTCATCTCAGCGATGTGGCCGCAGCTCATCATGGAGAAGCCGTGGAAGGGATGGAAGGCGTTGCAGTAGCGGTACTTGCGGATGTACTCCTCATTGGTGGCGAAATACTCGCCGTAACGGTTCATATCGGGGAGGATGTTCATGTGGTCGTGCTGGAACATCTCATACAGCTCCCGGAGGTAGGGCCAGCGCTCGTCGTGGAAGTAGCCGTTGCAGATGGAGGAGCAGATGATGACGCAGTTCTCCTTCATAACGCGCTTGTGGCGGATCACCTGGGCGGACAGGGCCTGCATCATCTGGATGGGGTTGGTGCCCATGCCGTCGCCGTAGTGGAAGTCCTGGGGCATGCCGAAGACCATGACGTCGAACTTCTCTTCCGCCCAGGGCACGTAGGTGCGCTTGTTGGCGACCTTCCAGGACTCGGGCTGCATCACCTTGGCGTAGCCGGAGAAAATGGCGATCTGGCGGGAGTAGGTGTCCAGCACGGCGTCGCAGCAGAAGAAGGGGTGGCCCATCTTCTCCTCCATGTGCATGCCGATCTCATCGAACTTGGTGCGCATGAGGGAGTGACCGGACACGGGGGTGAAGTCGGGACGGTGCATGACCTTGGGGACGTGGTGGCTGGCGATGCTCCGCCAGTGGGTGATGCCGGTGGAGCAGTGCTTGTAGCCGCCGGAGTAGCCGCCGTAGGGGTTGCCCTGGGTGTGGCCGATGAGGATGGGGATGTCGCACTCAAAGACGTACTTGTTCATCAGCACCGGGTCGCCCCGCTGGGTGACGCCCAGGTCGACCATGTGCTCGGGGTCCTCGCTGTCGTGGCTGGTGATCTGGTTGGTCCAGTAGAACTCGTTGAACAGGTCCTCGCCCAGGATCTTCTTCATCTCCGGCACGGTGGCGCGGGGGTGCAGGCCGTTGGAGAACAGGAGCAGGATGTCCTTCTTCTCCACACCGGCGGCGTACAGCTCGTCCAGGCAGGCCCGGATGGAGACGCGGCGGTGGGCGGTGGGCTGGGTGCCGCCCTTGACAATGTCAGGGATGACGAAAACCACAGTCTTGCCGGGGCCGGCCAGCTCCTTCAGAGGAGGCATCCCCATGGGGTGGCGGATGGACTCCAGGGTGGCGGCGTACAGGCTGTCCCAGTCCTGAGGCAGGCAGGGGGGATCGGGCACGGTCTCGCCGGGGATAAAGACCTTGGTGTTGTCGGGCAGCTCGGCGCTCATCAGACCGTGGCCGTATTCAAAATCAAGTTTCATGTCTGTCTCTCCTTATTTTCCAAGGTAGGTTTTGATGATCTCCAGATACTCGTCGGGGTAGAAACCGATCTCACCCTGGAAACGGGTCAGGGCAATCAGGCCGCCGTCGATCTCCTCAATGGAGGCAAGCATTTCGGCGTTGTCCACCTTCAGGCCGCCGCCGTACACCACATCCAGGCCGCCGGTGCGCTCCTTGACAAAGCGGGCGATCTTGGTGATGTAGTCCTTGCCGGCCGGGGTCTTGCCCGGGCCAATGGACCAGACGGGCTCATAGCCGATGACTACCTTGGAGGTGTCCACACCGTCCAGGCCCACGCTGAGCTGCTCGCCCAGGACCTCCTGCCAGCGCTCCTGCTCCTCGCTCTTCTCGCCGATGCAGTAGAGCACGGTCAGGCCCTGCTCCACAGCCAGGCGGATCTCCTGGTTCAGGAGGCGGTTGACTGCGGCGGTGTCGGTCACCCCGGCCTCAGCCAGGATGCCGGCCTTGTCGTTGCGCTCCTCGCAGTGGCCGATGATGGTGGACGTGCACCCCATCGCCTTGGCGATAGAGGCGGGACGGTTGGTGGTGAAGGCTCCGAAGTTTCCGCCCACGGCGGTGTTCATCCGGTAGACACCCTGGCAGCCCACCTGAACGGGGCTGTTTTCGCACAGGGCGCTCACAGCGCCCAGGATGTGAGCCTCGGGGAAGTATTGAACAAACTCAACCTGGCTGGGGTCGTACTTCTTCAGACCATCCTGGGTGTGGGAGACAATATAGCTGCCCCAGTCCTTCAGCGGGGCGATCCGGTTGACGCCGCCGTACTCCACGGGAACGTCGAACCGCTTCAGATTCAGATACAGATGCTTCATGGCCGCTCCTCCTTACTTCTTGTAGAAGGCGATCATATCCTCTAGGGACTTCTGCTCCACCAGAGGAGCCTTCCCGTAGGAGCCGAAGTTGACGATCAGGGAGCCGACCGCCTCCTTCACGCCGGCCTCCACCCGGCTCATGAGCAGGGCCACATCCTCGTCAGGCACATTGCCGGTGAGGATGGTGTCCATGATGGGCGGGAAGAACACACGGGGATCGAAAGCGGACTTCTTCTCCTCCAGCAGGGCGTACACACCGCCGATGGAGGCGCTCTTCTGCAGCTCGGGCTGCTGAGCAAACAGCTCCTTCATGTTCCGGGTGACGGCCAGGCGGATGTCGGTGTCCACGTTGATCTTCCGGATGCCGCAGGGAATGGCGGCGATGAGCTCGTCCACATTGATGCCGTAGGCGTTCTGGATGTCGCCGCCCAGGTCGTTGATCTCCTTGACGATGTACTGAGGCACGGTGGAGGAGCCATGGGACACCAGCGCGCAGAAGATGCCCAGCCGGTTGATGCACTCCTTGATGGCGATGGGGATCTCACGGCGCAGCTTGGCGTTCTTGCCCTTGTTGGCGCCGTGCTGGGTGCCGTAGGAGATGGCCAGGGCGTCTACCCCAGTATCCTGGATGAACTTCACCGCGTCCAAGGGGTTGGTGTAGGTGGAGGTGGCGGCGAAGACGTGGTCCTCCTGGCCGCCCAGCACGCCCAGCTCGCCCTCGACGCTGACGCCCCGGGCGTGCGCGTACTTGACCACCTCGCGGGTCAGCTCAATGTTCTGATCCAGCGGCAGGGAGGAGCCGTCGATCATAACGGAGGTGTAGCCGCCGTCAATGGCAGCCACGCAGGAGTCAAAATCCTTGCCATGGTCCAGATGAAGTACGATGGGGATGGGAGAGTTCTCACCGTACTTCTTCACCGCGTTGGCAATGTTCCGGGCACCCTTCTTTTTGTCCTCCAGGGTCCCGTTGGCAAAGTCCACACGGCCGCCCATGAAAGCGTTGGCCAAATCCGCGCCCTGCAGGATAGCGGGAGAGCGGAAGGTTTCGTGCATCTCAATAACAGCTTTGGCCTGTGCCACAGCGTTAACATTGAACGCACCCTGAGCATAATTGTGAGTTTCGGCGGCCTCCATGAGAGGTCTCAGTGGTACCAGTGGCATAATTCATAACCTCCATCATTTAAAGTTAATTATTTTTTTAATTAAATTAACTAATTGAAGTATATACCTTTTGGGGCCATGTTGCAATTCGGAATAGATAACAAAGATTTTACACTTTTTTCTATAAAATACACAAAAGGGCGGATTGAGATTACGGTCGGCACAAATAAATTAACGAATCGTTCTTGTGCACAGGTACTAAAAATGATCTGTCTATTTTGGTAGTTTCAACACTTGTGAATTGTATAAGCCGAGGATACTATTTACTTAAAGTACTGTTCTTCGGGCTCAAACTTTTGGCTTCTGCTGTGAAATGACCGGGTTGGAGCGGACGGATAGGAGGCGATCAATGAACGTGAAAATGTTAGTTCGTACCGCCGGAGCACTTGTTTTTTGTTCTTTGCTTTTTGGGGTTTCCGGGTGCCAGACGAGGGAGCCGCTCCTGTATGTGAACGGAACTGCGGTCACGGAAGAAGAGATGGCGCTGCTCAATGACGGTGCCGATACTGCGGTCCGTATGAAGGTACTGCAGCAGACGGCGGAAGAGTATGGCGTGATCGATGCGTTTTCACTCGAGGAGCTGAAAAGCGATCTGGAGCAGGAGAATCAGCGGCGGGCACAGCAGCTGCAGGATGGAGAAGTGGTCTACGGGATTCAAGAGTACACTCTGGTTCAGTATTACAACATTGTGATGGGGGAATATGAGAGTTCGCTGGAGGACACCCTGGCTGAAGCGGCTTCTGAAGAGAATTTGTTGGAATACTACCACTCGCATCTTGAAGACTACGAGGAGATCGGCGAGACGTCTGCGGATGTCAAGCTCTATTCTGGACGGGAGCTGGTCAACCAATTTTCCATTGAGTTGACCGACAGTACATACCGAAGCATTTCAGAGCAGAACGCAGAATTGGCTGCCAATCTTGAAATCATGGAAGAAGGCGAGACTGAGACTTGGACCGATGAATACGGTTTGGAGTGGCAAGTGACCTGTACGGATAAAACGGATTCCTCCTATGCGGCCTTCGAAGATGTTCGTGGTGCTGTTGCGGAGCAGTATGCTGCAGCTCAGCTGCAAAATATTTTGGATAATAAAATTACAGAAAGCAAAGTCGAAGATCTGCGATAATTTTGGGAGGGAAATTTGTATGACGAGAAAAAAGCAAAAGCTTAGAAAGCGGATCGGAAGCCTTCTCCTGTGCATGTCACTGGTGTCCAGCATCATGGGGATGCCAGCCTATGCAGCGTACACGGAGGATACTGAGGATATGAGTGAAGCGGTCGTATCCGAAGCGCCGGAGGACGTGACACTTCCGACCGACTCGGAGACCGGCGCTGAGGAGACCGACGCGGTCGAAGCAGAGGATGTGGGCACCGCCGAAGCCGAAGAAGAAACCCATGTAGAAGAAATACTTGAGGCGGATGAAAACAATGTGGCAAACGTAAGTGCCTCTCATATTGACACCCTCGACCGTGTCCTTATTGAGGATAATTTTGATCAGGGAAATCAGGGCTATTGGGATGTGCTTAACTCCAACGGCACGGTTTCTTTTACCGGTGGAAAAGCGGTTTTTAATGGCTCGGGTCCATGCAACAGAATTGGATACAACGGTGACATCATTGATGCAGATGACTTTTTGATCCAGCTGAATATGACACTGAATGAGGGCAACACCAATTCCAATGCGAAGATCGCCTTCAAAACTGCCGATCAATACGAAGGGGACCGGCTGCAGGTGCGCTTCAACTTCGTGCAGGGCGGTATTTATGTGGAACGTACGCAAAATAACAGCGTCATCAATTTCACAAAAGTATGGAGTCAGGGCGGAGATTTTACTTGGGAGACCGGAAAGACCTATGCGATCGACGTGCTGGTAGAGGGAGATCAGATCACGGTATATGTTGACGGTACCGAAATCATTTCTGTCACCAACGCAGATATTCAGTCCATGGAGAAGGGATATTTTGCGATTGCTGGCCAGTATCCTGCTCAGAACTTCAGTATTGACGATCTGTGCATCAGTACAGATGAGGAATTGTCCGGAGAGTTGTATACAGTGACGCTTCAGACCGCTACCAACGGTGTTATTGACAGCGTCCCTGGAAGCGGTGGTGGTACCCTGACCGCAGACAAGGATAGCGGATACGATGGAGAAAAAGTCACACTCAGCCCGGTTCCGGCTCATAATTATGTCTTTGATTCCTATGGATTTTTCCTTGAAAACGGCACCTCGGCAGATGGTTTGATCACGGTCATCAACAACACCATCACATTAGACTCCAAATTCGGGAACATCACAGTGGTTGCTTATTTTGTCTCCCGGGAGCCTGGAGCGTATGAGCTCTTCTATGATGACTTTGCGGCATCGGAGATAGACGACGCCTATAAGACGGTTGGAGATCTCAGTTACATCGAACAAAATTCCGGCGAACTTACCATTGACGCCGTTGCCAACGGCAGCAACTATCTGCTGCTGGATCAGTCGGTCTTTGACGAGATGACAGCTGACGGCGATTATCGGATCTCCACGGATGTGAAAAAGGGGAATGCGACCAACGGCACCATGCAGATCATGTTCAAGGGTGAGGACACGTCTATCAATGGCCGCTATGTGCTCGTTCTGAACGGCGGTGCCGCAGTATTTCGCTATATTGATCCCAGCAACAATACCAATATCCAGCTTGCATCCACGAATTTCACGTTCTCTAATGAATATGTGCATGCCGATGTCGAAGTAATCGGCGATACGGTCACATTCTATGCGGATGATCGCGAGATCCTGAGCTATACCACCGATGACAACTGGAAAAACGCAGACAACTGCGTCGGTCTGATCAACATGACCGGTGGAGCCCCGGTGGTATTTGACGAACTCCTGGTGGAGCAGATTCCGTCTGCAGTGGACATTACGCTGACTGTGAAGCTGGAGGAAAACGGCTCCCAGACAGTGGATACAGACTATGTGAGCGGCACGGTTACGGCTGACAAGACCAGCGCCGTCAGTGGTGAGACTGTTACCCTGACCGTGGTTGAAAAGGCCGGTTATCAGCTGAAGTCCATCACGGTGAATGGAGAAGAGATCAGCAACCTGACCTTTACAGTTCCCAGCACTGTTACCGACAGCCTGGATATCGTGGCGGTGTTTGAGCCCGCGCAGCTGAGAACGCCGAGAAATTTCTATATTGATTCCGAGAATGGCGATGACAGCAATTCCGGTACGATCGATGCTCCTTGGAAGACTTTGAGCCAGCTGGAGGAATATTCTCAAACCTACGCCCTGGTGCCTGGAGATCAGGTCCTTCTGAAGCGCGGCAGCGTGTTCGAGAATGAATCTCTCCAGTTCTCCGGCATGGGAACGGAGCAGAATCCCATCGTGATCAGCGCCTACGGCGACGGCGAGGATCTGCCGCGGCTGGATGGCAACGGCGTTGTTGAAAATGTGATCTCCCTGTTCAATCAGGAATACATCACAATTTCCAACTTGGAGATCACCAACACATCTCCTAACTACAACAGCCAGTTCGGCCTGAATACCAGCACGAACACCAGCTTGGCGCTGAGGGCAATCAATGTATCCGCAAAAGATTTTGGCGTCGTATCGGGAATCAAAATCCAGGACTGCTACATTCACGACATCAACGGCAACATCAACTTGAAGTGGAACGGCGGCATCTTCTTTGACGTTCAGGCCGATGTGATCGGTGGCGAATTAAGCGGCATCCCCACCAAATATGACGATGTTCTGATTGAGGGCTGCACGTTTATCAATGTGGACCGTTCGGGCATTAAGCTCGTCAATTCTGCCTGGTGCAACCAGTGGCTCCCCAACAGCCCGGACATCCCGCTCAACTGGTACCCCTCCACGAATGTGGTGGTGCGGAACAACTACATGGAAAAGATCGGCGGTGACGGTATTACAACACGTGACACCGACGGCGCCTTAATCGAGTACAATCTGGCGAAAGACTGCCGCTATCAGAACACCGGCTATAATGTGGGTATTTGGCCCTTTGAAGCTGCCAACACCGTGATTCAGTACAATGAGGCATACAATACACACGGTACTCAGGACGGGCAGGGACTCGATTGCGACCATGCTTCTTCCTACTCCCTGATGCAGTACAATTACAGCCATGATAACGAGGGCGGATTCATGCTGATTATGGGTGGTTATCCTCACACTGCGCCTACCGTGAGATATAATATCAGCCAAAATGACTGTGATAAGACTTTTGAATTTGCCCAGGGAATCCCCAAGGGTACGATGATCTACAACAACACCATTTATTCAGACCAGATTGTCTCCCGTGGCGTGCTGTTCCTGTCCAATACGGCGGCCGGACTTGGTGTAAATGACTTCTACATGTTCAATAATCTGTTCTGCTATCCTGATGGACAGACCTTCTATGGTGGAGGAAACGCTTCCAATATCACTGATCTGACCAACAAGGGAAAACTGTACAACAATGCGTATGTTGGCGGAATCTCCGCGCCAGTCGCGGACACGGGCGCAGTTGTTGTGGCGGATATTGATACGGTTCTGGTCAACGCAGGCAGCGGACCCGACAGCAATCCCTCCACTACGCCCATTACCGGTGCCTCCGGTGAGCTTGATGGATATCAACTGGTGGCAGGTTCGCCGATGATCGACACCGGTGCAACGATGGCAGAGTCGGTCACGCACTTTGGCGGAGCTATGAATGAGATTGTTGACGGTACGGCCCAGTCTCCCAATGAGCTGTATTATCAGGCACAGTCGGCCGACTCCATCGACTACATCATGGGCGAATACTTCCCCGAGATTGCGGGCGTTGACTATGAAGTGGACTTCTTTGGAAACAGCCTCTATGCCGGTAATGGTCCCGACATCGGAGCGGCTGAGTATCTTAACAACAGCCAGTCGTAACTTGCAAGAGCTTTCAACCACTCGCTTTCTTTCAGCTGCTCGGGCAGAGTTTGCAGCAGCCTGAAGGGAAACAAATGCTGAAATGAAGAAAAGACGGCCCACAATGGCTCAAGCTGCCATTGTGGGCCGTCTTTCTGCGTCACCAAAGAGAGGACGGAAAAAGCGGGAAGCTGCGCGGAGCTTCAGTCAGATGAAAATGCGCTGCGGAATGCGCGGTTGCTTCGCAGGCGCTGAGCTGCCCGGGAGATCCATGCACCTACGTGATTAGGCTTGACTCCGTATAGTGCAGCGATCTCCTGACCGGTCATGCCCTTGACCTTCAGATCCATTGCCTCAAGCCCCAGCCGGACTACGCCGCTGGACTGGGCGTGCACCTGATGCAGGGTACGAACAAGGTCCTCGTCGGCAAGCTTGTTCAGGACCTGCTCCTCAAGCGAGGAGGAACTGCGGTCCGCCGGCGGCTCCGGCTCCGGAATGCCGTCCAGGAGGGGCAGGTCCGGGTCCCGGCGGCAGATCTGGCGGCAATAGGAGATCAGGCCGTTGCGCACCACCTTCCGCGCGTAGGCGCCGAAGCCGGCCGGTTCTCCGGTGTAGGCGACAGCAGCCCGACACAAGTGGACGCAGCCCTCCTGATAGACGTCGCTGTAGTCGAGCCCGCAGACCTGGGGGTTGAGCTTGATGTGGTCCCGGATGACCCAATCGACCACGGTGAGGTAATGCTCGACCAGACTGCGCTGGGCCTCTGTCAGAGCCATGGGTTCATTCATAAATGCCGCCTCCTTTCTCACGCGGCCGCGCGCTCTGGCGGACTGGTCTGGGAGCACATGGCGATGAGCCGGTCGCATTGGTAATGGGAGAAGCATGCGATATGTGCCTGATCTTCCGGAAGTCCCAGGGCGCCCTGGAGCCAGCGGTATGCCTGTTTCTTGGTCAGCGGCCCCTCCTTCCAGAGCCGGTCAAATGCGGTGTGAGCCTGGATGCGCTTGCGCCGGAGGGACGGGTCGGCGAGGGACCCCATAGGCAGACCGCTCTTTTTATGGGCGCTGACATAGGCGTCGCACACCGGGTGGCGGGCACAGGCGTAGTAGAGTGCGCTGGGATCGGCAGCCGCATCACCAAACAGGTCCCGGCCGTAGCAGTGGTCTTTTTCACCGTGCGCAGCTGCATTGGTTTGGGCACTCTGGTAAACATGGTCTGCGTGGGGTACATCGCCGATTTCATCTGCTGGCTGGTGCAGGAGGCTCTGACGCTGACCTTGGGAATTCCAGTGCGGATCCTGTTGCTCCCGGCAGCCCTTCTGTTTGCCTCCTCCGGGGTGGCCTTGTACATGAAGGCGGACATGGGCATCGCACCCTATGACAGCGTGGCCGTGGTGATTGAGACGCTGACCCGCGAGAGAATTCCCTTTCACATTGCACGAATCCTGTCCGACGTGACCGTGGTTGTCATTGGGGCGGGATCTTGCCTGATGGCCGGCGAGACCGTCTGGTTGGTGATTGGAGTTGGAACTGTATGCAACGCCTTCCTCAATGGACCGGCAATTCAGCAGTTTCGAAAATGGCTGGACTGTATTTTTGAAAACGATTCCTGAGTCATATTTTAAAGTGGCAGATAAAGGACGAAAAGAAGCTGTGTTCTGCCGTATGTATTGTAAAAAGACAGTGGTTCAAATCCGGATAGCAGCTCCACAAAACGCCCGCTTTTCTCCTGGAAAGCAGGCGTTTTCTTTGCTTTTTGCAACTATTTTTGACGATTTAAATTTCAGCTTTTGCCTTTGACCACAGAACCAGCCACAGACAGGAAAAAGACGGGTCTCCGAGGGCGTTTTGCCCTCAGAGACCCGTTTGTTCAACTTGCCGGTCTTTGCCGCTTCGCCCGCTCTTTTTCGGCGGCGATCTCCGCCTTCATCTCCCGGATCAGTGCGGCCAGTTTTTCCTCACACTCCGATCCTGTTTTGGCGTAGACGTTCCGGGCCATGCGCCTGCCATTGACGATGGGGGAGTAGCGGCCCTCCCACAGATGGTCGCCCAACTGGCTGACGCATCCTGTGCCTGGCTTGCGCCGCTGCCCCTTGCGGGCCTGGAATGCGCTGGGAGGAGGTTTCTGGGGGGCCGCTTCCCGCCTGGGCTTCGGTTCGGCTCTCCCGATCCCCCGGTCGATCTTGTCTGCCGCGTTCTGCCGCATGGCATCGGTGACGTGGGTGTAGGTGTTCAGCGTAGTGGTGCTGGACACATGGCCGATGATGGTGCTCAGCGTTTTAATGTCCATGCCGTGTTCCAGAGAGGCGGTGGCGAAAGTATGCCGTAGATCGTGGAACCTCAGACGCTTACACTCCGCCCGTTCCAGCACCGTCTGGAGCCGCTTCCGGACGGCGGCCGGGTCCAGCGGGGAGTCCTCCTTCACGGGCGCGGGGAACATCCACCGGGAATGGACGCCCTTTTTATAGGCATTGAGCACGTTCAGGACCGGGGCGGGGAGGAGCACGGTTCGATTGCCCGCCCTGGTCTTGGGCGGAGACACCACCAGTTCGCCACTCACCCGGTGGACCTGCCGCTCCACCCGAAGGGCCCCAGTCCTGAAATTCAGGTCACCCCACCGGAGGGCCAGGATCTCGCCCCGGCGCAGGCCGGTGGCCAGCTCCAGGAGGAGCAGCTCGTAGCAGCCGTCCTCCCTGGCCTGGATCAGCAGCCGCTGGATCTCCTCCGGAGACAGGATTTTCATTTCCCTGCCCTTGACGGGCGGGAGCTTGCAGCTGTCCGCCGGGTTGCGGAAGATCAGCTTTTCCTCCACCGCCTTGTCCAGTGCGGCGTGGAGGGTGGTGTGAATCCCCCGGACGGTCTGGTCGGAGAGCCCTTCCCCATAGAGTTCCCTGCGCAGCAGTCTGCCGTTCTGCTTGAGATGGGTATAGAACTGCTGGATGTCCCCGGTGGTCAGCTTGTCCAGCTGGATATTGCCCAGGGCGGGAATGATGTGCTGATAGATCCGCCGCTCATAGGACATCTGGGTGTTGGGCCGGAGGCTTGCCTTTTTGTAGTCCTGGTACCAGCGATCCAGCCAGTCGCCTAAGGAGATGCCCGGTTTAGGTGGCTCAGGGGCGGGGATCTCTAAACTTTCCCGTAGTTGCGACAGCTTGGTCGCACACTCTGTTTTCGTTTTAGCAAGGACATTTCTGGTTTTGGGCAGGCCCTTCTCATCGTACCCAACGACCACCCGGCCCTCCCAGCGGCCGTCCTTTCTCAGCCGGACGCTGCCGTCGCCGTGTTTTCTGCGTTTTGCCACGGAGCCATCTCCTCTCCTAAGTAGTCGGTCAGGAAGCCGCCCACGATCTCCGCCGCCCGTCTCTGCATATCCCCGGTGGTGTGGGTGTAGGTGTCCAGGGTGAAGCTGGCCTTGGTGTGGCCCAGGATGCCCGAGAGGGTCTTGGCATCCACCCCGCTGGTCAGTGCGTGGGTGGCGAAGGTGTGTCTTAAATCGTGGAATCTGAGTTCAGGCAGTCCGGTTGCCTGCAGGATCTTTTTCAGTTGGCGGTATGCGGTGCCGGGGTTCAGCGGGGCCTCCGGCCGCAGGGGATTTGGGAAGATCCACTGGGAACAGGAGAGACGTTTCCGCTCCGCCAGTCGCTCCGCAGTGGTGGAGGGCAGGAGAATCTTGCGCGTCCCGGCGTAGGTCTTGGTGCCCCCGGCCACCAGCCGCCCGCCCTTTTCCCGGTGCAGGGTGCGGGTGACGCGGAGGATGCCCTTCCGCCCGTCGAAGTCGCTCCACATCAGGCCACAGATCTCTCCCAGCCGCAGGCCGGTGGTCAGCTCTGTGTAGAAGAAATCCCGCCAAATGGGATCTTTGCCGGCCGCGTCCAGGAAGACCTCCAGCTGCTCCACGGTTAGAATATTCATCGCATTGTGGGGAACTTTAGGAGGCTCCACGTGCCTGGCAGGGTTGTTGGGCATCAGCCCCTGCACAGCTGCCGCCTGGAGAGCTTGGTGGAGGGCGGCGTGGATGCCGTGGACAGTGGCGGGAGAGAGGCCGGGGCTTTGGCCGGGGCGGGGGTTGAGCCGGCCGCGCTCCAGGAGCGTCTGGTAAAGCGTTCTCAAATCCGCCGCCGTGATCTGTGTGAGTTTCTTCTGCCCCAGGTAGGGCTTGACGTGGTGATCAAAATAACTGCGGTATTGTTCCAGGGTGCCGGGCCGCAGGGTGAGCGCCATCTGCTCCAGCCATTGCTCCAGCCACTCTGACAGCATCATTCTGCTTTCCTCCGTCAGGTCCACTCCCTGATAGGCGTCGATGTTCTGCCGGAGTTTGGCGGTTAGTTCTTTCTGGGTATCTGCGTAGATATATCGGAAGATGGAGTCGCCGTTGCTTTTGTGGCCCACAACGATGCGGCCCTCCCATCGGCCGTCCTCCCGTTTTCGTACCATGCCGTCGCCGGATGGCCGTCTCTTACCCATATTTTTCACCTCGCAATTTTTATCTTTGATTTACGGTGTAATTTCTGAGTGGCTCACTTGATGGGCGGGAACTTGTGAGGCTCCGCCACCCATTGATACACCACGGCCCCGCAGCGGCGGCAGATCAGGTAGCGGAGCCGTCTGCCCAGGAGTCCATGCTTCTTGTAGGTCACCAGCGCCTCACCGTGCTGCCAGCCCAGGCCCAGATCGTCGTTCCCGCAGTACTGGCACCGCTGGACTGGGATTTGATTGTTCATCATGTTCTTATCCCTCCCTATCAGCAACACACAATACCACAGAAACAGGAAATAGCCAGGGTCACGGCGAACTATTATCAGAAAGTTATCATATTGCTTGGTTTCCTTGCTCCAAGGGCTTTTCTATTGTTTTAGGCGCCGTAATTTTTGAGGTGCTTACATCCAACCCATGACCATGCCGCCCTGGTTCTGCTCCTCCTCGTGATCGTCCGGCTTGTGGCCCAGGGCGATTTTCTTCTCCTGGATCTTCCTTCGGAGCTTTCGGTCCACATGGAGACCGGCGCTGGATCGGGGCAGGGAGCGGTTCTCGAAGATTTGGCTTATGTGGTAGAGCAGGCGGGTGGCCGCCAGCATGACAGAGGGTGGACGGAGACTGTCCTGTCGCTCCAGGAAGAACTGCGCGTACTGATTTCCCTGGGCGGCGGATCGGCTGAACCAGTCCATCGCCTGGGTCTGATCCTGAGCCACTCCCTGCCCCATCAGGTACAATTTACCCAACATGTACTGGGCGTACTGGATGCCGGCCTCCGCCGACTGGGTGAACCACTCCGCTGCCTTGGAGGTATCCTTGGTCACGGCATCGCCGGTCAGATACTCCTTTCCCAGCCGGTAGGCGGCCCACTGGCTTCCGTTTTCCGCCGCCTCCTTCAGCCAGCGGATGCCCTCCTCCGGGTCACGGACTTCGGAATCGTCAGAGAGAAGCAGTTTGCCCAGGGCATACTGGGCCTCCGGCAGACCATGCTCTGCCGCTTGGTTGAACCAGTGCTTTGCCTTCCGGCTGTCCGGGATCAGCAGAGGGCCGTCCCGGTAGAGTTGGCCCAGCAAATATTGGGCGTGGGGGTCACCTTGCTCCGCCAGCCGCTCCATCTCCTCCGCCGCCCGATCCCGGTCGGTCAGGGAGAGGGTGTCATCCCGGACGATCTGCCGCAGCTCCCGGCAGGCATAGGATTCACCTCGCACCTGCTCCGGTTCGTCGTGGTCGCTCAGGTCAGCATCCTCGAAGGTAACCTCCCCCAGCCGGATGCGCTCCGCCTCCTGGATGACAGCGTTTTTGATCTGCCGGAACTCTTTCTCCTGGGACAGTTTTTTCCGTTCTCTGGTTTTGTCGTGATAGTAGCTTTCCACCTCGCTTTGGAGGGCGCACCACCGGGCGTAGCATGCTCGAACCACCGGCAGATCCTCCAGTTTGTCCACCACCTCGTCCACGGTTTTCTTCACAGACTTGGGCAGGTATCCGTAGGACTTTTTTCCTTTGACGGTTTCCAACTGTTCAGCCAACTGCGCTATCTTCTGCTCAATGGCAGGTTCCGTGCAGATGCTCCGGGCCATCTCCTGAGTAAGTTTTCGGATGGTTCGCCGCGCCTCCCGCACCAGCTCGTCCCGCGACTGGGATTTCTGTTCGTAGGTGTGGAGTAACTCCTGACGGAAGATTTGGTTGCTCAACTGAGACTTGATCTTGCGGATGCCGTCCCGCGTCAGGTACGCTTCTCCCGGCTGTGTTGACCACGCCATCATGTGGACATGGGGGTGGTCACCCTCATCGTGGTAGGCGGCGTACCAGCGGAAGTGGTTGGGCGGGATGTTCATAGCGGCGGCGATATCGTTGCGATTGGCCCGGAGCAGATTCCGCCACACCTTGGCATTGTCATATCCAAGACGCGCGGTGTCCTCCCGTTTCAGGGAGAGAATATGCGTCCACACATTTCCGTTGTACTGATCCAACTCCCGCATGGCCTGCTCCAAATCCACAGTATCTTCATCACCAAAGAGACCGTGGTCACCCAGCCGTTCCGCCCTGGGCCGGGTGGCGATGTACTTCATATAGCCCTCTGACTGCTGCACCGCCGGCCAATTTTCCTCCAGCGCCCTGGTGATAAAGGCGGATGCGTTAGCCTTAGTAGGCTTGGCTTCGTAGTCCAAATACTCGCCCAACTCCTTCGCCTCTGGGAAATCTTTTGTCAGTTTGCTGACCAACTGCTCCTGCTTTCGAGTGGGCGGACGGTCATCCGGGAGGATCTCCACCCGTTCCCGCGTGCCGATGTATTGCAGATAACCGCTGACAGAATTTCTGCCGCCGCACTTGAGATAAGGACTTTTCAGGATCAGTCTTGCCACTCATCGTCCTCCTCCCAGGCTCCCTGCGCCCGCTGCTCCAGTGAGACGCGGCCATTGGTTTTCCGTACATTTTGCACGCTCTCTGCCCTCCGGCGGCGGAGATCTTCATCACTGAAACGATAGGCATTCGCCAAGATACCGGCCACCATGTCCTGCTCCACCGCCTGCCGGAAGGCGATGGAGGACAGCCGATCCTCCAGCTGTCCCAGCCGCCCATCCAGGTAGGACTTGATGGAGGTGGGGAGGAACAGACCGGCGTCGTTGGCGCTGAGGTAATCCAGGTAAAAGTCCACCGCCCGCTCGATGAAGGCGGTCATGCTTCGGCTCCCGTCCTCCCGGTACCTCCGCTCCAGAATGGCTTTCTTTTCCGGGGTGAGATAGAAGGCGAATCTCTCTTTTTTGCCCATAAACTTCTCCTTTCCGGGGCATGCCCCCTGTTTTTTCGTTATGGCAGTAGGAGTTCGGGGATTGTGACCACAAACGTGATCCCCGCTGCCTGTTTTTGACCCCACTTTTGATACACCGCAAACCCCGTAACGACCCGCACTGCGGGGCGAAGTGACCGGCCGGAGGCGCCACCGGCGACCCCGGTCTTTATCCTGCTTTTTCTTTCGTCCCCCGTAAAGAACCCAGAATGGGGAGAGTCCTCTCTCCAAAGAGGGGGAACAGCGGCCCAAATCCGGTCTCTATCCGCTGGGAGGGGCAGGGACTCTGCCCCTCCCGTGATCGGGGCACACAGCGGCTCACAGGCGGTCATGCGGGGCTTTCCCGCTCCCGCAGGAGTTTTGCTACACGCTGGCGCTCCGTTGCCAGCTCCAACTCCGCTAACTGGCTTGCATAGTGTTCGTCGATCACCTCTCTGATGGGCCGGAGGGTGAACAGCAGATTTCCGTTTCGCTTTTCTCCTGTCTTGGTGATGACCTCTGTGGGCTCTGCGGTGATAAGTCCTCGCTCCTCCAACTGACGGATGTACTTGCGGACGGTATTCTCGCTCATCCGCACTGCTTGTCCAATGGTTTTGATGCTGGGCCAGCACTGATGTGTCTTTCGGTTTTCACACCGTTTCAGAAAACTGTACACAGATAACTCTCCGGCACTTAGACCCAGGAGAAACACTTCGTTGGGCAGAGAGAAAAAATTTCCGCGCCCGCTGTACTTGCTGTATCTCATGTGCCGCCTCCTGTGTGTTCCTTCACCCACTGGATGAACTGCTCCTTGGGTACCACCATCCTGTTGCCGATGCGCAGTACCGGGAAGCCCGGCTCGTGCATCAGTTCATATCCGCTGGACGGTGAGACGCCCAATACCTTCGCCACTGTTTTTGAGTTGAGAAACAGCGGCAGCTCCGCATAATTTTTGTAGGCAGACTCTTTCATTTTGATTACCCCCTCTACTACTTTACCCGAAGACATTTCTCAAGTGACATAGAATTGACACAACTGTGCCTCTTTTACCCCCCTCACTATGTATTGGGGGAATAATATCCTTTTGACATATTTCTGACAGAAAAGCGGAGCGCCTGCTTTGTCAGCAGACACTCCGCTCAGTGTTGGGTCGATTCAGTTTTGCGCCGGTTTCCGCAGTCGGTACCTGCCCTCTGCTTCGTCCCGCTCTTTCAACAGACGAGCCAGGGCAGAGAAAAACTTCTTTTGCATATAGTCCACGCTGCCTCGGTTCAGCTGGTGTGCCTCGGCGTACTTGCGGATGGACAGGCCCTCCACGAACCGCTCCCGGAAGTAGTCCCGGTATTCCAACAGCACTGTTTTCAGGGCGTTGTCCAGAAATTGCAGATCCTCTTTCAGTTTGGCGAAGTCACTTCGTGTGATGGCGGTGAACCGCTTTTCTTTCATGCAGAGGCGATATTTGCTCCGGTCGAAGTTGTAGTGCTCGCAGAGATCTTTCGCGTATGCGAGGTAGGAGAGAGACCGCTGATACTCTCGGGAGTCGTATTCTTCCTCCAACTGCCGCTGATGTTGTTTTCGCACCGGCCCCCGGAAGCCTTCATCCTCCAGTCGCTCGATGGCGGCCTCCGAGATCTTCATATTCATCAGCCGCTTGTACTTGGCTTTCCGCTCTCCGTCTGCTTCCACGAATGCGCAGAAGGACTTTTTGGTGGAGGTGCAGTACTTGGGAACATCCGCAAAGGGATAGGTAGTCCAAATGACCGTTTCCTCTCTGGTGTCATTATCCGTGGCCGTGGAAATCACGTAGACCACCTTGCCGTCGTACCGCCGGTAGTACCCGGCGCAGATTCGTCTGCCCGCCATCAACTGCACCTCCATTTTTCCTGCCTTCAGTATAGCGGGACACGGGCTTTCTGTAAATGGCGGAGGCTTTTCTTTGTTTTATTTCCCCCGCAGAATTTGAGGCGGTGTTCCGGCAAAACATCGACGGAGAAGGCCCACGCCTGCAGCAGGGCAGCCTGCCGGGTGGCAACAGACTGTTTCACCGTTTCAAATACATTCAATAGGCAAATCCTCCAAAAATAAGAAAAGCGCCTGTCATTCTCACAAGGAAAATGTCAAGCGCCGGTTGGTGGGTTCCGCATTCAATTTTCACACGGAAGGGGGAGGGGGGATGCCTGCGGTATCTCCGGCAGGGCGCGGAGGAATGGCTGCCGCTACATTCGGGGCGGCCTGGCGCGGCGGCATCATTCTGCCAGAACCGCGTAAATGCATGCCCCTTAACCGCGCCTGCAAACCCGCCTATGCCTGGCGGGAGGACAAAGATTCTGCAACCCTGCGCTGTCCAGAGGGTTGACAATTCCAGCGCCTTGGCCTATAATCATCTCAACTGAATCAGGATCTTCAGGGCGGGGTGAAATTCCCCACCGGCGGTACAGCCCGCGAGCCGAAAGGCAGACTTGGTGAAACTCCAAGGCCGACAGTAAAGTCTGGATGAAAGAAGATCGTGTGACTGCAGGAACTCTCTTTCCTGCGCCCGTGGACGCTCGCTCTGGAATGGTTACATTCCGGAGCGGTTTTGTTTTCCGTGGGCGCGGGTGCGTCCCGTTTTCACGATGCTCTGGACCACTGGTTCAGAGCATTTTTCCATTTTTGGAGGTGAAGAAGATGGATGACAGCTCCTATATGGCGCTGGCCGTGGAGCTGGCGGAGCGGGGCGTGGGCTGGGTCAGCCCCAATCCACTGGTGGGCGCCGTGCTGGTGAAGGACGGGTGCGTCATCGGCCGGGGGTGGCATGAGCGGTGCGGCGGGCTCCACGCGGAGCGGGCCGCCCTGGCCGACTGCCGGGAGGACCCGGCGGGGGCCGTGCTGTACGTCACCTTGGAGCCTTGCTGCCATACGGGCCGCCAGCCCCCCTGCACCGAGGCCATCCTGGCCGCCGGCATCCGCCGGGTGGTGGTGGGCAGCATGGACCCCAACCCGCTGGTGGCGGGCAAGGGCGTGGAGCTCCTCCGGACCCATGGGGTGGAGGTGGAGACCGGGGTGCTGCGGGAGCAGTGCGACGCGCTGAACCCGGTGTTCTTCCACTATATCCGCACCAAACGCCCCTATGTGGTGATGAAGTACGCCATGACCCTGGACGGGAAGATCGCCGCCTATACCGGGGCCTCCCGGTGGATCACCAGGGAGGCGGCACGGCGGCACGTCCACGAGATGCGGCACCGGTACCGGGGCATCCTGGCCGGCGTGGGCACGGTGCTCTCGGACGACCCTCTGCTGACCTGCCGCATCCCGGGCGGGCGGGACCCGGTGCGGATCATCTGCGACACCAGCCTGCGGACCCCGCTGGACAGCCGGATCGTCCGCACCGCCGATAAGGCGGAGACCATCCTGGCCACCTGCGTCTCCGACCCGGGGCGGACCGCCCCCTACACCGATGCCGGGTGCCGGGTGTGGACCCTGCCGGGGCGGGGCGAACATGTGGACCTGCCCGCCCTAATGGACGCCCTGGGGGCAGCGGAGATCGACGGAGTGCTGCTGGAGGGGGGCGGCACGCTGAACTGGGCCATGCTGGAGGCGGGCCTGGTGCAGCGGGTCCAGGCCTACATCGCCCCCAAGCTCCTGGGCGGCGCTGGGGCCAGGTCCCCGGTGGAGGGCCGGGGCGTGGAGGCGCCGGACCAGGCGGCACATCTGCGGAAGGTGACGGTGACGGCCCTGGGGGAGGATTTCTTGCTGGAAGGAGAGGTGGACCGGGATGTTTACGGGACTCATTGAGGAGGTGGGCACCCTCCGGGCCGTCCGGCGGGGGGCTCACTCGGCGGTGCTGTCCATCGGGGCGGAGACGGTGCTCTCCGGCCTGAAAACCGGCGACAGCGTGGCGGTGAACGGAGTCTGCCTCACCGTCACCGCCCAGGACAGCGGCGGCTTCACCGCCGACGTGATGCACGAGACCTTGAACCGCTCCTCCCTGGGGGCCCTGGCGCCGGGGAGCCCGGTGAACCTGGAGCGGGCCATGGCGGCAGACAGCCGGTTCGGGGGCCACATTGTCTCCGGCCACATCGACGGCACCGGCGCCATCACGCAGGTCCGCCGGGATGACAACGCCCTGTGGTACACGGTAGAAGCATCCCCCGCCCTGCTACGGTACATCGTGGAGAAGGGCTCCATCGCCATGGACGGCATCTCCCTGACAGTGGCAGCCGTGGAGGCGGACCGGTTCTCCGTGTCCGTGATTCCCCACACGGCGGCGGTGACCGCGCTGGGCCGGAAACGGCCCGGGGATGTGGTGAACCTGGAGACAGATATCATCGGCAAGTATGTGGAGAAGCTGCTGCGCCCGGCGGAGCCCGCCGCCCCCAGGGCCGGCCTCTCCTTGGAATTTTTGATGGAAAACGGATTTTGAACAAGGAGGAATGACCCATGGAATCCCAATTCTGCACGGTGGAGGAGGCGCTGGAGGAACTGCGTGCCGGCCGCCTCATCCTCACCATTGACGACCCGGACCGGGAGAACGAGGGGGATCTGATCTGCGCTGCCCAGCTCGCCACCACGGAGAACGTCAACTTCATGGCCACCCACGCCAAGGGACTGATCTGCACCCCCATGAGCGCCGAGATCGCGGACCGGCTGGGGCTGGAGCAGATGGTGAAAGTGAACACCGACAACCACGCCACCGCCTTCACCGTGTCCATCGACCATGTGGACACCACCACCGGCATCAGCGCGGAAGAGCGGGGCTACACCTGCCGCAAGTGCGTGGACCCGGACACTCGGCCGGAGGATCTGCGCCGGCCCGGCCATGTGTTCCCCCTGACTGCCCGGCGGGGCGGCGTGCTGGTGCGGGGCGGCCACACAGAGGCCACGGTGGACCTGTGCCGCCTGGCGGGCCTGGTCCCCTGCGGCCTGTGCTGTGAGATCATGCGGGACGACGGCACCATGATGCGCACCACGGAGCTCTTGGAGAAGGCCGGGGAGTGGGGGCTGAAGGTGCTGACCATCCAGGCCCTTCAGGACTACTGCCGCCGCCACGACAAGCATGTGGTCCGTGAGGCCTCCGCCCACCTGCCCACCAAATACGGGGACTTCCAGATCTACGGCTATGTGAACGACCTGACCGGGGAGCACCATGTGGCCCTGGTAAAGGGGGACATCGGCGGCGGGGAGAACGTGCTGTGCCGGGTCCACTCCGAGTGCCTCACCGGGGACGTGTTTGGCTCCAGGCGCTGTGACTGCGGGGAGCAGCTGGCCGCCGCCATGGGACAGATCGAGGCGGAGGGCCGGGGTGTGGTGCTGTACATGCGCCAGGAGGGCCGGGGCATCGGCCTGATCAACAAGCTGAAGGCCTACGCCCTCCAGGAGCAGGGGCTGGACACCGTGGACGCCAATGTGCGCCTGGGCTTTGCCCCGGACCTGCGGGAGTACTGGATCGGGGCCCAGATCCTCCGGGACCTGGGGGTCAGGACCATGCGGCTTCTCACCAACAACCCGGACAAGATCTACCAGCTGTCCGACTTCGGCCTGGAGATCGTGGAGCGGGTTCCCATCCAGATGCCCGCCACGGCGGAGGACCTCGGCTATCTGCGGACCAAGCAGCGGCGGATGGGCCATCTGGTCCGGTACTGAGGGCCGGCGCCCGCCGGTCGAGGGAAAAGAAACGAAATCTGATCAGGGGGAATTTGTCATGAAGATCTATGAGGGAAATCTGGTAGCGGAGGGCGCGCGGATCGGCGTGGTCTGCGCCCGATTCAACGAGTTCATCGTCTCCAAGCTCCTGTCCGGCTGTGAGGACGGGCTGCTGCGCCGGGGCGTCCGGCAGGAGGACATCCATGTGGCCTGGGTGCCGGGGGCCTTTGAGATCCCCCTTGTCGCCGCCAGGATGGCCAAAAGCGGGCGGTACGACGCGGTCATCGCCCTGGGGGCGGTGATCCGGGGCTCCACCAGCCACTACGACTATGTGTGCGCGGAGGTGTCCAAGGGCATCGCCCAGACGTCGCTGGAGACCGGCGTACCGGTGCTCTTCGGCGTCCTCACCACCGACACCATCGAACAGGCCATTGAGCGCGCCGGCACCAAGGCGGGCAACAAGGGGGCGGACTGCGCCCAGAGCGCCATTGAGATGATCAACCTCCTCCGGGCACTGGAGGCATAAGAGCCGGCCTCGGCGCTCCTCCGGTGCGCGGCCCCGCAGGCGCCGCCCCGCCGTAAGCAGCACGGGACGCGGGAGAAACATGGACATGGGCCTCCTGGGGCGTCAGATCGTCTGTCTCAGCAAAGGGCTGGACGAAGTGGTAGTATCCCCACGGCGGCACTTGGATGGAGAGTTCTGCCGACAGCCGCCTGAGCAAGGGACTATCCAATGGCTGGCAGGTTGTCCCAAAACAGTGGGTGGAGTCCATGCTCCGGAACCAGCCGAAGTGGGAGGTCGAGCTGGCTATTGTGAATTTCCGCTATGCGCCGCAGGGACTCTCTCCACAGCAACAGGACAAACGCAGTATGGTGATCTCCCAGCGCATGGTGGAGGCTGGCTTTGCCTGCGTGCTGACGGCCCAGTTGAAGGGCCGGACCGTTCTGCTGATCTGCTCAATCCACCCGGCGGCCACCGAAGAAGAGATCCGCTATACGATACAGCTCCTGGACAAATATGCCGTACGTTGAAGGAGAAATGCTTTCCTCAATCTTCTGTCATTACTGATTATGAAACCCTATTTTCGGGCGTTTACCAGGAATGATTCCTTGCCCCAGTCTGGAAAATATTTCTGGCAAAGGGCTGGGAGCGTTTTTGACCACATTTTCAGCCACAGTGCGGTGCGGAGTATATGGAGGCAGTGCATTCGAAGAGTGACGGAAAGCAAGCGGATTGGAGCAGATATGGCCATAAAGCGCAAAAAATAGTTAGAAAAAATTCAAAAAGTCGCTTGGTAAGGATGAGGTCGGCAGTTCGAATCTGCCCAGCAGCTCCATAAAACACCCGCTTTTCACGTGAAAAGCGGGTGTTTTGTTTGCTTTTTGCAACTATTTTGGGCGGTTTGAATTTTGGCTCTTGCCTTTGACCACAGAACCAGCCACAGACAGGAAAAAGACGGGCCTCCGAGGGCGCTTTGCCCTTGGAGGCCCGTTTACGCAATACGGCAGGTTCTCCCGGTCAACTTGCCGCACTTTCCTGTTTTGTCTGTTTTTTTCCGGCGGCGATCTCTGCCTTCATTTCCCGGATCAGTTCTGCCAGCTTTTTCTCACACTCGGCTTCCGTTTTCGCGTAGACATTCCGGGCCATGCGCTGGCCGTTGACGATGGGGGAGTAGCGGCCCTCCCACAGATGGTCGTTGATTTGGGTGACGCAGCCGGTACCTGGTTTGCGCCGCTGTCCCTTGCGGGCCTGGAATGTGCTGGGAGGAGGTTTCTGGGGTGCCACTTCCCGCCTGGGCTTCGGTTCGGCTCTCCCGATCCCCCTGTCGATCTTGTCCGCCGCGCTCTGCCGCATGGCATCGGTGACGTGGGTGTAGGTGTTCAGGGTGGTGGCGCTGGACACATGGCCGATAATGGTGCTCAGCGTCTTGATGTCCATGCCGTGTTCCAGGGAGGCGGTGGCGAAGGTGTGCCGCAGATCATGGAACCGCAGGCGCTTGCACTCCGCCCGTTCCAGCACCGTCTGAAGCCGCTTCCGGACGGCGGCCGGGTCCAGCGGGGAGTCCTCCTTCACGGGCGAGGGGAACATCCACCGGGAGTGGATACCATTTTTATAGGACTTGAGCACGTTCAGGACCGGGGCGGGGAGGAGCACCGTCCGATTGCCCGCCCTGGTCTTGGGCGGGGATACCACCAGCTCGCCTCTTACCCGGTGGACCTGCCTCTCCACCCGCAGGGCGCCGGTACGGAGATTCAGATCGTCCCATTGGATGGCCAGGATTTCGCCCCGGCGCAGGCCGGTGGACAGCTCCAGGAGGAGCAGTTCGTAGCATCCGTCCTCCCTGGCTTGGATCAGCAGCCGCTGGATCTCCTCTGGGGTCAAAATCTTCATTTCCCTGCTCTTGACAGGCGGAAGTTTACAACTGTCCGCTGGGTTGCGGAAGATCAGCTTCTCCTCCACTGCCTTGTCCAGTGCCGCGTGGAGGGTGGTGTGAATGCCCCGGATGGTTTGATCCGAGAGACCTGCACCATAGAGTTCTGTGCGCAGCAGCCGCCCACTCTGTTTCAGGCCGGTATAGAACTGCTGGATGTTCCCGGTGGTCAGCTTGTCCAGCTGGATATGGCCTAAGGCGGGGATGATGTGCTGATAGATCCGCCGCTCGTATGACATTTGGGTGTTGGGCCGGAGGTTTGCTTTCTTGTATTCCTGATACCAGCGGTCCAGCCAGGCACCCAGCGTGATCCCCGGCCTGGTTGGTTCGGGGGCGGGCGTCTCCAGGCGCTCCCGCAGCTCTTTCAGCTTGACCGCACATTCCGTTTTCGTTTTAGCAAGGACATTTTTGGTTTTGGGCAGGCCCTTCTCATCATAGCTGATGACGATGCGCCCTTCCCAGCGGCCATCCTTTCTCAGGCGGACACTGCCGTCGCCGTGTTTTCTGCGTTTTGCCACGGAGCCATCTCCTCTCCCAAATAGTCGGTCAGGAACCCGCCCACGATCTCCGACGCCCGTCTCTGCATATCCCCGGTGGTGTGGGTGTAGGTGTCCAGGGTGAAGCTGGCTTTGGTGTGGCCCAGAATGCCGGAGAGCGTTTTGGCATCCACTCCGCTGGCCAGGGCGTGGGTGGCGAAGGTGTGCCTTAAATCGTGGAATCTAAGTTCAGGCAGTCCGGTCTCCTGCAGGACTTTTTTCAGCTGGCGGTATGCGGTGCCGGGATTCAGCGGGGCTTCCGGGCGAAGTGGATCATGGAAGATCCAAGGTGAGTAGGAAGTCTTTTTTCGCAGTCGCAGCCGTTCCGCCGTGCTGGTGGGCAGGAGGATGGTCCGGGTCCCAGCATAGGTCTTGGTATCTCCCGCCACCAGACGGCCACCGTTTTCTTTATGCAGCGTGCGGTTGACCCTAAGAGTGCCCTTTTGCCCATCAAAGTCGTTCCACATGAGGCCACAGATCTCACCCAGCCGCAGGCCGGTGGTCAGTTCCGTGTAGAAGAAATCTCGCCAGATTTCATTGCCATCCACCGCCGCCAGGAAAGTGTCCATCTGTTCCTCGTTTAGAATTTTCATGGGCTTGTGGGTGATCTTAGGCGGGGCCACCTGTTTGGCGGGGTTGTTGGGTATCAGGCACTGGTCTGCCGCCGCTTGGAGGGCCTGGTGGAGGGCGGCGTGGATACCGTGGACGGTGGCGGGAGAGAGGCCGGGACCTTGGCCGGGGCGAGGGGCGATCCGGCCACGCTCCTGGAGCGTGTGGTAGAGTTCTCTCAGATCCACTGCCGTGATCTGGGTGAGTTTCTTGTGCCCCAGGTAGGGCTTGACATGATGCTCCATATCACTGTGGTATCGGTCCAAAGTGCTGGGCCGGATGGTGAGTGCCATCTGCTCCAGCCAGCGATCCAACCACTCCGTCAGGGTCATACGGCTGTCCTCGGTCAGCTTCACACCTTGGTAGGCGTCGATGTTCTGCCGGAGTTTAGAGGTCAGTTCCTTTTGGGTATCTGCGTAGACATAGCGGAAGATGGAATCGCCGTTTTCCTTGTGGCCCACCACGATGCGGCCCTCCCACCGGCCGTCCTCCCGTTTCCGAACCATGCCGTCGCCGGACGGCCTGCGTTTTGCCATAGGCTATTCCTCCTTATTTTGGTCGATTAAGCTGCCGTCGTCCTCGTCCAGGGACTCCAGGATCATGCGTACTCCCAAGCGGAACCACAGGATGAAGTTTTCCAGGGCCATGGTGCTGCCGATCTCGTTCTCCGCGTTGATGAGCCGGAGCAGCAATGTTTTTTCCTTGTCCTCCAGCAGGGCGGTGAGCTTTTCCTCGCACTCTGCCAACTGTTCCATGGCCTTTTTCAGGGCAGTCCCCGATCTGACATTCTGATCGTTGGGGGTGATGTTTCCAAAGTATAGGTTTTCCAACATATCTCGCATATGCGCCGCCTCCTTTGTCAGCAACACAACATAGCGCAGAAAGAGAAAACTATCCAGTGGCACAGCGTAGAATTCAGAAAAAGTTATCATTTGATTTTTTCTGTATCATTGTTAACAGCATCTCATTCCCTGTGCGGATCTTTTGCTCCATGGGAAGGGCTTTTATCTTTGACTCTGCGGCGCAGTTTCTGATATACCTACCACCCCATGGTCATACCGCCCATGTCCTGCCGGGGAGTTTCCTCATGGTCATCCGGCTTGTGGCCCATGGCGATTTTCTTTTCCCGGATCTTCCGCCGCAGCTTTCGGTCCACGTGCTGTCCCACCGGGGCGGCGGGAGGCACCGAGTTGTCACGAAAGATCTGACTCAGGTGGTGGAGCAGCCGGGTGGCCGACAGGAATACATTGGGCCTGCGCGCCTGATCGAAGTGCTTCAGAAAGAAGCCGGCGTACTCGTTGCCCTGTTCCGCCGATTCATAGAAATACGCCCAGGCCTGCTCCCGATCCTGCTTGACATCCTGGCCGGTAAGGTACAGTTTTCCTAACGTATACTGGGCATACTGATTGCCCTGCTGGGCGGACTCGGTGAGATAGGCCACTGCTTTTGGCACGTCCTTCGGAACATCTTTTCCTTCCAGATACAGCTTTCCCAGGCGGTAGGCGGCGCAGGCGTTCCCCTGCGCCGCCGCTTTTCCATACCAGGATACCGCCTCCTCCGTTCTCTTTTGGCTTTGCAGAAGCTTCCCCAGCGCGTATTGGGCGAAGTCATATCCCGTGTCCGCCGCCCGCCGGAACCACAGCTCTGCCTGCTCGTCATCAGGGAGAACACCGCGCCCGTCCCGCCAGCACTTGCCCAGCTGATAGGCGGCCAGGGTGAAACCTCTCTGCCAGAGCTGCTCCAGCACCCGCACCTGCTCCGCTTTTTCCTCCTCTGGATTTTCGTACTCCTCCAGTACCTCCTTGGCACTCTGGTAGGCCTCGGTCATCTGCCAGTCGGAGTCCCAGGCGAAGTACGCTGCATCCTGGTCCTCATCCACCTCCTCCCGCATGCGGGCATCCTCGAAGGTAACCGTGCCCAACCGGAGCCGTTCCGCCTCCCGGACGACCATGTTTTTGATGGCTTTGAACTCCTTCTGCTGGGAGAGGGGCAGGTGTTCTCTGGGTGAGTCCTTGTAGTAACGCTCCAGCTCGCCCCGAAGCTGATTCCACTGTTCATAGCACTCTGCCACCTCCGGGATCTTGGCCAGCTCATCCACGATGGCATCCACCTGTGCCTTCACCGACTTTTTCAGGTAGCCGTAGACCTTTTTGCCCTTGTGGTTCTCCAGCATCCCGGCCAGTGTCGCCATCTGCTCTGCGATGACCGGGCTGTGGCACAGGCCTGTCTCCATCTCCCGAATGAGCCGCCCCATGGCCTCCATCGCCGCGTCCCGCACTTGGCTGTAGGACAGATCTTTCTTCTGATAGAGAGACAGCAGCTCGTCCCGGAAGATCTCATTGGACAGCTGGGAGCGCATCTTCTCGATGCCTTTTTCCGTGAGATACCCTTGCTTGGTGTCCGCCGACCAGACCATCACGTGGATGTGGGGATGGTGTTTCTCATCGTGGAAGGCGGCACACCAACGAAAACTGCTTGGCGAAATTTTCATGGCCTGAGCCAGTTCCGTCTGGTGGGCCAGCAGGAGCTTCCGCCAGCTCTCGCTGTTCTCATAGCCCAGCCTGTGGGCGTCCTCCCGTTTCAGGGAGTAGACGAAGGTCCACACCGGCCCGGTGTGCCCGTTGATCTCCTCCATGGTGTTCTCCAGATCGGCAGGACCGTCGGCGGAGAACAGACCGTGAGAGCGGGGACGTTGGGCCATGTATTCCAGGTAGCCGCCGCCGTCATGGGAGGAGGATGGAGCCTCGATCAGCTCCACACCCTCCCGGGTGGCAATGTACTGGGCGTAGTGACCGCCGCCGTTTCCCGGCTTGATGTAGCCCGACTTCTGGATTAGTCCCGGCATCACTCAGCCTCCTGTTGATAGCGGACAGCGTCCTCGAAACTGATTTCACCGTTGGTTTCCTTCACCTCTTTGACGCACCGGACCCGGGCTTTTCGCAGCTGATCCGGGTCGATCTCTATGTCGGCGGCCAGGATATTTCCCATGAGGTTTTGGTCGACCGACAGCTTGAACAGCAGGTGTCCCATTCGGTTTCCCAGGGCCCCCAGCTTGCCCTCCAGCACATCGGCCAGGACCCGGGGCAGGTATTCGTCGGCGTGCTCGGCATCCAGGTAACCGGAGTAGAACCGAATGGCCTTTGCGATAAATTCGTTTCTTTTCGCACAGTTGTCCTTCTGGTAGTGTGACTCTACCTGATCCCACACATCGTCATCCATCCAAACGGTGTGCCGGTGTCTATTTTCATCCATTGTCAAATCCCTCCAAATTCTATCGCAGCGTCAGCGAATATCCCCCAACGGCGGGGATATTCGCCTGTTTTTCCGAAAACAGCGTCAATCGCAGTTTTGCCGACCCGGAAAAGCGTCAGCCTCCGTCCCCGGAAACCGCCCGCACTGCGGGCGGAAGTGACCGCCCAGGCGCCATAAAAGCGCCAGGGCTTTCTCCTGCTATACTTTCCGTCCTCCGCAAAACGCCCGGAAGGGGAGAGTCTTTCTCCAAAGAGAGGGGAACAGCGGCCCAAATCTGGCCCATACCCGTTGGGAGGGGCAGGGACTCTGCCCCTCCCAGCAGGAGGCCACACAGCGGTCCACAGGCGGTCACGCGGGGCTTTCCTGCTCCCGCAGGAGCTTCGCCACACGCTGACGCTCGGCAGTGCTTTCAAGCCTGTCCAGCTGCTGTTGATAGAACGCATCCGCTGCCTGTTGGATGGGCATGATCGTGTAGAGATTATTGCCGTTCCACTTCAAGCCGTTGCTGTCGATGTAGCTGGTGCGCTCCACCGCGATGAACTGCCGTTCTGCCAGTTTGTTGATGTGTTTCATCACAGTGTTGACTGCCAACCCGGTGGCAGCTGAGATGGTGTTGTAGCTGGGATGGCACTGGTGAGTGCGGCGATCTTCACAGCACAGCAGGTAGGCGTAGACCGTGATCGTTCCGTGGCCCAGCCCCAGGTAAAACACTTCATCAGGCACGGTGAAGAATTTGCCGCCCTTTATATTGGGCAGGATTGGGACGAGGTCGACAGTGAGCAGCTTATGATTGATAAGAGTCTCGACACAAGCCTTCGCCGTCTCAATGCTCATGCGGATGCCCTCTGCCAATTCCTCCAGTGTGATGACGCTGCTGAACCTTCTGCAGTGCCGGTACTGGAGATACGCCAGCACCGCAAATGCCGGGGCCTTGAGGTTTCGAGTCCAGATATTATTGGGGAGAGCGAATCGGTATTTACTGACATCGTGTTTTATGGGAGAGTACTTCATTCCTGAATACCTCCTGTCTGTGCAGATACCCATGTTATAAATTTTTCCTTGGGTACCACCAGGCGGCTGCCCACCTTCAATATTGGGAAACCAGGATCGTGCATCAGTTCGTATGCGCTGGAGATGGATATTCCCAGCACCTTTGCCACTGTGTCCGCATTGAGAAACAGTGGCAGGTCATCGTAGCTATTGTAGATAGATATTTTCATATGCACCTCCGATTGATTTTTGAAACTCGACCTGATACAATGGTAACAAACTCTGAATGACAGTTCAATGGTTCTGGGCCAGGTCGGGTAAATTCCAAAAATCAATCGGATACAAGCGGGAGGATATATGGAAGACGAGGTATTTGATGCAGGGCGTATTTTTCTGGATGCTGTGGACGATTTTACGGTGATTTTCCATGGTGACCGTGTTTTTGTCAGAGGACGAGAATATTCCGTCGGTCAGTGCGTTGTGGACATTCTGAATCTGGAGGAGGAAGAACTGCGCCGGATCGATCAGAGTCTGATGGATTTTTACCGCGCTGTGCAGAATGTATGGCAGGAAGGGACAGAGGAGTCGGTGCGGCGGGCCCAGGAAAAACTGCGGGATGTGTGGAAACTGGCATCCAACCTGCCGGTCTATCAGGATCTGGACATCGACTGGTTCCAGCCGGTAAAACAGAACGCGCCTCTGCTGGAGAAATTCTGGAGCCGGCTCCGACAGATATCCCCTGAGGGACGAGCAGAAGTAGATGAATATCTGCGCACGCTCATAGGCGCGAGTGAGCTTCTGCGCATTTTCCGAAAGCAGATAGCCCTGATGCTGGAGGGATATTTTGAACCGCTGGATCGCAGGAATCCAGAGGCCTATGCAGTGGGAATGTTTAAGTTCTACAGCGACATGGTAACAGCGGAACTCATGGGGCAAGATACATATGAACTGGATCACAGCTTTCCGTTTAAGGTGAGGTTTGTGCCGATGGTGTCCCCGTCTGATGGGGAGACGATCATTTTAGCGGAGCAAGCCCGGTTTTCAAGTCTGCTGGATTTTCTGGAGGTGGAATTCTTTCGGGGACTGGCGGCGGGTAACGCCCCGAGGCGGTGCCACAACTGCGGAAAATATTTTCTGCTCACCGCCGGATACAACACCTGCTACTGCAACAACATCGCCCCTGGGGAGACTGAGCGTACCTGCCGAAAGGTGGGAGCTCACCGCAAAGAGGCCAGGGACAGGGCCGGCCGCACGCCGGCGCAGGTCGAATATGATCGGGCGTACAACCGCTTGAAGCAGAGAAAAAACCGGGGAAAGATCAGTCTGGATGAGTGGAATATGGCTGTGGCCATGGCCCAGGAGCTGCTGGAGCGATCCGGGCGGGGAGAGTTGACGGATGAAGAACTGAAAAGGAAACTGGCTGAGTTATAAAATACACCGGCGGGACAGTGTCCTACCGGCAGTAATCTTTGTCAACGCTATAGCAGAAACAAAGCGCGCCCATGAACCATCAGGCGACAGAAACGGTTTGCAAAACAGCTCCGGAGACGGTATAATTTGAGCGTACAGCCACCGCCTAAGAATTGAGGGATGATATGAATGATTCGATTTCTAAAATAGATCCATCGCTGACTTGGGAGAAACTCCAGCACTTTGCCGAGAATCAATATTTTGAGCGAAAAAGCGCAAGAATCCAGCCGAAAGACATTGCACATCACATTTCTGCTATGGCCAATGCTTCCGGCGGCATAGTGGCGGTCGGGATCGAGGACAGCGGAGCAATCACTGGGATTAGCGACACCCAGGAAAACGTGCTGCGTCAGGTGCCTTTTGACTTTCTGAAGAAGGTTCCGGAGCTGGAGGTTGAGACGATCACATCGGAATACGGTACGAAAGTATTCCTGTTCCACATTTCTCCTATGCCGGACGATGTCATCAAATGCAAGGACGGCGAGGCGTACCTGCGGGTAGCCGATTCCTCCCGGAAACTCAATACAGAACAGCTGCTGGAGCTGGAGTATTCCAAGGGGATCCGCAGCTATGAGAGCCAAGTTTTGAAGGACGCTTCTCTGGATGACTTGGATCGCGATCTGCTCGAAGAATACTGCAAAATATTAGGATTGAATGTGAGTAGCCCGCTGGATATTTTGAAGGCCAGAGGTCTCATCAAGCAAAAAGGGGAGAACTGGGAGATCACAGTCGCCGCGATCCTTCTGTTTGGCAAGATCCCCACGCAGTTCCTGCCCTCTGCCAGAGTTCGGTTTCTGAGATACGAAGGGACAACGGCGGGCGTCGGTGCAGGATTCAATGTGGTGAAAGACATCACAATAGAAAAGCCCCTTCACCGCTTGATTACAGAAGGAAAACAGATGATTGCCAGCCAGATGCGGGAGTTCCAGCAGCTGGGGAAGGACGGGAAGTTCCGAAAGATTCCGGAATACCCGGAGTTTGCTTGGCAGGAGGGTTTGGTCAACGCGGTGACACACCGGGACTACTCTATTTCCGGTGAGTATATCCGCGTGACGATGTATGATGACCGCATTGAGTTTTTGAGCCCAGGAAGGCTACCCAGCATTGTCACGGTGGAAAATATCCAGAACACGCGGTTCTCCAGAAATCCGCTGATTGCACGGGTTCTGACCGACTTTGGGTGGGTTCGGGAACTGAACGAGGGTGTCAAGCGGATCTACACGGACATGAGATCTTATTTCCTGGAGCCGCCTATTTTCAGCGAGCCGAATAAAAAGACCGTACTTCTGGTTCTTAAAAACAACATTGCATCGCGTTCTCTGCGGAAGATGGAGGGGCTGAAGTCCATCAGTGTGGAGGAGTGGGCGAAACTGAAGCCTCTGGATCGGGACATTGTTTACTACATTGCCAATGTGGGACAGTGTACGATGAAGCAGTTGGAGGAGAACACAGGCAGATCCAGGCAGACATTAGTCACACACATGAAAAAGCTGCTAAAGGCGAACGGCGGGCCTGTTGAGGAACATAGCTCTGCTCCCAATGATCCCAGAAAATACTATACGATCGAGTAGGATGAACTCTCAAGGTACTCTCAACTTGCTCTCAATTTGATGGCGGACAAAATCAGGTCAAAAATTCAGAAAACGACGGAATTGAGTGAAAAACAGCAACATTATTGTGCAGTCTGAAAATCAACTCTCAACTTTTCGCTTTTGAACTCTCAACTTTTTTGGAGAAGTATCAAATAAGGGCCAAGGATGCGCTGGGACCGGCGTTTCCTTGGCCCTTATTCTTTTGGCGTAATATGGAGAAATCACACAAAGGTTCAGTTGTTGAATGAGGAGGTTATATGATATAATAACAGCGAATTTGAAAATATTTCCCGGCCTATTATGGACGGAGAACAGCGGAGGCCCCAAGTGATTATCAATATCCAAGACGACATCCTAAAACTCCATGCCATGGGGCTGTTGGACGGGATGCTGCTCGACAAAACGACAAAACAGCATATCATGTGGGCCACCGGCGCCTACGCCTCTCTTGGCGAGCGATATGAGTACAACGGAGAAATTACCCCTGACCTGATCACAGGAGAACACGCATCTGTTATCAAAACGCGGGCGCGGAAGGCAATGGAGCAGCAGTCGGCGCGGACACGCCAGCATGCCGAGGTGTTTACCCCCCTGTGGATGTGCCAGATGATGAACGACTATGCCGACGAGGTGTGGTTTGGCGCGAAAGAGGTGTTTTTCAAAGACGGGACACCGACGGCCGCTGTGGAGTTTCCCAAGGGCAAGCGGTGGGAGCGATATGTAGACTCCCGGAGGTTGGAGATCACCTGCGGAGAAGCCCCCTATCTGGTCAGCCGGTATGACGTGGAGACCGGCGAGGCCATCCCCATCCGGGAGCGGGTCGGCCTGCTGGATCGGAAGCTCCGGGTGGTGGGCGAGAATACTCAGACGGAAGCAGAATGGCTGGAGTGGGCGGCGCGGGCGTTTTGGGCCACCTATGGATATGAGTTCCAGGGGGACAATGTGCTGATCGCCAGGGTCAACCTGCTGATGACCTTTGAGGAGTACCTGCAGGAGCGGTGGAAACGGAAGCCAACCAGGGCGGAATATGAGAAGATCGCAAACATCATCACCTGGAACATCTGGCAGATGGACGGGCTGACCGGAACCGTCCCCTATGGGACGCCGGAGGAGCAGTTCCAGCAGATCGACTGGTTCGGGATGTTCGGTGAGAGAGAGGACAAGGAGAAACAACCGCGTTGTCTGGTACACAATTGGACGGGCGGCGGGAGCGTGGAATTTTTATCTCTGCCGGTAAAGGGGAAAAAGGCTATGAAGTTTGACTTTATTATTGGGAATCCACCCTATCAGGAGGAAATCGAGGGTTCTTCTGATAGACCAATTTATAATGCCTTTATGGATGCGGTTTACGAAATCTCAGACAAAGTGGAGTTAATCACTCCGGCACGTTTTTTATTTAATGCCGGGAAAACGCCCAAAGCCTGGAACCAAAAGATGATGGAGGATATACACCTAAAAGTACTGTTTTATGAGCGGGACAGCAGTAAAATTTTCCCTAATACAAATATTAACGGCGGGATAGCAATTACATATCGAGACGCGAGTAAAAATTTTGGCGCAATTGAAGTTTTTTCACCGTATGATGAACTGCGGAGCATCCAGGAAAAAATTCAACCGTTTTTGAAATACGGAGGAATTACGGAGATAATCATTCCACAGAATCACTTTGATTTAGAGATGTTATATAAAGACTACCCGGAATGTGCTGACATAATTAGCGGTGGAGGACGGGAACGACGAATTGTAAGTAGCGCTTTTGAGAAGCTTCCAGTATTCAAAATTGAAAAGGAAGAAGAAAACGACATTAAAATTTTGGGGATTATTAATGCAAAACGGCAATATCGATGGATTTCCTCAAAATATGTAGAAGAAAATGACAATCTCAAAAAATGGAAAGTATTTGTGCCGAGTGCAAATGGGGCCTCAGGTACGATTGGAGAGCAACCAGCGAGAATTATTAGTAAGCCAGTTTTAGGAGAACCTTATGAGGGCATTACGCAGACATTTATCAGTATTGGCGCGTTTGAGAGCGAATTTGAAGCACAAGCGGCATTGAAGTATGTCAAATCCAAATTTACAAGAACCCTTTTGGGAATCCTAAAGATCACACAACACAATTCAGGGCCTAAGTGGAAATATGTCCCCCTCCAAGACTTTACCCAAGAGTCCGACATTGATTGGTCCAAATCTATCCCGGAGATCGACCAGCAGCTCTACAAAAAATATGGCCTGGATGAGAAAGAGATCCAGTTTATTGAATCCCATGTGAAGGAGATGGCGTGATGGCAGTCCAGATACAGTCGTTCAAACGGGTCGTGCCCATGATCTACGCCTACAACACGCCGGGCGTTGTCTACCACGACGGCTGGACAAAGATCGGCTACACAGAGAAGCAGACGCCGGCCCAGCGGGTGAAACAGCAGACCCACACGGCGGACATCCGTCATGTTCTGGCCTGGCAAGACAATGCCATGTACAAGGACGGTTCCGGGGAGTATTTTACCGACCGGGAATTTCACTCCTTTTTGGAATCGGCCCTGGGAGTCGAGCGCACGCCGGGGACCGAGTGGTTCCATGTGGACGGCCCCACCTCCCACAGCTATTTTGACCGGTTTGCCCGGCGGGAGCTTGTCCCAACAGACGGCGAGAAGCTGACCTATGCGCTGCGGAAGGAGCAGCAGGAGGCTGTGGCGGTGACCAAGGCCTACTTTGAAAAGGGCGGCGAGGAATTTTTGTGGAACGCCAAGCCGCGGTTTGGGAAGACGCTGACCTCCTACGACCTGATCCGGCAGATGGGCTTTGCCAAGGTGCTGATCGTCACCAACCGCCCCAGCATCGCCAACTCCTGGGCGGACGATTTCTTCAAATTCATTGGCTGGCGAGGCGAGTTCTCCTTTGTATCCGACACGGACGCGCTCAGAGGCCGCCCTGGGGTCTTGTCCAGGGACGACTATGTGGCCCTGGTGCGGCGTCAGGGAGATGACGCGCCCCAGGGCATGATTGCCTTTGAATCCCTGCAGGGGCTGAAGGGCTCTGTCTACTTTGGCGGAGAGTACGATAAGCTGCGGTGGATGAGCGAGCTGGAGTTCGATTTGCTCATTGTGGACGAGGCCCAGGAGGGCGTAGACACCATGCGAACCGAGCGGGCGTTCCACAAAATTCAGCGCAAGCACACGCTGTACTTGTCCGGTACGCCGTTCAAGGCCCTGGCCAGCGAGCAGTTCTCCAAAGAGCAGATCTTCAACTGGTCGTATTCAGACGAGCAGGAGGCCAAAGAAAGCTGGGATGGGGAGGACGAAAATCCTTATGAGCCCCTGCCCAAGCTGTCCATGTTCACCTATCAGCTCTCCGGCATGATCCGGGAGCGCATTGAAAAAGGTTTGGATCTCTCCGAGGAGGAGGGGACGGTGGACTACGCCTTTGACCTGAACGAATTTTTCGCCACCGATGAGAAAGGTGATCTCATCCATGAGGAGGAGATCAAAAAATTCCTCCACGCCCTGACCACACAGGAGAAGTATCCTTTTTCCACGCCGGAGCTGCGGCAGGAGCTGTCCCATACCATGTGGTATCTGAACCGCGTGGCAAGCGTCCGCGCGTTGAAAAAACTGCTGGAAGCGGATGAGGTGTTTGGCGAGTATGAGATCGTGGCCGCCGTGGGTGACGGCCGGGGAAGCGATGACGAGCAGGCAGAGAAAGCCATCGACAAGGTGAAGTCCGCTATTGCGGAGCATGAGAAGACGATCACCCTCACCGTGGGGCAGCTCACGGTAGGCGTCACGATCCCCGAGTGGAGCGGCGTCCTGATGCTGTGCAATATGAAGAGTCCGTCCGCCTATATGCAAGCGGCGTTCCGGGCGCAAAATCCCTGCATCTTGACCAGGGATGGGCAGAGATTCCGCAAAGAAACCGCCTATGTATTTGACTTTGATCCGGCCAGAACGCTAATTATTTTTGATGAATTTGCCAACAATCTGTCTGCGGATACTGTGGGCGGCCGGGGTACGGCGGATGATCGGAAAGAGAACATCAAGAGACTGCTGAATTTCTTCCCTGTCTTGGGCGAGGACGACGAGGGGAAGATGGTGGAACTGGATGCGGCCTCAGTGCTGTCCATTCCAAGAAAATTAAAGAGCCAGGAAGTAGTCCGCCGTGGGTTTATGTCCAACTTCCTGTTTCGCAACATCAGCAATGTGTTTGGAGCACCCGCAATTGTCCGGGAGATCGTGGAGAAGCTGACCCCCGCCCACGAGGAGGGGAAAAAGGCGGATACACAAAAGTTGGACGGTATGGATACCGTCCATGTGGACGAGAATGGGGAAGTGGATCTGCCGCAGGAGATCGTGATTGGAAAAACACAGGATCTGTTCGGCCCAAAGATCTATGAGGAGATCAAAGAGGATGTGACGGCGCAAATCGCAGCGATTTCGGCCGCTGAGGATACAGAGGTCCATGAGCAGCTGAAAAATATTGCGGGGACGATAAAAAGCAACATCAAGGAGAAGATTCTGCCTCCGGCTATAGAAGAATACGGTGTCAAAAAGGGCGCTCAGGGCAGATTGGAGCGTCAGATAGAAAAAGAGATCGACCGGACTTTTGATGAGATCCACGACGACTATGCCCAGCAGGAGAAGCTGGCCCGAACCCGCCTGGAAAATAAGCGCCGGGAGGCCGAGACAGAGGAAGAGGTTCAGCAGGCGGAGTCGGAGTACCAAACGGATATGAGTGCCGCCATGCAGACTCTCATGGCAACGGTTCAAACGGCTGTGGAGAAAACGATCACGGAGAAGCCGCAAGAAGTCGTTGAACGGCTGGAGCGTCATAAGGAAGAACAGGAGAAACGCTCCGTCGAGGAAGAAGTGCGGGCGCATCTACGGGGATTCTCCCGCACGATCCCAAGTTTCATCATGGCTTATGGCAATGAATCTCTTACCTTGGCGAACTTTGATAAATACACAGAAAGCGATGTATTCCTTGAGGTGACTGGAATCACAGAGGACGACTTCAGATTCCTGCGGGATGGCGGCGATTATGTTGATCCCGAAACGGGTGAGACACAGCACTTTGAGGGCCATCTGTTTGACGAAGTGGTGTTTAACGACTCCATCGAGGAGTTTTGGAAAAAGAAGCAGCAGCTTGCGAATTATTTCGATGAATCTCAGGATGAGGATATTTTTGACTATATTCCGCCGCAGAAGACTAATCAGATTTTCACCCCCAAATGGGTGGTGTCAATGATGGTGGATCAGCTGGAGGAAAATAATCCTGGGTGTTTTGATGATCCCGATAAGACCTTTGCGGATTTGTACATGAAGTCAGGACTCTATATCACGGAGATCGTCAAGCGCCTCTATCGGAGTGAGGGCTTGAAGACAGCATTCCCCGACGGGAAAGAGCGCATCCGCCATATTTTGCAGAAACAGGTCTACGGTATGGCCCCGACACGGATTATCTATTTGATCGCCACAAATTATATCCTCGGATTTGACGGTGAACTGCAAAAGAGCGACCACAATTTTGTCCAGGCGGATGCTGCGGAGGCGGCCAAGCAGGGGACACTCGCTGAGTTGGTGGATGCTTACTTTGGGGAGCGAGCAGGGACGGGAGCCTATCAATGATGACACCGTTGCAAAAACGCTGAAAAGAATAACTATTCGCTTTCAGAAAAAACTTGCCTTTGTGTGCATATTTCAAGGTAAGTTGGTGACCAGCAGTTTTCACAAGGAGAGTACAATTGGGCAGAAGCGGCAAGTGTTTTAGGATATGAGAAAACAAAGTGAATGTGTGGTTCGCGTTTGTAGATTTTGGAACGAATAATGCATAGATAAAGACCGGATTAGAAAACCATGAACCGAAAATGATTCATGACTGACTCTTGCCCATGCTGATAAATGGACAGGCCCGAGAGGAATGAGGTGATGAGATTATGGGCAACAGTTTGGTGTTGATATTACAAGCCGAGGTAATGGAGTCCAATTGTGATATTTTGAATGCCTTGCGCCGAGCGCATCTGATTGCATCTAAGTTAAATCTGAAAGAGTTCGACGGGTGGATACAATCGGAACTAAATGGATATCCGCCTAATGATGTTGCAGAGATTCCCGATTATCGAACAGTCAAGGGATCTCTGAAAGCTTTCAATCCGTATCGTGGATGGATATCTGCACAACTAAATGACGATGAAATAGAGAGAATGATATGCGAGCAAAAACTCTGGCAGTCTATAGGAGAACTCCAAGAGTTATACAATGAATCGATAGAAACAAATTTTCTTATCGAATTTCCAGCAGAACGAATGCAGCTTATCGCATCTTTATTCCGTACACCAGTTCCTATGCGGTATGCCTTACATGTGAGTACTCACCTGCTAAAGACAATTATTGAAAAAGTGAAGAACTGTTTGCTTGAATGGACAATTCGGCTTGAAGGAGAAGGCATTTTGGGTGAGGGTATGCAGTTTAGTCAGGAGGAAACAGTTATGGCAAAAAGAATCCCTCAAACAATTAACAATTACTATGGACCAGTTTTGAATGGGGATATCAAGCAATCACAAGTAGTATCCGGGGATTACAATACACTTTCTTTCAATTATGAAAATGCAAATTCTTTTATGGGAAAAATCAGAGAATCGCTTGCTAAGGAGCAGCTATCTGCCGAGGATAGAACGGGAGCAATGGAGTTGATTTCCGAGGCAGAGACCAAAATCGCTGAAAAAAAGTCCATGGGAATTATTCGCGCTTCACTAAGCGGCTTGAAGGACTTTTTGATTGCTGGAGGAGCCAATGTAACAGCGGCACTGATTGTTCAGTACCTTCAAGGATTAGGTTAAAAGAATATACATACAGGAAATTTAAGGGAAGGAGACAAGCATAATGGCAGAGGTATTGACTGGTGTGAATGGCCAAATCCTGCGTTGGGCCAGAGAAAACTATAATATGACGCCCGGTGAAACCGCTGCTGCTATTGGCGTTGATGAGGCACGGTATCTGCGCTGGGAAAATGGCGAGGAGTTTCCAACCTACGCCAAACTCAAAAAGGTCAGCGAGGTACTCCATAAGCCAAGCGCTCTCTTTTTCTTCCCCGAGCCGCCGCAGATCGACAATGTCAAGGGGGATTTGCGTACCTTGCCTGGGGAGGTGTCTAATCGCCTGAGCAGGCAGGTCATTCAGGCATTCGAGACCGCCCGTTCCTACCAGATGGATCTCCAGGAATTGTATGGGGTGCGTCAAAGCGTTTTGGCATTGAGGCATACTTTTCCTACAGAGCAAGAGGCCCTCTGTCAGTATTTTAGAGATCGGATGGACTTTCCAATCTCCGCTCAAAAAGCGCGGCACAGCGATAAGGTCGTCTTTGAAATTTTTCGGGAGAAATTTTACGAGTTAGGGATCTATGTTTTCAAGGATGCATTTAAGGATAATAGTGTTTCAGGACTTTGTCTCAACGACGATTACTTTCCCATCATTATGATCAACAACTCCATGTCTTTTGCTCGACAGAATTTTACTCTGTTTCACGAATTGTATCATTTGATTGCAAATACCAGTGGAGCAGAAATTATCAGGGATGACTATTATATTTATCTGGATGAGCAGCAATCTCATGTGGAAAAAGCCTGCGATTCATTTGCAAATGAGTTTCTTGTACCCATGGAAGATTTTAAAACGGAGTTGAAAAAGCAGCCGTTGGATGAGATGAGGATCGCTGACTTAGCCTCACTATATGCCGTAAGCAAAGAAGCCATCATGTACAAGTTGTACACCATGAAAATCATCACCCCGGCAGATTATAACGCCCTAAAAGAAACTTTTTATGGTGACGCAATTCGTAATCAGCAAAAAAAGCCTGAAAGATCAGGTGGAAATTACTATTATACCAAGCTTTCTTATCTTGGTTCCAAGTATACTGGAGATGTGTTTAGCCAGTATTTTTCCGGCAAAATAGATAGTTATCGCGCCAGTGAAATGCTTCATAGCAAAGTGGATCATCTCCCTAAACTGGAATCTGTGTATTTCCGGGGGGTGAAGTAATGATTTACCTGCTGGATACAAATATTTTTAGAGAAATGCTGGAGCACTTCCCAAAGAGAGGAAAAACATTCGAGGAGATTTGGGAACGGTTTGAAAAGGGAATCAAAGATGGGGTTATTTTTTCGGTTGATGAATGTTATAATGAATTGACTCGCCACTATGACGAGAAAAATGAGCATTATCAGTGGCTACATGACCGGCGGGAAATATTCTTAAACCCGTCGAATGTAGAATCAATCTATATCCGAGATTTATTTCAAGACACAAAAATGCGTGAAAGTATCCACAGAAGGAATATTATCGAAAATAGGCCTGCTGCAGATGCGTATTTGGCAACAAAGGCGAAGGCACTGGGAGCAATCGTTGTCACCAAAGAAAAGTATAAGGCAGGATCAGCACAATTGCCAAATGTGTGTGAGGCACTGGGAGTACGATGGATATCTTATGATGACTTTATGGAGAAACTGTCGGTAGGTATGTGACTACTTATTATTGCAATTATTTGATGGGTGGGAGGTAACCTTTGTTGTACACTACAAGGTGTATTGCGAAGGGAAGATGAAGACTGGTAGATAGTTTGCAAAGTCTTGACAACAATTAAGCAGCAAATAATTGCGACAGAATTGCGACTACTTTGGGAATTCACCAAGGTGAGCACTTGGGTGATAATAAACTAAACAACCCACAAAGAACTTTAAACATACTCTCAAGTTGTTTATCAATTAAACATTCAAAAAAGTGCAGAGAAAAGGCTAATGGATATAATATGTGAAACAAATATTTAAAGAATTTTCTTATACTCTCAAATTTTCCTCGAGAACTCTCAACTTTTTGAAGGTAGTATCGTGTATATTGATTTGCTTCTAATTTGAATGAATGTTGCAATCAGCTTTTTGATGCAAAAGTGGGCATAACGCAGTCGGGCGATGAGGATCAAAATGTTTTCTGCAGCGCTTATCATTGTTAACACCATCGCAAAAGTATCTTCCTGGTAACTCGCCAAAAGCAGGCCGGTTCATTACTGCGGTGGCGCAAAAAACCGCAATTTGACCACATTTGTGCAAACGGTCAAATCGCGGAAATCCTCTCTCCCAACGCTTTGACCACACAACCAGCCACAGACGGCGGCGGAACAGACGGAAACCCTGTGCTCAAAGAGTGACGGAAAGCAAGCGGATTGGAGCGGATATAGCTATAAAGCACGAAAAATTGTTAGAAAAAATCTCTGGGGTCGCTTGGTAAGGATGAGGTCCCCAGTTCGAATCTGGGTAGCAGCTCCATTGAAAACCCTTGAGCCTCAACGGCTTGAGGGTTTTTTATTTTTTGTCTTTCTTTAGCAAGGCCGCCATTTTGAGCGGCTTGCTAAACTCCTTGCTAAACAAAAAAGGATTGCCTCGACTGGCATTTTCTGCATTGCGAAGCAGTAGCTGCATATGTTGCTGATCACGCCGCAGATTCTGGGCCGTGGGTGAAGGTCTTCTGGCCGCCCGGCGAAACGGACGCGCGGTCGCGGAGCTGTACTTTTTACTGCGGCTCAGGAGAGCCGGGGGATAGGACGAAACGCGCCAAAGACGGGAAAATTTTAGAATGCGGGATCCTGCGGGAGTGCAGTATAGCCCGTTTGCGGACAATTCAAGCCTGTTTTATTGCGGAGGGAAATGGCGCCTGATATACTGTGCCTGCCATGAAATGGACTGCGGTACTCCAGTGGGGACCGGTAGGATTGAAACAAGCTTCAATGGATAAAGGAGGCAGCGTTATGATGTATCAGGAGAAAACAAGGCGGCCCGTGCCTGGAGGGGGAGGAGCTTCGGCCGTTCAGCCCGTTTCGGAAGCCGCGCCTCCCAACAGTAGTTATGCAGACCTGTCCGACAGCCCCTCCGGCGGTCTGGAGCGGCAGATGCAGGCGCGCATGACTTCCCATTTTCCGGATGCCTCCCGGCTCTCACGGGGGTCCGGCCGGGCCCTGACCTTGCCCGACCAGGTGCAGAGTACCATCGAACAGCACTTTGGCCATTCCATTGACAACCTGCGCTTCCGGGAATCCAGCGACGTGGAATCCATCGGCGCCAAAGCCTACGCCCGGGGCGATGAGATCCACTTCGCGCCCGGCCAGTTTCACCCGGACACTGTCCTGGGCCGCAAGATGATCGGCCATGAGGTGGCCCATATCCTCCAGCAGGCCAAAGGAGGGCTGGGGGACGGCGGCGAACTGAATGTGGACCGCTCCATGGAGGACCGGGCTGACGTGCAGGGTGATGCTATCGCCTCTATGGCGCCTGCCGGCGGAGTGGAGACCGCCGGGCTCTCCCCCATGCCGACCGCCTCCTTTTCCTCCGCGCCGGTCCAGGGATGGGGGGTAGGAATTTTCAACAAAAGAGGGGAACATGAGACGCTCACCGATGAGGGCAGAAAAAAAGCCCTTGGGTTTCTGAACCGAAGCAGGACAGCCGGGCAAAGAACGCCGAATCCACTGGCCAGCGAGAAAAGCCGGAAGAGCCTGATTTACGGCGCCCGGTTCAACGACGTGGGCACACACAGCGCGGTGGGAATGGGAGGCAGCTTAACGGTTACAAAGCACGACCCCTTTATCAATCAGACCCATGAAGGCGATATGCAGTTCCTTCACGCCATGGATACCAGCGGCGGAGATCTCCAGGCCAATGTGGATAAAATGAAGCGGTATGCCCAGTTTGCTTCTGACGTGTACCAAAACCGCAGAAAGGACGGGAAAAATTTTCAGGACCAGAATATGCTGGACTATGTGCTCTCACAAGACGGGGAGGGCGACCCCTTCCAGGAAATGATGATGTCTACCATGCTCACGCCGGCTGCACTGAAAGTTGTGGAGCAGAAAATGGCGGAATGGGATAAAAAGCATGGGAATGAATCTCCGGAAACGCGGAGAGAAGCCCGGGTAAGGAAGATGAAGAAAGAGGTCACCTTCAGCGCAGAGGACGAACAGCGGGTCCGGAAGGCAGCCGGGGATAAGTATGACCAAAAGGGAAAGCTAGGCCGCTTTTTTTCCCGCGGCCGGGAAAAATATATTCAAAAGAAGATTGAAAAAGAAAGAGCGAAGAAAGAAAAAAATCGCTCTCAGTATGCCCGGGGAACAGTGGGGAACTTCTTTACGGGCGGGAACCAGGATCTGGACGCCGGAATGGTGGCGCTGGGTTCGGCTTCCCACATGATTGAGGACAGCTTTGCCGGATCCCATGCCACGCGGGCGGACAACCTCTATTTGGGCTCGGGTCATATTTCAGCCACGGACCTCAGCGACGACGGCATGGCTGTGGCCGACAAAGCCACGCCCATTATTACCAGCCCGGACTACACCAAGCAGGACCACAATCCGCTCTGGGGCCGTCACGGGAAAGGCGATAAATTCATCGGCGAAGATGCGGCGGGCGGCCAGCTGACCGACACAAACCAGATTATTGACAACACGCAGGGGGGCGCCCTGGCGCGGGATGCCGTGGCGCAGTTCCTCGCCATGAATGTTCGGATGAAAGAGACGGGCTCCACTTCGTATGGGGGGTCCCCTCTGGAGAGCTTCATGAATCGCCTCCTGCGTCCGGACGATACGGCCCTCCAGCTGGGGGCGACCGCCACAGGCCGGGCCTATGATACAAAGTACAAAGGACCGGCCACAGAGACCGCCCAGGCGGGCGCGGATGCATACTGGAAGGCCACGGGAGAAAATATTGTGGGCAACAGAAAGACATCCGCGGAAACCCGCGCCTCCCAGATGGGACCGGAGATCGAGGCGCTGGGCAAGATCCTGTACAGCGGGGACTCGGCCGACCAGCAGGTTCAGGCGAAATACGTCCCCCACGCCAAAGAGATGCTGGCCAATGTCAACGGCATGATGAGACAGCTTCAGGATGCCGGTTTGGCGGGCGGCAATGCCTACAATCAGATGGCGGAGCATAAGCGCGCCCTGCAGGCTATGCTGGTCCGCTACGACCAGAATGTCATGAATCTCTGACCGACACAGGCATTCCGGCTGTTTCAGGCGGCCGCCGATGGCGCGGGGTCAGCCGGAAAGACACCGCCTGCCCGGATGGGGCTGCGTGCCTTGCCGCTGTGAGAAAGCCCTGGATTGGGATTTGTATTTTTGCGGAAGGTATGGTAAAATCGGAAAGCAATTGTTTGACATAGAGTTGCTTCTGATTTCAGGGCAGCACGCCCGGCCGGAGTGTCCGGCGGATCGCCGGGGACAGAGAGGAGCGCTCAGAGGCGCTGAATGGGCGGGGAATGTCCCGGGAAACAAAGAAAGAAGGTGCGGTCGGTTGACCGCGGCAAAGCGTTTGGCTGCCCTCTGCGGCGGGCCAAACGCTTTGCCTGCCCGGATGGAACTGGAGGACGGGAGGCCTGTGCTTTCCAAGCCCTCCGTGTGCGGCGTCTGTCTCGAATGACCAAAATTGAGCACATGCCCATAATCGGTCTTTTATGAGGCCCGATTATGGGCGGCTTTCTGCCGCTTGGGGGAATTTTGTTGGGATTACAAACCCAGGTTACCTCTGGATCGAGGAAAATAGCGGCTCTGAAGTTGGCACAAAATTTGCACTCTATGGAAGGCAGAACACCAAAGCGGGTCACCCGGAAAGACCGGCCTGTGTCCGGCTGCGGTGAAGAAAATGGAGGGGTTCTCTATGAAATTTGGACTGTTGAAGGATATTAAGCCCGGCGAGTACCGAACCATCGTGACTCCCGCGGAAGTGGAGGCCATTGTACGCGACGGCCATGAGGTCTATGTGCAGCGGGGCGCGGGCGCGGGCGCCGGCTTTGCGGACGAGCAGTACGCCCAGGAGGGCGCCAAGCTGGTGGACACCATGGAGGAGATCTATGGGACCTGCGATTTTGTCACCAAGGTGAAGGAGCTGGAGCCCTGTGAATTCCCCCTGCTGCGGGAGAACCAGGTTGTGCTCACCTGCATCCACCCCGCCGCCCATCCCCAGGAGGTGCAGGCGCTGCTGGACAGCAAGTGCATCGCGTTTACCGCCGAGGACGCCCACCGGTACGGCTCCCCCAACTGTGAGGCGGCCGGCAAGCTGGGGGCGCTGATGGGTCTGGACTCCCTGCTGTCCATCCACGGGGGAAAGGGAAAATTTGTCAACGGCCTGGGCGGAGCCCCCGGAATCAAGGCCCTGGTCATCGGCGGCGGCACCGTGGGCCGGGCCTGTGTGTCCGTGCTCCATGCCCTGGGGGCCTGGGTGACGGTCATGGATATCAACATCGGCACGCTGCGGGACATCGGCAAGCAGTTCAACGAGGAGGTCAACACCCAGATCTCCAACCGCTACAACCTGAAAAAGCTGCTGCCGGAGATCGACGTGGTCTATAACTGCGTGCGCTGGCCCAAGGACGCCACCGAGTTTATGATCGACCGGGAGATGGTCCGCTCCATGGAGAAGGGCTCCGTCATTGTGGACATCAGCAACGACGTGGGGGCCATTGAGACATTCCATGAGACCACCCATGACGACCCCCGCTACATCGAGGAGGGTGTGGTCCACTACTGCGTCAGCAACATCCCCGGCGCCATCGCCCAGTCCACCTCCATCGCCTACGCGGCCTCCATGCTGCCCCATTTCCGCTCCATCCTCAACGACGGGGTGGCCGCCGCCTGTGCCAAGGACGGCTTCCTCCGCCGCAGCCTCACCGCCTACCGGGGCTATCTGACCCACGAGGAGACCAGCGCCATCCAGAACCGGCCCTGGATTCGTCCGGAGGATATTCTGGGAATCGCCGGAGAGAAGCTGGACCCGGCTCCCGCCGCCACCGGCACCAAGTCCAGCAACTTTATCCAACTCTGATCCTGTTCCCCTCCGGCGGGCTCTCCGCCGGAGGGGGGCGGGGGAAATCTAGGAGGAACTCAAGTGACTGTCAACGATTTTCTGCTCGATTTTGCCATTGCCTCTCTCTTTATTATGGTGGGACAGCTGATCCGGGCCAAGGTGGGCCTGGTTCAGAAGTTCTTTGTCCCCGCCAGCATGATTGCCGGCTTTATCGCCCTGGCCCTGGGCAACCAGGGGCTGAACGTCCTGCCCTTCTCCGGCTCCATCGGGGACTACCCCGGCGCGCTGATCATCCTGATCTTTGCCGCCGTGGGCATGAACGGCTTCTCCTTCTCCAAGAAGGAGTTTAAGTCGGAGCTGGACCGGGTGGGCTCCTACTTCTCCTATAAAGTGCTGGCCCAGGCGATCCAGTTCGCCTTTGCGCCCCTGTTCGGCGTGCTGGTGATCTCCCAGCTGTTCCCGGAGATCAACTACGGCTTCGGATTCCTGCTGGCCTCCGGCTTCTCCGGCGGCCACGGCACCGCCGCCGCGGTGGGCTCTAAAATGGCGGAGCTGGGCTTCACCGACGCCACCGACATCGGCATGACCTGCGCCACGGTGGGAATCCTCTCGGGGATCTTCGGCGGGCTGTTCTTCATCAAGATCGGCACAAAGCGGGGCTGGACCAAGTATATTGAGAGCTTCCAGTACATCTCCGGCGACCTGAAGACCGGCCTGATCCGGGATGAGGACAAGCGCGGCTCCATGGGCAGGGAGACGGTGGCCTCTGTGGTGCTGGACCCCCTGGCCTGGCACCTGGCCCTGCTGCTGGTGGCCTCCGGCGCCGGATTTTTGGCCAACGGCTGGATCAAAAACGCCACGGGGCTGGATCTGCCCAGCTATCTGCTGGCCTTTATCATCGCCATTGTCATGTTCCTGTGTTTTCAAAAGACGGGAGTGGGGCATTATATCGACAATACGGTGATCAGCCGTATTTCCGGCACAGCCACCGACTACCTGGTGTTTTTCGGCATCGCCTCCATCAAGATCTCCGTGATTGTGGAGTACGCCGTCCCCCTGCTGATGCTACTGCTGTTCGGTATGGTGCTGGTGGTGCTCACCCTGATGTACTTCGGCCCGGCCATGAACAAGGGAAGCTGGTTTGAGCGCTCCCTCTTTGTGTGGGGCTACTCCACCGGGGTGTTTGCCATCGGCTTTATCCTGCTGCGCATTGTGGACCCGGAGAACAAGTCCAAGACCCTCAACAACACGGCCCTGACCGGCCCCCTCACCACCCCCTTTGAGATGTTTGCCTGGTCCATGGCCCCCGGCATGCTGCTCCACGGGCAGCACTGGCAGTTCATCGGGATTTACCTGGTGATTTTCGCGGCCTGTATCGTCGTCAACCTGATCTTCAAGTGGTGGTGGATCAAGCTGCCCCTGAACCGCCCGGCGGAGGGGGAGCTGAAGTGATCTTGTGATTCCGCGCCCCGTCTGATATGATAGGAGAAAACCGGTCCATCAGAAAGGCGGCGGGCGGCAATGAAGTTTTTGCAGGAGCTGTTTCACGGAAAGGGCTATATTGACGGAATCACCATCATCAACCTGGAGGGGGAGATTCTGTTCACCGCCAAGTTCAACAACAAGCTGGGCCAGGACCAGGGCTCGGAGGAGCTGGTGGGGAAGAATTTCCTGGACGTCTATGAGAATCTGACACCTCAGACCAGCACCACCATCAAGGCGATGGAGCGGGGAACCCCGGCCTATGTGGAAAACCAGTTTTTAAAGACCAGGGGGCGGGACGGAATCACCATTACCTCCCTGTCCATCCCCATCAAATGCGGGGGGCGGATTGTGGGGGCCATCGACCTGTCCACCCAGGAGCCGGGCGTCTGCCCGGAGGCTCCGGAGGGGCTGCTCCAGGTGGACGTCTCCGGCTATTTTCACGGGGACACCCGAAAAATGGCCATGCGGGACGCCGCCGTATTCACACTGGACGACCTGGTTGCGGAGGACGCGGCCATGAAGCGGGTGCGGGACTATATTCCGGTGGCGGCGTCCTGCGACCTTCCGGTTATGATTTACGGGGAGACCGGCACCGGAAAGGAAGTGGTGGCGCAGGCGATTCACAATGCCAGCCGACGCAGCGCCAAGCCCTTCATTGCCCAGAACTGCGCCGCCCTGCCGGAGACCCTGCTGGAGAGCATCCTCTTCGGCACGGCCAAGGGGGCGTTCACCGGCGCGGAGGAAAACAAGGGGCTCTTTGAGCTGGCGGACGGCGGGACCCTCTTTTTGGACGAAATCAACGCCATGCCGGTCCAGCTTCAGTCCAAGCTGCTCCGGGTCCTTCAGGACGGCCGTTTCCGCAGCCTGGGCGGGCGGAGGACCAAGTGCGTGGACGTGAAGGTCATCGCCGCCATCAATGTGGATCCCCTCCAGGCCATCCGCAGCGGCCAGCTGCGCCAGGACATCTACTACCGCCTGAGCATGATGTCCATCCGCATTCCGCCCCTGCGGGAGCGCAGGGCGGATATTCGTCCCTTCATCAATCTATATGTCAATAAGCATAACGCAACCTTCCACAAGCACATTCG
>UMHD01001704.1_pt1 | contig 64420 bp, 58 predicted proteins | sample 1965461 | NCBI WGS metagenome assembly UMHD01 (sample SAMEA4836091, study PRJEB28245) | human gut metagenome | biome: gut microbiome; material: fecal sample | place: Denmark | collected 2008 | reverse complement strand
GCTTTTGCATGATGGGAACGCATATTATCCATAACGATAATGTCTGCTTCTGAAAGCGTCGGCAGCAACTTTGTTTTCAGGTATTCTGCAAACCGCTCTGCAGTAGTTCCTTCCTGATAGACTGTATAGGCACAGTCTCCATTCAGACGTATGGAAGAAAGAACGGTTGTATTGCAGGGTGTGTTGAGTGGAGTTTTATCTACTGCTCTCCGGTTTTTCCCTGACATCGGGGACGCTCCTGCTCTGAGGCATGAAGAGATTTGCCTTTGAGGAAGATCGGAAAGCATGTCTGGAGGCCGGGATGAATGAACATATTGGAAAGCCGATTGATATTCCGCGATTAAAAAGAGCGATCACAAAACTGCTGACAAAAAAGGGGTAGTAAACGCAAAAACATAATCATTCATTGAAATTAAGAAGAACTATAGTAGTTTTATTAGGACTTTTGATATGAAATAAAACCAAAAAGGATAGTTAGGGATAGAAGAAAAATGAAAGGAAAAAGAGTGATTGCAGGCATTCTGCTTGCGGGAATTTTAGCAGTCACCCTGGCAGGGTGCAAAAACACAGATAACACGAAAGAAGAAACCGAAAAGCCTGTTATTACCCTCGGCAGCGACAGCTATCCACCATACAATTATCTGAATGAGGATGGTGTACCGACAGGAATTGATGTAGAACTGGCTACGGAAGCATTCAAAAGAATGGGATATCAGGTGGATGTTGTCCAGATCAACTGGGAGGAGAAAAAAGAACTGGTGGAGAGCGGCGAGATTGATTGTATCATGGGCTGTTTTTCTATGGAAGGACGTCTTGACGATTACCGCTGGGCAGGGCCATACATAGCAAGCCGTCAGGTGGTTGCTGTAAATGAGAACAGTGATATCTATAAACTGAGTGACCTGGAGGGAAAAAACCTGGCTGTCCAGTCCACAACCAAACCGGAAAGTATCTTTCTGAACCGGATGGATGAGAGGATCCCAAAGCTGGGAAATCTGATCAGCCTGGGACACCGGGAGCTGATCTATACGTTTCTGGGGAAAGGATATGTAGATGCGGTTGCCGCACACGAGGAATCTATCGTTCAGTATAGGAAGGATTATGATGCAAGCTTCCGTATCCTGGAAGAGCCTCTGATGATCACCGGAATAGGCGTTGCTTTTGCAAAAGAGGATGACAGGGGAATCTGTGAGCAGATGGGCCAGACACTGGAAGAGATGCGTCTGGATGGCACATCCCTGAAAATTATTGAAAAATACCTGGATGATCCCCAGAAGTATCTGGAGGTGGATGATCTTGTATATTAAGAGAAAGAAAAAAGAAAAACGAAACCAGCTGCTCGGTGGTCTGATAGGAATTTGTGTAGCTGTAGTCTCTCTGTTTTATTTCTTCCACGCAGAAAAAGCAGAAGCAGAGAAAAGAATGGTGGAGATTGTAAACTATGTGAAAGTGCAGTGTTCCACCTACACCCATTATAATGAATCTTCGGAATCCAAAAGTCTCCTCCGTGCCATTGAAAGTGCCAGACAAATGAGTACAAATATTAAAATGGAAACAGAAAACGGCGGGCAGCTAAGAGAGGATTTCCTGAAAGAAAATCTGCAGACTCTCTGGGTGGATGGCATCATTGTGCTGGATAAAGAAGGAAAGACGGACTGTGAATACAGTATGGATGAGTCTCTAACGAATGAGATCACGGAGTATCTGCAAAAAGACATTATTATGGATTTTGCCGGATATGAAGAAAGAAGCTATTCGGAACGGTTTGCCAGGGAAGATGGATCCTACATTGACATTGCAGCCTGTGCCAGAAAAGATGCACCGGGTATCATTGCAATCTATTATTACACATCTCCTGAATTTACCGGAAATTATACTTTGACGATACAGGGGCTTTTAAATGGTTATAGTGTCCAGAAAGATGGAACGATCATTGTTGCAGACAATGGGATCGTTGTTGCCAGTAATGATGAGAGTCTGTTAGGGCAGAATACAGCCGATAATGAAGTTGTTCAGGCAATGAAAAAGCATACAGACAGTCAGCATATTTATCATTTGAAAAATGAAGGAACCGGATGTTATGGAATCATGCTAAAGCAGCGGGACTATTATATTTATGCGTATCTTCCGGATACGGAAGTGTTCCATAATCTTCCACTAAGTGTAGCGGGTGTTATTTTTCTTTATTTCCTGATGTTCAGTATCTTCTGGTTCTGGACATACAGAACCAATCAGGCACATCAGAAACAGGAACAGGAAAAAGATGAAAAATATAAGTCAGAACTTTTGATAGCCGCAAAAAAGGCAGAAGCCGCCAATGAGGCAAAAACAGAGTTTCTTCAGCGGATGAGCCATGATATCCGGACCCCGATCAATGGAATCTGCGGCCTGGTCAATATGGCAGACCATTATGCAGATGATACGGAGAAACAGACAGAATACAGAACAAAGGTGAAAGAGGCATCCAATTTGTTGCTGGAACTGGTAAATGAAATTCTGGATATGAGTAAGCTGGAGTCAGATGAAGTGGTTCTGGAAGAAATTCCATTTAATCTGAGCAGTATTTCTGGTGAAGTATTTATTGTGATCGAGCAGATGGCTGCAGAACAGAATATCCGGATCATGTGGGAGAAAAAAGAAATCACACATCGAGATCTTATTGGAAGTCCGGGGTATGTGAAACGTGTGATGATGAATATCCTGTCGAATGCAGTGAAATATAATAGAGAAAACGGACAGATCTATATCAGCTGCATGGAAATTCCATCCGAACAGCCGGAAATGACGACGATGGAATTTGTCTGTCGGGATACTGGAATCGGAATGACGGAGGAGTTCCAGAAATGTGTGTTTGAACCATTTGCACAGGAACATACGGGAAGCCGTGCAAAATTTACGGGAACAGGCCTGGGACTGTCTATTTCAAGGAAGCTGGTCGAGAAAATGGGGGGAACTATTACTTTTGAAAGTGAAAAAGGCGTAGGGACGACATTTGTGATCCGGGTTCCGTTTAAGATAGATCTGGATGCGGATAAACGGGAAGAACAGAAGGATGTATCCGAAAAATCTATAAAGGGGCTGCATATTCTTCTGGCAGAAGATAATGAGCTGAATATGGAAATCGCTGAATTTGTGCTTCAGAATGAAGGCGCCGGCGTGACAAAAGCATGGGATGGTCAGGAAGCTGTTGAGCTGTTCAGAAATAGTGAACCCGGTGAATTTGATGTCATTCTTATGGACATTATGATGCCGGTCATGAATGGTTATGAAGCAACAAAGATGATCCGGTCTCTGGACAGAGAGGATGCAAAGGCAATTCCAATCATTGCAATGACAGCAAATGCGTTCACGGAGGACAGAATAAGAGCAAAAGAAGCAGGGATGGATGAACATGTTGCTAAGCCTGTTGATGTGGAATTACTGATAAAAGTAATTCATAAATTGGTGAAATATAATTGATAGGGCAGTGGCAAATAAGCAGTGAAAGATAGACGGGAGGACTAAAATATAACAATGCGGGAGTGCTATGAAGCATTAACCTGAATTATTCACGGCTTTGTCGTGAATAATTCAGGACAGTTAATGCAACATAATATAGATGATGTTATATCATATAAAGATTTTTTGAAAATGTTTGCAACAGATGAAGAAACAATTGCTAAAATCAATGCTTTAGCTGATGGTGATTGCTTTATTCATGGCGATCTCCATTTGGAAAATGTAAAGCTTGACCAAAATAATCAATGGGTGCTTATTGACATGATGAATGTATGTAAGGGAACAGAATTGTATGATGTTGCAAGAACTTATTTTTTGCTAAGCTACGATAGCAATATACAAAGAAAATACTTGGAAAAAATGGGATACTCTGTAGAGGATATTATGCCATATTTAGATGTGATTTTAAGAGTTAGAGAGAACGAAATGAGTTGTATCTATTGATGAAAAGTTCCGACCTGGCCGGCGGGGCGAAAGGAGAAGAAGAATATGACAGAACAGAAAACGAACAGGACAGAGGAACAGCTGGAGCAGGAGCTGCGCAAGAGCAAAGGCGGCAAACTGAGTGGAAAAATTCTCTCGATGTTGGGAGTGGTGATTGCTGTGGCAGGCATCATCCTGGGTGGCAACCTTGTACTGGTTGTCATCGGCGGCGTGATCCTCGGCCTTGGGCAGATGGTACAGGGCAAGTCCAAGGAGCAGAGCGACCGGCAGGCCTTCGATGCCATTGCTCCGGACATCGTGGGAACCGTCTTTGAAAACGTACAGATGAACCCCGATCCTCCCCTCCTGGACGCAAACGACACCAACATTCCCCTGCCCAACCACACCTGTTGCAGCGGCAGTGGGTATATCCGCGGAACATATCGCGGCCTGAATACGGAGCTGTGTACCGTCCGTCTGACGGAAGTCAGTGAGTTTCAGCGGGAGGAGACCGGCATGTGGGAAAAGAACGAGCAGGTGGTCTATACCGGTCAGTGGATGCTGAGTGAGTTGAACCGGGAATTTCCTACATGGCTGACCATCTGGCCGCGGGACAAAATGGATAAGCTATTCCGTTCCAAAACCATCCAAACAGGGAATGAGGACTTTGACAAACGATTCAATCTGAGCAGCGATGATGAAGAGGTGGTACTCCGTATTCTGTCCCCCGACCGGATGGAGCGGATTCTGGCGCTGGCAGGTTCTTCCATCGGTAAATTCGCCGTGAATCTCAAACCAGACGGCAGACTGTATATTGCTGTTCACAGTGGACACGGTTTCTTTGATATTGGCAAGGGCCGTGAAAATCCGGCACAGCTGCGAGAACGATTTGCCCGTGAACTGCGGTGGTTTACGGATATGATCGAAGTATTCTGCGGCGAATAACCGAATATCCATAATCGCTGTGATTATGGATGCGGCTTCTATAGCAAACCTCTTAAATAATGCAGTTCCTTTACAGCGGTGATAAAATATAGTGCAGGAGATGATAGTATGCTACACAATGAAGCTAGAAAACTGGTATTGGAGGCCTGGGATAAAACTCATAATGTCAGGGAAATTGCAAAATATTTTTCAGGAAATGAAAGCACCGTATACCGCCTTATAGAAGAGCGTGCACGCACTGGCAGTTATGAGACCAGAACGCAGCTGAGAGGCCGGAAAACAATTCTTACAGAAAAACAGCACCACGATATTCTGGAACTTGTACAAGAACAACCAGATATCACAATGAAGGAGATTGTCGAAACGCTTCATTTACCTGTAGGCGATGAAGCCGTCAGGCGTTTTCTGATAAAGCAAGGTTATACTTATAAGAAAAAATCTTTGCACGCAAAAGAACAGGATCGTCCCCGATGTGCAGAGAAAACGCAGTCAATGGATAGAAACTATATCTAGTGCAAATGCAGAACATCAAATATATCTCGATGAAAGCGGTATTAATACAAACCTCACAAGACACTATGCACATGCAGTACATGGGAAGCGTGCCATGGATGCTACCCCGATCAACACGCCTGCCGGAACAACTGCACAGCGATTTCGTGAATATATTGGAAAACAATTGATACCGAGCCTTGAGAAAGACGATGTTGTAATCATGGATAACATGCGTTCTCATCATGCCAAAATAGTGACGGAACTTTTAGACAAGGCGGGGATCTCCTATCTATATTTGCCACCATACAGTCCAGATTTGAACCTTATTGAAAAAATGTGGTCAAAAATGAAATCCTTTCTCAGAAAGAGGAAAGTCCGTGTTGCTGCTGAATTACCTGAGGCTGTAAAAGCGGCCTTGGAAACAATAAGTACGAATGATTGCAAAGGGTGGTTCCACGCATCTGGAATTTGCGTTAATTAAGAGGATAGCTATAATTATGGCACAAATAGAAACTGATAAAAAGGTACTCAGTTTTCACCGTTTACGATATAAGCAGATGCTGATGCTGGAAAAAAGCTGGTTCTATAACAGAACCAGCTTTTTTGTGTATTCATGGACGAACGGTGTCCCTGTTTTGTGAGAACGGACAGTCTCGTAAAAAAGAGAGGCCTGTATATCGCTCTCAAAGGCGGCAAGTGCATCGCCGGTAAGAAGCCGCGGGGCGTCGGCTGCCTTGGCAATGAGCGGCAGAGAAGAACGTCTTCTAATCTCTTTTAACAATGCACCGGCACTTTTTCGGAAACCGAGAACACGGTTATAGCCGGCCGGGTACAATGTTTTCTGGTTCAGAAGCAGATGCATCAGGGCGCGGCTGATGCGGGTATACGTCATTTCCTTTGTTTTAAGCTGCATGGCGAATTCTGAAAATGAGGAGCATGCGTGGCGCTGGCGGAGGATGCGGTTGGCAAGATCCGGCGAGAGGTCGAGACAGGAGGAGAGAGATCCCTTCGTCTCCGTGAGGAGCCGTGCGGCGAGGAGCAGGCTGAAATCATCGGCGGTCAACAGTCCATGAGATGCGACGGCATTCTGAAAAGCGTGAAAGACCGCTTCTGGCATGCAGGAGGCGAGCGCGGACAGTTCCAGATCCTTATGCGGATTGGAAAAAAGAAGATTCCGCATTGCTGTAGCAGAAGGGAGTGCATGTGTGAAAAGCGCTCCTTCGTGGTATCCGCTGCCCTCCCGGCGGATCGTTACCGGCCGAATGCGGCTTTGTGACAGCAGAAGTGCCTGGACATATTCAATGCCTAAAATATTGTTTGGTTCTTTTAAAAAGGTATCAAGTTCTTCTTTTGAAAGCGAAGAGAAGGAAGCGCTGTCAGAAAAATAAGCGGAAAGTGCCTGTGCGCGCGCCGTCGGGAAGGAAAGTCCGTTCCGAAGCAGACCGGAGAGCAGCTCGCGGTATTCCTCCGGCTCGTGGAGCAGAACATCAGCGAGTTCCAGAAACGGCGCCGTGTCTCCATATTCACTGCCAAAGCAGAGAAAATCGACGCAGCCAAGCGCAGTAAGAAGCGATACCGCCCCGCGTGCGAAATGCTGTGCACTGCCGAGTGCAAAGTGACACGGAAGCTGTAAGATAAGGTCCGCGCCGCCAAGAAGCGCCAGCTCCGCACGGTCATGTTGGTCAAGAATCGCAGGTGCGCCGCGCTGGACGAAATCGCCGCTCATAATCACGACAAGATAGTCCGCCCCGGTCAGTTCCCTGGCTTTTGCCAGCTGATAAGCATGGCCGTTATGAAAAGGATTATATTCTGCAATGACTGCGGTAATGGTCATAAAACGTACCTTCTTTCGAAAAAAATAGCACGATTCCAAACAGAGAGGAACCGCGGATCACATAGCCCTATCGTAACAAAAACAGAAAAGGAATGCAAGAATTCCTCCGTTTTGGATTTTTTGTCCAGTTGTTTTGAATTTTATACTTGCGAAAGGGCAAAAAGCGTACTACAATGAGAATATCGAGTAAATTTATCGAAAGGAGTCAAAAGATCATGGGATTTATTGACACAATTAAAGCAAGAGCAAAAGCAGACAAAAAAACAATTGTACTGCCAGAGTCAGAAGACAGAAGAACATATGAGGCTGCTGCACAGATCCTGAAAGAGGACCTTGCAAATCTGATCATCATCGGAAGCGAAGAGGCAGTAAAGAAAGGCAGCGAGGGACTGGATGTCTCCAAAGCTACTATTGTAGATCCAGAGAAAAACGAGAAAACACAGGCTTATGTAGATAAGCTGGTAGAGCTTCGTGCAAAGAAAGGCATGACTCCGGAGAAAGCAAGAGAGACCATCCTGAATGACTATACATATTATGGCGTTATGATGGTTAAAATGGGAGATGCAGACGGACTTGTTTCCGGTGCCTGCCATTCTACCGCAAACACCTTACGTCCATGCCTGCAGATCTTAAAGACCAAACCAGGCACAAAACTCGTATCCGCATTCTTCCTGATGGTAGTTCCGGACTGCGAGTACGGCGATGACGGTGTATTCGTATTCGGTGACTGTGGTCTGAACCAGAACCCGAATCCGGAAGAGCTGGCTGCAATCGCAGAGTCTTCCGCAGAGTCCTACCGCATGCTGACCGGAAACGAGCCAAGAGTTGCTATGCTTTCCCACTCCTCCAAAGGAAGTGCAAAACATGCTGATGTAGACAAAGTTGTTGAGGCTACCAGAATTGCAAAAGAAGCAAACCCGGATCTCGCTCTCGACGGCGAGCTGCAACTTGATGCCGCTATCGTTCCAAGCGTAGGTGCATCCAAAGCTCCGGACAGCAAAGTAGCAGGAAAAGCAAACGTTCTGATCTTCCCGGATCTGGATGCCGGAAACATCGGATACAAACTGGTACAGAGACTGGCAAAAGCAGAAGCATACGGCCCGATGACGCAGGGTATCGCAGCTCCAGTCAACGATCTGTCCCGTGGATGCTCCGCAGAGGATATCGTTGGTGTTGTAGCAATCACTGCTGTACAGTGCCAGGCACAGTAAGCACGAAATAAAACCAATTACAAGCGGTTTTCTGGCCGGCTGCGGAGAACAGGCCGGCCAGAAGTTTTAATAAGAATTTTAAAATAGGAGAATTTAGAAATGAACGTATTAGTAGTAAACTGCGGAAGTTCCTCTCTGAAATTCCAGCTGATCAATTACGATAACCGTGACGTCCTGGCAAAAGGACTCTGTGAGAGAATCGGTATCGACGGACGCCTCGTTTATGAGCCAAAGAACGGCGAAAAAGAGGTAACAGAAGCAGCAATGCCGACACACGTAGAGGCAATCCAGATGGTTCTGGACGCTCTGGTAAACGAGAAGAGCGGCGTCATCAAGAGCCTGGAAGAAGTAGATGCCATCGGACACCGCGTTCTGCACGGCGGAATGAAGATCACAAACTCTGTTATCATCGATGACGAAGTAATCAAAGTTATCGAGGAGTGCGCTGACCTCGGTCCTCTGCACAATCCGGCAAACCTGATGGGAATCAATGCCTGCATGAAACTGATGCCGGGCGTTCCGAACGTAGCAGTATTTGATACCGCATTCCATCAGACCATGCCTCCGAAAGCATATATGTACGGTATTCCGAAAGAGTACTATGAGAAATACGCAATCCGTAAATACGGCTTCCACGGAACTTCTCATAAATTCGTATCCAAGAGAACCGCAGAGTTCCTTGGCAAAGACTACAACGATCTGAAGATCATCGTATGCCATATGGGAAATGGTGCTTCCCTTTCCGCTGTAAAGAACGGCAAATGTGTAGATACCTCCATGGGCCTTACCCCGCTCGAAGGTGTGATCATGGGAACCCGTTCCGGAGATATCGATCCGGCTTTTGTTGAGTATCTGTGCAACAAAGAGAACCTGACCGTATCCGAGGTTCTGAACATTCTGAACAAGAAATCCGGTATGCTCGGCATGACCGGCATCTCCAGCGATTACCGTGATGTATCTGCAGCAGCAGAGGCAGGCAATCAGGATGCCATCAACTGTCTGGAAGCATACGCTTACCGCATTATCAAATACATCGGTTCCTACATCGCAGCTATGGGCGGCGTAGATGTGATCACCTTCACCGCAGGCCTTGGAGAGAACGCTATTCCGCTTCGTGAGACCATCTGCAAAGCATTTGAGTTCATGGGTCTGGAATTCGATTCTGAGGCAAATAACTGCCGTGGCGTTGAGAAGATCATCACCAAAGAAGGCTCCAAGATTACAGCATGCGTGATCCCGACCAACGAGGAAATCGCAATCTGCGAGGAGACCGTAGAGTTAGTAAAAGGAAAATAAAAAATAATTCAAAAAGCAGTTGACAATTCTTACCTTCCCGGGTATAATTGGTAAAGTGTGATTAGGAGAACAATATGAAAATCAGTCTGACCAAGTTATTTGCGCAGGACGGAAAGTCCGAAAAGTATGAAATTCCGCTTACATCCGAAACTTTTTCGATCGGCGGACAGGACTATCGGGTAATCGAAAAACATCCTGTTATCCTTGGCCTTACGCATGAAGGCAATCGTGTGATCACGATCACCGGCAGCGCAGACCTTACAATGGAGATTCCATGTGCAAGATGCCTGACACCGGTAGCGACTCCATTCCAGCTCGAGTTCGATCTGCAGATTGATCTGAATCTGTCAGAGGAAGAACGCGAGGAAAAAGAAGAGGACTCTTCGTTTGTGGAGGGAGACGAGCTCGATGTGGAAGAACTGGTTCGTAATGAACTCATAGTCCAATGGCCGATTCGAGTGCTGTGTAAAGATGACTGTAAAGGAATCTGCAGCCGTTGTGGTGCGAATCTGAATATTCAGACCTGTGATTGTGATACCACAGGGCTAGACCCCCGAATGGCTGCAATCAAAGATATATTCAGCAAATTTAAGGAGGTGTAACTATGTCCATTTGTCCTAAGAATAAATCTTCCAAAGCAAGACGCGATAAGAGAAGAGCAAACTGGAAAATGTCTGCTCCGAACCTTGTAAAATGCAGCAAATGTGGTGCTCTTATGATGCCGCACAGAGTTTGCAAAGCTTGTGGTTCTTACAACAAAAAAGAAGTCGTTGCAATGGACTAATATTCATAAATCGGAATCAGTTCCGATGTGCAATGCAGCAAAAGGCTCCCGTCACCGGGGGCTTTTTTGTTGTCTCTGCGGGTTGTCTGGAAGCGTCATATAAAAGATTTGACGTGGTGTGTCGTGATGTGCTATAATGGTCTCGGTGAGAATTGAAACAATATTGCAACATTTTCGTAACAATTATAAAAAAGGAGTGCAAAGCATATGAAGAATAGACGAATCATATTTCTGGCAGCATGCATGTGCAGTGTAGTATTCCTCTCAGGATGTTCCACAGACAGTCTGATGGATAAAATGATGGGAACTGAGACGACGGTTTCGTCTTCGGCCAGTGTAGATATTTCAAAAGAGGACAGCGATGCTGTTCATGTAGATGCCAATCTGGAAAAGCCGGTTTTTTCGGTAAATCCGGTGGAGAGCCTGCAGATTCCCGTTGGAAATACATCTGGAAAGCTGACTTGTGAGGCAGGAATAACGGGAGAAGGCACAGTAACATATCAGTGGTATAAGAACAACGTAAATTCCAACGGCGGAGGAACGCCGATTGAAGGCGCAACAGAAGTGACATACCAGGTCGATACTTCGGCGGAGGGAAAAGATTACTATTACGTTGTGGCAACAAACACGGTTGGAAATACCGTTTCCATGGCGACGAGTACAGTAACAGAAGTTACGGTAATTCCGGCCGGGAAATGGGTTCAGAATGAAAACGGATGGCAGTATCAGAATAATGATGGAAGCTATGCAACCAATACCTGGCAGAATATCGACGGCTACTGGTACGTGTTTGATGAAAATTCATACATGGTGACAGGATGGTACTGGAGCGGAGAAGAATGGTATTATCTGGCGGACAACGGTCAGATGCAGACCGGCTGGTTCACGCAGGATGGTGAGGAATATTATCTGGATCCGGATACCGGTGCCATGGCACGGAATACAACCATAGACGGTCATGAGATGAATTCGAGCGGAGTCAAGGTTTCTTAAGAAAAATAAGACAAAACAGAGCGGGTGGATTTTGGAAGGATAAATCCACCCGCTTTTTTGGAATACAGGAGAAAGCGCGGATGGGCATTTGTGCTTGATTTTTGCAAAGGAGTTTAGTATAGTTAATACAGCACTTGCATAAGTGCTTTTAGAGCGTGGTTGAAAACGGTTTTTTGAAAGAAAAAGAGTTTTCAAACGCGCTTTAGAAAAGAGAAAAGAGGAAAAAACATGAGTGACTTAGTCAGAGTTGCAGTGGACGCGATGGGCGGCGATTATGCGCCTGTGGAGCCGGTAAAAGGCGCCGTTGAGGCCGTAAACGCAGATGAACGTGTCAAAGTCCAGCTGGTCGGCCAGGTGGATGTCATCGAGAAAGAGCTGCAGAAATATACGTATCCGAAAGAGCGGGTTGAGATCGTCCCGGCGACCGAAATCATTGAGACGGGAGAACCGCCGGTCAATGCGATTCGTCATAAAAAGGATTCTTCGATCGTTGTCGGCATGAAGAAAGTGCGCTACGGAGAGGCAGACGCGTTTGTCTCATCCGGAAGCACCGGAGCAGTCCTGGTCGGCGGACAGACGATCGTAGGACGCATCAAGGGCGTAGAGCGCCCGCCGCTGGCTCCGCTGATCCCGACCAAAGACGGTGTATCCCTTCTGATCGACTGCGGTGCGAATGTTGATGCAAGACCGTCCCATCTGGTGCAGTTTGCCATGATGGGTTCCATCTATATGGAACACGTTGTCGGCATTAAAAATCCGCGTGTGGGAATCGTGAATATCGGTGTGGAAGAAGAAAAAGGAAACGCGCTCGTCAAAGAGACGTATCCGCTTCTGAAAGAAAACCCGTATATCAACTTTGTCGGCAGTATCGAAGCAAGAGAAATTCCAAACGGGGCCGCAGACGTTGTTGTCTGTGAGGCGTTTGTCGGAAACGTTATCTTAAAGCTGTATGAGGGCGTCGGCGCGACCCTGATTTCCAAGGTAAAACAGGGAATGATGACATCTCTGCGCAGTAAAATCGGAGCCCTTCTTGTGAAACCGGCGCTGAAAGAGACACTGAAGTCTTTTGATGCCAGTGAGTACGGCGGAGCACCGCTGCTTGGCTTAAAAGGACTCGTTGTAAAAACGCACGGAAGCTCAAAAGCCAACGAATTTAAAAATTCCATTCTCCAGTGCATTTCATTCAGCGAAGAGAAGATTCCGCAGAAAGTGCAGGAGCATCTGGCGGACTATAAGAGCAGCAGGGAGGCAGCGAAAGATGGAGTTTGAAAAATTACAGGAGATCATTGCGGATGTATTAAACGTAGATCCGAATGAAGTAACCATGGAGACAACCTTTGCAGATGATCTGGGAGCGGATTCCCTGGATGTATTTCAGATTGTGATGGGAATTGAAGAAGAATTTGATATCCAGATCGAAGCAGAAGAAGCAGAGCACATCGTATCGGTTGAGGATGCGGTGGAAGCGATCAAAAAGAAACTGGCAGAATAATAGAAAATGGCGAAGGGGCTGTTTACTACAGGACAGCCCCTTTGTTACCGTCCGCAGAACACCTGCAAACGGTAACTATGAGGAAGGACAGGCTTAAAACAGGTTATGAATAATATTGATAAACTCGTGGATTTGGAAAAGAAGATCCAGTATAAATTTCAGGATTTCGGACTGCTGGAGATGGCGATGCGCCATTCTTCCTACGCAAATGAGCACCATATGGAGCGCCTGGAGTGCAACGAGCGTCTGGAGTTCTTAGGAGATGCCGTGCTGGAAGTTGTATCCAGCGAATTTTTATACAAGACATTCCCGCGTCTCCCGGAGGGCGAGATGACGAAAAAACGCGCCAGCCTCGTCTGTGAACCGGCACTGGCATTCTGTGCCCGTGAGATTGACCTTGGCAGCTTTCTGCTCCTTGGAAAGGGCGAGGAGGCAACCGGCGGCCGTCACCGCGATTCCATCGTTTCGGATGCCATGGAGGCAACGATCGGTGCGATTTTCCTGGACGGCGGCTTTGAACCGGCAAAAACGTTCGTTCTGAACTATATCTTAAACGATATCGAACACAAACAGCTTTTCTACGACAGCAAAACGATTCTGCAGGAGCTGATCCAGGGTGAGACGGATGAAGAGATTGTTTACACCATCTTAAAAGAAGAGGGACCGGATCACGACAAGAGCTTCTGGGCACAGGTCAGCGTCGGAAAGAAAGCGCTCGGTACCGGAAAGGGCAGAACGAAAAAAGCGGCAGAACAGGCAGCGGCATACGATGCAATTCTTGCCAGAAAAAAAGCGTAGGTGAATTATGTATCTCAAATCCATTGAAATGCAGGGATTTAAGTCGTTTGCCAACAAAACCATTCTGCAGTTCCACGACGGTATTACCGGCGTTGTAGGGCCGAACGGCAGTGGAAAGAGCAATGTTGGCGATGCGGTGCGCTGGGTGCTCGGCGAACAGAGCGCCAAGCAGCTCCGCGGCGGAAATATGCAGGATGTTATTTTCTCCGGAACCGAGACGAGAAAGCCGCTCGGCTACGCGTCGGTTGCAATTACACTCGACAATTCCGACCACAAGCTGAATGTCGATTTCGAGGAAGTCACGGTGACGAGACGGCTCTACCGATCCGGTGAGAGTGAGTATCTGATGAACGGCGCATCGTGCCGGTTAAAGGACATCAACGAGCTGTTCTACGATACCGGTATCGGAAAAGAAGGCTATTCCATCATCGGACAGGGTCAGATTGATAAGATCTTAAGCGGTAAGCCGGAAGAGCGCCGGGAGCTGTTTGACGAGGCGGCAGGAATTGTCAAATTCAAGAGAAGGAAGGCTGTGACCGAAAAGAAGCTGGCGGAAGAGCAGCAGAATCTGGTGCGCGTCAACGACATTCTCTCGGAACTGACAAGGCAGTTAGAGCCGCTGGAACGCCAGTCTGAGACGGCAAAGATTTATTTAAAGAAGAAAGAGGAATTAAAGATCCTCGATATCAATATGTTTCTGCTCGAGATGGAGCGCATCCGGAACGATCTCGCGAAAGTAGAAGACCGGTACCGGATTGCAGAAGAGCAGTTAAAGAGCACGAAAGAGGCTTTTGAGCATACGAAGCAGGAGTATGAAAAGCTGGAACAGGAGCAGGAAAAACTGGACCAGACGATTCTTTCTGCGCGCGATCAGGCGGGGGAGAATGCACTGAAACGCCAGCAGCTCGAAAACCAGATCGAGGTGTTGAACGAGCAGATTCATGCATCGGAGAGGAACAGCGACACATTAAGAGAACGTCTGGAGGCGATCCGCGCGGAGAGCCGCACAAAGACGGCAGAAAAAAATACATATCAGGCAGAAAAGGACGGGCTTCATGAAGCACTTCTTGCGTCAGAGACGGAAAAGAGTGAGAAAGAGGCCGCTCTCTCGGAATGCCAGGAGCAGATCCAGGCAGTCGAGCTGCAGAGTGAACAGGATAAGAGCGAAGTCATCGGCCTTCTGAACCAGCGGGGTTCCACGAAGGGAAAAATGCAGCGCTACGATGCGATGCTCGAGCAGATCGGCATCCGAAAGGCAGAATTAAGCCAGAGGGTGCTGCATTTAAAGACGAGCGAGTCCGAACAGAACGGGCAGATGGAAGAACTGCAGAACGCGTTTGAAGCGCTCGAAGAGACGGTAAGCAGCCTGAAACAGCAGTACCAGGAGGCAGATCAGAAGATTACCGCGCTGACGGCGGATCTCTCGAACCAGACGAAAGAGATGGAAGCCGGCCAGACCAATTACCACAGAGAAGCGTCAAGGCTCGAATCATTAAAGAACATCACCGAGCGGTACGACGGCTATGGAAACAGTATTCGGAAGGTCATGGAGCAGAAAGACCGGAATCCCGGCATCCACGGCGTTGTGGCGGATCTTCTGCAGGCGGAGAAAAAGTACGAGACGGCGATCGAGACCGCACTTGGCGGCAGCATTCAGAATATTGTCACCGACAATGAGGCGACGGCGAAATACCTGATTGAATACCTGAAACGGGGCCATTTCGGCCGTGCGACGTTCCTTCCGCTCACCAGTATGCGCGGGAAAAAAACGCAGGTGAATGAGGATGCGGCAAGAGAAACCGGTGTGCTTGGTGTGGCAAATGCACTTGTTTCGTACGACCCGGTGTATGAGGGCCTTGTGGCACAGCTGCTTGGAAGAACGCTGGTGGTCGACACGATCGACCATGCCATTGTGATCCAGCGGAAATACCGTCAGACGCTCCGCATGGTAACCCTCGAGGGCGAGCTCTTGAGCCCGGGCGGTTCCATGACAGGAGGTTCGTTCCGGAACAACAGCAACCTGCTCGGAAGACGGCGTGAGATTGAGGAACTCGAAAAGAGCGTACAGGGTCTTGCGAAGGAACTGCAGGAAATCCAGCAGGAACTTGAAGAGAAGAAAAATAAGCGGAATGAAATCCGCGATCTCCGCACCGAACTGAATGAAAAACTGCAGCGGCAGTACATCGAGCAGAATACGGTGCGCCTGAATCTGGAAAAAGCGCGCGAGAAAAAGACGGAAATCCGTCTGGATTTTGAAGCGCTTCAGAAGGAGAGTCTCGAGATTGAAAATCAGATCGCCGAGATTGAGCGGAACCGGAAAGTCATCGGTCAGGAAATGCAGGAATCGGTGGAGCGGGAAAACACGCTGCAGGAGAATATCCAGAAGGCGCAGGAAGCGCTTACAGGGCTTCGCCGCCGGGAAGCAGAATATACGAAGGATCTTGAAGAAATCCGGTTAAATTACGCAAATCTGTCCCAGAAGGATGGATTCCTTGCCCAGAACATCCGCCGTCTTGAGGAAGAGACGGGAAAACTGGAAGCGGAAAGCCGCACCATGCTGGAAAAAGCGGCGGAGGAAAAAGACGATGTCAAAAAGAAACAGCAGGACATCGTGGAGATCCAGAAGACGATTGCAGCAGCAGTGCAGGCAAAAGAAGAGGAAGACCGCCGGATTGTGGAACTGCAGGAGAAAAAAGAAGCATTAAGCGCAGATCACAAAGAATTTTTCGAGAAGCGGGATCAGCTCTCCGACCAGATTTCCCTGATGGACAAAGAGTGCTTCCGTCTGAACAGCCAGAAAGAAAAGCTGGAGGAGACAAAAGAGGCACAGACCTCGTATCTCTGGGAAGAGTACGAAGTGACACCGGGCCATGCAAGAGAGTTCCAGATGGAGGAGATTCCGGAGCGCAGTGAATTAAAGCGGCGTGTGCTGGAAGTAAAAGATGCGATCCGGAAACTTGGATCTGTCAATGTGAATGCGATTGAGGAGTACAAAGAGATTTCGGAGCGCCACGCCTTTCTCGATGCACAGCACACCGATCTTGTCAAGGCGGCAGAGACACTGCAGGGCATCATCGATGAGCTGGATGCCGGTATGCGCAAGCAGTTCACGGAAAAATTCGAGGAGATCAGGAAAGAGTTTGACCGCGTGTTCCGCCAGCTGTTCGGCGGCGGAAAGGGAACGCTGGAGCTCGAGGAGGACACGGATGTACTCGAGGCAGGTATCCGCATCATTTCCCAGCCGCCGGGAAAGAAACTGCAGAATATGATGCAGCTCTCCGGAGGCGAGAAGGCACTGACCGCGATTGCGCTGCTTTTTGCAATCCAGAACTTAAAGCCGTCCCCATTCTGTTTACTTGACGAGATCGAGGCGGCGCTCGACGATTCCAACGTAACGCGTTTTGCGCAGTATCTGCATAAGCTGACAAAAAATACCCAGTTCATCGTCATCACCCACAGGCGCGGTACGATGACGGCGGCAGACCGTCTGTACGGCATCACGATGCAGGAGAAGGGTGTTTCTACCCTTGTTTCTGTCGATTTGATCGAGGGAGAACTGGACAAATAGAAACGAATAAGATACAATACGAAAGAAGTAAGATAGAAAAGATAAAGGGAGGCGAACGGTATGGCGGAGGAGAAAGTAGGCTTTTTCAAACGTCTTGTCAACGGTCTGACGAAGACCCGAGACAGCATTGTAGCTGGAATTGATTCTATTTTCAGCGGCTATTCCAATATTGATGATGATTTTTATGAGGAGATCGAGGAGATTCTCGTCATGGGAGATATCGGCATCAATACAACGACCAAAATTATTGACCACTTAAAAGAGCGGGTGGCAGAAGAGCACATTACCGATCCGGCAGAGTGCAAACAGCTTCTGATCGAGAGCATCAAAAAACAGATGGATGTAGGCGATACAGCCTATGAATTTGAAAACCGGAAATCGGTAGTGCTGGTGATCGGTGTCAATGGAGTCGGAAAAACGACCTCCGTCGGAAAGCTGGCCGGCCTTTTGAAGGATCAGGGCAAAAAGGTTGTTCTTGCGGCAGCAGATACGTTCCGTGCAGCGGCAGGCGAGCAGCTCACGGAGTGGGCGCACCGCGCCGGCGTGGATATCATCGGCGGACAGAACGGAGCAGATCCGGCGTCCATCGTGTACGATGCAGTCGCAGCGGCAAAAGCCAGAAATGCGGATGTGCTGATCTGTGATACGGCAGGAAGACTTCACAACAAGAAGAACCTGATGGAAGAGCTCCACAAGATTTACCGGATTCTGGAAAAAGAGTACCCAGAGGCATATCTGGAAACGCTGGTGGTGCTGGATGGTACCACGGGCCAGAATGCGCTGCAGCAGGCAAGACAGTTTGCAGAAGTGGCAAATGTCACCGGTATCATTCTGACGAAGCTGGACGGAACTGCAAAGGGCGGTATCGCCGTTGCCATCCAGTCCGAGCTTGATATTCCGGTCAAATACATCGGCGTGGGTGAGAGCATCCACGATCTACAGAAATTTGATGCAGACCAGTTTGTAAATGCACTGTTCCATACATCCGAAGAGAATGCTTAAAAAAGACAACAAGGAGAAAAGACTATGGCAGAAGAAATGCTGACACTCCCGAAATTTGAGGAAGCGTCTGAAATCGTAAAAAAAGTAACACAGGAGACCAAACTGGTTTACAGCAAATATTTCAGCGAGCAGACGGGAAATAAAGTTTACTTAAAACCGGAAAATATGCAGCTGACCGGCGCCTATAAGCTGCGCGGTGCCTATTACAAAATCAGCACCTTAAGTGAAGAGGAGCGCGCAAAAGGACTGATCACCGCATCTGCAGGAAACCATGCACAGGGCGTTGCGTATGCGGCAAAATGCTACGGTGCAAAGGCTGTCATCGTAATGCCGACTACCACACCGCTCATCAAAGTAGAGCGTACCCAGAGCTACGGCGCTGAGGTTGTTCTGTACGGAGATGTGTACGATGAGGCATGTGCAAAAGCATACGAGCTTGCAGCAGAGCATGGCTATACCTTTATTCACCCGTTCGATGATCTGACCGTTGCAACTGGCCAGGGAACCATCGCTATGGAAGTGATTCAGGAGCTTCCGCTCGTAGATTATATCCTTGTTCCGATCGGAGGAGGCGGACTGGCTACCGGTGTTTCCACACTGGCAAAACTGCTGAAACCAAACATCAAAGTCATCGGTGTTGAGCCGTCCGGAGCAGCCTGTATGAAGGCTTCTTTTGAAAAAGGCGAGGTAACGACCGTATCTCCTGTCAGCACAATTGCAGACGGTACTGCAGTACAGACACCGGGATCCAAGATTTTCCCGTATGTAAGACAGAACCTGGACGAGATCATTACCGTGGATGATGATGAGCTGATCGTAGCATTCCTTGATATGGTAGAAAACCACAAGATGATCGTTGAGAACTCCGGTCTTCTGACTGTGGCTGCATTAAAGCATCTGGATGTCAAGGGCAAAAAGATTGTTTCGATCTTAAGCGGCGGAAATATGGACGTCATCACCATGTCTTCCGTGATCCAGAACGGACTGATCCAGAGAGACCGTATCTTTACTGTATCCGTTCTTCTGCCGGATAAACCAGGTGAGCTGGTACGCGTTTCCCAGGTGATTGCAAACGAGAACGGAAACGTCATCAAACTGGACCACAACCAGTTCTTTACAACGAACAGAAGTGCTGCAGTAGAGCTCCGCATCACAATGGAGGCATTCGGCACCGATCACAAGAACCGTATCGTCAAAGCACTGGAAGAGGCTGGTTATACACCGAAGATTGTAAGACCGAACCTGTAAAAACAGAAATTGCAGAGAAAATTCTGAAAAAAAGAAAAATAAAAAATCAGAGGGATCCGGAAAGGAATTTCCTCTGATTTTTTTGAGCAGGAAAAAACCCTTGCATGCACAAGGGTTTTCGTTCTGCGGAAGATGGGACTTGAACCCACACGATCGCAATGACCACCAGATCCTTAGTCTGACCTGTCTGCCAATTCCAGCACTTCCGCATGTTATGTAGTTTTTAAATTTCATGCGGAAGATGGGACTTGAACCCACACGATCGCAATGACCACCAGATCCTTAGTCTGGCCTGTCTGCCAATTCCAGCACTTCCGCATGTTCTTTAAGTTTTTGTCATCTCGCTGACGACAAGATGTATTATAGCACCAGAGTTGTAAGCCGTCAACACTTTTTTTGAAAAAATTTGAAAAATTTGAAAAATAAAAAAGGAAATCGGAATCGGGCACCGAATATAGGAAATAGGAGGACAATGAAAAGAACTGTTACAGGCATATTACCGGGAAAGAGGTGGTCTTCGTTTGAACTTGAGAGAATCGTTTGAAGAACGGGAATTTCAGGAGCTGAGTCCTTATGCGGCGCACAGCCGGAATTCCAGAGGAAGGGACCGATATGAACCGGAGTGTGACATCCGCACCGTCTACCAGAGAGACCGGGACCGGATTCTCCACTCCAAAGCCTTTCGCAGGATGAAAGACAAAACACAGGTGTTTCTTGCTGCGCAGGGAGATCATTACCGGACCCGCCTGACGCACACACTCGAGGTGTCCCAGATTGCCCGCACGATTGCGCGGGCGCTGAATCTGAATGAGGATCTGACCGAAGCCATTGCGCTCGGCCACGATCTCGGCCACACGCCGTTCGGCCATTCCGGGGAAGCGGCGCTCAATGCGGTGCATCCCGGGGGCTTCCGCCACGCGGAACAGAGCGTCCGTGTCGTGCAGGTTCTGGAAAAGGAAGGACAGGGCCTGAACCTGACCTGGGAAGTGCGGGATGGGATTCTGAACCACCGCACGGCGGGAAAACCGTCGACCCTGGAGGGACAGGTTGTGCGTCTCTGCGACAAGATCGCCTACATCCACCACGATATGGACGATGCCATCCGTGCCGGCATCTTAAGCGAGGATGACATCCCGATTACGATCCGCGTTGTTCTTGGCGATACGTGCCGCGAGCGGCTCAATACGCTGATCCACGATATTGTGGAGCAGAGCCGCGGAACGGAGTATGTGCGCCAGTCGGCGGAGATTGCCGAGGGAATGCGCATGCTGCGGGAGTTGATGTTCGCGAACGTCTACCGCAACCCGGAGGCGAAAAAAGAGGAGGAGAAGGCAAAGAAGATGCTGATTTTCCTCTACACCTACTACCAGGAGCACCCGGAACAGATGTCCTGCGAGTACCGGAATCTGATCGGGTGCGGCGAGGACAAGACACAGGTAGTATGCGATTATATTGCCGGTATGACCGATCAGTATTCCATGCACAAATACGAGGAGCTGTTCGTGCCGAAAGCCTGGGCGGTTTATTAGATACAGGGAGGAAAAAATGCGATATTCCGATGATTTAGTGGAAGAGATTCGTATGAAAAATGACATCGTAGATGTGATATCCGGCTACGTAAAGCTGACAAGAAGAGGAAGCTCTTACTTCGGGCTCTGCCCGTTCCACAATGAGAAGTCCCCTTCCTTTTCCGTCAGCCCAGGAAAGCAGATGTATTACTGCTTCGGATGCGGAGCCGGAGGAAATGTCTTTACGTTTTTGATGGAATATGAAAACTTTACGTTTGTGGAAGCTTTGAAATTTCTGGCGGACCGGGCCGGGGTGGAGCTTCCGCAGATGGAGTATTCGAAAGAAGCAAAGGAGCAGGCCGATTTAAAGAATACGCTGCTGGAGATCAATAAGCAGGCGGCGAAATTCTATTATTACCAGCTCCACACCGAACGCGGAAAGCAGGGCTACGATTACTTAAAGGGGCGCGGTCTTTCGGATGATACAATCCGGAAATTCGGCCTTGGCTACTCAGATAAGTACGGAAGCCTGCTGTACCGCTTTTTAAAAGAAAAAGGGTATGACGATGAAATCCTTCGCCAGTCGGGATTGTTTCTGGCGGACGAAGTGCACGGTATGCAGGATAAGTTCTGGAATCGTGTCATCTACCCGATCATGGATGCCAACAGCCGCGTGATCGGCTTCGGAGGCCGTGTGATGGGGGATGGAAAGCCGAAATACCTGAACTCGCCGGAGACAAAGATCTTCGACAAAAGCCGCAACCTATATGGGCTGAACCTGGCGCGCTCTTCGCGGAGAAAGAATCTGATCATCTGCGAGGGCTATATGGACGTCATCTCCATGCACCAGGCGGGTTTCAACAACGCGGTGGCATCTCTTGGAACGGCGCTCACCTCGCTGCAGGCGGGGCTCATGAAGCGGTACACCGACGAGGTCCTTGTAATCTACGACAGCGATGAGGCAGGCGTCAAAGCGGCGCTTCGTGCGATTCCGATGCTCAAAGGGGTTGGTCTTACAACGCGTGTCGTCAATTTGAGACCGTATAAGGACCCGGATGAGTTTATCCAGCACGAGGGCTGCGAAGCGTTCGAAAAACGTCTGGAAGAGGCGGAGAACAGCGTTTTGTATGAGATCCGCATGAAGGAGCGCGATTTCGATCTTGCCGATCCGCAGGGCAAATCAGATTTTCTTCATGAAGCGGTGCGCCGCCTTGTAGCAATTGAGGATGAGATCGAGCGGAACAGCTATCTTGAGGCTGTGGCGGGAAAGTACGGCATTGCCGTCGAGGTACTGCGCAAGCAGGTCGGCCAGATGGCACTCTCGGGAGCCGGAAGGACGGAGAGCGTAAAGCCGCGGAATACAGCCTCAAACAAAAAAGAAAAAGAGGGCGGCGTCGAAAAAGCACAGAAGCTGATGCTGACGTGGATGACCTCTTATCCGGCGCTCATTGGAAAGCTGGAAAAATATATTACGCCGGCGGATTTTACCACCCCTCTCTACCACCAGATTGCAGAGATGATTGTGCTGCAGTACCACGAGGGCGGCGTAAATCCGGCAAAGCTTTTGAATCAGTTTGTTGATTCCGAGGAGCAGAAAGAAGTTGCAGGCCTTTTTAATGCCAGAATCCCGCTGGAGACAGAGGAGGAAAAACGGCGCGCGCTGCATGATGTGATCTGCAATATGAAAGAAAACAGCATTGCGTATCAGTCGGCGCATATGAATGTGACCGATATGGCGGCGCTGCAGAAGCTGATGGCGGACAAAAAGAGCCTGGAGCGGTGGAAAGCAGGGGAACTTCCGGATTTCGCTTTTTAAGGAGGCCTGGATACCAAAGAAAAACCCTGGAATCTTCTGTTCTGCGTGTTTAATTTCGCAGGGCAGGGACAGAATATATACAAGCTATGGAAGGATGGACAGTCAATGGAGTTCGATAAAGCAAAATTTATGGAAAAATTAAAAGAGCTGGTAGCATACGGCAAAAAGAAAAAGAGCGTCCTGGAATATCAGGAAATCAACGACTTTTTCCGCGATATGCCGCTGGATGCGGAGCAGATGGAGAAGGTATTTGAATACCTGGAGGCAAGCGGTATCGACGTACTGCGCCTCTCCGATATGACCGAGGATCCAAATGCGGCAGACCGCGATCTTCTCCTTCTGGACGACGATGACATCGACCTTTCCGAGGAAGAAGAGATCGATATGGAAAACATCGACCTTTCCGTTCCGGAAGGCATCAGCATTGAGGACCCGGTCCGCATGTACTTAAAAGAGATCGGTAAAGTGCCGCTTCTTTCCGCAGAGGAAGAGATCAAGCTGGCACAGAGAATGGAAGAGGGCGATGAGGATGCGAAAAAACGTCTGGCAGAGGCCAACCTTCGTCTCGTTGTTTCCATTGCAAAACGTTATGTCGGCCGCGGCATGCTGTTCCTGGATCTGATTCAGGAAGGTAACTTAGGCCTCATCAAAGCGGTTGAAAAATTCGATTACCGCAAGGGATACAAATTCTCCACCTATGCAACATGGTGGATCCGCCAGGCGATCACAAGAGCGATTGCAGACCAGGCGAGAACGATCCGTATTCCGGTTCATATGGTAGAGACCATCAACAAGCTGATCCGCGTTTCCCGTCAGTTACTGCAGGAGTTAGGCCGCGAACCTACTCCGGAAGAGATCGCAGAGGAGATGCACATGTCTGTAGAGCGTGTGCGTGAGATCCTGAAAATCTCCCAGGAACCGGTTTCACTCGAGACACCAATCGGTGAGGAAGAGGACAGCCACCTCGGTGACTTCATCCAGGACGACAATGTGCCGGTACCGGCAGACGCGGCAGCATTCACCATGCTGAAAGAGCAGCTCGAGGATGTGTTAAGCACGCTGACTGACCGTGAGCAGAAGGTTCTGCGTCTCCGTTTCGGACTCGATGACGGCCGTGCGAGAACCCTCGAAGAGGTTGGTAAAGAGTTCAACGTTACAAGAGAGCGTATCCGTCAGATTGAGGCGAAAGCGCTCCGTAAACTGCGCCATCCGAGCCGTTCCAGAAAGCTGAAAGATTACCTGGACTAATCTGCGAGGAAGAAAAGGACGACAGGAAAATGCAGTTATCAAAAAGACTTTCCGCGGTAGCGGAGTTTGTCACCCCGGGCGGCTGCCTGGTCGATGTGGGAACAGATCACGGCTATGTGCCGATTGCGCTGCTGGAACAGAAGAAGATTTCCTCCGCAATCGCCATGGATGTGAACCGCGGACCGCTGGAGCGGGCCAGGGAGCATATTGCGCAGTACCAGATGGGGGACTACATAGAAACAAGACTTTCCGACGGACTCCATGCCCTGCGTGCGGGAGAGGGTGATTCTCTTCTCATCGCGGGCATGGGCGGCGGGCTTACCGTAAGAATTTTAAGCGAAGGTGAGCCGCTGCTGTCCGGTTTTCGGGAGCTGATCCTGGAGCCGCAGTCGGATATCGACCGCGTGCGTGCATGGCTTCTGGAACACGGATTTTTCCTTGCACAGGAGAATTTTGTAGAGGAGGATGGAAAATATTATCCGATTCTGCGGGCAGTGCCAGGGGAAAAGGAGAATCTGAAGGCGGAGGAGCTTTTCTATGGACCGCGCCTTCTGGAAAAGGAAAATCCGGTGCTGAGGGAATACCTTCTGAAACAGCAGGAGCAGAACCAGACGCTGATCCGCCAGCTTTCGGATCACTCCAGTGAAAAGGCAGCACAGCGCCTTTGGGAATTAAAAGAAAAAGAGGCAGTACTGGAATCTGCGCTTGCGCGTTTCCATACGATGTAACGACAGCGTTTGCATAAGAGGGGCGTGTCTGAAATTTTCAGCAGTTGTAATTTTCGGGCGCGCCTTTTCTGTCACTTCTGAATTTTCAGAAAGTTTTGCAAGAAGGAGGAATTACAATTGATTCAGGTAACAATTGATGGAAAAGGATACGAATATCCGGAAAATTGCTCTTATTATGAGATTGCAAAGGATTTTGAAAAAACAATGGACGCGCCGATTGTCCTTGTGAAAGTGGACGGACGGCTGCGGGAGCTGCACAAACAGCTGAAAAAAAACTGTGAACTGGAATTTGTGACAACGAAGGATGAGATCGGACATAAAACGTATCAGAGGAGTCTTTCTCTTCTGCTGGTAAAAGCGGTGTATCATGTGGGAGGCTACGATAAGATCCGCCATGTGATGCTGCATTTTTCGGCGGGTTCGGGCTTTTTCTACACGGTGGACGGCGATATCACGCTGAATCAGGCGTTTTTGGACGAAGTAAAAGCGTATATGCATGAACAGGTGGAAAAGGCGGTGCCGATTTATAAGCGGAGTGTCGATACGCACGAGGCGAGAGAACGGTTCCGGCTGCATGGCATGACGGATAAAGACCGCTTATTCCGTTACCGCCGTGTCTCCCGTGTGAATCTGTACAGTCTCGGGGATTTTGAAGACTATTATTATGGATTTATGACGTATGATACGAGTTATCTGAAGTATTTTGATCTCTATTTATACGATGACGGCTTTGTGCTGCAGATGCCGGAGAAAAAGGCGCCGGAGACGGTGCCGGCGGCGAATCTCTCCCCGAAGGTGTTCCAGGTGCAGCGGGAATCGGAGCGCTGGGGTGAGCAGATGGGAATTTCCACGGTTGCCGACTTAAATGAACGCATCACGAAGGGCAATATTCAGCAGATGATGCTGATTGCGGAGGCGCTGCAGGAGCAGAAGATTGCGAAGATTGCGGAGCAGATTGCGGAAAGAAAGCAGGTTAAATTTGTGCTGATTGCGGGGCCGTCTTCCTCCGGAAAGACAACGTTCTGCAACCGGCTTTCCATCCAGCTTTCAGCGCATGGTCTGACGCCGCATCCGATCAGCCTTGATAATTACTATGTGAACCGGGTAGATACGCCGCGGGATGAAAACGGCGATTATGATTTTGAATGCCTGGAAGCACTGGATATCGAGCTTTTGAACCGGGATATGACAGCACTTTTGAACGGAGAGCGTGTGGAACTGCCGTATTTTAATTTTAAGACGGGCAAGCGCGAGTACAAGGGGAATTTTATTCAGATGAAGGAGACCGATGTGCTGGTGCTGGAGGGAATTCACGGGCTGAATGAAAAACTGACGTGGTCGCTTCCTTCGGAAAGTAAATTCCGGATTTATATCAGTGCGCTGACGCAGATTAATGTGGATGAACACAACCGGATTCCAACAACGGATGGCCGGCTGATCCGGCGTATGGTGCGTGACAGCCGGACACGGGCGACGTCGGCGAAGGAGACGATTGCGATGTGGCCGTCGGTGCGCCGCGGCGAGGATCGGAATATTTTCCCGAATCAGGAGAAGGCGGATGTGATGTTCAATTCAGCGCTGGTGTATGAGCTTTCGGTGCTGAAGCTGTATGCGGAGCCGCTTTTGTTCCAGATTGAGGAGGGAGAGCCGGAATACCAGGAGGCAAAGCGGCTGCTGAAGTTTTTGGATTATTTTGTCGGAGTGCCGATTGAGGATATTCCCAAGAATTCGATTCTGCGGGAGTTTGTGGGGGGAAGCTGCTTTGATGTGTGAAAGGCTGTTTTGTATGGCTTTGTGGGATCTGCGATTTGGGGATGGACAAGAAAGAGAGTTTGTGGTAAGATTATTAACTGTCTGATGTTCCGTTTTTGACAAAGTAAGATATGTAATCGCGGCTGGCAGGACCGAAAGGGGCCAGGTGAGGAAAGTCCGGGCTTCGCAGGGCAGGATGCCGGATAACGTCCGGCGGAGGCGACTCCAGGGATAGTGCAACAGAGAGATACCGCCAGGTTTTTCCTGGTAAGGGTGGAAAGGCAGTGTAAGAGACTACCGTTTCTCTGGTAACAGAGAAAGCCATGTAAACCCCATCCGAAGCAAGACCGAATAGAAAACGTATATGGCTGCCCGTCATGTTTTCAGGTGGGTCGCTTAAGGGGACTGGCGACAGTTCCATTGGATAGATGATTACACACGACATAACCCGGCTTATCGTTTTGCTTTGCATAAGACGGAAATTCAGGCATCTGGATAAAATAAGTACGCCGGGAACGGACACGAGTGGATTGTGTTTGTTCCCGGCGTACTTATTTTATCCGGCCATCCGGCGCAAGCCGCACATTCCCGCGGACCGCTGCATGGTGTGAAAAAAATGCATGTCATGAAAGAAAAAATAAAGGAGACAGCAGGATGAAAGTGATATTGGCTTCGGGGTCACCCAGAAGAAGAGAGTTGATGGAGATGTTGGGAATACGGTGTAAGGTTCAGGCTTCAGGGGCGGAAGAAGTTGTGACGTCTGCGGAACCGGAGAAGGTTGTGGAGGAGCTTTCACGGCTGAAATGTCTGGATGTTGCGGAGATTACCGAAGGGGATGCCGTTGTGATCGGGGCGGATACGGTTGTGGCTTTTGAAGGGGAGATCCTTGGCAAGCCGAAAGGGATAGAACATGCCAGAAGCATGATGCAGCAGTTGCAGGGAAGGGTGCATCAGGTGTATACTGGAGTTACGATTGCGGTAACAGAGGGGGACGCAAAGCGTGTGGTATCGTTCTGTGACCGTACAGATGTAGAGTTTTATGCGATGACAGAGGAGGAGATAAACGGGTATCTTGCTCTTGAGAAAGAGGGGGAGGCTCCTGTGTGGTCGGATAAGGCTGGAGGATACGGAATTCAGACGGTGTTTGGGACAAAGTTTGTGAAAGGAATCCAGGGAGACTATTATAATGTGATGGGACTGCCGGCGTCCCGGGTTTATCATGAGTTGAAAAATCTGGGCGTTCTGGAATAGAAGGAGGTAAGAGAAGATGAAAAAGTTTTCGGAAATTGAATACGTAAGGCCGGACATGGAGGCAGAGCAGGAAAAAGTAAGAGCGTATACGAAGGCGCTCAAAGAGGCAAAATCATATGAGGAGCTGCGCGGACTTTTTATGGAAGAAAAAACGCGCGAGGATGCCTGGGCGACAATGGCGGAAGTGGCGCAGGTAAGATATACGGTGGACACCAGAGATTCGTTTTATGAAGGAGAGGTTCAGTTCTGGAATGAGACGATTCCGGCGATCCATCTGCTGATACAAAAGGCAGAGAAGGTGATTCTGGAGTCTCCGTTTATCAAAGAGTTTGCAGAGGAGTTCGGGGAATTTTTTGTGAAGAATATGGAGGTTGGCCAAAAATTAGCGGACGACTGTATCGTGGAGGATCTGATCGAAGAGGCGAATCTGACGCAGCAGTACAGTAAAATTACGGCGAATGCTTCGACGGAATTTAAGGGCGAAACGTGTAATTTTTATGGACTGCTGAAGGCGATGCAGAGTACGGACCGCCAGATGCGGAAAGAGGCGATGACGGCATGGGGAGATTTGTATGAAGAGATTTCCGGGGAGCTGGATGCGCTGTATGACAAGATGGTTCCGCTGCGCGATAAAATTGCGAAGAAGCTGGGATTTTCTTCTTACATTGAATTTATTTACCTGAGCTATGGAAGATACGATTATACGGCGGAGGATGTTGCAAAGTTCCGTGCGCAGGTGAAGGAGAAGATTGTACCGCTCTGCCTGGAGCTTCGGAAGGAGCAGGAGAAACGGCTTAGAGTGGACCGGCTGCATTATTACGATGAGGAGCTGATTTTCCCGGAAGGAAATGCGGTTCCGGAAGGAACGACGGAGGAACTGGTTGCGAAGGCGCAGAAGATGTACCATGAGCTGTCGAAAGAGACGGGTGAGTTCTTTGATTTTATGGTGGAGCATGAGCTGTTTGACCTGGAGACGAAGCCGGGAAAACAGACAGGCGGTTACTGCACATTTCTGAATACGTTCAAGGCGCCGTTCATCTTCTCCAACTTTAATGGTACGAGCGCGGACGTTGATGTTCTGACTCATGAGGCGGGCCATGCATTCGAGGCGTATACGGCGGCAAAACAGATTCCGTTTATGGATATGGTATTCCCGACAAGCGAGGTGGCGGAGATTCACTCGATGACAATGGAGCATTTCGCATACCCCTGGATGAATGCATTCTTTGGAGAGAAAGCAGATGATTACCGTTATGCGCACCTGATGAGCGCGCTGGAAGTGATTCCGTACATGGTATGTGTGGATGAGTTCCAGCATAAGGTATTTGAAAATATCGGCATGACGGCCAAGGAGCGCCGTGCGATCTGGCATCAGTTAGAGCTGACCTATATGCCATGGAGAAATTATGACGGCCACAAGTTCCTCGAGGAGGGCGGTTTCTGGATGCAGAAGCAGCATATCTTTGTGAACCCGTTCTATTATATTGATTATGCGCTGGCACAGATCTGTGCTTTCCAGTTCTTTGAGCGTTTCAAAAAAGAGCCGGAAAAGGCGTGGGGCGATTATTACCGTCTCTGCCAGGCAGGCGGAAGCAAAGGATATTTTGCACTGCTGGAGCTGGCCGGACTGAAGAATCCGTTCGTGGATGGAACGGTGGAAGAAGTCGTTGCGGGACTGAAGCCCTATTTAAAACAAAAAGTAAAGTATACGATCCGTCCGGTAAAAGAGGAAGATCTGAAAAAGGTAGCCGAGGTGGAGGCGCTATGTTTCCCGGCTGCCGAGGCGGCAGGTTATGAAGACTTCATGGAGCGGTACAAAACCTGCAAAAACAGCTTTTTTGTAGCGGAAACTGAAGATGGCGAAATCGCAGGCTTCTGCAATGGCTGCTGTGCGGATACCGATTATCTGGCGGATGCACTCTACCATGACGCCACGCTGCACAACCCGGACGGCGATTATCAGATGATTTTCGGACTGGACGTCAATCCGAAGTTCCAGAAACAGGGCATTGGAGAAGCACTGATGCGTCATATGGTAAAAAGCGCAGGAGAGCGTGACAAAAAAGCCGTTGTTCTTACGTGCAAGGATCATATGATTCCATTCTACAAAAGGATCGGATACGAATATATCGAACTTTCCGACTCGACGCATGGCGGTGCAAAATGGCATAAGATGATGTACCGTTTCTAAAAAGAAATGGAAAGCAAAAAGGGCAGAACAGGGAGATACGAAATTTCTCTGTTCTGCCTTATTTTTCAAAAAAACAGGGCTCTTAACGAAGGCTTTTTCTCAGTAACGGAGTAAATTTCAGAAAAAAATACAAAAAAATAGTAAAAAAGCAGTTGACATCTAACGTACGTTAGCATATACTAACAACTGAAATAGAGATGAAACTCATTATCATACACAGGAGGTAATTGACTATGCCTTTAACGATGGCAAATCCAGGCGAATGTTACACAATCAGAAAAGTCGGCGGAAAAGAAGAGACCAGAAGATTTCTTGAAAATCTTGGCTTCGTCGTTGGCGGAAACGTGACAGTCGTATCGGAAATCGACGGCAATCTCATCGTGAATGTGAAAGATTCCAGGGTGGCCGTTGGAAAAGATATGGCAGCCAAAATCCTGATTTGATAGGAAAGAAGGAGAGAAGATGAAGACTTTAAAAGAGACTTCCGTAGGAGAAACCGTTAAAGTTGTAAAACTCAACGGCTCCGGTCCGGTCAAAAGAAGAATCATGGATATGGGAATCACCAAGGGTGTTGACGTATTCGTGCGCAAAGTTGCTCCGCTCGGCGATCCGGTCGAAGTAACCGTCAGAGGATACGAATTATCCTTAAGAAAAGCAGATGCCGAAATGATTGAAGTAGAGTAAATTTTTTTGCCTGCTTGTTAGCGGATGCTAACAAAAGCAAGCTGTAGCCAATATTGGTAAGGCTTGTGAAGTTATTAAAATCAGTAAAAATCAAAGAAAGAGGGGCATGGAAAAAATGGCAATTAAGATTGCACTCGCAGGAAACCCGAACTGCGGTAAGACAACATTGTTCAATGCACTGACAGGCTCCAACCAGTTCGTAGGAAACTGGCCAGGTGTAACCGTCGAGAAAAAAGAAGGAAAGCTCAAAGGCCACAAAGATGTCACCATCATGGACCTTCCGGGTATCTATTCTTTATCTCCGTATACACTGGAGGAAGTGGTAGCCAGAAATTACCTGATTAATGAAAGACCAGATGCGATTCTGAACATCGTAGATGGTACCAACATTGAGCGTAACCTGTATCTGTCCACACAGATCATGGAACTTGGTATTCCGGTGATCATGGCTGTCAATATGATGGATATTGTTGAAAAGAACGGAGACAAAATACATATCGACAAACTGGCGAAAAAGCTGGGCTGTGAAGTTGTAACCATCTCTGCGCTGAAAGGAACCGGAATCAAAGAAGCTGCTGATAAAGCAGTGCAGATTGCACAGAAAAAAGGTGCTGCTGTACCAGTTCATGAGTTTGACAAGGATGTGGAGGCAGTCATCCGCACCGTTGAGAGCAAACTCGGAAGTGATATTGTAAATGAGCAGAAACGCTTCTTTGCAATCAAACTTCTGGAGAAAGATGATAAGATCACAGAGCAGATGAAATCCGTTCCGGATGTATCTGCCGAGATCAAACAGCTGGAAGACAAATTTGATGACGATACCGAGAGTATTATTACAAACGAGCGTTACGTTTATATTTCCAGCATCATCGGCGACTGTGTCACAAAGAACAAGAAAAACGCCATGACAACATCGGATAAGATCGACCGGATCGTAACCAACCGCTGGCTGGCACTTCCGATCTTTGCAGTTGTTATGTGGGTTGTATATTATGTATCTGTCACAACAGTAGGTACTTTTGTAACGGACTGGACCAACGATGTACTCTTTGGAGAGATCATTCCGCCGGCCATTGAAAATCTGCTGAACGCGATCCACTGCGCTGACTGGCTGCAGGGTCTGATCCTGGATGGTATTGTTGCCGGTGTTGGTGCCGTACTTGGATTCGTACCGCAGATGCTGGTACTGTTCCTGTTCCTGGCATTTCTGGAGTCCTGCGGTTACATGGCGCGTGTTGCATTCATCATGGACCGTATCTTCCGTAAATTTGGACTTTCCGGAAAATCCTTCATTCCGATGCTGATCGGAAGTGGCTGCGGTGTTCCTGGTATCATGGCTTCCCGTACCATCGAGAATGACCGTGACCGTAAAATGACCATCATGACAACAACGTTTGTACCTTGTGGAGCAAAACTTCCAATCATCGCCCTGATCGCAGGCGCCCTGTTTAATGGAGCTTCCTGGGTTGCACCAAGTGCTTACTTCGTTGGTATTGCAGCAATCATCTGCTCCGGTATCATCCTGAAAAAAACAAAACTGTTCGCCGGTGATCCGGCTCCGTTTGTTATGGAGCTTCCGGCTTACCACTGGCCGACGGTAAGCAACGTTCTTCGCAGCATGTGGGAGCGTGGCTGGTCCTTCATCAAAAAAGCCGGTACCATCATCCTGATGTCCACCATCGTTCTGTGGTTCCTGATGAACTTCGGATGGGTTGACGGATCCTTCGGAATGCTGGAAGCCGAGCAGTTAAATGACAGTATCCTGGCTTCCATCGGAAGCGTGATCGCTCCTCTGTTTGCACCTCTTGGATGGGGCGACTGGAAGATGGCTGTTGCAGCTGTTTCCGGACTGATCGCAAAAGAGAACGTTGTTGGTACCTTTGGTATCCTGTTTGGCTTTGGTGAAGTTGCAGAAGACGGCGCCGAGATCTGGGGACAGCTCGCAGGAAGCTTATCTACGGTAGCAGCTTATTCCTTCCTGGTATTCAACCTTCTGTGCGCACCGTGCTTCGCAGCAATGGGTGCAATCAAACGTGAGATGAACAATACCAAATGGTTTTTTACTGCAATCGGATATCAGACACTGCTTGCCTATGTTGTATCCCTGTGCATCTATCAGATCGGTAACCTGTTCATCGGCGGCGGTTTTGGAATCGGAACGGTAGTTGCTGTTCTGCTCATCATTGGATTTGTATATCTGCTGGTAAGACCTTACAAAGAGAGCGCAACTCTGAGCGTTTCCACCAACAAAATGTTCAGCAAATAATTGCTGTGACAGATAGAGAACATGTATCTGATGAAGAGTCCGTATCCGGCATCCGCTGCAGGATGCGGACTCTTTTGAAAAGAAAGGAGTTGTTTCTATGGGAACTTTTATCACACTTGTAGTCGTTGTTGGTCTGGTAGGACTTGCAGTACGCAGTATGATTAAAGATAAAAAAAGTGGCAAGGGAAGCTGTGGTGGTAACTGCGGGCAGTGCAAGGGACATTGCGACTGACAGGACAGGAATCATCATCAGGAGGTAGAACGTATGCCGCAGGAACAGACAAAGCATGAAGCCAGAAATTATCACAGAACACAGATGAAGCGAGAACTGATTATTCAGAAGCTCCGGGAACAGGGATGCAGAATAACCAGACAGAGACGGATTCTGCTCGATATTATCCTGGAAGAGGAGTGCTCCTGCTGTAAAGAAATTTACTATAAAGCTCTGCAGAAAGACAGCAGCATCGGGCCTGCTACGGTGTATCGCATGGTGAATACACTGGAGAGCATCGGTGCAATCAGCCGCAAAAATTTTTACAAGATTGCCTGTGGAGAAGAATGCTTCAAAGATCAGGGCTGTACCGTAGAACTGAGCGATCATACCATCTGCCGCTTAAGCGGAGAGATGTGGATGGACGTGATGAAATCCGGACTGAAGGCAAAGGGCTATATTCAGAATCAGGATATTGAAAATGTGATTGTTTCAGCGGTGGAAGGCTGAAAAACGGGGAAAACGGGTGAAAATTCCTTCCGTTTTCCCTGTTTTAATGAAAATAATTATCAAAAAGAACTGTACGTATTGTCTAACCGAGCAGGTGAGTGCTATACTGTGAACCACAGCGGGGGAAGATGTAAAATTCAGGAAAAATTTATTTTAACAATAGGAGGAAATGTAATATGACAATCAAAGATTTAAAACATCCAGGACTTTTCGCAGCAGGAGTATTATTCGGAACAGCAGGTATCAAAGCACTGTCCAGCAAGGATGCGAAAAAACTTTACACCAACTGCACCGCAGCTGTTCTTCGTGCAAAGAAAGTTGTTATGGATACGGTAACGACCATCCAGGAGAATGCGGAGGACATCTATGCTGACGCAAAACAGATCAACGAAGAGCGTGAAGCAGCAGAAGAGGCAGTAGAGGATGTAGCTGAAGAGACAGCAGAGGAAGCTGTTGAAGCAGAAGCAGAGGATACGGTTGAGGCATAAGCTGTACACAGCAACATCTGATTTACGTCGTATTCATACGGAAAAAACAAAACGCCTGCAGAATTCTCTGCAGGTGTTTTTCTAGGAGGCATAAGATTTGAAATTTTATATTAAACACGAAAGCAGAGGCAGAATCCGAATCCATCTGGCACAGAAGCGCATGTCCTCCGTACAGGCAGAGACACTGCTGTACTATCTGCAGAATCAGAACCAGGTATCTTTCGCGAAGGTATATGACAGAACCGGCGATGCCGTGATCTGTTACGAGGGAGAACGAGCCGCTGTGATTCGGATGATACAGCTCTTCCACTACGAGGAAGTAGAGCTGCCGACCGGACTGCTTGAGAGCTCCGGCAGAGCGTTAAACAACGAATATCAGGAAAAGCTGATCAGCAAAGTGATTTACCACTTTGGAAGAAAATGGCTTCTTCCGGCACCGATCCGTGCCATCTATACTACGGTTGTTTCCGTAAAATATATCTGGAAAGGAATCCAGACACTGGCACAGGGAAAGATCGAAGTTCCGGTTCTTGATGCAACCGCAATCGGTGTTTCGATGCTCCGCGGCGACTATGGAACCGCAGGCTCTGTCATGTTCCTGCTCGGCGTAGGAGAGCTGCTTGAGGAATGGACGCATAAAAAATCCGTCGGAGATCTGGCACGCAGCATGTCGCTGAACGTCGGAAAGGTATGGCTGAAAAAAGACGGCCAGGAAATTCTCGTTCCGTCTGAAAAAATTGTTGCGGGCGACGAGATTGTCGTACATATGGGAAATCTGATTCCATTCGACGGCGAGGTATCCAACGGCGAGGGTATGGTAAACCAGGCTTCTCTGACCGGAGAATCTGTTCCGGTACGCCGTACCTTAGGTTCCGTTGTCTATGCGGGAACGGTTCTTGAGGAGGGCGAGCTTACCATTCTTGTGAAGCAGACCGGCGGATCCAGCCGTTACGAGAAGATTACCGCGATGATCGAAGAGTCCGAGAAACTGAAATCCGGACTGGAGAGCAAGGCAGAGCATCTGGCAGACCGTCTTGTACCGTATTCCCTTGGCGGAACGGCGTTGACGTATCTTCTGACCAGAAATGCAACGAAAGCACTCTCTATTCTGATGGTAGACTTCTCCTGTGCGTTAAAACTTGCCATGCCGATTTCCGTTCTCTCTGCAATCCGCGAGGCAAACCAGCACAAGATCACCGTAAAGGGCGGTAAATTCCTGGAGGCTGTGGCGGAAGCGGATACGATCGTTTTCGATAAGACCGGAACACTGACAAAAGCGCAGCCGACCGTAGCAGAGGTGGTATCCTTCAGCGAAACAAAGAGCCCGGATGAGCTTCTGCGCATCGCAGCCTGCCTGGAAGAGCATTTTCCGCATTCCATGGCAAAAGCCGTAGTAGACGCGGCAAAAGAGAAACATCTGGATCACGAGGAGATGCACTCCAAAGTAGAATATATCGTTGCACACGGTATTTCTACAACGATCAATGGCGAAAAAGCGATTATTGGAAGTTATCACTTCGTATTTGAGGATGAGAACAGTATCATTCCGGAAGGAATGGAAGAGAAGTTCCGTCATCTGCCGGAGGAGTATTCTCATCTCTATCTTGCCTTAGAAGGTGTACTTGCAGCAGTTATCTGCATTGAGGATCCGCTTCGTCCGGAGGCGGCCGAAATTATCCGTCAGCTGAAAAAAGCAGGTCTGAAAAAGATCGTCATGATGACCGGAGACAGCGAGCGCACGGCAAAAGCGATCGCGAAGAAGGTCGGCGTGGACGAGTACTATGCTGAGGTACTGCCGGAGGATAAGGCAAACTTTGTGGAGAAAGAAAAAGCAGAGGGACGTAAAGTCATTATGATCGGTGACGGTATTAACGATTCACCGGCACTTTCTGCCGCAGACGTTGGAATCGCCATCAGCGAGGGCGCAGAGATTGCGCGTGAGATCGCGGATATCACCGTTGCCGCAGACGATCTGGCAGAAATTCTGGTGCTTCGTATGCTGAGCAACCGTCTGATGAAACGGATTCATAAGAATTACCGCTTTATCGTTACGTTCAATGCCGGACTGATTCTGCTCGGCGTGGGCGGCATTTTACAGCCAACCACTTCCGCACTGCTTCACAATACATCTACTCTTTACATTGGCTTAAAGAGTATGGGTAACCTGCTGGACGAGCCGGTATAAAAAACAGAACAGAATAGCAACGGGAAAGCCGCTGGAGTCTTCTTCTTAAGATTCCAGCGGCTTTTTAACAAAAGCAGGGAAAGTCTCTGCTTCCATTGCGAATATTCTTTCACCAGTGTGATGTGAAAAAGAAAATGATACAATTTTCTCAAGAAAAGCCGGAAAAATTTGCAGGATATCCTTGACAAAATCCGACAAAAACGGTATGATATACCCAACAGTTAGATGTAGCTAACTAAAGTACAACGGATAAAACCAAAAATCATACGGGATCCCGGTAGATGGATTCTTTCTTAAAACACAGGAGTTAGAATAAACTAATTTCAAGTAGCATAAGATAACAACAGAAAGGCAGGTAGAGAAGATGAGTGTCGTAATTATCGGTGGAAATGAAAGAATGGTGTGTCAATATACAGATATCTGTAAAGACTATGGATGTAAAGCAAAGGTGTTCCCGAAAGAGCATGGCTCCGTTAAGAAAAAAATTGGGAATCCGGATCTGATGATTCTCTTTACCAACACCGTATCCCACAAAATGGTCATCACTGCTTCCCAGGAAGCAAAGAAAAACAATATTCCGATCGCAAGAATCCATACCAGCAGTGCCACCGCACTTCGCTCGGTATTAGATGAGCACTGCGCAGCAGCAATGTAAGAAGGAGACGTAAAAGGCATGATTGAGAGATTTCTGATCGAACACTGTTCGGCAACGCTGGCTTCCATCAAAGCCGCAAATTTATGTAATATGACATTTTCATCCAAAGAAGAACTGGAAGATCAGATTTCATACTGGAGTGCCTGTCTGGAACCAAAAGGAATTCACATCTTTGTATTGCGGGAGCATGAGACGAGAGCACTGGTCTATGTGTACCGTGAAGGGCTTCTCCAGAAGGAGCTGGAAAATCCGGAGAATGCAGCGTTTTTAAAATCCTATGGATATGAAAATACAGACATTGCCTATGCACTGAATCGCCTGAAAACCCGGGTAGCAGAGTGTAAAGAAGGATTTCCGCATGAGATCGGTGTGTTTCTCAACTATCCGCTCGGTGATGTGATCGGTTTTATTGAGAACAAAGGCCACAATTATAAATGCAAGGGATGCTGGAAGGTCTATTGCAATGAGTGCGAAACACAGAAAACATTTCAGCGCTATCAGAAATGCAGAAACGTGTATCTGCGTCTCTGGAAGCAGGGAAGAAGCGTTTTACAGCTCACCGTAGCTGTTTAACATAAAATCCTGCATACCATAAAAAGGGCAGTAGGATCGGGGAAAGAAAAATCCCCCGGAATCAGAAAATAAAGAAAGAAGGATTTGAAACATGAGCAAAGTAGCAGTAGTTTATTGGAGTGGAACCGGCAACACAGAAATGATGGCACAGAAAGTAGCAGAGGGAGCAAAGGAGGCAGGCGCAGAAGTTTCTGTTCTGACTTGCGCAGATTTCTCTGCGGATGATGTAGATGCATACGATGCAATCGCTTTCGGATGCCCGGCTATGGGGGCAGAAGAGCTGGAAGATACCGAGTTCGAGCCAATGTTCTCCGCATGTGAATCCAAACTCTCCGGAAAGAAAATCGCTCTGTTCGGTTCCTATGGATGGGGAGACGGCGAGTGGATGCGCACCTGGGAAGAAAGCTGCAAAAATGATGGCGCCGAGCTGGTATGCGACAGCGTGATCTGCGCAGACGCGCCAGATGATGAAGCTGAGGCAGCATGCATTGCACTTGGGAAAGCACTCTGCTAAGCATAAATAAAAAGGAAGAAAAAGCGGCAGCCCTTTTGTCTGGGACTGCCGTTTTCTTTTCGGACAGGGAGAAAGACTCGCTGTCATTTGGCTGTTAAAATTCGGTATCATCCGCATCGGATGGCCGTGACGGTTTTAAAAGAATTCCGTTGATTTCCACTTCATCGGCTGCCTCGATCAGAATATACGGTGTTCCGTCGATCGTACGGGTTTCGATGAGCTGGGCCTTTTCCGGGCTGACTTTGATGATAACATCCGGGGTGCGGATCTCGTAGTTCCGTGTACTGGCCACGTTCGAAGCAACGAAGCTTGCTTTCTCATCCGCAATGGATTCGTACTTCTCGTCGAACTCGTCAAGCTGTTCATTCGGTACGCCGCTGCTGGCGAGCAGACGTTTTACCTCGTGTTTATCGAGCACCACCGGTTCCGGATCGTCTTTCCGCTCTTCAATCATGGTATTTAAGTTCTCCTGAATGGTCATAACAGTAGAAAAATCACAGGCGGAATCGAGAGTTTCTTCTATAATAGACTGAAACGTTTCTTTCTGAGATTTCGCGGAAAGCGGCGCCTGACAGCCCAGGAAGTGGTCGAGAAAGTCCGGCTGATCCATCTCTGCGTTTTTCGTGAAATACAGCAGATTGTGGATATCCGTGTTGCGGTCTGTGAAGGCCGGGAAGAGAAAACCGTTTTCCGGTGCGCCGACCACCCAGTCCTGCACGCGGTTTTCAATCGTATTGTGGGACACATTGTAGCAGAGACCCGGTTTGTCGAGTTTTACCGGGCAGATGCTGCAGAGGATAAATTCATAGACGTAATCGGAAGCATCGTCCATATCCAGATTATCCGAAGCGCGTCCCGGTACATCGTAGGCACCATGAATCAGAATAATATAGTAGTTTTCCGGATAGAGATAATCCGCCATCACCTTTTCATAAAATTCATCAATCAGCGCTTCGTCCTTCAGCTCACTGTTGCGGAGTTTTAAGAGAAACTCCTGTGTGCCGCCCTCACTTTCCTGGGAGAGCGGGAACTCCATATTCAGCAGATTCTTTCCGATGGTACCGGAGAGGGTGCTTTTAAAAATCTTAAAATACTTAAACATTTCTTCCTCTTCGAGAGAGAGAAACGCTTCTTTTAATTTTGTCTTAATATTCTTTTCCGCATCCACATAGCATCCGCAGATTCGCGTGATCGCACAGTGGGATGGGGTAAACAGTTTTTTAATTTCAGCAATTTCCTTTTTGTTCATATAGAATGCTCCTTTATCAGCAATTTCGTATCTTAGACAAGTACTTTCTATTATAGACTATAGGGAAGGGAAAAGGCAAGAAAGAAAATGGCGACTATATCTTTTTACACTTTAAATATAATTTCAAAAATCTTGACAGAGCTACCGATTCTGTTATACGATTAGGTCTAATAAAGGGGAGTAATTTAAGTTTGAAAATTTGCGTTTGCAAGTTTTCCGATTATTCAGCTGCTTAAATGGATACGCATGAAATTAAGAAAAAGAGGAGAATGATAGTGGATATAAGTAAAAAATCTGTAAAAAAAATCCGGGAACTTATTGTGTTTACAGCATTTCTTGTGGTCGCACTGTGGAAGTTTAATGTGGTACTCGATGTGTTGAAAGCAATATGGGGGATCGTATTTCCATTTGTACTTGGCGGAGCGATCGCATTTGTGACCAACGTGCCAATGAGCTTTTTGGAAAAGAAAATTTTTGGAAGGGCAAAAAAAGAAAATAAGATAGTCGAAAAACTGGCAAGACCAATAAGCCTGTTCCTCACGATCGTATTTGCGGTTGGCGTGATTGTACTGGTGATGTTTGGTGTGATTCCGCAGCTTACGCGGACAATAGGAACCCTGATGATGAGTATCGCTGATTTTATTCCGCAGATGCAAAGCTGGATCCGGGAGTTTTCCCATAATAACCAGGAAATCATGAAGCTTGTAGATCAGGTACAGTTTAATCCGGATCAGGCGATCAAGTGGGGGATAAGCCTACTTGGAAATGGTGCAGGAAATATGATGAATATCACAATGTCAGCAGTGGGTTCCATAGTTAGTGGATTGGCAGCCTTTTTTGTTGCATTTTCCTTTGCCTGCTATGTCCTTTTTCAGAAGGAAACGCTGCAGGTGCAGATTCGAAAAGTATTTTTCGCTTTTCTTCCAAAGGAAAAAGCAGATGCTTTTCTTAAAGTCTGCTCTCTGACTTATCAGACATTTGCAAATTTTCTTACAGGTCAGTGTCTGGAAGCCGTGATCCTTGGCTGTATGTTTGTTGTGATATTGAGCATTTTGAGGATGCCATATGCACTTTTGATCGGAGTTTTAATTGCGTTTACGGCATTGATCCCGATTTTCGGAGCCTTCATCGGGTGTGCAGTGGGAAGCTTTTTGATCTTTATGGTAAATCCGAAACAGGCAATTTTATTTATTATAGTATTTCTGGTGCTGCAGCAGATCGAGGGAAATCTGATCTATCCTCATGTTGTGGGTGAGTCTGTAGGGCTTCCATCGATTTGGGTTCTTGCAGCAGTTACGATCGGCGGAAACCTTATGGGAATTATAGGTATGCTTGTTTTCATTCCATTGCTTTCCGTGTTCTATACTATTTTTCGGGAATTCGTATATCTGCATCTGAAAAAAAAGCATATCAAACAGGTGACAAAGACAGAAATAGAAGAAGATACGGCGGAAGAGATGGTAAATAGTGACATATCAGAGGTGAAATGATAGAATCCCGTCTTTGACAGCTGTATGGTGATAAAACGGTTACAAACCCAGTAAATATGGGTATTGTGGCCGTTTTTTTTGTAGATAATTATTCAACCGTCAAATTTACGGGTGTTTTTATAGCAATCTCGGAAAATAATGCAAAAATTCAGCGCAGCAGAACGTGAATTACTGCGTCACAGATTTTCATGTCTTAGACAAGTACTTTCTATTATAGAGCACGGGGAAGGGAAAAGGCAGGAAAAAAATGGACAATGGATATTACAACTGTCTTGTCACATGACAAAAGTTGTGGTATACTAAGCGCTAAAGTGTTAAAAAAATATCACGATTCAGGGTTCTGAATCGTGATAGTAAAAATAGGAAGGAAACAAAACCAATGGATACCAGAAGAGAAAAGCTGGAAACATTAAAGAAAGAAAAAAATGCCGTTATCATGGCACACTATTACGTGCCGGATGAGGTGCAGGAAATTGCCGATTACATCGGAGATTCGTATTACTTAAGCGACATGGCGACGAAAGTGGACGCCAGTGTCATCGTTCTCTGCGGCGTTCGTTTCATGGGCGAGAGCGCCAAAATCTTAAACCCGGGCAAAAAAGTACTGCTCCCAGATCTGCATGCCGACTGCCCGATGGCTCACATGGCAGCGATTGAAAAAATCAAGGAAGTCCGGCAAGAGTACCCGGATGGGGCTGTCGTATGCTATGTCAATTCCACCGCGGAATTAAAAAGTCATTCCGACGTCTGTGTCACCTCCTCCAACGCAGTAAAAATTGTAAAAGAACTGCCGAACCACGACATCTTCTTTATCCCTGATGAGCATCTTGGTACCTATGTGGCTGAGCAGGTGCCGGAGAAACATATTATCTTAAATGACGGTTTCTGCCACGTACATGCTGCCATCCGCCCGGAAGCTGCAAAGGCTGCAAAGGAAGCGCGCCCGCAGGCAAAGCTTCTCGTTCACCCGGAGTGCAGAAGTGAAGTCGTTGCACTTGCCGATTATGTCGGAAGCACCGCAGGCATCATCAGATATGCCGAGGCAAGTAAAGATACCGAGTTTCTCGTTGCAACCGAGCTTGGTGTTTTCGCGGAGCTGAAAAAGCGCTGCCCGGATAAGAAGTTTTATGCAGTGGGAAATACGCAGATCTGCCCAAATATGAAAAAAGTAACATTGGACAAATTAATAGAAGCACTGGAAAACGAGGAGAATGAAGTTCTGTTAAGCGAACAGGAAATTTCAGACGCACATGCGCCGCTGTTAAGAATGCTCGAGCTTGCAAAGTAACAAAATAAGCAGAACGCAGAAGCGGAAAAGAGGAAACGAAATGAAAAAGTATTATGATGCAGTGATTGTAGGATGCGGTGTGGCAGGATGCTTTGCGGCACTTCATCTGCCCCAGGAAGCCGATATTCTGATGATAACAAAAGCAGATACCGAGGACAGCGACTCCTTCCTCGCACAGGGCGGTATTTGTGTTCTGAAAAACGAGAGCGATTACGATGCGTTCTATGAAGATACGATGCATGCCGGGCACTACGAAAATACGCCGGAATCCGTCGACATTATGATCCGTTCTTCCCGAAATGTTATCAATCAGCTCATCGCCTGGGGTGTGGATTTCCGTCGCGATGAGAACGGAGAACTCTGCTATACGAAAGAAGGCGCACATTCTACCAACCGCATCCTGTTCCACGATGATGTAACCGGAAAGGAGATTACGAGCAAGCTTCTCGCGCAGGTAAAAAAGCTGCCGAACGTGACGCTTCTTGCGCACACGGAAATGTGTGATATTCTTTCCGGCAAAAATGGCTGCGAGGGTGTTCTGATCCGGGATGAAGAAGGAAAGCTGGTTCCGGTTTATGCTAGGGATGTGATCTGGGCGTGCGGCGGCATCGGCGGAATTTATGACAATTCTACGAACTTCCCGCATCTGACAGGAGATGCACTTGCAATTGCAATTCACAGGAACGTAGCGCTGAAAAATGTCAATTACGTACAGATTCACCCAACAACGCTGTATTCCAAAAAGAAAGGCCGCCGTTTCCTGATTTCCGAATCTGTCCGCGGAGAGGGCGCTGTACTGCTCGATAAAAATGGCGAGCGTTTCACCGATGAACTGCAGCCGCGTGACGTGGTATCCCGTGAGATCCACCGCCAGATGGAAAAGGACCACACGAAGCACGTATGGCTTTCCCTGAAAACGATTCCGCTCGATGTAAAAGAACGGTTCCCGAATATTTACCAGAAATGCCTGGAAGAGGGATACGATATCACGAAAGAACCGATTCCGGTTGTACCGGCACAGCATTACTTTATGGGCGGCGTCAAGGTAGACAGCAATAGCGAAACGACGATGGATCATCTGTATGCAGCAGGTGAGACGAGCTGTAATGGCGTGCACGGTGCAAACCGTCTGGCTAGCAATTCTCTGCTGGAGAGCCTGGTATTTGCAGAGCGCGCGGCAAAGAAGATTGCTGCCGAATTGGTCGCAGATGGTCTTACAGAGAACGCAGGCCGCAGAGAAACGGCGGGGGAGCCGGACGAAGACGAGTGGAAGATCCTGGAAAAACGGTACGATATTAGAAAAGAAGATTACCAGAATATGGAAGAATATGCAGAACGCTGCAAAGAGAGCATCTGGGATGCAATCAGAAAGGAAGACGAATATGAATCCAATCACAAGAACACTAAATGTGGATAATCTGCTGCTGCTTGCACTGCAGGAGGACATTTCCAGCGAGGATGTAACGACAAACGCCGTGATGCCAAAAGCATGCCAGGGAACGGTACAGCTGCTCTGTAAACAGGACGGCGTTATTGCCGGCATGGAAGTTTTTGCAAGAGTATTTACCTTGCTCGATGAGCAAACCGAGATGATTCCGTATGTGAAAGACGGCGATGAAGTCAAAAAAGGCGATCTGCTGGCAACGGTAAACGGTGATATCCGCGTTCTGCTGTCCGGTGAAAGAACCGCGCTCAATTATCTGCAGCGGATGAGCGGAATCGCAACGTATACGAGAAGCGTTGCGAAGCTGCTCGAAGGTTCCAAAACAACCCTTCTCGACACCAGAAAAACAACCCCGAATATGCGTATTTTTGAAAAGTATGCAGTCAAAATCGGCGGCGGCCAGAATCACCGCTACAATCTGTCCGATGGCGTTTTATTAAAGGACAATCATATTGGAGCCGCAGGCAGTGTCACAAAAGCGATCGAGATGGCACGCGATTATGCTCCGTTTGTACGCAAGATAGAAGTTGAGTGCGAAACTCTCGATATGGTTCGTGAAGCAGCAGATGCAGGCGCCGATATTATCATGCTCGACAACATGACTCCGGCGCAGATGAAAGAGGCGGTAGCCGTTATCAACGGCAGAGCAAAAACCGAGTGCTCCGGAAATGTGACAAAAGAAAATATTGCCATGATCCTTGATGCCGGCGTGGACTATGTTTCCAGCGGTGCGCTGACCCATTCTGCACCGATCCTCGATGTATCATTGAAAAATCTGCATCCGATAGAACAAGTATAAAAACCAGAATCATTTCCTTGCAGATACAAAAATCAAAAAACAAAAAAGCTTCTGTTCCCGGAGAAGGGGAAAGAACAGAAGCTTTTTTTAATCGAATCAAGCAAGTAGCGAAGCGGATTGCGAATATCCGCTTTGACTAGGAAGTTTCGTTGAAGTTTCTTGTAAAAAAACCTCCGGGTTTAGATTCCTTTCTGAAACAGGAGAAAGGAATATCCGATCGGAATCAAAACCAGCGCTGCGATCGTGAGAAATAAAATCCATTCAAGCTGCAGAAAGCTGTTTACGATCATGGCAACGCCGCCGATGATCCAAACCCAGCCGGCGAGGCGGTGAGTGCGGTTCCAGTTTTCCTGACTGTGAAGGGTCCATGGAACCTTGATGCCGGTTGTGTAGTTCTGTTTGCATTTTGGCATGTAATTGCCGATGAGAATAAAGAGAAGGCCGACAATCCCATTGCTAACAAAACCGATATCAACTGCGATGCCGACTGCGTTTGCGTAGATGGAGCAGCAGATTATCAGGGAGGTTACAGGTATGATCCACAGAACAAGACGGATCATCTTCGGGCCGATGTTCTGCCGCTTCGGATCAGAAAAAGTGAGAACAGCGGTAAAAATCTGCAGAGCGGCAAGAAACAGAGGAATACCGATCACTGCCATCGTTTTGCTGCTCCAGCCGTTTGGAACATTGTTTGTGCCAAAATGGGTGGCAATGGTGTCCGGCATGCGATTCCAGAGCAGAAGTCCGATCACCATCGGAAAAAGAGAAATGAGTGTTGTCAGAATCAGTGTTGTTTTATATTTTTTCCACATCAGAAGTGCCTCCTTTGAGCTCTGAAATCCAGAGCATGATTTCTTCCAGGACGGAAGTGTTGAGTTCATAATAAATAAAATTTTTCTCCCGGGATTCCAGCACAAGGTCTGCTTTTTTCAGAATACCGAGATGGTAGGAGATGGTTGCACCTGTCATATCAAAGTGCGATCCGATCTCCCCGGCAGAAAGTCTTTCGTTTTTCAGAAGCTCCAGAATCCTTCGCCGGACAGGATCGGAGAGAGCTTTAAACGTTTCTGCGAATGCCATGGAAACCTCCTTTCCGGCAGTATGAATGCAAATTAATTAGAAATTCATCTAAATACTTTTTATCACAGGGAAAGCGAAAAGTCAATAAGCATTTCGAAAAAAATCTAAATAGTTTTATTGTTGATTTTGAGTTGCCATTTTCTGTAGAATACGCTACGATAAGGGAAAAGTTGTAGAAAAAGGGGGACAAAAACATGAAAAAACACCTGTCCGTGCGCTACGGCACGATTCAGGGCTGCTACTGGATGGGATACGCGGCACTGATGGGGTATGCCAGCGTCTATCTTCTTGAAAAAGGCTTCACAAACACACAAATCGGCCTTCTGACGGCAGTTGGCTGTATCCTGTCAGCGGTTCTGCAGCCTGCGTTGGCATCCTACGCAGATCGGCCGGAAAGCCCGTCTGTACGAACAATGCTCCTTGGAGCGAACCTGGTTCAGCTTGTTCTCGTCATTTTCCTTGCAGCAACGGCCAGAAGCAGCTCAATAATGGTAAGGGCATTGCTGTACGGCGCAAGCATTACGATGTTGATGCTGATGATTCCGTTTGTAAATTCCCTTGGTATGGAGACAATCCGCCAGGGAGAGAAACTTGATTACGGAATCGGGCGCGGCATGGGTTCTGTTGCGTATGCGATTGCATCATGGTTGCTCGGCCGACTGACCGCATCGTTTGGGGCAGATGTCATTCCGATCTGGGCTGTCGCACTGACCATTCTTTTTCTCATCTGCGTATTTTGCTTTCCGTTTAAAAAGGACAGGAAAAAAGCAGAAGCAGAAAAAGAAAAGACAGGCGCAGCAGGTCCTGTCGATTTTTTGAAACGGTATCCGTCCTTCGCGGTAGTACTGCTTGGCTGTATTCTGATCTTTACGTCGCATAACCTGATCAACAGCTTCAATTATCAGATTGCAATGGCAAAAGGAGGCGGCAGCGGTGAGATGGGAAATGCAATGACCATCTCTGCGGTTTCCGAGCTGCCGACGATGTTTCTGTTCGGCTATCTGCTGAAAAAGAAGAGCAGTGTTTTCTGGTTCCGCCTTTCCGGCCTGTTTTTTGCCCTGAAAAGCATGGGAACCTTCCTGGCCTTTAATATTCCGACGTATTACGCTGCTCAGCCGTTCCAGATGTTCGGCTGGGCGCTGATCAACGTCGCCTGCGTCTATTACGTGGACGGCATCATGGAGCCGCAGGATTCGATTAAAGGACAGGCATATATGGCGCTGACCATCACCGTAGGAAATGTGATGAGCTCCCTGTTTGGCAGCTGGCTCATTGACGCAGCAGGAGTTGGCGCGATGTTGATTTGTGCATCCCTGGCGGCCTTCATCGGCTGGCTGATTGTGTGCCTGGGTTCGAAGGAAGCAAAAACTGCATAGGAAAGATAAAAGAAAGCGCCCGAAACCGAACGTGGTTCAGGGCGCTTTGCCGTACAGAGCTTATTTATTTCTGTTTCCTGTATACTTCTCGTCACAGTATTTGCAACGGTAAACCTCTTTTTCCGGGTCAGCCAGGATAAAGACATGTTTTAATCCCTGCTCAATAGAGGTGATACAGCGCGGGTTTTTACATTTAATCACATCAACCACCTGTTTCGGCAGATGAAGTTCTTTTTTCTCCGTAATCTCGCCGTCTTTAATGACATTGACAGTGATATTGTGATCGATAAAGCCTAAGATGTCAAGATCCATCTTATCAACCGAACACTCAACTTTCAAAATGTCCTTTTTTCCCATTTTTTCACTTTTGGCATTTTTAATAATGGCTACGGTACAGTCCAGCTTGTCCAGTCCCAGATCATGGTAAATGGTCATAGCCTTTCCTGCTTTAATATGGTCGAGCACGAAGCCCTCTTCAATACGTCCTACGTTCAGCATAGCGAAAGATGCTCCTTTCTTAATCGACTTTGATGTTCAGCAGCGTCAGAATCAGGGCCATACGTGCATAAACACCGTACTGAACCTGTTTAAAGTAAGCAGCGCGCGGGTCATTATCCACGTCGACGGAGATCTCATTGACACGCGGCAGCGGATGCAGAACCAGCATTTCCGGAGAAGCAAGATCCATTTTGGACTGATCCAGAATATAGAAATCCTTCATGCGGATGTAATCATCCTCGTTGAAGAAACGTTCCTTCTGGACACGGGTCATATAAAGGACATCCAGCTTCGGGAGAACATCTTCCATTTTAATAACTTCCTCAAACGGAACATTGTTTGCGCGCAGCACATCATCACGGATGTAATCCGGGAGACGAAGCTCCTCCGGGGAGATTAATACAATTTTAATGCCGGTATAACGAACCAGCGCTTCAATCAGGGAATGAACCGTTCTGCCGAATTTAAGATCGCCGCAGAAGCCGATGGTAAGATTGTTCAGGCGGCCTTTTAAAGAACGGATGGTAAGAAGATCGGTAAGAGTCTGCGTCGGATGCTGGTGTCCGCCGTCACCTGCGTTGATGACAGGAATGCGGGAGTACATCGATGCAACGAGCGGAGCGCCTTCTTTCGGATGACGCATGGCACAAATGTTTGCAAAGCAGGATACCACGCGGATGGTGTCGGCTACGCTTTCACCTTTGGAAGCGGAAGAAGAATTGGCAGAAGAAAAACCAAGAACAGTACCGCCAAGATTCATCATGGCAGCCTCAAAGCTGAGACGGGTGCGTGTGCTTGGTTCATAAAATAAAGTAGCAAGTCTTTTGCCATCGCAGGCATGTGCATATTTCTCCGGGTTCTTTTCAATATCGTTCGCCAGATCCATTAACTGATCCAGTTCTTCGACCGAGAAATCAAGGGGACTCATTAAGTGTCGCATATATTACCTCCTATGAAGATCCTTATTTTTGTTACCGTTCACAGTTTCCCTGCGAACGGTAACATTCGCAGCCCTCATTTAAAGTTTTGCTTCGCAAAAGGAGGGTTGCTCACGCCTGAATCACTTTCTTACGCAGCGAAACAGCAGGTGTTTCCCTGCTGAGTGAACAGTAACTTATTTTTTCTGTGTTCCACCTTAACACAAAAACAGGATAAATGCAAGATAAAAAATGGCAGGAAAAAGGTCGAAAAGCAGAGTAATATGAAATGTGAAAAAATAAAGTGAAATAGCAGTCAAAAAGGAAAAAGATTGTACAAAAGCCGAATTTCGGAAGATCTTTTCTTGTAAATTAAACGGAGATGGAGTAAAATATTGATATCTGCAACAAATGCAGAGTATCAGGAGGACCAGATATGCTAGACTTAGGAAAAATCCGCGACGAGATCGATGCCACCGATGACGAGATCGTCCGCCTGTTCCAGCACCGGATGGCGCTGACGGCGGAGGTTGCGCAGTACAAGATAGAGACAGGAAAAGCCGTTTTTGATGCGGAACGTGAGCGCCAGAAGCTGGAAAAGCTGACAGGCGAGGGAACAAATGCATTCAATACAAAAGGCATCCAGGAGCTGTTCCAGCAGATCATGTCGATCAGCCGGAAGCGCCAGTATCAGCTGCTGACCGAGAACGGCGGCGAGGAGATGACCGATTACACACAGGTTGACCACCTCCCGACGCACGGCAGAAGAGTTGTCTTCCAGGGTGTGGAGGGCGCCTATAGCTTCGGTGCCATGAAAGAATTTTTCGATGATACGATCACCAGTTTCCACGTAGACACCTGGAAAGAGGCGATGGAGGCGATCACAAAGGGCGAGGCTGATTACGCTGTGCTTCCGATCGAGAACTCCACCGCAGGCATCGTATCCGACATTTACGATCTTCTCGTGGAATACCCGCACTACATCGTCGGCGAGCAGGAGCTGCCGGTCGAGCATGTGCTGATGGCACTGCCGGGTGCGAAAGTTGAGGACATCCGTACCGTGATTTCCCACCCGCAGGCACTGGCCCAGTGCCGCCGTTTTCTCGATTCCAATGAAAACTGGAAAACAGAGGAACGACTGAATACGGCCGCCGCTGCAAAAGAAGTATCTGAGAGCGGGGATTTGACGATGGCAGCCGTCGGAAGCCCATATGCAGCAGAACACTTCGGACTGCAGATCTTAAAAGAAGGCATTTTTGACGCCCGGGGCAATACGACACGCTTTGTTATTATTTCCGGTCAGAAACGCTTTGTAAAGGATGCACAGAAAATCAGCGTATGCATGGAACTGCCGCATCAAAGCGGTTCTCTTTACAATGCACTGGCACATTTTATTTACAACGATCTGAACATGACCAAAATCGAGTCCCGCCCGATTCCGCAGCGGAAATGGGAGTACCGTTTCTTCGTGGATTTCGAGGGGAACTTAAGCGATCCGGCAGTCAAAAACGCACTGCGCGGATTGCAGGCAGAATCCGCGAAATTCCGGATTTTCGGAAATTATTAATCCAGAAGAGAGGGCCGTACCAAGCGGCCTTTTCGCATAAATAAAATGAAAAATGACAGGAAGGAAGAGACAAAAAGATGATTAGAATAGAAGAATGTATCCTCTACCGCGATTTCGCAGAGGGAGAGGTACTGCGCGATATGACGATACTGGTGGAGACCTACAAAAAACTGGTCAATGCTCAGATTTCCCTGAAGGACCGCCGGTTCCGTGAGAATATGAGCGCGTATGAGCCGCAGTTTTACGAGGCACTGAACCGCCTTGTCGAGATGGCAAACCGCTACGGCTTCTCCGGAAATCTCTGGCATGATTATCTGACGTATCTGTTGGTAAACAAAGAAAATGCATTCTCTACCTCGTGCGAGATTGTCGGAAAAGTAGAGGGAAGCATCAACCAGATGGCAAAACACGACTTTGTCCGTTTCAAAGAACTGTTTGATTTTGATATCTGTGTTTTTGATGAAATTTTTGAGTCCGGCGATGCCTCTGTCATCAGTTCCTATGAGAACACGGACAGTCCGAATAAACTGTTCAACAAAGAAGTCCGGGATCGTATCTGTGAGCTGGCCATCCGTCTGGCAAAGGCTGCATCCGCAGATGAATTTATGGCTGATATGGTTCAGTTTTACAAAGATTTCGGAGTGGGAAAACTGGGACTTCACAAGGCATTTCGTATTGCGCATACAGGAGAGAACGTTGAGATTATCCCGATTACCAACATTCCGGATGTGCGCCTTTCTGATCTTGTCGGCTACGAAATTCCAAAGCAGAAGCTGATCGACAACACGAAAGCGTTTGTCGAGGGCAAGAAAGCAAACAACTGTCTGCTTTTTGGTGATGCCGGAACCGGAAAATCCTCCAGCATCAAGGGCATCCTGAATGAATATTACGATCAGGGACTCCGAATGATCGAGGTTTACAAGCATCAGTTTCAGGATTTGAATGAGCTGATTGCACAGATCAAAAACAGAAATTATAAATTCATTATTTACATGGATGACCTTTCCTTTGAAGAGTTTGAGATTGAGTACAAATACCTGAAAGCTGTCATTGAGGGAGGCCTGGAAAAACGTCCGGACAATATTCTTATTTATGCAACCTCCAATCGTCGCCATCTGATTAAAGAGGATTACAGTGATAAAGAAGGAACAAGACAGGATATGCATACTTCCGACACCGTACAGGAGAAACTATCCTTGGTATACCGTTTCGGCGTCAGCATCTATTTTGGTGCACCGGATAAGAAAGAATTCCAGAAGATTGTTTCCACACTGGCCGAACGATACGGCGTGACGCTGCGTGAGGAAGAGCTTTTGGCAGAAGCGAACAAATGGGAACTGTCCCACGGCGGTCTGTCCGGCCGTACCGCACAGCAGTTTATCGATTATCTGCTCGGAAAACAGTAAAAAGAAAAAGGTCAAAAAGTCCGCTTGGTATTGGGAGCGGGCTTTTTGGGATATCCTTTGAAAAAGAAGGAGGAAAAGCATATATGCAGTATTCCACATTTGCTGCCATTGATATCGGCAGCTACGACGTCATTCTGGAGATTTTCGAGATCTCCAAAAAGCAGGGGATCCGGAGCGTGGATAAGATCTGCCACCGGATGGAGCTTGGAAAAGATACGTACACGCTGGGAAAAATTCGCCCGGAAATGGAAGAAGAGCTGTGCCGTGTACTCGCAGATTTTGTGCGGATTATGGAAGGCTATCGCGTGGACGATTACCGTGCAACGGCATCCAGTGCGATCAGTGAGGCGTCGAACAGTCTCTATGTCCTTGGAAAAATTCATCAGCTGACCGGTCTTTCTGTCACTGTTCTCTCCAACTCGGAGCAGCGTTTTCTTAGCTATAAAGCGCTCGCGGCGATGGAGGACAATTTTAACAAGATCATTGAAAAGGGAACTGCGATTCTCGATCTTGACGGTGGCAGTTTTCAGATTTCCCTGTTCGACAAGGATGCACTTGTCACAACACAGAACATCCGCATGGGAAGTCTTCGCATCCGCGAGCGTCTTGCCGGAATTCAGAGTGAGACGGAACATTACGAAGAGATGGTCGAGGAGCTGATCTGGAACGAAGTATCAAGCTTTAAAAAGATGTATCTGAAAGACCGCAAAATTGAAAACATTATGCTGATCGGCGATGTTTTCACCGACAGTGTTTATCAGAACATTGAAGAAAAAACGACAAAAATCATTTCCCGCGAAAACTTTAATACCTGGTATGAGAAAATTATCCGCCAGTCACCGATGGAGCTCGCCGTAAAACTTGGTATTCCGCTGGAAAACGCTTCACTGATGTATCCGTCTGCTGTGATTTATAAATGTCTGATTGATATGATGGGTGCGGAGCATATCTGGATTCCGGGCGTGCATATGACACGTGGTATTGCATACGAGTATGCGGAGCAGATGAAACTGCTGAAAGGCGGTCATAATTTCGAAAATGATATTCTGATGGCGGCAAAAAATATCGGAAAACGGTACGCAGTGAACCGTCCGCATGTCCAGAACCTGGAGATGACAGCGCTTGCCATGTTTGATGCGACGAAAAAGATGCACGGTATGAAAGAGCGCGAACGGCTGCTTCTCCAGATGGCAGTGATGCTGCATGACGTTGGAAAATACATCAGTTTCAATAATGTGGCGGATTCTTCCTATAATATTATCATGTCAAATGAAATCATCGGATTGTCGCACATTGAGCGTGAGATGGTGGCATTGATTGCAAGATACAACACGGTTACGCTCCCGTCCTACGATGAGCTGGTGATGGAATCGTCCTTGAGTGCCGAGCAGTATCTGACAGTATCCGAACTGACCGCAATCGTCCGTCTGGCGAATGCGCTCGACCGGAGTCATTTGCAGAAGATTCAGGCGATCCGCGCCACATTAAAGGAGCGCGAGCTGCAGCTTTCGCTCACGGTCAACCGCGATTTTACCCTTGAGCAAGGTTTGTGCCAGGAAAAATTAGATTTCTTCAATGAGGTATTCAGCATACAGCCGGTCATCAAACTGAAACGGCAGATGTAAAAGGAGGCGAAGAAAGATGGATATTGCACCATATAAGAAACCGGAATATTTTCGAAACCGGGAATTGAGCTGGATCAGCTTCGACGAGCGTGTTTTAAACGAGGCGCGGGATAAGAGTATTCCGCTGTTTGAACGTCTGAAATTTATCAGCATTACCTCCTCCAATCTGGATGAGTTTTATATGGTCCGTGTGGCTTCACTAAAAGACCAGGTGCATGCAAACTATACGAAAAAGGATCTGTCCGGCATGGATGCGAAGGAGCAGCTTACCGAGATCAGCAAACGGACGCATGAGCTGGTGCAGCTGCAGTACAATACGTACAATCGCTCGGCGGTTCCGTCTCTGGAGCACGTTGGCCTTACGATTATCAGTGAGCACGAGAAGCTGACGAAGGAGCAGGCGGAGTATGTGGATTCCTATTTTGAGGAAAACATTTACCCGGTTCTGACCCCGATGGCCATGGATTCGGCCCGCCCGTTCCCGTTGATCCGGAACAAAACATTGAATATCGGTGCACTGGTGCAGAAGAAAGAGGATTCGCTTCTGAGCCGTGCGGAGGATAAGAAAGAGAAGAAAGGCAAGGAGAAGGAAAAGGAGAAAGAACTGGAATTTGCGACGGTTCAGGTTCCTTCGGTACTGCCGCGTTTTATTCTGCTTCCGCAGGATGAAAAGACGGGACAGCGGTATGTGATTCTTCTGGAGGAGATCATCGAGCGGAACATTGGAAAGCTGTTCTTAAGCTACGATGTGGTCTGCGCGCATCCGTACCGTGTTATGCGAAATGCAGATCTTTCGATCGATGAGGATGAGGCTTCGGACCTGTTAAAAGAGATCCAGAAGCAGCTTAAAAAACGTCAGTGGGGCGAAGTGATCCGTCTGGAAGTGGAAGATAAGATGGATAAGCGGCTCCTGAAGATGCTGGAAAAAGAGTTTGACATCGATGAAGACGACCTGTTCCGGATTCCGGGACCGCTCGATTTGACGTTTTTAATGAAAATGTATGGGCTCGACGGCTTTGATGAGTATAAAATTCCGAAATATATTCCGGCGGCAGTTCCGGCGCTGATGAATGAGGATGACATTTTTACAAACATCCGAAAAGGCGACATCCTGCTGCATCATCCTTATATGACGTTTGATCCGGTCGTGCAATTTGTACAACAGGCAGCAAAGGATCCGGATGTACTGGCGATCAAACAGACACTGTACCGTGTGAGCGGCAATTCTCCGATTATTGCAGCACTGGCTCAGGCGGCGGAAAATGGCAAACAGGTTTCCGTACTGGTGGAATTAAAGGCACGGTTCGACGAAGAAAACAATATTGTCTGGGCAAAGATGCTGGAGAAAGCGGGATGCCATGTAATTTATGGTCTTCTGGGACTGAAAACACACAGTAAGATTACACTGGTGGTTCGGCGTGAGGAGACAGGTATTCGCAGATATGTACATCTTGGCACGGGAAACTATAACGATTCTACGGCAAAGCTGTATACCGACTGTGGTCTGTTGACGTGCAATGCAAAGATCGGTGAGGATGCAACAGCGGTATTTAATATGCTCTCAGGCTATTCGGAGCCGGATCGCTGGAACAAACTGATTGTTGCACCGCTCTGGATGAAGGACCGGTTCCTGCATCTGATTGCGATGGAAGAGGAGCACGCAAAGAAGGGACAGAAAGCGCATATTATTGCGAAGATGAACTCGTTATGCGACCGCGATATTATTGCGGCGCTTTACAGTGCTTCGGCAGCCGGAGTAAAGATTGACCTGATTATCCGGGGAATCTGTTGCCTGAAGGTTGGAATCCCGGGTGTCAGCGAGAATATTACCGTTCGCTCGATTGTCGGCAATTTCCTGGAACATGCGCGGATTTTCTACTTCTACAGTGGTGGAAATGAAGAGGTGTTTATGGGAAGCGCGGACTGGATGCCGCGAAATCTGGAAAAACGGGTGGAGATTGTGTTCCCGGTTGAGGATGAGCAGATCAAGAAAGAAGTAATGCATATTCTTGATATCCAGATGAAGGATAATGTGAAAGCCAGTATTTTACAGGCAGACGGAACGTATACAAAGCCGGATAAGCGTGGAAAGACGCTGGTGAATTCACAGGAGTATTTCTGCAGGGAGGCAACGGAAAGAGCGGAAAAACCGAAAGAACAGGAAAACAGCAGGGTGTTTGTGCCGGCGGAACCGGTGGAATAGGTTTGGACGGACACGGATGTGGGCGCGGGAGCGCCCACTGCGTTGACATGAAAGAAGAATATGGTATGTTATGATGAGAAAGCGCTGCAGCTTTGAGAGTTGCGGCGTTTTTTTTGTGTCAAAAATAATCTGTCTGGTATTGGGAAAAAGAATGGCTATTCAGAACTCGTTTTGAAAATTGGTTTTGCGGGTGATTTTCGGGGATTTTACAAAGAGTGATCTGGAAAAATGGCTGGAAAAGAAGGGGATGGAGACGGAGATGAGAGAAAATGTAAAAGATTTTTGTAAAGTAGCCGGTTATTTTATTAACGGGTATTTTACAAAGCGGTGGTAGTGGGCTTTACGGAAGGAAAGGTATAATGAATCTCGACAAGACGAGGAGGAAGAAAAACGAATGTCAAATATTGTGTTGAAGAATGTCTGTAAATCTTATGATAAGGAACATTATGCGGTTCGGGATTTTTCGCTTGAAATACCGGATCGGGAGTTTGTGATTTTTGTTGGACCTTCCGGCTGCGGAAAATCGACGACGCTTCGGATGATTGCCGGTCTTGAGGAGATTACGAGCGGGGAGCTCTGGATTGATGGACAGCTTTGTAATTATGTAGAAGCAAAGGATCGCGATCTTTCGATGGTATTTCAGAACTACGCGCTTTATCCGAATATGACGGTATATGAAAACATGGCGTTTTCTCTGAAAATCCGGAAACAGCCCAAGGATGAAGTTGATAAAAAGGTACATGAGGCAGCTAAAATGCTTGGAATTGAGCATTTACTTGACCGGAGACCGGCAGCCCTTTCCGGCGGTCAGAAACAAAGAGTTGCGATTGGAAGCGCAATTATGAGACGGCCGAAAGCATTTTTAATGGATGAGCCGCTTTCGAATCTGGATGCGAAGCTGCGGGCACAGATGCGGGTGGAGCTGGCAAAATTACATAAGGAACTGAAAACGACGGTGATTTATGTTACACATGACCAGACGGAGGCGATGACGCTTGGTACAAAAATTATTGTTATGAAAGACGGTGTTGTGCAGCAGGCGGATACACCGGGGCAGATTTACCGCCATCCGGCAAACAAATTTGTGGCCGGTTTTATCGGAGCTCCGAGTATGAATTTTATGGAAACGATGGTGACGGAAAGAAACGGAGCGGTTTATCTGGAGGCAGACGGAGGAGTTACCCTTCGTGCAAAAGGAGAGAACGAAATGGTGCTTCGTCGCGCTTATCTCGGAAAAATGGTGATCTTAGGTCTGAGACCGGAGGATTTACAGGACGAAACAACCGCTTCCGCACATCGGATCTGTTACGAAGAGAATCAGTTGAAGGCATTTGTTGACCTGCGGGAGATGATCGGTGCAGAAGCGTATCTGCATATGAATACCGGAAAAAATCTGATTACAGCAAGAGTGCCTTCCGAGGTGCCGGTTACTGTAAAGGAAAGCATTACATTGTATGCAGATATGGAGAAAGCACAGATCTTTGATCCGTTTACAGAAGAAAATATTTTATCTCTGCCGGTTGAAAAAGAAGAACGTGCAACAGCATAAGAAGGAGCAAGAAGTGAAAAAAGTAATCGAAAAGTGTAAAAAAGCAGAAGTTTATATGTATCTAATCCCGAGTATGGTGATCTTTAGCATCTTTCTGTTTTATCCGTTTTTTAAAACCATTTATCTGAGCCTGTATAAGACAAACAAGCTTGGAGAAGCGAAATTGTATGTGGGACTGGACAACTATAAAAGCTTATTATCGAATCCATCCTTTTACAACAGTCTCTGGGTTACACTGGAATTTGTGGCGATTGTTGTAGTCGGAAGTATGGCGCTTGGCCTTCTGGGAGCAGTTCTTTGCAGCAAGGCTTTCCCGGGAATCCGGGTATTCAGTACTTCCTATGCACTCCCAATGGCAGTAGCATCGAGCTCAGGCGCCATGATTTTCAAGATTATTTTAAATCCCACGATCGGTATCGTAAACAAATTGCTGCATGTGAGCATTAACTGGGTCAGTGATCCGAAATATGCGCTGATCTGTGTGGCTGTCCTTACGGCATGGCTGAACAGTGGCATCAATTTCCTGTATTTTTCGGCGGGACTTGGAAACATTGATGATTCGATTTATGAGCGTGCTTCTGTAGATGGAGCGAATGCAGTACAGAAATTTTTTAAGCTGACACTGCCGGGACTTTCTCCGATCATGTTCTACACACTGGTTGTTAACATTATTCAGGCATTCCAGTCATTCGGACAGGTGAAAATCCTGACACAGGGAGGACCGGGAGAATCCACGAACCTGATTGTATATTCGATATACCGTGATGCGTTTTTTAATTACCGGTTTGGAAGCGCAGCCGCACAGTCCGTTGTTTTGTTTCTGATTGTCATGGCGCTTACCCTGGTTATGTTCCGCATGGAAAAGAGAGGAGTAAAATACTGATGTCTACAATAGCAACTACGATTGCCGGACCAAAAACTTATTCTGCAGAGGAGCTGCAGGCACTGCATCTGGCAATGAATGCAAAAGCAAAAAGAAAGAAAATGCTTCAGAAAACAGCGTTGGTTACCATGAACCTGATCGTTTGTCTGTTTATGCTGTTTCCGCTGCTTTATACCATCAGTGTAGCGTTTATGCCGTCCGGCGAGCTTTACACAATGGCAATGAACATCGTGCCAAAACATCCGACGCTGGAAAATTTCGTGGAAGCATTTCATAAAATTCCGCTGGTACGCTTTGTCCTGAACTCATTTTTGGTTGCGGGCAGCATTACGCTGGGTCAGATTGTAACATGTTCTCTTGCGGCATTTGCCTTCTCTTTCCTGAATTTCAAAGGAAAAAATGTTCTGTTTATGCTGGTCATGGCGACCATGATGGTGCCGGGTGAGGCAACCATTATTTCCAATTATCTGACAGTAGGAAGTCTCGGACTGCTCGATACCTATATTGTTCTGATCCTGCCTTCTCTTACCTCTGCAATGGGAATTTTCCTGTTCCGCCAGTTCTACATGACCTTTCCGATTTCGCTTTATGAATCGGCGAAGCTGGACGGCTGCGGGAATCTGCGGTTTATCGTAAAAATCCTGATGCCGCTGACAAAGTCAGCAATGGGAGCAATGGCGGTTTACACCTTTATCAATGCATGGAATATGTACATGTGGCCGCTGCTGGTTACAGGTTCGGACAGCAAGCGTACCGTACAGATTGGTATCAGTATGCTGAACAGCGTCGACGCACAGTCGATTACCCTGATGCTGGCGGGCGTGGTAATGATTATCATTCCATCCATTTCCATCTTTATCGTAGGCCAGAAGGCCTTAATCAAAGGAATGTTTTCAGGAGCAGTCAAGGGCTGATTCCTGTGACAGAAAAAAGAATAGAAAACTGTATGAAAAACGAGGAGAAAAAAATGAAGAAAAAAGTGATTGCATCGATTCTTGCGGCTTCTATGGCAGCTATGGCGCTTACTGGATGTGGAGGTGGAAAAACAACGAGTGAGGCACAGGGTGCAACAACGGATGAAACCACAGCCAGCACAGAGGCAGGAAGTACGGCAGATGGCGCAGAAGCACCGGATTTAAACCAGGATACGAAGGGAACCACGATTACCTTCTGGCATTCCATGGGCGGTGTCAATGGCGAGGCAATGGATTATCTTGTCAATAAATTCAATGAAGAGAATACCGATGGCATTACCGTTGAGGCGGTTTATCAGGGAGAATATGATGATACGATTAACAAACTGAAAAGTGCACAGATCGGAAATATGGGAGCAGACCTGGTACAGATTTATGATATCGGAACACGCTTTATGATTGATTCCGGCTGGGTCATTCCGATGCAGGAGCTGATTAATGCAGATGGCTATGACATTTCCCGGATCGAGCCGAATATCGCTGCTTATTATACGGTAAACAATGAGCTGTACTCGATGCCATTCAATTCGTCCACACCGATTCTGTATTACAACAAAGATATGTTTGAAAAAGCAGGGATCACTGAGGTTCCGACAAGCCTGGAAGGAATTCTTGCTATCGGTGATGATCTGAAAACAAAGGGCGGAGCCGGTGAACCGCTGGCACTCTCCATCTATGGATGGTATTTCGAACAGTGGCTCTGTAAACAGGGACTTCCCTATGCGGATAATGGAAATGGCCGTGATGCCGCTGCTACTGCAGTTGAATTTGATTCCAACGGCGGAGCGCTCAACATCTTAAATGAGTGGAAAGCCCTGAACGATGCCGACGTTGCACCAAACGTAGGCCGTGCCGGAAGTGATACCGCAACGACAGACTTTACTTCCGGAAAAGCAGCGATCACCCTTGGCTCTACCGCATCTCTGAAGCAGATTTTACAGGATGTCAATGGAAGCTTCGAAGTTGGAACCGCATATTTCCCGACAATCAAGGACGGCGATGAGGGCGGTGTTTCCATCGGAGGAGCATCTCTCTGGGCATTGAACAACAACGATGATGCAAAAGCAGCCGCCACCTGGAAATTTATCAAATTCCTGATTTCCCCGGAGTCTCAGGCATACTGGAATGCCGAGACGGGTTACTTCCCGGTTACAATAGCCGCTGATGAGGAGCAGACCTTCAAAGATAATGTGGCACAGTATCCACAGTTCCAGACCGCGATTGATCAGCTGCACGATTCCAAGCCGCAGTACGCCGGCGCACTTCTCTCTGTATTCCCGGAGGCAAGACAGATTGTGGAAACAGAAATCGAGAATATGATCAACGGAAACGAGACTCCGGAGAAAGCAGTAGAATCGATGGCTTCTCAGATCAACAGCTCCATCGAGGACTATAATCTGGTAAATGAATAAGAGACAGGCTTTACAAAAATAAGATTTCGTCCTATAGTGAAGAAAAACGAGTTCCCAAAGCGTGTTTGAACGGTTTCTATGAAGGGGAAGATCCGAGTTACGGAAATGATTTTTCAGATATGACTGGAAATGCGTCGGAGACAAAAATCCGGCGTGTTTCCGGATTTATAGTAAGCCTCCAAATAATGCAAAAGAGTCAGTACCGCTTTTTTTAACCGAATCAAGTAAGTCCCCTGCTTCCATTGCGTGAAGCAATAAGCAGTGGGTGGGGACTTGCTTGTATCAGGAGGAGTGCAAGCTCCTTCTGATAAACTGCGGAGCAGTTATTCGGTTATGAGCAAGTAGCAAAGCGGATTGCGAATATCCGCTTGACTTATTTTCAGGGTTTACGATAAAAGAAAAAAAGTTGCAGCCGGGACAAAAGATAGAAAAGAGTGCAGGTTTGGAAATGGGAACGGAAAATGGAGGACAGATACGAGATGAAAACAAAAGTATGGGCACACAGAGGAGCCAGTGCATATGCACCGGAAAATACACTGGAAGCGTTTCTTCTTGCGGCAGAGCAGGGAGCAGACGGTGTGGAGCTGGATGTACAGCTGACGAAAGATGGCGAGATGGTTGTTGTCCACGATGAAGAAATCGACCGGGTCAGTGACGGAAGCGGATTTGTCAAAGATTATACGCTTGCGGAATTGAAGAACCTGAATTTTAATAAGACACATCCGGAATATCAGAATGTAAAAATTCCGACGCTTCGCGAAGTATATGAAGCATTAAAGCCAACGGGAATGACGATCAATGTCGAGCTGAAAACCGGTATTTTCTGGTATAAAGACCTAGAAAGAAAGGTACTCGAACTGACAAAAGAGATGGAGATGGAGGATTGTGTGATTTATTCTTCCTTTAACCATTACAGTATTGCAAAAATTCTGGAACTGGATCCGAAAGCCAGCACAGGCATCCTCTACGCAGATATTATTTATGATGTCGTGAATTATGCGAAAAAAATCGGAACAGGAGCTCTTCATCCGGCAACCTTTCATGTGCAGATGGCAGATTTTCTTCAGCAGTATGTGGAAAGCGATCTTGCGGTGCATGTGTGGACGGTCAATGATAAGGCGGAGATCGAACGCCTGATGGATGCCGGTGTTGACGCAGTCATCACCAATTACCCGGATGTGGCCGTTTCCTGCCGCAACGCGAAGTGATACCGATTGGAGAAAAAAGGCTGTTCCTTTTGGATATCGACGGAACCATCTGCGTGGGGAACCGTCTGATTCCGGGAGCAGACCGGTTTTTAAACGGACTGTCCGAGTACGGTGGAGATTATGTGTTTATCACAAATAATACGACGATGAGCGTAGCAGATTACCGGAAAAAATTTGCAAAGCTGGGCATTCCGACAACAAGCGGGAACTTTCTGACAGCATCCGTTGCGACAGCTCATTACCTGAAATAGAAATATGGATCCCGTCCCGTCTATGTGCTGGGAACGGACTCTCTGATCCGGGAATTGGAGAGCTTCGGTGTGTGTACCACCTGCGATCCGGAAAAAGAAGGAATTGCGTGTGTGCTTGCAAGCTATGACAATGAACTGACGTATCAAAAACTGACGGATATCTGTCGGCTGTTGACCGAGCGCCCGGAGCTTGATTACGCTGCAACGAACCCGGACTATGTTTGTCCGATTGAATTCGGCTACGTGCCGGATTGCGGTTCCATCTGCGAGATGATCGGACATGCTGTCCACCGCATGCCGACTTATATCGGAAAACCAGGTACACGGATGGTTGAGATGGCGCTTGATATGACAGGCAGAACCCGCGATGAGGCTGTTCTTGTGGGAGACCGCCTCTATACGGACATTGCGTGCGCAAACATAGCGGGCATTTCTGCAGCCCTTGTGCTTTCGGGCGAATCTACACGCGAAGAAATGCAGAGCTCGCAGTATCTTGTGGAGTATGTCTATCCATCCGTGAAGGAAATGTATGCGGACTGGGTGTATGGACAAAAAAAGAAATGCTCTTAAAATTCCGAAACGGTTATGATTTTGGAACAAAAAAACAGAAAGAAGAATTCTGAGAGGAGAACCTTTTTCCGAAGGAGTTCTTCTTTTTTTGCTGCGGAAAAGGATACTTTCCGGATACAGGATAAAAGCCTGGGACGGTATAGAAAAAGCTTGCCAAAAGAAGGAATTTCCCTATATAATGATTCAGACTATAATAGGAAAGTAACTATTCAGAGCCCCATCTCGATTCCGCTTACGCTGCATCTCGATGTTGCTTCTCGCCATATGAAAAGGAAGAAAACCGCTCATTCATGCAAGCATGATTCGCAATTTTCTTCCATTTTGCATGGCTCTGAATCGTTACATATGAAAAAGAAAACGATCAGGAGATCGGAAAATTCCAATACAACAGAAGAAGGAGAATTTATGCATGAGTATTTTAAATGTAGAACATCTGTCCCATGGCTTCGGCGACCGTGCGATTTTTGAAGATGTATCGTTCCGCCTCTTAAAGGGGGAACACATCGGTCTGGTAGGCGCAAATGGTGAGGGAAAATCAACCTTTATGAACATCATCACCGGAAAGCTGATGCCGGATGAGGGAAAGGTTGAGTGGGCAAAAAATGTCCGTGTCGGCTATCTGGACCAGCATACCGTTCTGGAAAAAGGTATGACGATCCGTGATGTGTTAAAAAGCGCTTTTTCCTGGCTGTACGAGATGGAAGAGCGGATGAACACGATCTGCGATTCCATGGGAGATGCCTCCGAGGACGAGCTGAATCAGATGATGGAGGAACTTGGTGTGATTCAGGAGATGATGGATGCACACGATTTCTACATTCTGGATTCGAGAATCGAAGAGATCGGCCGTGCACTCGGCCTCGAGGAGATCGGTCTCGAACGCGATGTCACTGAGCTTTCCGGCGGACAGAGAACGAAGGTCCTTCTGGCAAAACTGCTGCTGGAAAAACCGGATATCCTTCTTTTAGATGAGCCGACCAACTACCTGGATGTGGAACATATCACTTGGCTGAAACGATACCTTGAAGAGTATGAAAATGCCTTCATTCTGATCTCTCACGATATCCCATTCCTGAACAGTGTTGTCAATCTGATCTATCATATGGAAAACAAAGAGCTGAATCGTTATGTGGGTGATTACGATCACTTCCAGGAGGTTTATGCGGTCAAAAAAGCACAGAAGGAAGCTGCTTATAACCGCCAGCAGCAGGAGATCAGTGAACTGAAGGATTTCGTGGCACGAAACAAAGCCCGTGTGGCAACCAGAAACATGGCTATGTCACGGCAGAAGAAGCTGGATAAGATGGATGTGATCGAGCTTGCGAAAGAAAAACCAAAGCCGGAATTTCATTTCCGCACTGCGCGCACTTCGGGCCGCTTCGTTGTGACTGCAAAAGAACTTGTGATCGGCTATGAAGAACCGCTCTCCAGACCGTTGACTTTTGCGATCGAGCGTGGCGAAAAGATCGTGCTCACCGGTGCCAACGGAATCGGAAAAACAACACTCTTAAAGAGCATCCTCGGTTTGATCCCATCCCTTGGCGGAGACGTGGAGCTTGGAGATTATCTGGAAATCGGATATTTCGAGCAGGAAATGCCAAAAGGAAACACCAACAGCTGTATCCAGGAAATCTGGGAAGAATTTCCATCCTATACCCAGTATGAAGTCCGCGCAGCGCTTGCCAAATGCGGTCTTACTACACAGCACATTGAAAGCCTGGTGCGTGTCCTTTCCGGCGGCGAGCAGGCAAAAGTGCGCCTCTGCAAACTGATTAATCGCGAAACCAATCTTCTTGTCCTCGATGAGCCGACCAACCACCTCGATGTAGACGCAAAAGATGAGTTAAAAAATGCGTTGAAGGAATATAAAGGAACCATTCTTATGGTCTGCCACGAACCGGAATTCTACGACGGTCTGGCAACGAGTGTATGGGACTGCTCGGAGTGGACAACAAAAGTGATTTAACCGAATCAAGTAAGTCCTCTGGTTCCATTGCGAATATCCGCTTGACATTTATATATTGAAAAAAACAGCCACAAACAGAGAGCGAGCGAGATTGTTTGTGGCTGTTTTACTGCAACTTAAAAAATCAGATAATATATTTTAAATACAGAATTGCATGTATTTTTCTAAAAATAAGAAAATTCGAAAAAGGTGTTGACTTTTGCCGGCGGCGGTGTTATTATAACTAAGCTGTCAGCGAGAGCTGATGCGAATGAGTTTCTTTGAAACAGAAAAACTTAGTTCGGAGCCGGGTGGCTGCCGCGGGTTACAAGAACTGCTTCAAAAAAACTTGAAAAAAGTTCTTGACAAAAGCAAATGAGTTTGATAAAATAAACGAGTTGCTGATCGAGAGAACAGCAGAGAAGTTCGAAAGAACTTCAAAAAATAAATAAAAAAGTTCTTGACAAACGAAAAGTTCTGTGATAAAATAAACGAGCTGATCCGAGTCGGAACGGCAGA
>UMHD01006371.1_pt1 | contig 65326 bp, 76 predicted proteins | sample 1965461 | NCBI WGS metagenome assembly UMHD01 (sample SAMEA4836091, study PRJEB28245) | human gut metagenome | biome: gut microbiome; material: fecal sample | place: Denmark | collected 2008 | reverse complement strand
CCTTCAACGCGCTCCAGCAGGGCGTGGTGGACGGTCAGGAAGGCTGCTTCAACAATGTGGTGACCCTGAAGTTCTACGAAGCGCAGAAGTACGCCACCATGATCAACTACTCCGTGCACAGCTGCAACTTCATCGTCGGAGAACGCTGGCTCCAGAGCCTGCCCGAGAAGGAGCGCAACGCTCTGATCCGCGCCGGCAAGGAAGCCATGCTGTACGAACGCACCAAGGTTGCCGACATGCTCGCCACCGACGACAAGCTCATGCAGGAACACGGCATGGAGCTGCTCGGCGTGGTTGAAGACCTCCCCGAATGGGTCCGTCTCGGACGTACCGCATGGCCCAAGTGCTATGAGGTGATAGGCGATGGCGACGCCGCCAAGGGCAAGGCGGTCATCGACGTCGTTCTGGCCAAGAAGGAAGCTCTTGCCAAGAAGTAAGCTGTTCCCCGGCGGGAAGGGAGCCCTTCCCGCCATTCTCCGGGAGGTATCATGAAGGTTTTGCGCTGGCTCGACGAATGGGCCGAAGAATTTTGCGTTTCGATTATGCTGTCCTTGCTCATCCTGCTTCTGGGAACCGAAGTTTTTTCCCGGTTCCTGCTCAGCAAGTCGTTTTCGTGGATCGAGGAACTCTGCCGGTATCTGTTTGTATGGGCATCCTATCTTGGCGTCGCCATCGCGGTGAAGCGCAAGGAACAGCTTCGCGTCCTCATGCTCATGGATACGCTGGAAAAGCATTTCCCGCGTCTGGTGAAAGTCTGTTACGTGGTTTCCGAGCTCTCGTTCGCGGTGTTTTGTGTGCTTGTTTTTTATTACAGCATCAATATGCTCGAGAACATGACCCGTTTTAAGCAGGTTTCCGCTTCCCTTGAAATCAACGTAATGTACGCGTACCTGATCATCCCGATCAGTATGGCCGTTACGACGTTCCGCGTGTTGCAGGGCTTGTACCGCGATTTCCGGAACCATACGCTCCACTTCCAGGGCAGGGGGGATTAAGCCATGCTGCTTGTTTTGTCATTCGTCTTCTTCATGTTGCTTGGCTTGCCTCTGTTCGGCGTTATCGGGCTTGCGTCCATCATCTCGATGATCGGGATGCCGTTTCCGATGGAGTTCATCCCCCAGAACCTGTACACGGGCATGGACCAGTTCCCGCTCATCGCCACCATTGGTTTCGTGATGGCCGGGTTCCTCATGGAGCCCGCCGGGATTACCGGTGAAATCATTGAAGTCGCCAAGAAGGCGGTGGGCAACATCCGCGGCGGCCTCGCCATGGTGACCATCCTCGCCTGCATGATCTTCGCGGCGCTCAGCGGCTCCGGCCCCGCCACTACCGCGGCCATCGGCAGTATCATGATCCCCGGCATGATCGGCGCGGGATACCGCAAGGACGACGCCGCCGCCGTCTCCGCCACGGGCGGGACGCTCGGCATCCTGATCCCGCCGAGCAATCCCATGATCATTTACGGCGTCGTGGCCAACACGTCCATCGCCGGATTGTTCATGGCGGGCTTCATCCCCGGTTTCGTGATGACCACTTCCATGTGCATCACCGCCTATTGCATCGCCCGCAAGCGCGGCTATAAGGGCACCGGCGAAAAGTTTTCCGTCTACGGCTTGCTCAAGGCGATTTGGGACGGCAAGTGGGCGCTGGCGACTCCGGTGATCATCCTCGGCGGCATCTACTGCGGCGTATTTACCCCCACCGAAGCCGCCGAAGTGGGCGTGCTCTGGACGCTGTTCGTCGGCCTGTTCGTTTACCGCAAGCTGACGTGGAAGAACATTTCCTCGGCGCTTATCCGTACCTCGGCCTTCGCCGGGTCGGCCACGGTGCTGGTCGGCGTCTCGATGGCCTTCTCGCGGCTCCTGACCCTGTACCACATCCCGCAGAGCGTGGGTGCGTTCCTCGGCTCCATCTCTACGGACCCGACGATCACCCTGCTGCTCATTGCATTCTTCATCTTCCTGTGCGGCTTCGTGGCGGATACGCTGGCGATGGTCGTGGTGCTCGCGCCGGTGTTCCTGCCCATCACGAACGCCCTCGGCATCCATCCGATCCAGCTCGGCGTGCTGTTCGTGGTGTGCTGCGAAACCGGGTTCCTGACGCCTCCTTTCGGCGCGAACCTGTTCATCACCATGAAGATTACGGACGTGAAGCTTGAGGAAGTGGCGCTGAAGGCTTTCCCCTACTTGTGCACGATATGGTTGCTGATCATTCTCATTGCGGCCTGCCCGCAGCTGGTGATGTTCCTGCCGAATCTGCTCATGTAGCCCCTCCCGGGGGCCCCTCGTGCGGCGGGTCTGCCCATCCGTCGCGCGGGGGGATTCCCTTCATGTCAACCTTGCGGAGTTTTTGTCATGATTTTCGGAAAGATGAAGTCGCTGCTTGCCGTGCTGGGGCTGGCTCTTTTGCTGGCGCCAGCCGCACAGGCCGCGCCCGCCAAGCTCTCGAGCGCTTGGATGGGCGAACACGAGACCTTTGTGGCGTGGTACGCCAAACAGCAGGGCTGGGACAAGGAAGCCGGGCTTGATCTGACGATGATGCCGTTTGATTCGGGCAAGAACATCGTCGAAAGCCTTGCCGCCTACGATTGGGCAGTCGCCGGGTGCGGCGCCGTGCCCGCTTTGACCACGCCGCTGAGCGACTACCTGTACATCATTGCGGTCGCCAACGACGAATCCGCCAACAACGCCATTTATGTGCGCAAGGACAGCCCCATCCTTGGAGCCAAGGGCACGAATCCGTCCTATCCCAATGTGTACGGTTCCGCTGTGACCGTGCAAAAGGCCGATATCCTGTATCCCAAAAGCACATCCGCGCACTATCTGCTGGCTACATGGCTGCGTATCCTCGGCTTGAGCGAAAAGGACGTGAAGCTTCAGGAAATGGAACCCACCCCGGCCCTGAGCGCCTTTACCGGCGGCGTGGGCGACGCTGTGGCCCTGTGGGCCCCCCTGACCTATGAAGCGGAGGCCAAGGGCTTCAAGTCTGTGGCGAATTCCAAGGATTGCGGCATCACGCAGCTTGTCCTGCTGGTAGCGAACCGCCGGTTTGCGGATCAGCACCCTGAGCAGGTGCAGGCGTTCCTCAAGATGTATATGCGCGGCATCGAAGCCCTGCGCGCCAAGCCCGCCAAGGAGCTTGCCGTCGACTACGTCCGTTTTTACAAGGAATGGACCGGCCGCGAGCTGACGCCTGAAATGGCCGTTGCGGACATCCAGAGCCATCCGGTATTTACCCTTGACGAACAGCTTGCCATGTTCGCCCCGGGCGGCAGTGTCCAGAAGGCCCTCAACGAGATCGTGGACTTCTCCATCAGCCACGGCTCTTTTACCCCGGAACAGATCGACAAGATGAAGGGCAAGACGCAAGTCGCCGCCCGGTTCCTCGAAGCCATCAAGTAAGTCACCTGAAAACAGAGTTTCCTCGCCCCTTTCCGGTCCGCGCCGGGAGGGGCGTTTCGTTTTTCCGCCGGGGTGTCCGCTTTTTTCATATGTTTTTTTACGGCAAACGGAAAATCGTGATCTTGATCACGGCGCTGGGCTTCCGTACGGTGTAGGAATGGGCTTACAGAAAGAAAACCCCGGAGGAATCCGTCATGAAGGAATACAGAAATATCATCGAAATAGACAGGGAACGCTGCAACGGCTGCGGCCAGTGCGTGCTGGACTGTGCGGAAGGCGCCATTGCGATCATCGACGGTAAGGCGACTGTGGTTTCGGACAGTTACTGCGATGGGCTCGGCGCGTGCCTTTCCGGATGCCCGCAGAACGCGCTTGCAATCGTGCGCCGGGAAGCCGTGCCGTTCGACGAAGAGGCAGCCATGCGCCACGTCGCCAGGCAGAAGGAAGAGCGCAGGCAACAGCTTTTTCAGCCGCTCGGCAAGCACGAGCCGCACGGAACGCTCGGTTGCGGATGCTCCGGGACCACCGTGCAGGAATTCGCTCCACGGAAGCGGCAGGAAAGCAAGGCGGCAGGGCCGGTTGGTGAAAGAAGGCAGACATGGCCCGTCAAGCTGCGCCTTGTACCGCCGTCCGCCCCGTTCCTCAAGGGCGCGGATATCCTGCTTGCCGCCGACTGTTCGGCCCCCGCGTCCGCCCGGTTTTGCGAGATCGCGTCAGGAAAGGTCGTGTTGATCGCCTGCCCGAAGTTTGAGGACAACCAGGAGATGCGCGCCCGTCTGGTTGCGTTGTTTACGGAGGCGCGCCCGGCCTCGGTGACGGTCCTGCGTATGGAAGTCCCCTGTTGCCGGGGCATTGCGGCGGTTTGCCATGAAGCGGCCGAAGAGTGTGGCATCTCTGTTCGTGAGCTTGTTATGGGACGCAATGGGGAGTTGTGTCAGATGAAGGATTGAGCAAGCGCGGAGAGCCGGGGGAGGAAAACCTTTCTGAAGAAAGGTTTTCCTCCCCCGGACCCCCACCTCTCCCAAGACTTTCGACTGATGGGGAGGTGGCACGCAGGGAGTTCGTTCCGATGAGAGGGACGAATGTTTTTGAGGCCTGCCGGGAATGGGGACTTTGCTCTCTTTAGCGCCGGGTCAAGGGGGAGCTGCCCCCTTGCGGAGTGCAGAGGCGGAGAGCCTTTGCCGGGTCAAGGGGCGGAGCACCAATCAGTTCAGCGGAGGGAACGGATGAAGCGTTCGGCTTCCAGCGCGGCGACGGTTCCGTCGCCCATAGCCGTGGTGATCTGGCGGTACCGCTTGGCGCGGACGTCTCCCACGGCGAATACGCCGGGAAGGGAGGTCCGCATGTCCTCATCGGTGCGGATATAGCCCTTTTCCATATCGATGAGCCCTTCAAAGAGAGCGGTATTCGGTTTCTGGCCTATGAAGCAGAACACGCCGTCCACGGTTTCCTCGGAGGCGGCCCCCGATGCTGTATCCCTGAGCGAGGCGCGGCAGCGTCCGTCCGGCAGCGGGTCCAGCGCGGTGATGGTGGTGTTCACGTTTGCCCTGATGATGCCGGTAGCCAGAGCCCGGTCTTGTGTGGACTGTGCGGCGGCGCAGGCCGGGAACATTTCCACGATATGGACGGAACGGACGCCGAGGCCCGCGAGGTACAGGGATTCGTCGAACCCGCTGTTCCCGCCGCCGACCACGAGCACGTCTTTGTCCTTGTAGGCGGTGCCGTCGCAGACCGAGCAGTAGTGGACCTTTTCGAACGCCGTTTCCACAGGCAGCGGGATGGGCTTCCGCCCGGTGGCGATGATCACCACGTCGGCGGTGAAGCTGTCGCCTTCTGAGGTGCGTATTTCCTTGGGCTGGCCGTCGAGCCGGACCTCTTCCACCTCGTTGACTTCTTCAATGGCGACGCCGAGGGACTCCACATGCTCCCGGCAGGCGGTCATGAGATCCATGCCGTGGATGCTCTTGTATGAGGGCACGTTTTCCACGGTATGGGTCCAGTTCACCAGCCCGCCGCACACTTCCTTCTCCACGATGCGGACGGAAAGGTTGGCCCGGGCCGCGTACAGCGCCGCCGTCATGCCGGCTATGCCGCCGCCGATGATCAGGATGTCGCTGTGCCCGTTCATGACGCCGACTCGTAAAACGCGAGCAGTTCGCGCGGGTTCATGATGCCGCTTTTGCGGGCGGCGACGGCCCCGTTCCGGCAGACGATCAGGGTAGGCACGCGTTCAACGGAGCAGCGGGCCATGAGATCCGGCTGTTCTTCGGAATCGACGGATGCGAGCTGGATATCGGGGCGTTCGGCCGTAGCCTTGCCGAGCACGGTACGCATGACCTTGCAGTGCGGGCAGAGCTTTTTGTGGAACAGGACAATGCCGTCGTGGGACTTGATCCATTCATCAAAAGTAACGGAATCCAACAGGGTAGCTTCGCTCATAACCGGTTCCTTTGCGGGTTGCGGAAAACGGTGAAACAGGGGTTTTCCCGAAGGGCATTCGGGAAAGCGGGATGTCGGTATTTTCGAAAGGCCGGAGAGGGGGATCCCCACGGGCAGGACGGTATTGCCCAATCCCCCTCACCGGCGGATCATCAGGAGGCGCGCAGTTCGGCCATGAACAGCTTCAGCTGTTCGAACAGCTCCTTGGCGACCTCGGGATGTTTGGCGGAGACGTTGTTGAGCTGGAACGGATCGTCCTTGCGGCAATACAGCTCGTCGCGGGCGGGCACTTCGCTGGAGGCGGCGGCGGTGCAGGTCCACTGATCTTCGCCGTCCAGCGTTGCGGCCTTTTTGTGTTCCTCGTAGGCGCGGTTGTAGAAGGCGGTGTCGCGGTCCTCGACGGCGTTGGCCTTCTTCATCTGGAGGATGTGGGCCGTGGATTCGCCGAGATCCTTACCGTAGATGCCGAACCGGGCATCGGCGACGCTCTTTTCGTCATCCTTCAACCAATGGATGAAGGACCAGTCCTCGGTGATGATGGACCACGAGTACCGGAAGTACCCGGCAATGGCGAATTCGCGGACCTTTTCCACGTCGCCCTTGGCGAGCGGCAGGAGCGAATGGCCCTGCATGGAGGGATGCACGCCGATGCCGAGCCAATCCACCACGGTGGGGGCCACGTCGCAGGACTGGACGAAGCCTCTCACGCGCCGGTTGCGGGGCAGGCCGGGGCCGCGCATGATCATGGGGATGTGGGCAAGTTCCTCATAGGGCCACGGGCGGCACTTGCGCATGATGCCGTGGCCGTGCTCGCCCTTGCCCATCGGGGAACCGTGGTCGGAGACGAGGATGACCAGCGTGTCGTCTTCCATGCCGAGCGTGCGGATGTTGTTCATGAGATGCCCGAACCATTTGTCCACCATCGTCACCTTTTCGGCGTACAGGGCGCGGATGTGTTCCAGTTCGCGGTCGGTGTACAGGCCGTCGACATGGCCCTGAATGGGCAGGAACATGTCCTTGCCTTCGTAGTCGGGGTCATAGGGGCACTTCAGATCCGGATCGTACACGGAGGGAGCATCCCACGGTTCGTGCGGATCAAAGCAGTCGATCCACATGAAGAAGGACTTGTTGCGGTCGACGCGCTCCAGGTTCCGCACAGCTTCCTTCATGATCTGGGCGGCGTGCTGATCGCCGTCGGATTTCCAGTACTGGCGCTCCTTGAGATGGCATTCAACTTGGTTCATGAGCGGGCGCATGACGTTTTCCCCAAGGATCTCGTCGGCTTTTTCCATTACATGATCTTCATAGTAGTCCTCGGCCTTGAGGCCGCCGCCGAGTTCGTCCTGCGCGTAATACTGGTGATCGGTCTCATGCCCGTGCAGGAAGAACACCTTGTCGAAGCCCCGCGAGTACCCGAACTTGGGCAGGCGGAACGGCCCGGAGTCGTGGATCAGGTAGCTGTCGATGGGCTGCCCCCAGCACAGATCCGCAATGGTGGTGTCGCTGACGTCGAGCTGCGACCAGCCCTTCACCGGCAGGGTGTAGCGCCCTGTGAGCATGGCCCGGCGGCAGGGCACGGTGGGCAGGCCTTCCGTATAGGCGTTTTCGAAGACCACGCCTTCGGTGGCGAAGCGGTCGATGTTCGGGGTCTTGACCCGCGTATTGCCGTAGCAGCCCAGATAGTTGAACTGGAGCGTATCCAACATCACGACGATGACATTCTTCTTTTCGCGCATGATAACACCTTTTGTTTTTTTCGGGTTGAAAGTAAGGGGGCGGGCGATCACTTCGCCATCAGCCCCTTGATGACTTCGGCGTTGCGGACGGATTCCTCCTCCACGAATGCGCGGCAGTCCTTGCTGTCCAGATAGCCGGGAACGAGGTTCAGCTTGTGGAGGCGCTCCACGAACTCGGGAGACTGCATGGCCTTGCGCATGGCGTCGGAAAGCGTGGCCTTGATGTCGGCGGGCAGGCCCTTGGGGGCGAGAAGGGGCATCCACTGGCTGTAATAGGCTTCGACGCCGGATTCCTTCACCGTGGGCAGGTTGGGCAGCAGCGGATCACGGGTGGCATCCATGAGGGCCAACCCCTTGACGTCATACTGATCCAGCGATCCGGCGGTGGAGGTGTAGACCTGCACGCGGTTCCCCGCGATGGCCTGGAAGGCGTCGGCGTCGCCGGAGAAGGGGACGTGGCGGACCTGCGCCCCGGCCTTCTTGAAGAGGTCCATCATGGCGAAGTAGGGTACGCTGCCCACGCCGGATGACGCGAAGAAGAACGTGTTGGGGTTGGCCTTCATATCCCTGAGCATGTCGTCAAGCGTGTTCCAGGGCGCGGTCTTGGCGACCATGACGATGTACGGAGCCTTGAGGATACGGCCCACGAAGTCGAACGAATCCAGCGTATACGGAACTTTGCGCATGTGGGGGTGCATGGCCAGCGGCGCGCTCGGGGTTACGCCGAGGGTATAGCCGTCGGGCTTGGCCCCGGTGACGGCGCTTATCCCGGCGACGCCGGATGCGCCTACGATGTTCTGCACGACCATGACCTGCTTGAGTTCCTTGCTCATGCCATCCGCAAGCATACGGGCCACGAGGTCGGTTTCGCCTCCGGCCGCGAAGGGCACGACGATGGTGATCGGGCGGTTCGGGAACGCATCGGCGGCCACGGCGGAGCCGGTCATGAGGCATACGGCGGCGAGGGCGAGCAGCAGCTTTCTGAACATGGGACACTCCTGGGACTTGAGGGTTTTACTTTCTCCGGCCGGCCCAAAGCGGGCGCAGCATCGGGGCGAGCAGCAGGCAGGCGGAAACCGCGAACAGGACGAGGGCGACGGGCGCGCTGAAGAGGTATTCGGTCAGCGGCATGTCGCCTTTGTAGATGGCGGCCTGGCCGAGACGGTACTCAAGCTGCGCGCTGAGAACGTAGCCGATGAGGAACGGGGCCACGGGGAAATCCGCAAAGCGCATCAGGAAGGCGATCACGCCGATGAGCAGGGCCATCCACACGTCGAACATGTTGCTGCGGGGCAGGTACACGCCGAGCAGGGAGCAGATGACGATGATGCTGAGCAGGATTGCTGTGGGGAACTTGATGAGCTTCCCGAAGCCGCGCACGGTGATGATGGCGGTGGGGATGATCAAAAGGTTGGCGAGAATCAGGGACAGGAAGGTCGAATAGACGATGTCGGGATTGTCCGCCATGAGCCGTACGCCGGGGGTGATCCCGTGCAGGGTCAGGGTGGCGAGCATGAGCGCCATGACGGGCTCGCCGGGGATGCCGAGGGCCAGCGTGGGGACCATCGCGCCGCCCGCGACCGCGTTGTTGGAGGATTCGGCGGCGACGAGGCCGTCGGGTTCGCCCTTCCCGAAGTTTTCCCCATTCTTGGAAAGGCGCTTGGCGGAAGAGTAGCTGACGAAGGTGGCCGCCGTCGCGCCGGTGCCGGGGAGGATGCCGAGGCCCACGCCGATGAGCGATGAGCGCAGGAGGATGAGGCCGCGCCCCTTCCATTCCTGCCATGTGGGGAAGCTGATGCGCTTGCAGTCGATGGCCGTGGGCTCCACGTTGGCGTGGACCTCATAGGCCCGGTAGAACAGTTCCGCCAACGGGAACACGCCGACTACGATGGGCATGAGGTCGATGCCGCTGACGAGCTGGGGCGAGCCGAAGGTGAAGCGCATTTCGCCGCTCAGAGGATCCACGCCGATGGTGGCGAGGAACAGCCCGGCGACGCCCATGAGCAGGCCTTTGATCTGGTTGTCTTCGGACAGGCTGGTGATGCAGGCGAGGCCGAGGCAGATGAGGCCGCAGATTTCCAGCGGGCCGCCGTACTTCACGGACAGATCCGCAAGCTGGGGGGCGGCGATGACCAGCGCAACGCAGGAGAACAGGCCGCCGAGGACGGAGGACATGGTGATCCAGCCGAGGGCCTTTTCCGCTTTGCCCGCCTTGGCCATGGCGTAACCTTCGAATCCGGTACAGGCTGATTGCGGCGTGCCAGGCGTATTGAGCAGCACGGCGGAGATGGACCCTCCGTAAATCGAAGTGGCGTAGACGCCGAGCAGCAGGGCGATGGCCGAAGCGTTGCCCATTTGTAGGGTGAAGGGGATACAGATGGTGATGGCCACGGCCGTCCCAAGGCCGGGAAGCGCCCCGACGACGGTTCCGAACATCGCGCCGATGCACAAGGCCAACAGGCAGTCGGGGCTCATCGTGATCATGATGCCGTGCATGATATCGGAAAACATACGGTTCTCCCGAGGGTTAGAACAGGCCGAGCCAGAAGGGCTGCGGGACGACGACGCCCAGAATCTTCTCGAACACCAGCCACGTCAGCCCCGCGCCGAGCAGGGCGAAGGGGATCATGCGCCGGATGTCCCGGTAGCGCATCAGATAAAAGAAGAGGAGCAGGAAGAGGAACGTCCCGAGGGGAAGCCCCACCGTAGCGAACAGGATGATATAGACGGCGATGGACGCGACGACTTTGGAAACGCCCGGCAGGCTGGCCCGCAGATCGTGGGCGTTGAACGGCTTTCCGGGGTTGAGCAGATACAGGATCGATAGGCCGATCCAGCCGAACAGCAGGATGCGGGGGTAGGTCATCGTACCCATTTCGCCGGGGACGGCGAATGCGCCGACGTCGACCGCGTACGTCTCGCGGAGGAGCAGGGCGCCGATGCCCAAAAAGAGCAGGCCAAGCGCGGTTCTACCAGAAAGAAGCATTTTCACAGGACCTCCTATACGGTTAGGGCTTCAGCCCTTTTCTTGGACGATTCGTGAAAGCAGCTTGAGGCAGGCTTCTTTGGAAATGGTTTCTCCCGGCCGTAAGGACCAATAGGCATCTCCGATTTCAAGGACGGGTTCCCGGCCGACCAGCCCTTCGCGGGACATGAGCGGCGGTTCGGACAGGCTGGACACCGTGCCCCGGAGGTTCAGCTCATGCAGGGCCAGGTGAAGGTTGCGGTCGATTTCCGCAATGCGTTCGGGGTCATAATCCCAAATGACGATGGAAAGCGGAAAGCTCATGCGGTGCTCCGGCGTTTCGGTTGGAGTTCCTGAATCCGTGTGTCCGAAGAAGCATGAGTTCTTTTTCAGTCATAAGTAAAAAATAGTCAACAGATAATTTTATTTTACGAAATCTAAATATGATAACATATCATATTTTAACAAGATAATTTTCAAGATATAAACTTGCTCTTTCCATTGAGACTGGCTATACAACAGAAAACGCGTAGAAGCGTGTTCGAGGTCCAGTCTTTTTCTTTCCTCGGTTTTCCCAACTGTCTTACAAAGGCTCAGTATGCTTTTCGATAACGTCACGCTCAAAAAAGGCATGGATTTCGCGGCTCAGCTGTATGCCGTCCATCGCCAGCTTTCACCCATCGATCTGAGGGATATTCTGCTCGGCTGTTTCAGCGGCCTGCCCATCGCGGGGAAAAACCAGTGCGATCATATCCGTAAGAACATTGTTTCGCCGTCTCTTGATGGTGCGTCGCCCGTGCTGATGCTCATCGCGGCGCTCAGCGAAATGGACCGCCTGACCGGATGGAGGCAGCTCCTGCCCATTGAGCTTGCGGACCTGATGAGCCACATGCTTCCGGGCGACGAAGACGCGCCGGTGGTCTGCCACGGCTCGCGTACGCTCCAGTTCGCCGTCTGGTTTGCCTCCAAAGGGCGGGAAGTCTGTTTTACTGGGGAAAGCGCGCTTGTCCCGCACATCGCAGCCATCGCGGGGGGGCAGGTCAAAGGCCTCGGCCCTTCCAGCCCGTACCCGGCAAACGCGGGTCACATCGCCATCCATGATTCCGATTCCCGGAACGCCGAACTCGGCACGTTCCTGCGCCAGCTCGATCACCAATCCTATCAGGGGGCGGTGGTCATGACGAACTGGTCGTTCCTCAGCAGCGCCAGCCCCCGCACGTTGCACCTCAAGCAGCGGCTCATCGAAAACGGCTCGCTGTACTCCGTCACACAGCTTCCCGGCGGGATCATCCCGCGTACCCTTCCCGCCTTGCTTCAGCTCGGCCCTTCCGAGCCGGGCCGCACGGTACGGTTGGTCAATGCCAAAGATTGGTGCGTGCCGAGCCGTCAGGGGCTGGAGATCAGCTACCTCGATCCCATCCTTGCGCAGGCGTGCGACCGCCCCATCGGGCGGCTGCCGCGCTGGACGCCCAAGCCCCCGGCGGAAAACGTGGATTATGAGGCTCTGATCCTGCGTGGCTGCGATCTGCGCCTCAAGTCGAGCCCGCTGGTGCAGACCTCGGCCCCGTCCTTACGGGAGGAAGCCCTCGGCGGGTGTGCGGCGCTGGTACGGGGGCAGATGCTCGCCAAGGCCGGGGACGGAGAACTTTCCAACATCTATAGAGAAGTCACCCTTGCCGATATTGATGAAAGCGGATTCGTTACCGACGCCAGCCGCCTCGTGCCGGATGCCGCGCCCCTGCCGCGTTCGCGCCGGATCGCCCGGCTTCGGGAGGGTGATCTCCTGCTCACCTGCAAGGGCTCGCTGCAATCCCTCGGCAAGGTGGGCATCGTGACCCAGTGCGGCGATAACTGGCTGCCGAGCCAGACGTTTTATCTGATCCGTACAGAATGTATCGATCCGATCTGGCTATTCCACTATTTGCGTTCTCCGCGGGCCTTGAACTATCTGCGCTCAAACATTTCAGGAACGAGCATCCCGCAGATTCGGGTTGCGGATATCGCGGCATTGCCGATTCCGATTCCGAACGAGGAGATGCTTGCCTCCGTACACGCCGTGCATCGCCAAGCCCTCAAACTGCTGCAAAAGATCGACAAGTTGCGTGATGAGCTGGATGGCCTGCTGGATGCGCCTGCCGTCATGCTCGATTCGCTGATGGCACCGGAAAGCTGATTTCCAGCCGCCGCAACGAGAACAGGGCGGTCCGCGCGCATGGCGTCGGACTGCCCTGTTTTTCTGCAAGCCTCGTGTTCCTGCCATCTTCTGCCCAGGGGCTCCGCCCCTAGGACCCCCGGCAGAGGCGCTGCCTCTGCACTCCGCAAGGGGCGAGCCGCCCCTTGACCCGGCTGCGCGTTTTCTTTCGGCGGCAAGCCGCCGAAAGAAAACGCTTGTCTGGCAGTGGGAAACACGGGATAAATTTATTTTGACGATGAGTTACGTTTCTTTAATCTCGCAGCGGAACGAACTCCCTTTGCGTAGCCTCCCCAATTTCAACCATGCCAATCCGTTACGCCAGCCGGAAGCCATGCCGCAGAGGATCGGCGGGATCGATGACCAGTTTGAGCAGGCCGGTCACGTAAGCCGAACCGGATACTTCAGGGATGCCTCCCTTGTACGGCCCGACCATTGCGGGCTCGACGATACGCGCCCGGAACTGGGTGCCGATGACGCTTTCATGGACAAAAGCTTCGTTCAGGCCGAGCTCGCCCTTGGCGAACAGCGAGGCCACACGGGCGGACGTGCCCGTCCCGCAGGGTGAACGGTCGAGGGAGTCAGGCAGAAAAACGACGGTATTGCGGTAAGTGGCTGTGGGATCATCCGGCTTTGTATAGAACATGACGTGCGTGATGACATTGATGAACGGCTGGAGGGGATGCTGGAACTTCACCGCCGCGCGCACAGCATCGCCGAATGCCTGCGCGGCCTTTTCGATGGCGGAACGGTGGCCGGAACGGAGTTCAAGGCCGGGAAAATACGCGGCGTCGGCAATGGCATACGTGTTGCCGCCGTAAGCCACATCAAAGGGGACAGCCCCTATACCGGGAACCTCAACCGTCCCCGAGCAGAACAGGAAGGAGGGCACGTTGCGGAACGCGACGCTGGTCACGCTGCCGTTTTCCACGGTGGCCCGGGTGCGCACGAGTCCGGCTGGGGTATCGATGTTCACTTCGGTCACTTCCCCGGTAATGGGCACCCGGCCGCTTTCCAACATGGCGGTGACGCAGCCGATGGTGCTGTGCCCGCACATGGGCATGTGCCCGCCCGCGTCGATGAACAGGATGCCCATGTCGGCCTCGGGATGGCACGGTTCCACCCAGATTGTGCCGGACATGTTGCTGTGCCCGCGGGGTTCCATCATGACGGCGGTGCGCAGCCAGTCCAGATGCTCCTCGGCATAGGCCATCTTGTCCTGCATGGTTTTCCCCTCGATGCGGGGAACCCCGGCGATGAGGTTGCGGGTGGGATTGCCCGCGGTATGCGTATCAATCGTTTCAACGAGGTGGCTGAGATGCATGGCAGGTCTCCTGAGATGTTCCGCAGTCTGTTTGAAAATGTATGGTGATATTAATTAATCAATGACTAAATTACACCATGAACTTTTCACGCCGTCAATCCTTTTCCGCCGTGATCCTCCGGGCAAGCTGTTCCTCCGGTCGGCTTTTTTTACCAATAGATTGCAATAAAAAGTAAAAACACCGTCCATTGAAACGGTGTTCTACACAGAAATTCCCCTGCCGGATGTCTTTTGCCTCGACAGGCTTAAAGGCACCTTAACAGGCTACGGTTTTTATGCGTAAAGAGAGCTTTTTTGAAGGGAACCCGTTTCAGGGAGCCCTGCATAAAAGGCTTTGAAACGGAGAGAGGGGCGCGAGGCTGAGCCGACAGGCTTGGGGAAGCTTTTCTTGAGAAAAAAGTCGCTTCCCTCAATGCGGTTATACCACTTCAAACGTTCCTGCCCCTAGGGGATTGTTCCCCTGTTTCGGCAATCTGGACCCTCCCGGGCAGAAAGTTTTTCTCAAGGTACCCGCTGTCAGTAAAGAGCGGCTGTATGAATCAGCGGCACCATTTCCCAAGCAATCGTTTCAATGCTTCCGGGTCAAAGGGCTTGCCGATGTGTTCGTTCATGCCCGCCTTTAGGCTCTCGGCTCGGTCCGTGTTCATGGCGTTGGCGGTCATGGCGATGATAGGAAGGGCGTTGAAGCGGTCATCTTTCCGGATCAACCGCGTCGCCTGATAGCCATCCATGATCGGCATCTGGATATCCATAAGGACTAAAGCGTATTGGTTTGTTTGAATTTTCTGTACGGCTTCCAGCCCGTTCTCGGCCAGCTCCACCTCAAGCCCAAAGGAATTGAGAATGGCAATAGCTATTTCCTGATTGATTTCATTGTCTTCCGCTAGGAGGACGGTTTTTCCCTTCAAGCTGGAAGCGGGAAGGGCTTCAACGGGGGCGCTCTGTTTCGTTTCGGGATGCTGCGCCGCCGGGGTCGCTGCGTCCTTCTTTTCAAGTTGGAGCCTGAAGAAAAAGGTTGAGCCCACGCCTTCCTCGGTCACAGCCCATATTTCCCCATGCATGAGCTCCACCAGCATCTTGCAGATGGAGAGGCCAAGCCCCGTGCCGCCGTATTTCCTTGTCGTCGAGCCGTCCGCCTGGGTAAAGGGGATAAAGAGTTTGTCCAATTGCTGTTGGCTCATGCCGATACCTTGATCGCGGACGGAAAAGAGCAGCGTGACGTTTTCACCGTGCACACGTTCGCAGAGGACTTCGATTTTGATGGTTCCGTGATGCGAAAATTTGACGGCATTGGAAACGAGATTCAGCATGATTTGGCTGATGCGCAACGTATCGCCGATCAGTACGTCGGGAATGCCCGGATCAATATGGGTTTCGAAAGATTCGTTCGCCGCTTTGGCTTTGGGCTCATTGATGCTGACGACATCGCGCACCAGCTTCTCTATTGACAATGTATTCTTCTCTATCTCGAGCTTCCCGGACTCTATCTTTGAGAAATCCAACACATCATTGATGATGGATAAGAGATTTTTGGCAGAAAGTTCCATCTTGCGCAGGTAGCTCTCCTGCACAGGGTCTGTACAGCTTTGTTTCAGCAAATAATTCATGCCGATGATGGCATTGAGGGGCGTCCGTATTTCATGGCTGATTCTGGCCACAAATTCGCTTTTGGCCTTGCTGGCTTCGTGCGCCCGTTGGATGGCTTCGGCATAGGCCTTTTCCGTTTCCTTTCGCAGCTGGATGTTGCGGGAAATGCCAACCATGCCGAAAGGCGCATTGTCTTCCGAGTAGTACAGTGTCTTGATGGTTTCAAGGTATATCCTTTTCCCATCGGGATACAGCACCTCTTCCTCGCGGATCAAGGTATCGAGTTTTCCCCTCATGACCTGAAGGTCGTCCTCAATAAATTTCTGAGCGGCATTTCCTGAAAGCTGAAAAAGCTCCACATCGTCTTTGCCTATAATCTCTTGTTCGCTCTTGCCTATGAAAGCGCCGAACGCTTTGTTGCATCCCTTGTATATTCCGTTCATATCTTTATAGAAGATCAGATCTGGAACGGTATTTAAGATAGTCTTCAACAGAGCGCTTTCTTTAAGCAGCCTCTCCTGAGAAAGCCTCAACTGATCCGTGCGCTCTTCAACAAGGCGATTCAACCTGTCTTGATCCTGCTTCACTATTCTGGCCATTGACCGCAACGTATTGGCCAAGACGCCAAGCTCGCCTTGGCCATAGACGTCCAGAGTCGCCTCCAACTGTCCGTTGGAAATCCTGCGGGCATACTCTATAATCTTGTACAGGGCCTTCACTACATTATAAATAAGAATGGATCCGATGAGCAGGCCAATCAGGATTGCCAGAAGGGTCAGCAGAAAACTGTTCTTCGTGGATGATAACACCGTCTTATTGATTTGCGTGTCATCCATCGCGATCAGGACATACCAGTTCAGGTTTTTGATTTTTTTGTAAAAGCCCGTATAGGTTTTGCCGTTGAAGGCATACGTGACATACCCTTGTGGAGTCCCGTCGCTTAAGGTGTGGTCATCCAGCTTTATGCTGTCCGGGTGTTTGCCGTCTTTTGTGCTCTCTTTGGCCATGAGGATATGGGCCGTATTGTCGAGCAGGAAAATATCTATCCGGGACGAAGTGATATCATGGTTAAAGCAGAGAACGGATATGCTATCCAGTTCCACGGAAGCAACCAGAACGCCTTTATTCCGCTCGTTGCCCACAGGGACAGCGATATAGACACATTCTTTTTGAGTGACGCGTGAGACCAAAGGGCCGACGATCGCCGTTTCTCCGGCGATTGCCTGTCGGAAGTATGTGCGATCCCCATAGTTGTTGCCGTAATCATGCGAATTGAGGCTCGCCCGGATATTGCCGGTTTCATCAAGGAGGAAGACGTCCGTGATTGTCGGCATGACGTGCTTGATGGCCTCGAAGAAGGCGACAACGCGTTCATGTTCCCGTTGTCCCGTGTTTTCCAGTGATTCCTTGATGATTTCCGATTTTGCGGCAACACGGAAACTGTTTTTTATATCCGATATGGTCAGATTGATATTTTCCGCGACAAAGAACGATGTCGCTTTTATATCTTTCTCAATGACATGCCGCATGGCTGCGGAATGTGTTCTGTATGTCATATAAGATGAAATGCAGACGGAAAGAGCAATAGGCACTGTGATATACACGAGGAGTTTCGTTTTGAGCTGCATAGTGCCTACCGTATTCGCACGGGGTTACAGAAATGCCGAGAAGCACGCTCTGCCGAGTCCAAGCTTTTCTCTTATCATTTGAGGAAGAACTGATGCCGCCTGTTAGGATACGCACGGCTCGCCCCTTTGGGAAAGGCTGGCGAGGTTTCCATCCATCTCATCTTTTCTGCACCCCAAAAATGCAGCAGGAAGGATGAGAGGCAATATAATGCGGCAGGTATGGTGCAGTCCAGCGTTATTAGCGGCGTAATATTAAAAAACACATCCAATGAGAGGTATGCCACATTTATATTGATAAAAACGGTATGCCGCGAAAAACATCCTCAACACGCAGTTGTCCGCACATTATCCTGTTATACAAAACTACCCGATATTCCATGTATAATCTGCAAGAGAGTCCCGGTTTTCGGAGCTTTCCGGGCCAGGCCGCAGCCATGCGCCATCTGAAAAAGGTCGGAAGGATACGGAGGGCCGCACAGAGTCCCGGCCTCCCATTCGTCAGTTCCTTACCCCGTTTTTTCCTCTCCACGCGGGGCGGCTGTAGAATCCCGGACAATCAAATGATGCTTGAATTCGACGCGGGTGATGTTGCGGTCGGATGACTCGCCGGACATCTTCGAGTGGAGGATTTCGAAAGCGTTGCGTCCCTTGTCCGCAATGTAGTGCTCGACAGTGGTCAGGCCCACGGGGAGGAATTGCGAGGGAAAGATGTTGTCGAACCCGCACACGCTGTAGTCCTCCGGAACCCGGCGCCCTTCGGCACGGATGGCGTCGAGCACGCCGTAGGCCACCATGTCGTTGACCGCCACGAAGGCCGTGATGCGCCGCTCGCCGAGGCATTTGCGGGTCAGCTCGAAGCCGACCGCGTGCTCGATGGAAATGTTGTCCCGTTCCTCTTTTGGGGTCACCTCGCGGGAACGCACGATTACGGAGCCTTCGGGGCATTCGTCGCGGTAGGTGTCGCGCACGCCTTCCAGACGGCGGACGCGGGCGGAATTGGCCTCGTTCAGCGTGGTGGAGATATAGGCTATGTGCTTGTGCCCGAGGCCGATCATATAGTGTGCGATGATGGCCCCGGCACTGTAGTTGTTCATCTCCACGGTGTCCACGTTGAGGCTGGTGTTGCGGTCCCCGATGACCACGACCGGTACAAGCCTGTTCACGCGTTCCACCAGTTCGGTGGACTGCGGCATCATGGTGAACACCACGCCCGCCAGATCCGAACCGGCCACGGCGTTCAGGATGCGGATTTCGTTTTCGGCGTCGCGGTAAGTCGTGTAGACGAGGGTGTCGCAGTCTTTGTCGGCGGCGGCTTGCTGGATGGCCTGTACGATGGTGGAATAATAAGGATTGAGGACGTTCGGGCAGACGATGAGGACTGTCTTGCGATCAAAGAGGGAGGGCCGCTTTTTGGCGGTGGGGGCGTAACCGAGGGCCTCGGCGGTTTCCCGCACTTTGCGGACGGTGTCCGCGGAAAAGGAAACGTCCGTCCGCCCGCTGAGGATCATTGAGACCGTGGCGGGGGAATACCCGGACTGCCTGCTTATATCAGTCAAGGTGACTCTGGTTCTGGGGCTCACGACATCCTCTTTTTCGTTGTTATGGGGAACATATAGGCACAAGAACTTTCGGGTGTCAAACCGGGCTTAGATTTATTAAATTTTTAATTATACTATGTGAAAAAAAGAGGTTTAAAAAGTATATTTTTGAAAAATTCATTTTTTCAGCAAAAAGACACGGACGATATATTGCCATATTTCGGATTAGATGGCATGGTTTCAGCGGTCTTATGCCAGTGCGGGCAGAACGGAGCCCTCTTTGGCATTTAAAAATGAGGCGGAGTTTTTATTAAATTTTTAATAAGCGGACGGCGGATCCCACCAGATGGCCTCGCCCCGCGAATCCCTCACCCGGCGCCACGGAACGGGCGGACGGGCAACCCGGGCGGCGGAAGGCCGTCCCAAGGAGCATCGCATGAGCGCACCCAGCAAGCAGGAGATCCGCAAGGTCGTCCTTGCCAGTCTGCTCGGAGCCACCATCGAATGGTACGACTTCTTTCTGTACGGGGTTGTGGCGGGCATCGTCTTCAACAAGCTGTTCTTCCCCACCACCGACCCGTTCATAGGCACCATTCTGGCCTACAGTACCTTTGCCATCGGCTATCTGGCCCGTCCCCTCGGCGGGTTCGTTTTCGGCCACTTCGGCGACAAGCTCGGACGTAAGAGCATGTTGGTGCTGACCATGCTCATCATGGGGCTGGCGACCATCGGCATCGGCCTTGTCCCGACCTACGCCCAGATCGGCATTGCCGCGCCGATCATCCTCCAGACCCTGCGCCTCTGCCAGGGCCTCGGGCTCGGCGGCGAATGGGGCGGCGCGGTGCTCATGACTTATGAATACGCGAGCAAGCGCGAACGCGCCTTCTACGCCAGTATTCCCCAAATGGGCCTTGCCACGGGCTTGTGCCTCTCCTCCGGCGTGGTGGCGCTCCTGTCGTGGGGGCTCACGAACGAGCAGTTCATGGCATGGGGCTGGCGCTGCGCGTTTCTGCTCAGCGTGGTTCTGGTGGGCGTGGCCCTCTATATCCGTATGCATATCCTTGAAACCCCCGACTTCCGCAAGGCGCAGGAACGCGGCAAGACCGAACACAAGAGCCTGCCCATCGTACGCGTCTGTAAGGAGCATCCCGGCAATATCGCGCTCGGCGTGGGCGCGCGCTGGATCGACGGCGTGTTCTTCAACGTCCTTGCGGTGTTCGTGATCACCTATCTCGTGCAGTATGTGGATGTGCCCCGCACGGAAGCGCTCACCGTGGTGATGATTGCCGCTCTGGTCATGTGCCCGTTCATCCTGTTCGCCGGGCGTCTGGCCGACCGTTTCGGGCGCGGCAAAGTGTACGGTTTGGCAAGTCTGCTCTGCGGGCTGTCCATCTTTCCCTCCTTCTGGCTGATGGAAGGGAGCGGCGGCAACCTGTTCCTCATCGGGCTTGCGATTGTCATCCCGCTGAGCGTATTCTACGCGGGCGTGTTCGGTCCCGAGGCTGCGCTGTTCTCCGACCTGTTCCCGCCGGACGTACGCTACACCGGCATCTCCATCGTATACCAGTTCCCCGGTTTCCTCGTCGCGGGCATCGTGCCCGGCCTGTGTACCCTGTTCATGAAGTGGAATGACGGCGATCCCCTCTACGTTTGTCTGTTCACGCTTCTTGCGGGCCTCACGAGCGCGGCGTCCGCCTTCATCATCCAGCGCAAGCACAACGCAGCGGTCCGCAGAAGCGTCGACGGCGAAGTTGAGCATGTGTAAGATGCTGTAGCGGGATTGGGAATTGGAGAAGGAAGGGCTTTTCTGAGGAAAGGCATCCCTTCCTTCTCCAGACCATCCATTCCTCCCTTCCAAAGGTTGTTACGGGATGGGGAGGGCGCGTGACGACGGTTCGTTCCTGTTGGAGAGCCTTGGCTTGAAAGGCTGGAGAACGTGCGCATAGGGAACGGAGAGCGTTGCGTGTGGAGGGAGTCCGCCGGAAAAACGGAGCACATCCGGTTCGGCGAGGTTCATGGGGTTTTAGATGATGCGCGGAGGCCGTTGCGTTTCCGCACAACCGATTGAAGGTAAGCGAAATGCGTATCCTGCATCTTTCCGATTTTCATTTGCGCGGCGACGGTGGCCTTTCGTTCAGGGTGGTGGACACCCTTGAATGCCTGCGGGTCGTTGCGGAGCATCTCAAGACGCTTGTTCAAAAGCCCGATGCCTTGGTCATCACGGGCGACTTGGCCGACAGCGGGGACGCGCACGCCTACAGCCTGCTGCATGAGGCGCTCGCACCGCTTTCCCTGCCGGTGTACGCCGTGCCCGGCAACCATGACCGCCGCGACCGGATGCGCGAATTGCTCGGGAATTGGTGCCCCGCCGATGCTTCCGTGGCTCCGTACCTGTGCTATGCCGTGGAGGATGGCCCGGTGCGCCTGGTCATGCTGGATACCATGCAGCCGGGTTCGCATTCCGGGCACTGCCCTGAAGCCGTAGCGGGCTGGCTGGAGCGGACGCTCGCGGCCCGGCCCGGCGTCCCGACCCTGCTGTTCATGCACCATCCCCCGTTCGTGACCGGCATGGGCGCGATGGACGAGCCCTTCGAGAATGTGGGCCGCCTTGCCGATATCCTGAGCCGTTCGCCGTGGGTGCGCCTGTGCTGCGGGCATATGCACCGCCCCATCGTGACCCAGTGGGCGGGCTGCATCGCGTTGACCTCCCCCGCCGTATCCATGCAGATCGATCTCGATCTTTCCCCCGAAGGCGGAGACACCTTCCGCATGGAAACCCCCGGCTATCTGCTGCACCATTGGGACGGCAGCGTCCTGAACAGCCATATTTGCCAGATCCCGTGTTCGCCCACGTTCTCTGGCCCTCACCCCTTTGTCGGCTCCGTGAACCCCGTTGAAGGATAGCAACTCGGGACGACATTCCCCCAAAAAAGGCTCCCTGCCGGACTGACGGCGGGGAGCCTTTTTTGTTTTCAGGAAAGGACGGTTTTTCTGAAAGGGAACTCGCGCGGCAGGAAAGGTCGCCGATTTGAGGCGGGCAGGTCAGAGGGGGCCGCCCACTCCGGCTCGGGAAAGCCCCTATTTGCCGCTTTTCTGTTGGGCCGTTTTGGCGGGCTGTTTCGGTGCGGCTTTTTCAGATTTCGCTTGTGTGGCCCTTGCCTTCACCGGAGCGGAATTTGTCGGCGCTTTTGCGGATGCCTTGGAATTCTGCGCCGGCTTCTGCGTTTGTGCCGCCTTGGCTGGGGCCGTTGCAGTCGTTTTGGCCGTTTGCGTCGCGGCCTTGGGCTGTTCCGCTTTTGTTTTCACGGGCGCTTTGGCTGTCGCGGTCGTCTTGCCGTCAGCCTTGGCCGGAACTGCTTTTTTCCCGGCGACGGGCTGTGCCGCCTTGCCCTTCTTCCCCGCCTTGGCGGGTGCGGTTTTGGCCTTGGCCGGTTCCGAAACCGGGGTGTTTTTTGCGGATACGGCACCCTTTGGGGGAGTTGGGGCTTGGGCCGCCTGTTTCCCGGGTGCTTCCTTTTTCGGGGGGATGGTTTTCGTTGCGGCTTTGGCTGTCGCTTGTGAAGGCGTCGTCTGTTTCCGGGCGGCAGCGGCTGGCCCGCCGTTTTTTTTGTTCTGCGCGGGTTCCTGTTTTGCGGGCGGGGCTGACGCCTTGCGGCGGGTATCGGCCTGTGTCCGGTGTTCGGCTACCGCTGCGGACGTTTGTTTTCGCGTAGCGGAGCGCTTTTGACTCGAAGCAAGGGCGGCCTTGTGGGTGCGGGTGGGTTTGCGGGAGTCCAGTGCCATGAGCTTTTTGATGGCTTCGGCGTCGGATTCCTTGGACTGGACTCTGCGGGCACCGATGAAGGTGGAGCTGAAATAGGGATCGGACAGGGCGGCGATGGATACGCTTTTGCCGCGTCCGGGGCTGTGGATGAACGAGCCGCCGCCGAGATAGATGCCCGTATGGTAGCCGCGCCGGGGATGGTTGAAGGCGACGATGTCGCCCGCCATCATGGAGCCGGACTTGATGGGGCGGCCCATGACGGATTGCTCGCGCGCCGTGCGCGGCAAGGTGACGCCGACATTCCGGTAGGCCCACTGCACGAACCCTGAACAGTCGAAGCCTTGCGTATCGGTACCGCCGGGCACGTAGGGCGTGCCGAGGGCTGTTTTGGCTTGCTCGATAAGATGCAGGTTCGGCAAAGGGATTCCCGACTCCCGCATCGTGGACAGGCTCGCCGTACGGTTGTCGTAAGCGAAGCGCTCCTCTTGGGACATGGAAGAACGATCGGCTTTCTTCCGGTTTTCCAGATACGCCTCAAAAGAGTACGGATCGTCGTACACCGGCTCAAAGGCGGGTTGCAGCTTTTTGGAGGAGCACCCGGAAAGCGCGATGGCAGCAACGAGAAGGGCAACGGTGCAGATGGAGGAGTGGCGAGCTTTCATTTTTTCGGGCTAGGCAATTTCCCGAGTGATGTCAAGATGGTTACGAAGCGTTTATCATACAAAAAGAACCAAATAATATCAGTATGTTTTGTGATTGAAACACACACACACTCCTGCCCGGTGGGGCGGGGAGCGGGCGGAGTCCCTGTGTGGGCCTCTGGAATGAGCCGGAACTGTGGGGAAAACAGGCTTTGCGAGAAAGAAAACCCCTCTCCCGCGGGGATACGGGAGAGGGCGGGGTAGGGGCATTTTCCGGCAGGAAACGGTTACTTGACGAGCTTGAGGAACTTGTCGGTGACGTAGGAGGCGTTTTCGACCTTCTTGAGTTCATCCGGGGTGATGCTGCCGATGGAGGCGAAGAACTGGGCTGTGTCGGCTTGCCACTGCTGGACTGTGCTCATGCCCTTGGAGGTATCGAAGAGGGCGAGCTGTCCCTTGATGTCCCATGCGGGGTGGGATTCCAGATCCAGCCGGGCGAGTTCCTTGGAATAGGTCTTTCCGGCCCAGTCGAAGAAGAAACGCTGGTATTCGGGGATCAGGTCGTCGACGCTGGTGGTCCGCAGGTGTTCGACGCCGCGCAGGTAGACGGAGAGGAACTTTGCGGTGATTTCAGGGTGGGCGTCGGCGTACTTGGTGTCGGCCACAAGGACGAGCGGGGTGCCCTTGCCGCACAGGGCGGCGCTTCCGGCGACCTTCCAGCCCTTGTCGGTTCCGGCGTACATGTGCGGGGCCCACAGAGCCACGAAGTCGCCGATGCCGTTTTCAAAGGCCGCAAGGGCTTGCGGCTGATCCATGTTCTTGATGGTCACTTCAGTGGGCTTTACGCCGACGGCATCAAGCCACGCGGTGAGCGCGAAGTGGGCGGAGGAAACCGTGGTGCAGAGGATGGTCTTGCCCCGCACGTCCTCTGGGCTCCCGAATACGCCGGGATGCTTGGGATTGAGGCCCTTGGTCTTGAAGACGGGATTGTCGGGCCGGGCGAGCACGGCGACGCAGGCGGACTCGTCGGTGCCGACGCCGATGACGCTGGTGCCGTAGCGCAGGTTCCCCATCATGGCCGGGACCCCGCCGAGGCAGGAATACTGCCATTCGCCTGCGGGTAGGGCGTTGAGGATGGCCATGCCCGAATCGAAGAACAGGATGTCGATATCCAGACCGGCCTCTTTGTCCCATCCTTTTTCCTTGGCGTACCACATGGCGAACGTTTCATAGGAATCCATCCACGCCGTGCGGATCTTGGTGAGCGGGGCGGCGGAAGCGGCGTTGCACAGGGAGAAGGCCAACAAAACGGCGGCAAGGCCGGAGAGGAACTTGTTCAGGCGCATAGTGGACTCCTTATGAGGGGTTATGCTTCTTGTTGGCGGCGAGGCAGGCCAGAAACGCGTGCATGATCCCCGCCGCGGCGAACGAGGTGATGCCCGCGGAGTCGGTATCCGGAAGGACTTCCACCAGATCCATTCCGACAAGGCGCTGTCCGGGGCACACGCCGAGGATCAGCTTGAGGGCCTCATGGGTGGTGAAGCCGCCGATTTCCGGCGTCCCGGTCCCCGGCGCATAGGCGGCGTCGAGGAAATCGATGTCGAAGGTGACGAAAACCGGGGTTCCGGGGCGGATCCGCTCGCGCATGATGCGGATCGTCTCATCCACACCGATGTCGTGCAGTTCCCACCCGCTGATGACGCGCATCCCCTTGCCCTTGGCGTAGTCGAGGCTGGACCGGGAATAGAGCGGGCCTCGGATGCCCGCCTGCGTGCTTTGTTCGGGGAGGATCAGCCCTTCCTCGATGGCCCAGTGGAAGGTTGTGCCGTGGTTGTAGGGTTTGCCGAAAAAGTCGTCGCCGGTGTCGGAATGGGCGTCGAAGTGGAGCAGGGCCACGGGGCCGTGGCGCTTCGCCACGGCGCGCAGTTCGGGCAGGGTGATGGAGTGGTCGCCGCCCATGATCACCGGGACGGCCCCGGCGTCGAGCACGCCCGCGACGGCGGCTTCGATGCGCTCGAAGGACTCGTCGAGATAGCCGGGGATGATATCCACATCGCCCGCATCGACGCCTTGGCAGTGCTCGAAAATATCCACGTCAAGAACGCTGTGGTAGGACTTCAGGATGCTAGAGGCATCCCGGATGGCAGCCGGGCCGAACCGGCATCCTGGCCGATATGAGGTGGCCGTGTCGAAAGGCACGCCGAGCACGGCGAAATCGTTGCCGGAACAATCGGCGGAATGCGGCAGGCGCTGAAAGGTGCGGACCCCGCAGAAACGGGGGGAAGCCAGTGAATTGACGGGAACGCCCATGTCATGCTCCTTGTCCTTGTCGGAAGGTGGTTTTGTTTTTTAATAAGCAAGGTACATGCCATAGTGTAATATATTGAAATAAAAATAGATTGTCCTCAGGACAGCAGTGAAAGGCTATTCAGATATGAATAATGTGTTGTCCCACAGGGGAGGAGGAATAAATATTGATTTCTCTATCATCCGGTAATATAACACAAAAAAAGAAAAAATTCCCTGTGGAGAGCTTGTTATTCAAACATGAATAGCCTATTCAGTATTGAATACATCCGCAGGAGGCTCCGCCATGTCGCCGTTCGATGCCGCTTTACCGAGTACGGAAGATTTGTTTTCCGTCATTGAGGCCATCCACGACAACGTCGCCATCGTTGACCACAACGGCGTCATGCGCTGGGTGAGCAGCTGCTTTGAGCGCAATTACGGGATCAGCCGCGACCGGGTCATCGGCAGGACCACCTATGAACTGGAGGCGGAAAAAGTGTTTTCGCCATCCGTGGCGGCCCTCGTCCTCAAAACACGCCGGGTGGTCACGCTGACCGAGGCCACGCGTTCGGGGCAATACAATATCGTTACCGGCGTTCCCATCTATGATGATGACGGGGATGTCTCGTTTGTGGTGAGCTACAGCGTGGACATGCGCTATTCACGCCGATTGCATGAGGAATACCAAAAAATCAGCGCGCTGGTGTCCCCTAATGCGCCCCAAACCTCCGGAGGCCTGCCTTTCAGCGGGACCATGAGGGCCATAGCCGCGACCATCGAAAAGCTGGCCAAGGTGAATACGACCGTGCTCATCACGGGAGAATCCGGGGTCGGGAAGAACGTGGTCGCCCGTCTGGTGCACCATCTGAGCGACCGCACGAACGGGCCGCTGGTCGAAATCAATTGTGCGGGCATCCCCGCCCCGCTGTTGGAGTCGGAGTTGTTCGGCTATGAGGCCGGAGCGTTCACCGGAGCCAGCCATAAGGGGAAAGAAGGGCGGATTGCACTGGCGGACAAGGGCACGCTGTTCCTCGACGAGATCGGAGAACTGCCCCTGCGGCTCCAGTCCAAGCTGTTGCAGGTGATCCAGGAAAAGCAGATCGTCAAGCTCGGCGGGGTAAAGCCCGTTTCCATTGATTTCCGGCTGGTGGCGGCGACAAACCAGGATCTGGAGGCGCTGGTGGAGAAGAAGCGTTTCCGCAGTGACCTGTTTTTCCGGCTCAATGTCCTGCCGCTATGGATTCCGCCCCTGCGGGAACGGCGCGAGGAGATCGTGCCGCTGTGCCTGAGCATTTTGGGGGAGATGAACGCCAAATACGGGACGGAAAAGGTTTTTTCCGATGAAGTGAAGCGGCATCTCGCCGCCTACTCGTGGCCGGGGAATATCCGTGAGCTGCGCAACGTTATCGAACGGCTCGTGATCGTCTCTTCAGGGGGCGTCATCAAGGCGGACGAATTGCCGGAACACATGTTCCGGCATCAGGAGAATCAGGAAAGCCCGATAGGCAAGAGCCTGCCCGATGCGCTGGAGACGCTTGAACGGCGCATGATTCTGGAAGCGTATAAGGCCTGCGGGACCACGACCGGGGTTGCGAAGGCGCTGGGGATCAGCCAGCCCACGGCCGCCCGGAAGATTGCGAAGTACAAAAACGAGGCATCCGGAGAGAGATAGCCTAGGGAAGCCTCTTTTTTCGCCGGTCGCGCAATGCCCAGGTAGGGAACTTAGAAGATATTTTCCTCTGGAGAGATGGAATGGCGGAACGTGGAGAGGCAAGGCTCGCAATGCGTTCCGCCTTGCAGCAGGATGCCGTTTGGAAGGGCTGAAACCGTGTATCAGGATGAAACCGTCTCGGATAAACTGTCCGACATAAAACAGGGCCGCCCGGCGAGGATAAACCGGGCGGCCCTGTTTTGCCGCTATCAGCGGGGAACGGAGGCCGAAAAGGAGGATTACACCGTAACAGGTTATAACTATTTGTAATTATAAGTTGTTACTGTGTAATGAAAACGTGGTGGCTTGCGGGCTAGACAAGCGCTTCGATAGCGTTGCCGAATTCCGGGGAAATGAAGACCTGCGACTCGGGTTCGCGCTCCTGAGAGGACTGGGTACAGTCCTTGGGTTCGGGCTCAACGTAGGGTTCGCACACTTCAACCACGGTCTCTTTCTCGCCGTGTTCGGCTGAGACGTAGGTCACGGTGTCCAGATGGCAGACCATGTTGTCACGGAGAAAAGTGCTTTCACTTACGGAAACGGCGGTGTCACGGGTGGGAGTCGACATAAGAATTTCTCCTTTGAAGTATGTGGATACGAAGTATGCCATGTCTCCTTGATAGGACCATGCCCGAGAGGAATCAAGTTGTTCTGTGCGCTCAAACAGCCGGAAAAAACTTATCTTTTTGAAAAATATATCGGATTGATCGCTCGAACACCCGACTTTTGGGCTCCATTGCCATCCGTTCCTGTGAAGAGAAAAAACGGAGTGGAATACGAGAGAAAGCGTTTGGTTTCGGAAAATTACAAACCGTCAGTGGGGTGTAGCGGATAGCGGGAAACACACTCCATCGCCATTGTTTCGCCACTCAACGGCTTCTCTGCGGAATGATTTCACTTTAATGATATTTTTTGTCCGTTGCACAGAAAAACTCCCCATCGGATGTCGACGGGGAGTTTTCTATAACACCAAGAGGGGTCTTTTGAAGGAAGGCACCATCCTCCCCTGCTGTGGGAGGGGAGGATACGAGGGAAGCGTTTGGCCTTCCCCCAGAAGAGATTTTAGGGAAAATATTCCACTTTACGGCTGAGTTAGGCTTGCGTCGCTTCCCGCACGGTTTCGGCGAGCTTGAGGAATGCGGCCTTCGCCGGGGTGTCGGCGGGCATGGATACGATGGGATGTCCCCTGTCCGCGGCGACGACCGTGGCGGGATCGAGCGGGATCGCGCCGAGGAAGTTCAACCCTTCCTGTTTGGCGAGGGCTTCGCCGCCGCCCTTCTTGAAGAGATCGATCTCCTCACCGCAATGGGGACAGAAGAGGCCGCTCATGTTCTCCACAAGGCCGAGCACGTCCGCTTTGACGACCTTGAGGAAATCAAGCGCTTTGCGGACGTCCGCCAGCGAAATTTCCTGCGGGGTGGTGACGACGACGCACTTGGCGTCGGGGATGGCGTCAAGGATGGTCATATGCTCGTCACCGGTCCCGGGAGGGGAATCGATGAGCAGATAGTCCAGCGCGCCCCACTTCACGTCGGCGACGAACTGCTGAATGGCTCCAACCTTTTTGGGGCCGCGCCAGATGATGGCGGCGTCCTTGTCTTCGAGGAAGGATTCGATGGAGATGAGCGAGAGGCGTTCGCCGCAGGAAACGGGCACGAGCTTGCCGTCTTCGTTATCCACCCTGACGAACCCGTGGGAGCCGAGCAGGTGCGGGACGCTCGGGCCATGCAAATCCACGTCGAGGATGCCGACGTTGAAGCCCTGCGCCGCCAGCGCGGCGGCGAGGTTCACGGTCACTGAGCTCTTGCCCACGCCGCCCTTGCCGCTCATGACGAAAAGTTTGTGCCGCACGTCTTTCAGGTTTTCGGACATGACCTTGCGCTGCATGGCCGCGGTCATGGGGATCGTTGTCTGCCCCTGTTGTTCCGAACATGATGCCATATGTATTTCTCCAGACGGTTGAGAGGGATGAAGACTGCATCGGCGGAAACCGCTTCTCCGGCGGGAGGCGTTGCTTGCCGAGGCTTCCGGCTATTCCGTCCGCAGCTCACAGGCGGAATAAAAAACCTGCCCATCCTTGGGCTGCGTCACGGCCTTGCCGTCGGCGACGAGCATCTCCAGATGCTTGATGGCTTCGGTGACGTGGATGTTCAGGCCCGCAGCGGCTCCGGCGGCGGTACAGGGGCGGCGTTCGATGAGCGCGAGGATGTCCTCTTCCTTGATCTGCGTGCGGAAAGCCGTATGCGCCATGTCGTCGAGATGTTCCGCGATGATCTCGACCGTGCCGGGCACCCCAGCGAAATGCTTTCGGATTTCCAGCAGCCGGGCGGCGGGAACGGGCAGGGCATAGGTTTCCGCCGGAGGGCGGCATACGCTGTTGATCTGCACCTTGTCGGGCCGGATGCGTTCCGCCAGGCGGGCGATGGCGTCCACGGAGGCGTCATCGTCGCTTATGCCGCCGAGCAGCATGACTTCAAGCCAGATCTGCCCGTTGAAGGCACCGCGGAAGGCGATCAGCCCTTCGACGATGCGATCGAAATCAAGGGATGCGGCGGGGCGGTTCACCTTGTCGAGCAACGCGGCGTCGCCTCCGTCCAACGAGGGGATCACCACATCGGCGGCGGCGAGGTCGGCGCGGACTTCCGGCATCCACAGCAGGGAGCCGTTGGTGAACACCACCACCGGAACGTCCGTCATGGCCTTGATGCCCCGGATGATGTCGCCGAGCCCGGAGTGCAGCGTGGGTTCGCCGGATCCGGCGAAACTGATGTATTCGGGCTTGTCCCCGTTTTCGAGCTTGCGGCGCACTTCGTCAAGGATATCCGCGGTGGGGATATATTCCTTGCGCTCGATGGTGTGGTTCGTAGTCCGTCCGAGCTGGCAATACACGCAGTCGAACGAACAGCTTTTGAAGGTCAGGGCGTCCACGCCGAGAGAACGGCCCAGACGCCGGGAAGGAACCGGGCCGTACACATGTTTGAAGCCAGTGTTCATGTTCTGTCCTTTTCTCGCGGAATCGCCCGCGTTCGGTGCCATGCCCCGGAAATGCCCCGTAGGTCAGGCTTTGCTTTCGTCCGGGCCGCCTTCGATGGCTTCGAAAGCCCGTTGGCTCACGCCCGCGTGGGAGGCGATGGCTTTCCATGCCTCGGCATAATCCCCGGCAAAGGGATTTTCCCCGTTCCGGCTCTTGGTCGTCAGCATGAAGCCTTCCAGAAACGCGGCCCTCGGTTCCGGAGCTTCGGCGAGCTTCGTCTCCAGGGGCCGGATATGCTTGGCATAGATGTAGTCGGCGATCTCTTTATCGGTATGGCCCCATGAGCGGCCTTCCTCGATGGCGGAGGTGATTGAGCAGATGATTTCGTTCATGGTGTTATTGTCGGGGTTTCGCCGTCGGCGGGCTGGATGAGCCGTCGGCAGTGAGGGCAGCCGCACGTCATTTCACGCGCGTTGCATACCAAATAATCACCGCCTTCGATGATCAGCCGTCGGCTGTTGACGAGGCAGTCGGCAATTTTATGACGCGCGTTCCGGTACATGGCTTGCGCGGTGGTCCGTGCGACGTGCATCCGTTCGGCGCACGCCTCCTGATTCAATCCTTCCAGATCGATGAGCCGGATGGTTTCATATTCCTCGACCGTCATGACGATGGTTCCGTCGTCAATCCCGGCAAGAGGTCCGAAAAGCGTATTCTGAGGCAGGCGGCAGACGCGTCTCCACTTTCTGGGTCTGGGCATGATCCCTTCCTCTGTTGTCCGGGAACCGTTCCGGGGCCTCGGCATGGAGTGCCCCATCGATCATTTTTGACATATGCCCTATTCCTTCACGCCGCAGCTGTCAACAATCAAGCCGCGTTATTTTGGGGTTCCGTTGTCCTTGCCGCTCTTTTTCCAGCAAACATCCGCAAGGCGGACAGCCCCTGAACGGAAAACCGCAGTGCGTTCCCCCGTTCAGGTGGATAAGCCTCTCCGGAAAAACGGTTTCATCTTGATTTGCCGTGCGCGGTATGAAACAATCCGCCGCGTTTGTTCCGGTCCCGGAAAAACCGCTTGGGGAATCCGCAGTTGGAACATCCACCACGAAAAGTCATCTTGAGAAAGTTGGAAAAAACAATGCGCAATCCCATTCCCAGAGTGGCGGCTATCCACGATCTCGCCGGGTTCGCCCGGACGTCCCTGACGGCGGCCATCCCGATCCTGTCCAGCATGGGCATTCAGGCCACGCCCCTGCCCACAGCCATCCTGTCCACGCAGACGGTGGGCTATAACGATTTTACGCTGCTCGACCTGACGGACGACATGGTCCGCATCCTTGATCACTGGGAGCGCCTCGGGCTGCGCTTTGACGGCGTGTACTCCGGCTTCATGGCGTCCACGGCGCAGATGGATTCGGCGGCGCGGTGCATCCGGAATTGCCTCGCTCCCGGCGGCCTGGCTGTGGTCGATCCCGTGCTCGGGGATGACGGCAAGCTGATCCCGACCATGACCCCGGAGATGGTGGCGAAAATGCGCTGGCTCATCACCTGCGCGGACCTGATCACTCCGAATTTCACCGAAGTCTGCCTGCTCCTTGACGAGCCTTACAGCCCGGAAGCGGATCTGCCCACGCTCAAGGGCTGGCTGCGCCGCCTCGCCGAAAACGGCCCCAAGACGGTTGTGGCGACGAGCGTGCCGCTTGCGGACGGGCAGGCCTCGCGTAAGCCCGAATGCACTTCCGTCCTCGCCTACGAACGGGATGAGGACCGTTTCTGGCGCGTGGACTGTTCCTATATTCCGGCATATTACCCCGGAACGGGCGATGTGTTCGCCAGTGTGCTGACGGGGAGCCTCCTGCAGGGCGACAGCCTCGCCATTGCGCTTGACCGGGCCGTGCAATTCGTCACCTTGGGCATCCGGGCCACCTTTGGGCAGGGCCTCCCCAACCGGGAGGGGATTTTGCTTGAGCGCATCCTTGATACCCTGCGCGCGCCTCTCGGGTCGTATATGTGCCGCCTCGTAGACTAGCGGGTTCACGGCGGACAGACGCGGCATTCCGGTTTCCGGGTGCCGCTTTTTTTGTGCACGGCTACAATATTCCCATAATCTTTTTATTATGTAAATTTTATTGCCGAACCCATCAACCCTGCCTCATGCACCAAACATCCAACACCCCACAAAACAAAAACCGCCGCGTGTGCCACGCCAGATAGTATTGGGCATTTGGGCAAGCGGGATCTGGTGGGACTTAGGGGGATCTGATGGGACTGGTAGTTGTGTGAAGTTAGTGTGTTAGGTAGGAGTAGCGTAGAGAAATCGGTTCGTGGCGTCAAGGTTGTGTCGCGTCAGACGCTTTTTCAAGATCACGCCGAAACGAAACAGAATTTTGGTATAAGAAAATCATGATGAAGTAATTTCTATCAAGAGGTTATTCTATCAAAGGCGTTCAAGTTCGGATGCCTAACTTGAACAGAACTGTAACATCTTCAAGGTATCCTTAATATGCTTGAATAATAAAATAAAAATTTATTTTAGCTTACTGAAACTTTTACCCTGGAAGCCCCCGTTGCATGTCAATTCTGACATAAAACGGGGGTCTTTTTTTATCTATCCAAGTTTGCCCATTTCAGTAGGGCCACGACTAGTAAGCGGTTTGTCCATGCGCTCCTCTAGGCGAGCGCATTTCTCTCGTAATTCGCTGTTTTCTTTCCAGAGTTTGCGGTTTTCAGCCGTCAGGTCTCGACGCTCTTCCTCCAGTGTATCCAGCTTGTCTTCCAGCTTGGCGCATCGTGCGCACGGCTCAGAAACCGCTGTTTCAGGCTGCATTACGGCTACTTGGTAGTCTATTGGCCTATCACTTAGGCGCATCGGTCCGCGACCGAAGAAAAGCCAGTCACTACTTACGCCAGAAGTTTCAGCGTAAAATTGAACCCATGAAGGAGGGACCTCCCCTCTTTTCCTGGCCCCGTTCACAGACTGCGGGCTGATATTCAGTACACGCGCAAGCTCAGAGTCGTTTTGTGCACCAGAAGATTTCAATAACCTTTCATAAATAGCATCAAATGATTTCGATCTTTCCACGCTGAACTCCGAAATAACTTAGAAATGCCCGAAGCCCTGTAAAAAGATTATAAATCAACATGTTACATTTTAAATGTAAAAAATTAACTTAGAAATAAAATTTAAGTTGAAATTTTTCATTTAAAACGCTAGAAAGGTCTTACGGGCGGTTTACATGCAATGTTTACAAGCAAACTCTATCCGCCCGGCTCCATAAGATCAATGCCTGCATAGGCGTGGCGCATACGCGCAAAAAAAGACGGGAGGAAAACATGAACTGGGCGGACAAGGGCATGACGCTCCGGAAGGAGTTGAGCGAGCGGCGCTGCTTTTACTCGATGCGCATCCATGAAGCGCTCAGACGCAACGGAAGGAGTGCGGCCGTGGTGGCCTATGAGCTTGGCATTTCCCGCGCGTCCGTCTCCGCTACGATTCTCGGCAAGAACCACAGCGCCCGCGTGCTTGACGCGCTCCGCTCGGCGGGCGTCCCGGAAAAGTACCTTTTTGACCCCCGCCGCGTTGAGGCGGCGGGGAAGGAGGCGGCGGCATGAGCAAGGAAAAGAATCTCGGCGAGTTCATCCAGACCGTAAACAAGGAAGTGATCAGCACGATCATCAGCAAGCAGACGAATCCGCTCAAGCCTGACAAGCAGTTCACCTGCCTCATGCAGGACGTCCGGGTTCAGCTTGACGTGAATGTAACATCGGAAAGGAAGGTAGCTGACGGTGAGGGCGTCGCCGCCAGTCTTCACCTCGAATACAGTTACGTCCCCATGTTGCCGCGCGAGCAGATGAAACTTGAAAGCGTTCCGAAAGAAAGCGGCACGGGTGAAGGCGGCGTCAAGGCGTCCGATGATGAAGACGATGTCAATGAGGCGGTCGGCAAGCGGCTTTTTGAGGAGCCGCAAGGGGTTTTTATTCTGACGCGCGGATTGAGCGGAGAGGCCAAAAGGCAACTGTTGAAAGGCATGAATGACCTGGTGGCCCCTCTTCTGGATCAGGCTGTTCCAGCTAACGGACAGTCTTCAACCAATCAGTAAACAGTCTTTGTTCCATTTTATACCCACCGCGTTGAGGCGGCGGGGAAGGAGGCGACATGACGGTTATGTTCGACAATGTCCATCATCCCCATGTCGGTTTTACCGAACAGGAAGAAAAGGCCGTGCGGGGCTGTCCGGGGAAATCGGAAAGCGTCGCCTTTCAGATCGAAGAAGGGTTTATCGGCTTGTACGATTTTATCGAAATCAGCCGGGAGTTGGTTAAAAAACACGATGAAACCGAGCTTACCGTTATTCTGTGGAGCTTTATGGAACGACACTGGACGCTTTGCCGTAAGCTCGGCTTCGTCTCGAATTTTAACGATTCCCAGACATAGCAGCATCTACGCCCGCTTGCGTCAACCACATGACGCTAAGGCTGAATTGAATAGGTGTTCCCCCGGTTGCACGCAGTATGCCGCTCTTCCTTAAAAGCCCTCTTGAGGCGAGCCGCTCTAAGGCATCAGCGAGCTTTACTTCGCTTCCTCCGGCTGCGCTGAGCATCTGTTCAAAATCGGCACGGGTAGGGAGTCTATTAGAATTTTTACCGATAGTTTCAAGGATAAACATTTCAAGTTCAGTAAAATATCCCATATTTCCGCCTCCTCGGCGTCCCGGATGGTCCGGGGTTAGATGGTTTCTGTTTGTATCTCCAGTCTAACCGAGAAGGCGGAACCCAACAACGGTCCGGGTGTCCCGTAAACACCCGTAAACAGTTTTTTTGCTCCATCCAGCTACCGCGACCGTGTAGGCCGTCCCGAGTTCTTCCATGCAGGGGCGGCGAAATCTGCACAACGGCGGATACCGCGCCAGCCTACGCGGGACGTTTCCCCGGCACGGCACAAGTCCGGGGCGAATTTTGAGAGGTGAAGGCATGAATGGGATGAAGGAAGCGTACACAGCACGGGAGCTCTCCCCGATTTTAGGGCTTACCGAACGCGCGGTTCTCTACCTTGCGGAACGTGAAGGCTGGCAATCCCGTCCCCGCGCCGGACGCGGGGGCGGGCGCGAGTGGCTCGTCGACTCCATGCCGGAAGATACCCGCCTCGCCATTGCCGCGAAGGTTGCCCCGTTTACGCCGGTCTCGGTCAAGGCTCCCGCCCCCGTTACCCTGTCGCTTCCGTCCCGGTTTGCCGGGAACGGCAAGACCCGCGCCGAGGCGAAGGCCGCACTCTTCTTCCTGTACCGGATGTTTACCGAAACCGCCGGGCTTCCGAAGACGCGGGGTATGGAGATCTTTTCGGTCCGCTGGAATGCCGGGGAGATCGAGTCCGAGGCGTGGCTTCGGGAAGCGATCCCGCATGTCAGCAAGAACACGCTCCTCAACTGGGAGCGTGCGATCAAGGAAGAAGGCACGGCGCGGCTCGCGGGCGACTACGGCAAGGGGAAGCGCGGCAGGGGCTGCATCGACGGCCAGCCGGAAGTCAAAGAGATCGTCGTGGCGGCGATCTGCGAGCACCCGGAAGGGAAGGCGGGCAACGTGCGGTACAAGCTCGAGGCTGTAAACGAGCAGCGGGTCAAGGACGGGCTTGAGCCGTTCGAGCTTCCCTCCCTGCGCCGCCTGCAAGGCTGGATACGGGACTGGAAGGCAAAGAACTCTACACTGTTCCTGTCCGCCACGTCCCCCGGCAAGGCGCGCAACAAGACCATGCCCTCCTTCGGCGATTTCTACGCTTTTGTGACCGGGATCAACCAGCGGTGGGAATACGACGGCACGCCGTCGGACGTCATGCTTTCGGACAACAAGCGGTACGCGATCATCGGCGTCATCGAAATCTACACCCGCCGCGTGAAGTTCCGGGTTGTCGAGCGCTCAACGTCGCAACAAGTCGCCTGCATCACACGGGACTGCCTCCTCGACTGGGGCGTTCCCGAATTGGTGGTAACCGATAGAGGGAAGGAATTCATATCCCGGCAAATGGTGCGGCTGTTTACGGACCTCAATGTCCAATGTGACGCATTACCGCCGTTCCGGCCGGACCTGAAACCGGCCATCGAGCGCGTGTTCCACACGTTTTCCCATGACCTGTTGCCGGTCGCGCCCTGCTATGTGGGGCATGACGTGGCCACAAGGCAGCGTATCCGGGATCAGGAAGATTTTGCGAAGCGCCTCATGAAACGGGCGAAGAAAGACGAAGAAGCCGAAGCGCTCACCATCGGCATGACCCCGGAAGAGTTGCAGGCGTTTTGCGACAAATGGTCGGACTTTGTCTACATGCACCGCCCGCACAGCGGCCTGAACGGCAAAACGCCGTATCAGATGCTCGCCGAGTACCGGCACAGTGTCCGGCGCATCCCGGAAGCGTACCACGAGGCGCTCGACGTACTGCTTTTGCCGGTCATAGGCACGCGCCGCGTTACAAAAGACGGGATCGAAATAGGAGGGAAGACCTACATCGCTCCGGAACTCGGGGATCCCCGCGTCATGCAGCAGGATGTGGAAATCAGGTTCGACAAGGCAAGGCCGGAATACGCCTGCGTCTACCATGACGGCCTGTTCCTCTGCCGGGCGAAGTGCGTCGACGGCATGGCCCCCGAAGAGCGGCGTCAGATCGCCGTTGACGCCCGCAACGTCATGAAATCCGTCCGCAAGGCCGTTTCCCGGATCAAAAGGGATGCCAAAAAGCACCATATCGACACGATGGCGCAGGACATCATCGAAATGCTCACCAGGCGGGCGATGAAGGCGGCGGCCGACAACCCCGTTCCGGCGCAGGACGTCATCGATCATATCACGTTCGATCTGGCGGAAGCGCAGCGCGCGGCGTCGGGCGAGAAGTCCATGCAGACGTTGACGCTTGACGAGGCGGAGCAGGCGCGGGCCGAGGCCGTCGAAATCGTGGCCGATCAGACGTTCATGGTTCCGAAGTCCGCGCAAGGGAGAAATGCGTTGTTCCTTGAGCTCGAATCCCGCGCGCAGTCCGGCGAAGACCTGACCGGCGACGAGCGAAACTGGATGGCCATGTACAGAACGAGCTCCGAGCGGGCCGGGTTCGAGGCCATGAACCAGCTTTACGCCGTCAACCAATAAAAAGGCCCGTTGAGCAAAAACGGGCCAAAAATGGAGAGGCACATCTCCATGTATGAGGGGAAGTAATTATGCAGCAGACAACACCTAACGTCAATACGGGCATCGCCCCGCTCACCAACGTCGCCCTGTGCCTCGGCACGCTCAAGCGGGCGATCAACCGCCCCCGGCACCTGCCCGGGATCACGGTCTTCTACGGCCCTTCGGGGTTCGGCAAAAGCACGGCCGCCGCCTGTGCGGTCATCCAATGCCGCGCCTGTTATGTGCAGGCCCGCAGCTCGTGGACGCGAAAGGCGGCGCACGAGGCGATCTGCAAGGGCCTCGGCCTGAAACCCGGCAAGACCATCTCCGAAATGCTCGATCAGATCGCCGAGGAACTTGCACTGTCCGGTAAGCCGCTGGTCATCGACGAGGCCGACTTCCTCGTCGAGCACAACCAGATCGAGATCGTCCGCGACATCTACGAAGCGTCCCAAGCCCCGATCATGCTGATCGGGGAAGAGTGGCTCCCCGGCAAGCTCGAAAAGTGGGAACGGTTCCACGGGCGCGTGCTCGACTGGTGCCCGGCGCAGCCCGTGTCTTTTGAGGACGTCAAGGCACTGTGCAGGCTCTACGCAACCGGGACCGAGATCGCCGACGACCTGTTGCAGCGCATTTACACAGTGTCCAACGGTTCGGCCCGCCGCGTCGTCGTCAACCTCGCCCTCGTTGAAGAGGCCGCAAAGGTCGAGGGCCGCAAGACCATCAGCCTCGCCGATTGGGGGACGCGGCCGCTGTATACCGGCGAGGCTCCGAGCAGGAGGCGTTGATATGGCCGAACTGTTTTCAAGCACGCCTTACGCGGCGCTTACCGCCAGAGAACGGATATGGGCGGCCATCCGGGAGATGAAGACCGTTACCGTCCGTGAAGTGGCGGATCGGTGCGACGCGAAGGCCGACGCCGTCCGGGGGTATTTCACCGGCCTTGTCGCCGCTGGCGTCCTTGACGTGATCCACCGGGGAACGGGCGGAAAGCACAGCGTCTACACGCTCAAGCGCGATCTCGGCGTCCATGCACCGCGCGTCAGGAAAGATGGGACGTTCCTGCCCGATTCCGTCCGTTCCCGGCTGTGGAACGCCATGCCGATTTTCGGAGTCTTTACCGCCCGTGACCTTGCCATGTCCACCACCCTCGCGGAGTCGCCGGTTTCGCGTGCCGAAGCGCTGGACTATTGCCGCTGGCTGGCGCAGGCGGGCTATCTTCGCGATCTCGGTGATGAAAAGTTTCGGTTCATCCCGGCCCGGCATACGGGGGTAAAGGCCCCTCAAATCGTGCGGGTCACGCAGGTTTACGATCCCAACATCGACAAGGTGGTCACGTCCGGCCAGCCTCAAGGGAGGGACGACGAATGACGAACCGCGAGAAGGCCGAGGCCGCCTGGGGCGTGCCGCTCCCTGACTGGATCGAGAAGCTGGCCACGGCCTGCGACGGCAAGGGGCTGCGCAAAACGGCGGCGGACCTTTCCGTCTCCCCGGCCATTGTGAGCCTCGCCATTCGGCGCGGCCGCGCAAAGCTCGACTTTATCCGGGATCGCGTCGAGCACCTTCTCGGAATTTCCATCATCCCCTGCCCCGTGCTCGGGCTCATCAGCCGGAAGGAGTGCCGGGACAACCAGCAAAAGCCGTTTTCATCCATCAACCCCATAGAGGTGCAGCTTTTCCGGTCATGCCGGGGATCCTGCCTGTACAGCGAACTCAAAAAGGAGGAACGCCATGATCTCCGAGAATCTCGAAAAATGCCTCGACGTGCTCGACAAGCTCACGAAGCGCGGCAATGACGACATCCGGGAGCTTGCCCCGTTCATCGTCAACGAAATGCGTCGGGAAGTGCTGCGCGTACGCGAGCTTGAAGAAGACGTTTACCGCTCTGCCCACGTCGTTTTTGAAATCAGGGGAGGACTCCATGCCGAAGCGCGTTAAGCCGAACCTTTCCCCCGCCGCGTTTCCCGTCCATTCGCTGGAGGACGTCGACGCCGCCCTTGCCCAGATTGCGGCCCGCAAGCGCCAGATCGACCTCATCGGCCTCGGCGTTGCCGAACAGGTCGACGAGATCAAGACCCGCGCAGCGGCCGAGACGGAACCGATCCGGCTTGAAATTGCCGCCCTCGAGCTTGCTATTGGGCGGTTCGCCGAAGCAAGCAAGGCGGAACTGTTCAGCAAAAAGAAGTCTGTACAGCTCCAGTTCGGGATCGTGGGCTTCCGGGCGTCCTCGAAGCTCAAGACGCTCAAAAAATGGACGTTCGAGCGCGTGCTCACGACGCTCCGCGACACCGGGATGCGGGAATATATCCGAGTAAAAGAGGAGGTCGACAAGGAAAAGCTCAAGGGCCTCGCGCCGGAAACCCTCGCGGGCATCGGTTGCGCCGTCGTGCAGGAGGACGTCTTTTACTACGAACTCCCCGAACAGCCCGAACCCGAAACCCAACCTTCAACCCTATAAGGACGAGCATCATGACCAAGGCCGAACTCATCAAGAAGTGGCAATCCGATTTGCAGACCTATTGCAGCGAAGACGTATACACCCTCAACCAGCTTGAAGCCCTCTTCGGTTGCCTGTGCGGCGTCATGTCTTCCGAGCTGTTCGAGGGCGGAGAGGTTTCTTTGCCGGGCATGGGGAAGCTTTCGGCCGTCCACTCCAAGGCCCGCGACGGCCGCAACCCGAAGACCGGGGAAAAGCTTCATATCCCCGCTCGTCTGCGGGTGGTGTTCAAGCCCTCGAAGGCGTTTAGGGAACTGTTGAACTAACAAGCGAAACCGCCCCACGGGGCGGTCGCCGGATGATTTCCGGCCTGATGAGCACAAGCAAAAAAGGAGACGCTATGACCGTTGCAGAGTTTATCGAGGAGTTACAGGAAGATTATGATCCCGACGTTCAGATTGAAAGTATCCGCATGAAAACGTCCGATGGAATGATCTACTTCTACGGAGCAACGTCGTTCTCCGGGGGTGACGGTAAAAAGGAGGAAGAATGACTGATAAGGATGAGCCGTTGAGTCCCGACTTCGAGAGCGGGATGCTCGTAGGGTTTGCGGACGGCCTGTCGCTTATGCACCAGATGCTCACCGGTGCTGTCGAATTCACGGCACCTACGAATCCGGGAATGAGTGCCTTCCTGAGTGGTTTTGTTGATGGCATGGAAAGAGATATGCCTGCCATGTTGAAGGACTACCACGAAACAAAGGGCCTGTCCGTGTCGCTTGAAGTTACTGTTACAAGTAAGGATGAAAAATGGAACTGATTGACCATATGCCCGTCACAAGGCGCGACGGCAGGCTGATTATCGGCGAGGGCGTCAAATTCGAGCGTATCCGCCGGATTACCGGCTACCTTGTTGGCACGGTGGATCGGTTCAACAACGCCAAACGAGCGGAAGTGAAAGACCGCGTGAAGCACGTAAGGATGAACTAAGCGAAACCGCCCCACGGGGCGGTCGCCGGATGATTTCCGGCCTGACGAGCACAAGCAATATCAAAGGGTATATATGAAACTGGGCAGTTATACGACCTGTACGGATTGCGCGGCACTGGTGCGCCGGTATCGGCGCGGCCAGCCTTCGGCATTCCGTTGCCGCCTCGGGTATCCTCTCCATAATCTGGCCCCCGTCGCTCTCTGTCCGAAGCCATTGAGCGAGTGCGAAGTCGTCCTCGCCCGAAAACTCTACAGGAGGTTTCCATGCCGCGATATGTAGCAACGGTTTCCGGCGCGGGCGTCCACGCCATCAAAGACATGGAACAGGGTGATACGGTTTGTCTTTTCATGCTCAAAAGGGGCGGAAGCTTCGAGCAGCTGAGAGACAACCTGAATACCTGCCTTCGTGCCCTGAACTACGTCGACGAGCAACGCAAGGAGAAAAAGCATGGACTGGCGTCGGATTCCCCACGCTGACGGGTATGAGATGTCCGAGTCCGGTGATGTCCGCCGGGCGGACGGGCTGCTCGTTCCTTATTACCGCTTGCTGTGGAGGGGCGTCACGCGGTCATGTCGGCGGAAACGCTCTATCGCATGACCTTTGACGGCCCGCTCCCTGAGCGCTCCCCGGGCGCTCCCCACAGCGTGGATGTCGACGAAAGGCGTCTTGAGGCCGCACAGCGTCTTGCCGAAAGACTCCGGCATGAAAACGACGAGCTCCGCGCCCGGTTCGCGGCGTTCGGCATCGATATTTGAGGTTCAGGATGAAAACTCCCGTTTTCTGCGGTTCACTCAGCGTCCGGCAAGGCTCCCGGCGCGTCCGTTTCGAGCTGGCCAAGGCCGAGGCGTACGGCGGCCCGGCGGGTTGCTACCGGGTGCGCGTGGATCGCGTATGGCATGACCTCGACGGCAAACCTGCCTTCCTTACCCCCGCGCAGCTCGTCAACATGGCCGTCATGATGACGCTCGGCGGTTTCAAGCCGGAACCGCTCCCGGACATCCCGCGCGGCACCCGCGTCAGCCACCAGACCGCCCCGGCCGACGGCGACATGCCGGAACGCCGCGAAACGGGCTGGACGATGACGGAACCGATCCGGGCGCAGGACGGCCTCGCGTACGTCGGCGTCAGTGTTTACGGACGGGGCGTCGTCATGCTTCCCGTAAACAGTCTGTCCATCATCGGGAGGACATCATGATCATCGACTTCGCCACGGGCAAGGTGAAAAAGCCCGTCCCGCCGGAAACCGCCACGCCCGTTTCCTCTCCGGAACCGAAAAAGCCCTATACGCCCGCGAAGCGCAAGCCCGCAAGCCTTCCCGTGGAGAACCGCCGCGCGGAGCTCGCCAAGATCCATGTGGCGAAAAAACAGCTTGCGATGGATGACGAGACGTACCGGGCCATGCTCATGTCGCAGTTCGGCGTAGAGTCGGCCCGCGACCTTTCAGCGCACCAGCGCAAGAGCTGCATTTTGTACATGCAGCGGCTCGGATTCGAGGGCAAGCGCGGCAAGGCGTCCCCGCAGCGCACCGGCGAGCGCCGCAAACGCCGGGACGTGCCGCTGACGCTGGAAAAGGACGACTCCGGCCTCGGGCGCGACGTCTACATGCGTAAAATCGAGGCTCAGCTTGCCGAAAAAGGACGCGCCGAGGGGACGAAAGTGCCGTGGGGCTACGCCGTGGCTATTTTAAAAAGGCAGTCCGGGGGCGTAACGAAGTGTTTCGAGCACGCGACGGTCGAGCAGCTCCGGGGCGTCATCGCCGCATTAACCTATGACGCCAAGAAAAAAGGCCGGTACTCCGGCGCGTGGGGGACGTGATGAGCGAGTGGGTAAGCCGTCCGGATTTGGAGGAGTTGATAGGGAGAGAGGCGACGGAACAGCTCTGCGAAGCCCTCGGGGGCGTTCCATTCTATGTGCCGATTAAGCCAAAACCAGACATTGAACTTGCAAAAATCGTTGGATTCGGGCGCGCCTGCGCCCTGTGCGAAGCGTTCGGCGGCGCATACATCACCGTACCGCTCGGCAACCGACCGGAACCGTATAAAGTCAGAATCATGCGCCTGATAGACGAAGGAAAGGCCCCGCCACAGATAGCAAGGGAGCTCGGCACGACCGAGCGATACGTGCGCACAATCTTAAGCCGCTACCAGCGCAAGCCCCGCCAACTCACCTTCTTCTGAAAATCACCCTGATCAACATCGGGGTGCCGGGAAAAAACCTCCCGTGTGAATGTGGAATCATCACACAGGAGGTTTTTCATGTTCAAAAAGCTGTTTTCCGCCCGTCGCTGGCTTGCCCTGTGCGGGCTCGTCACTGCCTTGATCCTCGCCTTTCTCGCGGTCGTTTCCCCGCAGCAGCTCCCGGTCATCGCGTATAAATCCGCACTGGTGTCTTTCGCCGCGTGCATCGGCGTGTGGATCGACCGGGCGGTCTTTCCGTACGCCCGCCCGTCCGGGTATCTGAAAAAGGACTGGCTGCGTAACCCCGACGCCGACGGCGGGGAGGACGAAGTCGATTTCGAGATATGCACCGGGTATTTCCGCGTCTTTGCCATTGCCACAATCCGGCGCGGGATCATGGTGGGCATGGTGATCCTCGGCATGTGTCTGGGGCTGTGATCATGCGTATCGATCCGCAAAAACTCCTTTCCTCCTGCGTCGAGGCGTTTTGCGTGGGCGTCGCGTTCGCCGTGGGCGCGGCCATTGTCGTATCGGTGCTGTTTGGCCTGCTCGCCTTTTTTGCTGGCGACGCCGAGGCCGCAGAAGTCCAGATACCCCGCGCCGCGCTCCAGCACCGGGCGACGCTCATTCGGGAGGCCCGCGCCGCGTGGGGATTGAATGCCCCGGTATCCATCTTCGCCGCCCAAATCCATACGGAATCGTGGTGGCGGAATAACACGGTGTCAGCGGCGGGTGCGCAGGGACTGGCGCAGTTTATCCCATCGACGGCGACATGGCTTCCGAAAGTCGCCCCGGAAGTCGGCAAGCCACAGCCGTTCAATCCGGCGTGGTCGCTCCGGGCGTGCGTCGTCTATGACAAATATCTCCATGACCGCATGAGTGCCATGAGCACCGACAAGAGCGCCTTGAGCGCCTGTGATCGCATGGCCTTTGCCCTCTCGGCTTACAACGGCGGCGCGGGCTGGGTGAACCGTGACCGGAACCTCGCCGCAAAGAAGGGGCTCAATCCGGATCGCTGGTTCGGACACGTCGAAACCGTAAATGCGGGCCGCAAAGCAAGCGCGATCCGGGAAAACCGCAGATACGTCTCGCGCATCATGGAATACCAGCACGTGTACATCCGGGCGGGCTGGGGGTCGGGGGTGAGTTGTGCTGGGTAAGATTCCTTCGTGGCTCTGGGCCGTCCTCGTCTGCGTGGTCATTTACGGTGCGGGCGTCTGGCGGGGGCTCGACGTCGTGACTGAAGAGTACGAGGCCAAGATCGCCGCCATGAACGCCACCCGCGCCGAAGAGGAGCGCGCCCGTGCCGAAGCCGTGGCCGCCGCCGAAAAGAACGCCCGCGAGCGTCTGGCGGCGGAAACGGCGCGGGGTGAGAAGCTCGCCCGCGAACTCGCCGCGAAAACCGCCGAACTGGACGCCGAGCGCGCGTCCGTAAACAGGAGAATCCGGGATGTTTCAGAAAAGGCTCGCCGTGATTGCGCTGGTTTGTCTCTTGAGTGGGTGCGCCTGTACAACGAGGCCCTCGGCTTTGGTGCCGGTCATAGCGCCGGAAACGAAGGCTCCGCCCCCGGCGGCACTCATGACGCTCCCGGTTCCGCCGGAGCCGCTCGCGCCGGGGTACAGCCGGACGCACTAGCGACGCCCGAGGACGTGCTCGCCCATATCCGGGATTACGGTCTCTACTGTCGGCGGCTCGAGGCGGGATACCGGGCGCTCACTACCTTATATAATGGAGACTCCAATGACCGACATCCTGACTGAGCTTGACCGCTGGTGGCCGGTGCTCGGGATACTGGCGACACTCGTGTACGGCTGGGGAGTCTACCACCTGTCCCGGCGCTTTGCGACCAAGTATGAGCACGACGGGCTTGCCGGGTGCGTCTCGGGGCTTGCCGGTCGAGTGGATGACCTGGAGCGTCGCATGGAGACGGTGCCGGACGGCAAGACCATGCTCGGCATACAATTGCTCCTCAAAGAGCAGCGGGGCGACATGAAAGCTCTTGAGGCTCGCCTGGAAGGCATCGAATCCGGCATGGTCGGGCTTAAGAACCAAATTGACATGCTGATACAGCATCATCTTGAGGGGTCGAAATGAAGACTTTTGCGCAGTTACAGGCCGAGTCTCGCAGGTGCGCCATATTGCGCTTTTTGGCCGGGGCTGCGGGGTGTGAGATGAATACGTCGGTCATGCAGGATGCGCTTGACGCCTACGGGCATCCCGTCTCGCGCGACCAGGTAGAGACGGACGCCGCGTGGCTCGCGGAGCAAGGGCTCGTCGAGGTCGAGGATCTCGGTCCGGTCAGAGTGATCCGCCTGACCGGACGCGGGCAGGACGTCGCCAAGGGCCGCGCCGTAGTACCGGGCGTAAAGCGGCCACGGGCGGGGAGGTAACATGGTGCGTGCGTCTTCCATCCGCCGCCTTGATCCGCGCATCGTCTCCGAGATCAACGGGCTTTTCGAGCGCGGGCGTACGCTCAACGAGATCCTTGCCAAGCTCCGCGAACTCGGCGTTTCCGACGTGTCGCGCTCGGCGCTCGGACGCTACAAGCAGTCCTACGACGAGGTGATCGCGTCCGTGCGCGAAAGCCGCCAGGTCGCCGAAGTGCTGGTCAAGGAGTTCGGGAAGGACTCGGATCCCAAGGCCATGCGCGCCAACATCGAGATGATGCAGGCCCTCATCTCGAGATTGACCCGCGAAATCACCCGGAACGAGAAGCTCGACGTGAAGCAGGTCGCCATTCTTTCCGGCGCGCTGGAGTCGCTCGGGCGGGCCAGCAAGACGGACATTGAGATGATGGCCAAGGCAAGGGAGCAGGCCCGGCGGGAAGTCGAGGCGGAAATGCGCGACCGCGTCCGGAAACTCGGCACGGCGCAGGAGCTGAAGGAGCTGTCCGATGCGGAACTTGAAAGGCGTATCGCCGAACTTGCCAGACGCGGAACTTGACGCGCTGCTCGTCGAGCGGAATCGGCGCGTCCTTGAGGCAGAGCTTGCCCGGCGGAACATGGCGGCGTTCGTTTCCTTCACCAAGCGCGATTATTGCCACAACCGTTTTTCCCGCGCGGTCTGCGAGGCGCTCGACCTTTTTCTTGAGGACGTGCGGGCGGGGAAACGCCCGATCCTCATCCTTCAGGCCCCGCCTCAGCACGGGAAAAGCGAGCTCGTCTCCCGGCGGTTTCCGGCCTATGCCTTCGGGCGTTTCCCTTTTTTGCGGATAGCGGCCTGTTCGTACGCGTCGGACCTTGCCCGCGACATGAACCGCGACGTCCAGCGCATCATGCTGGACGACAGCTACAAGGCCGTGTTTCCGGACGTCTGGCTGAACCCCAAACGCGTCGTCAGTATGGAGAATCAGGCGCTCAGAAACTCGGATCGGTTCGATATCCCGGGGACGGCGGGCTATTACGTCTGTACCGGCGTCGGCGGGCCGCTGACGGGCAAGTCCGTGGATATCGGCATCATCGACGACCCGATCAAGAACGAATCCGAAGCCCGCAGCGCCGTGGTCAAAAAGACGATCGAAGGCTGGTACAACACCGTCTTTCTGACAAGGCTGTCCAAACTGTCCGGCCAGATCATCATGGCCACAAGCTGGGCCGTGGACGATCTGGCGGCGACGGTGGCGAAGAAGAACCCCCGCGCCCGCGTGCTGAAGTTTCCGGCCATCGACGAAGACGGCAAGGCCCTCGTGCCGGAGCTGCACCCGCTCGAAAAGCTCCTTGAAGTCAAGGCCCTGCTCTCGCCGGGACAATGGAGTGCGCTGTATCAGCAGACGCCGATCGCCGAGGGCGGGAACATCTTTCAGGAAGAGTGGATACGGCGATGGGACGCGTCGACGTATCCGCCGTATTTCGAAGAGGTGATTGCTTCATGGGACATGACCTTCAAGGATACGGACGGCTCCGACTATGTCGTCGGGCAAGTCTGGGGACGGTTCGGCCCCAATTACTACCTGCTCGATCAGGTCCGCAGGCGCATGGGGTTCACGGCCTCGAAAGCGGCCGTGCTGGCCATGCTCGCTCAATGGCCGCAGGTGACGGCGGTGCTCATCGAAGACAAGGCGAACGGCCCGGCGGTGCTCGACGCCCTGCGCGGGGAGGTGCCGGGGTTGATTCCGGTTTTGCCGGACGGCTCGAAGGTCGCCCGCGCCTACGCAGTGACGCCGCTGTGGGCCGGGGGGAACGTGTGGATTCCGGAAGACGACGCCGTATGGACGCGGGATTTTGTGGAAGAGCTCGTCGCGTTTCCGGCCGGGGCGCATGACGACCAGGTGGACGCCATGACGCAGGCGCTCAGGTACTTGAGAAGCCACGGACTCGCCGTATGGGAGGCCCTGGCCGATGACTGATGTTTTCTTAACCGACGAATCACGAGGCGTCCGATGACGAAAAAACACCCTTTGCGGGGCACCCGTAAACAGTTTCGGGACGGGTTCGCAAGCTTTACCGCCCGTCTCGGCATGGGACAGGACAACCAGCTCGCCAAAAGCGGCTATGTCGCGGAAGGCTATGTCACGCGCAGCAACACCGAGCTCGAGGACATGTACCGCACGAGCTGGATTGTGGACCGCGTGGTCAACGTGGTCGCCGAAGACATGATCCGGGGCGGCATCGAGATCCGTTCCCAGATGGAACCGGACAAGATCGACGAGCTCATGCGGGCCGTACGCAGCGCGGGCATTCCCGGGAGGTTCTCGGATGCGATCAAGTGGTCACGTCTCTACGGCGGAGCGCTCGCCGTCATACTCATCGACGGGCAGGAGCTTTCCGAGCCGCTCGATCTCGAGGCCGTCCCGCAGGGAGGGTTTAAGGGGCTGTACGTCCTCGACCGCCACCAGGTCACGCCGTCCGACGGGAAGATAGACGATATCGGGCCGATGCTCGGGTATCCCGAATCGTACCGCATCAATCTGGACGTTTTGACGGGCGAGACCATTCACCACAGCCGGGCGATCCGCTTCATCGGGGCGGAACTCCCGTGGCAGCAGCGGCAATCCGAGCAGTGGTGGGGCGGGAGCGTCGTGGACAAGCTCTATGATCGCCTCGTCGCGCTCGACTCCGCGACCCACGGCACAGCGAACATGCTCTACAAGAGTTTTCTGCGGGTGATCGGCGTCGACAACCTACGGCTCATCCTGCAACAGGGAGGCCGCGCCGAGGCCGGGCTTCTCAAGCAATTCCAGATGATCCGCCAGGTCCAGACGAACGAGGGGATCACATTGCTCGACAAGAACGATACATTCACCACGCACGGCTGGAGCTTCGCGGGCATCTACGACGCCATGCAGGCGTTTATGGAGCAGATCGCCGGGGCAACGGGCATTCCGCTGGTCCGTTTGCTCGGACAGTCGCCGAAAGGCTTTTCAACGGGCGAGGCCGATCTGCGGACGTATTACGACACGGTGAGCACGCTTCAGGACGACGATCTCCGTCCCGCCTACGATACCGTCTTCCGGGTGCTCGCGCGCTCACTCTGGGGCGAGGCGCTCCCGGACGATTTCGCCTTTGAGTTCCGCCCGCTGTGGCAGCCGTCCGAAACCGACAAGGCGACCATCGCCACGGCCGACGCCCAAAACGTCGCAGGGCTCCATACCGCCGGTGTGCTTACAAGAAAAATGGCGCTGACGGAGCTCAGGAACGCCGGGCGCGCTTCCGGGCGTTTTGTGAGCATCACGGACGAAGACATCGCGCAAGCCGAAAAGGAAGACCAGGCCCCGCCTCTTCCCGAGGGTATTGACATGTTCGCGCCGACGGGAGGCGATAATGGCTGAATGGGCGATGCCGTGGGCGTTTACGGATCGCATGAAAATCCGGGACGCGGCCTCGGCCTTCGTCGCCTCCCGCGCGGCGGAACGGGCGTATGAGCGAAAGCTCCGATCGGTCGCGGAGCGCGTCAGAACGACGCTGGCCACGACAAAACCCGAACAGGCGGAAAAGGCCCTGCGCGAGTACGCCGAGCTCATCGGGCCGTGGGCCGCGCAGTCGGCCGCGACCATGCTGGCCACGGTCGATCGGAAAAACCGCGATTCGTTCCTGCGCGAGGCGGCACGGGCGGGGATCGACATGCGCATTCTTCTTGCTTCGCCCGGCGTCGGGTACGCGGTGCAGGACCGCATCGCCGAAAACGTCAGGCTCATCAAAAGCATCGTGACCCATTCCGCCGACGACGTGGCGAAACTCGTGCAAGAAAGCATGGCCACGGGGATGCGCGCCGAAGATCTGGCCAAACGGATCGAGCGCGTGGGCGAAGTCTCGAAATCGCGCGCCCGCACCATAGCCGCCACCGAAGTCTCCAAGGCGGGAACCGCGCTCACGCGCGCCCGTGCGGAGTCCGTCGGTTCCGAAGGGTACATCTGGCGCACGGCGAGGGACGGGGCAGTACGCGATTCGCATCGAATGATGGAGGGAAAGTTCGTCCGCTGGGACTCGCCGCCCACGCTCGACGGCATGACCGGGCACGCCGGGGAGTTCCCGAACGATCGCTGCTACCCCGAGCCGGTCATTCCGCGCGGCGACGGGACGTCCTACAACCAACCGCTCCCGACGCAGGAAGAGGAAAAGGCGGCGGGCGAGCAGCGACTTATGACCGCGTGGGAGCACCACACGCCGGAAGGCGGCGAAGCCTGGCCGGAAGTGGTGCGGCATGTGCCGGGTGAACCTCTTTATAATATAGGGAAAGCAAAATTCATTTCACAAAAGCTGACGAAATATTCGCTCGACGTCACCAGCCCGAAGGGGAAGGCGAAGGCGGAAGCCTTCCGGAAGTTCCTGGGTTTTGGACCGGATGATGCCCAAACGATCGAACGGCTGGCTATGGAAGGCATACGGCACCTCCCCGCCGAACGGATGGATACGGACAAGTGGGGGGAGCGCTTCAGCGTGTACGTGCCCATGAAGGGCAACAACGGGAAGGTCGCGAACGTACTGACGGCCTGGATATACGACCGTCTGGAGGACGGGAGGCTCTCCACCGTTCCCCGCCTCTCCAATTGCTATCTGGACAAAAAAAGCATAGCGTACATCAAAAATATGGAGAAATATCATGCTTGAGGCGTTCACCGGAGCCCGGCTTACGCGGGACTTTGAGATGCGCAGGAGGGACGGAGAGGTGATACTCATCCCCGCCGGAACCTCTTGCGTCGTCCTTGACGTCTACAAGTCCCCTCCCGGCTATGAAATGGAATTCGACTACGGCGGCGAGGAGTTCAGTATCGGCATCCCGGCCGACATCGTGGAGCCCTACGGCGGGTAAAACGGGATTTTTCCCCTTTTCGTTTTTTACGGCCTTTTTTTCTTCCGTCCTTCCCTGGATTCACGTTTTCGCCTTTCGCGTCTTGTAAACGGCCTGTAAACACTTTAACGGGCATATCGGGCTCTTCCTTCCCCTCCCGCGACGAATGAAAAGCACCCTGATCAACATCGGGGTGCTTTTTTTGCGTCCGGCGTGCCAGTGTCGGCTCATGCGCTACCACACACGATCCCGTCTTTCCGAACACATGTTCGAGACCCCCGAAGGGTTTCTCCTCTGCCCCGGCGTCGCCATCGCGCGGACGGGTCCGCAGCCCTACGCCGCGGACGAAGTCGCCGACGACGTAGAGGGGTTCTCCGACGTCGTGGTCATGCTCCGCGACGAGGACGAAGTCTTTGACTCCGAAGCTATGGCTTCCTTCGAGGGCAAGCCGCTCGTTATCGACCACCCCGACGAAGATGTGAATCCGGACAACTGGAAGGAACTCGCCGTCGGCCACGTCCAGAACGTGCGCCGGGGGGAAGGGACCGACGACGATCTGCTCATCGCGGACATTCTGGTGACGGACGCCGAAGCGATCCGGCTCATCCGCAAAGAAGGGCTCCGGGAACTGTCGTGCGGGTATGACGCGAGAAACGAGGCCGTCCGTCCCGGCATGGGACGGCAAACCGACATCCGCGGCAACCACGTCGCGCTCGTCCCCCACGGGCGTTGCGGGGCACGGTGCCGCATCAAAGACAGGAAGGGGACAATGGCAAAGAAACCGAGCTGGTGGGACCGCATCATGGGCGACCCCAAGGTGAGAAAGGCGATGCGGGACGCCGAAGAAGAGATGAAGGCGCAGGACGAGGACTGTCCGAACAAGGACGAGGACGATCCCAAGGCCACTACCGCCACGGATGAAGGCGATCCCGTTGCGGAAAAGCTCGACGAGGTGCTGATGCTTCTGCGGACGCTCGTCGAGGGCAAGAGCACGTCGGATGAGGACGATCCCAAGACTGCCGGGGATGAAGACACCACCGAGACCAATGACGACGAGACCGTAAACACGGGCGACAACGAGCCGGACGGCACGAGCGACGAGGACGATCCCGCAAGAACAACCGATCGCGCCATGCGCCGCCGGACCGCAGACGCGGACACGCTGCGCCGGGCCGCGACGCTCGCCCCGGGGCACGCCTTCCGGATGACGGACAAGGCTTGCACCGTCAAGCGCATCGCCCTGCGTGACGCCTGCCGTGACAAGGGCATTTCCCGCATCGTCGACGCCTGCCTGCGCGGTACGGATCTCGAGCGTTGCGACTGCATGACGCTTGACGCCGCCTTCATCGCGGCTTCCGAGGTCGCCGCAAGCCGCAACAACCGCCGCACGGCGGATGCGCTCACCAGGGCGAGCGTACGCGACTTCGGCAAGGCCGTCTCCCCGGCCGACATCAACAAAGCCAACCGCGATTTTTACAAGAGAGGTTAACATGTCCGCCTATCTCACCCGTATGCCCGCAGGCATCCCCGGCGACGTCAGCCGCAAGGAAGGCGCGACCATCGAATCGAGCCTTGTAAGCTCGAAAACGATTCCGTACGGCGCGTTCGTCAAGCTCGTTTCCGGGAAGCTCGAACCCCTTGCGGCATCCGACACCGCAGCCGTCATCTACGGCCTCGCCGTCCGCCCGTATCCCAAGCAGTCCGACGCCGTCGGCTTCGGAGTGGCCAGCGCCCCGGCGGGGAGTCTGTGCGACGTGCTCCGTTCCGGCTACATGACCGTCAAGCTCGCAAGCGGCACAGCCGCGCGCGGCGGGCAGGTCTACGCCCGCGTCACCGCCGACACTGGCAAGAATGTCGGGGACATCGAAGCCGCCGACGATACGGGCAAGACCGTGGCCGTATCGGGCTGCACATTCATGGGACCGGCCGACGCCGACGGCAACACCGAAATCGCCTACAACATCTAGGAGCTCATCATGTTTACTTTTGACCGCCGCACTATCGACTCCTCGGGCGCGTTCCTCGTCGGCGAGCTCGAACGGCTCGACAAAACGCTTCATGCGCCGCTTTCTTCCGTCACATGGGGGCGCGACATCGATCTGCGCGAAGACGTCACCATCGCCGACGAATCGAGTTCGTTCACCCTGTCCAACTACGCGGCCAGCGGCAACCCCAATCCCAAGGGCAAAAACTGGATCGGCGGCAATGCCACGGCGATCGCCGGGATCGCGCTCGACATCAACAAAGTCTCGCTCGCCCTGCACCTGTGGGGCATGGAACTCGGCTACTCCCTGCCCGAGCTTGCCGCCGCGCAACAGGTCGGGCGGCCCATCGATACGCAGAAGTATGAAGGCATCAAACTGAAGTTCCAGATGGACACCGACGAGATGGTATACGTCGGCGACGCCGATCTCGGCGTTCCCGGCCTCGTCAACAGCGATGCCGTCACGCCTGAAAACGTCACTACGGAATGGAGCGACGCCTCAGCCACGCCGGAAATGATCCTCGATGACATCAACGGCCTCATCGATGCCGTCTGGAAACAGTCGGGCTATGCCGTCTGCCCGACGCACCTGCTCGTCCCCCCTGCGGCGATGGCGAAGCTCGTCAAGCCCGTCACAACTGCGGGCAGCAAGTCGATCCTTCAGTATGTCCGGGAAGAATGCCTTGCCCTTCAGATCAACGGGCGTCCGCTTGAGATCAACCCTGTCAAATGGCTTTCCGCCGTCGGCGCGTCGAGCTCCGGCCGCATGGTCGCGTACACGAAAGACCCCATGTACGTCCGGTTCCCGATGGTGCCGCTCACGCGTACGCCGCTTGAATACCGGGGCATCTACCAGCTCACCACCTATTACGGAAAGCTCGGAGAAGTCGAGTTCGTCTACCCCGAAACCGTGGGCTATGCCGACGGCATTCTGTAGGAGCGCGGACATGAAACGCATTTACGTGGACAAACCGTTTCGGCTGCGTACGTCCGACGGCGTGCGGGAATTCGGCAAAGGCGCGCACTCCGTCGACGACGCCACGGCGGATCATTGGGCCATGAAGGCATGGCTTGCCGAAGGCCGGTACCGCGTCGCCTTCACCCGACCCGACGGTGTCGAAGAAACGCCCTTTTCGGAGGAAGACGTGCGGACGGAAGAAGATCCGGAGATCACGCCCGCACCCGAAGCCCCCGCAACGAAAAAGAAGGGCAAGGCATGATCAGCGTCGCCGGATTCCGGGATTCCTTCCCGCAGTTCACCGAAGCGCTGTTTCCAGACGGGCGGGTGGCGTTCTACCTCTCGCTCGCCGGGAAGGCCATGTCGGAGGAGAAGTGGGAAGACCTCTACGAGGAAGGCGTCTGCCTGTACGCCGCGCACCACCTGACGCTCGAAGCCGCCGCCATGAAGGCGGCGGACGGCACGGGAGGCATGGACGCGGCCGCCGGGCCGGTGACGAGCCAGACGAAAACCGTGGGCTCCGTCTCAAAGTCCGAAAGCCGGGGAGGCGCGGCCGCGTCCGGAAGCGCCAACGTAAACGCCGGACATTGGAACGATACCGTTTACGGCAAACAGTGGTGGCAGCTCGCCATGATCGTCGGCGCGGGGGCCGCGCACGTATGATCCCCACGCTCTCGATCCGTCAGACCATGAGCAACCTTTCCGGCATCCGGAAGGCTATGAAGGCCCTCACCCGCCAGGACGTCCTCATCGGTGTCCCGGCTGACGAATCTGGACGGGAGGAAGGCGACGGGCTGAACAACGCCGAGCTTTCCTACATTCACGAGTTCGGGACCGAGGACGGGCGCATCCCGCCCCGGCCCCACCTCGTGCCGGGAGTGAACAACGCGCGGGCGGATATCGCCGACGCATTGAAGGAGGCCGCCTCAAGAGCGCTCCACGGGGACGCGTCGGCTGTCCGCGCCGGGCTCGAAAAGGCGGGCCTTCTCGGCCAGAACGCCGTCCGGGCGACGTTTACCGACAACGACTGGCCGCCGCTCGCTGACGGCACGCTTGACGCGAAGCCGCTTAGAAAAAGCGATATGGGAGACGTCCTTACCGATGGGAAAGGACGTCCGCTCAGGGAAAAGTCGCGCAGGGAGTCGGGGAAGATCAACCCGCTTATGGATACGCGGCAACTGCAAAAAGCCCACACCTACGTCATCCGCGACAAGTCGGCGGGCGGCGACGGCACAAAAATACTGGGGTAGCACATGGACATCGACTTCTCGGACATGCTCTCCGATCCCGACTTCGTCGAGCCGTTTACGGTGACAAGGCGGGAAGCCGTGGTTTTCGGGGACGACTACAGGACCATCGAAAGCCGGCACGACGCCGTGGGTTCCATCCAGCCGGCGACGCCGAAAGAACTTGAGCGCCTTCCCGAAGAGGATCGGGACAAAGAGACCGTGTCCATCCATACGGCTTTCCCCCTGCGCACGGGCGGCCGGGACACGGCGCGACCGGACCGGATAACCCGCACGAAAGACGGCGCGGCCTATCTGGTGGCCAGCGTCGAGCCGTGGGGACATCTCGGCTGCGAGTTCGTGAAGGCGCTCGCGCAGCGGGAGCTTGAGTAATGGCCAACACCAGCGCCACCGGCGGCTACCTTGTTCCCGAACAGGGCATGACGCGCCATGAGCTTGAGGAGCTTTTGCGGACGGTCTTTTCCGGCTGCACGGGGATCAAGCGGATCAACGTGCGTACGAAATGGAAAGCGGAACCCGACAACATCCCGAAAAAGGCCGAAACATGGCTTTCGTTTGCGATCATGAGCCGGAAAAGCCCGAAAGCGCAGGTACTGCACCTCGAAACGCCGGACGGGGAAGGAACCGGCCGCGTCATGACGCACGAGACCATCGAAGTGCTGACGAGCTTTTTCGGGCCGGACGCCGAGGACATGGCCGTCAGGCTCAAGGCCGCGCTTCAGGTTTCGCAGAACCGGGAGGCGCTCTTCCGGGAAGGCGTGGCCTTCGTACGCGGCGGGAACGTCACGACGATGCCGGAACTTGTCGCCTTCGGCTGGAGGCCCCGCGCCGACATGACGCTGACCTTCCGCCGCGCTCCGAAAAAGAGCTTCGGCACCGTTGAAATCCCCGCCGAATCCCCGTCCGAGGGCACCGTAAACATCAGGCACGCGAAAGAGGCGGAAACCGGCTTTCGCGTAAACAGATAGGAGAACCGTCATGGCGAAAGCGCTCAGCGTCGATCGTGTCGTCAAGGTCACGATCAACCTGCAACCCCTGGCTGCGGGCCGCCGGAACTTCGGCGTCCTGCTCATCGTCGGCGCGTCCGACGTGATCGACATGGAGGAACGCATCCGGGCCTATACCGGGATCGACGGCGTGGCCGCCGACTTCGGCGTGTCGACTCCCGAATACAAGGCGGCGGAACTGTTCTTCTCCCAATCCCCGCGCCCCTCGCAGCTCAGGATCGGAAGGTGGGCGAAAACAGCTACTCCGGCCGTGCTCAAGGGCGCGGTCCTTCCCGACGACGAGGCCGAACCTTCGGAGTGGACGGGAATCACGGGCGGAACCTTCGCCGTTTCCGTCGGCGGGGCGAGCAAGGAAATCACGGGGCTCGACTTCTCCGGGGAAACGAACCTGAACGGCGTGGCGGGCGTGATCAGTACGGCGCTGGCGAGTGCCGGAGCATCCTGCGTCTGGACGGGCGAACGCTTCGTCATGACCACCACGGCGAAGGGGACGGCCGCGAAAATCGGCTACGTGTCCCCTCTGGGCAGCCCGTCCGGCACGGACATTTCCCGAAAGCTCCGCATGACGGAATCGACCGGGCTTCCGCCCGTCGACGGCGTCGACGGCGAAACGGCCAAGGAAGCCGTCATGGCGCTCGCCGACAAGTCCGGGGATTGGTACGGCTGCGTCTTCGCCGACGAGGCCCTGACCGTGGACGATCATCTGGACGTCGCCGCATACGTCCAGGCGGCATCGAAATCCCGCATCTACGGCGTAACGGATACGGACACGCGGGCGCTCGACGCCACCTATGCGAACGACGTCGCGAGCAAGGCCAAGACGCTCGGCTACACGCGTACCATCGTCGCCTACAGCCAAAATCCCTACGCGATCATCTCCGCGCTCGGCCGGGCGTTTACCGTCAACTTCAACGCCAACCGTTCGACGATCACCCTGAAGTTCAAGCAGCTCCCCGGCATCACGGCCGAAGGGCTCACGGAAACGCAGGCGACGGCGCTTGAGAGCAAGCGCTGCAACGTGTTCGCGGCCTATGACAACGACACGGCGATCTTTCAGGAAGGCGTCATGGCGGGCAGCGCCTACTTTGACGAAATCCACGGGCTCGACTGGCTGCAAAACGCCGTGCAGACGGAAGTCTGGAACCTGCTTTACCAGTCGAAAACCAAGATTCCACAGACGGAATCCGGGGCGAACCAGGTTATCGCGTGCATTGAGGCGTGCCTTGAAGAGGCCGTAAACAACGGGCTCGTCGCACCCGGCACGTGGAACGCCGACGGCTTCGGGCTCCTTGAGCGCGGCGACTACCTCGAGAAGGGCTACTACGTGTACGTATCCCCCATAGCCGATCAGCCGCAGTCCGAGCGGGAACAGCGCAAGCTCCCGGTCATCCAGATCGCCGCGAAGCTCGCCGGGGCCGTCCACTTCGTCGATGTACAGATCGACGTCAACCGCTGACCGTTCGACGCGCGGGACAGACGCGAAGTGAACTGAATTCACTTCGTCCCAGCGCCTCACTCAAAGCGGCGCACGCGCCGCGACTGCCGTCGGCCATGATGACCGTCCGGCCAAGGAGAATTTTTTATGGGATACACCTACAGTTTTCTTGACGTGCAGGCAGCCATTTCCGGCCCCGGCGGCAACTTCCCCCTTGCCGGGGACGAATCCGGGAACAGTGAGGAAGGCATCACCATCGAGCCCACGGGCGACAAGAACATCATGACCGTAGGGGCCGACGGCTCCGTCATGCACAGCCTGAAAGGGGATCGTTCCGGCACGGTGACGGTGCGCCTTTTGAAGACGTCGACCATCAACGCCGCGTTGCAGGCGCTCTACAACTATCAGACGACGTCGAGTTCCCGCCACGGCCAAAACACGATCACTATCCGCGACGTGGCCCGGGGCGACACAATCACATGCCAGAAGGTCGCCTTTGCGAAAAACGCCTCGAAAACCTACGCGGGCGACGGCGGCATCATGGAATGGACCTTTCACGCGGGGACGATCTCCGCCCTTCTCGGAGCGTAAGCGATGCAGTTCACCATCAAGGACAAAACGTTCAGCGCCGGGTTCATGCCCGCCATAAAGCAATTCCATGTCGTGCGGCGGCTCACGCCGCTCGTCGACGCGGCAAAAGACATGCTTGACGACAAGGCCGTCAAAAGGCTCATGGAGGGAGGGAAAACCGAAGACGTGCAGCTTTCCGACTTCCATCTCGGCCCGATCGCATCCGTCCTCGCGTCTCTGCCCGACGCCGATTTCGAGTACGTCGTCAACGCCTGCCTTGACGTGACCGAGCTGAAGCAGCCCGACGGCGGGTTCGCTCCGGTACGCGTCAAGGGCGTCGTCATGTTCCCGTTCGATCTGTCGACGCTCATCGGCATCGTCTGGAACGTGCTCAAGGGGAATCTTTCCGGTTTTTTCGGAGACCTCGGCTCGGCTTTGTCCGCCAAGGGGCCGACGTCGCCGTCGAATGGGTAAGCCTTCCCACCGGCGAGGACTGGATCATGCGGCCGGTCATCCGGGGGGTATGCCGGTTTGAGAGCCTCAAGGACGGCGTCCTCACGCTTGAGGACGTCGCCCTCATGAACGAGGCGCTCGACGTGCAGGACGAGAACGAACATAGGTATATGACTGCAAAGGAAAGGGAGCGCAGATAATGGCGGGTGCCGCGAGAATTGCCGAGTTTTTCGCCTCGGTGGGCTTCCAGGCCGACGAAAAGTCGCTTAAGTCCGCGCTCACGAAAGTGGCCGCCTTCGGCGCGTCCGTTTCCGTGCTCGCAGGCGGCGTCTTCGCGTCGCTTGTGGGCATCGCCAAAGCCGAAGCCGACATCGCCGCGCAGGCCGACAAGCTCGGTACTTCTTCGGAACGCCTTGAGGAACTGCGGTATGTCGCCGAACAGACGGGCTCGAGCGCCGACAAGCTCACGGCCGCGCTCGAATCCATCGCCTCGAAGAATCCCCGCATCAAAGACACGGCCGCCGCCTTTGATCTGGTTTCCGACCGTATGCGGGGCATGTCCGAGCTACAAAGAAAACTCTACGCGCAACGGCTTGGCATCGATCCGACGCTCATTCCCATGATGACGGACGACGTGGCCGGGCTCCGGGAGGAATTCCGGGCCATGTACGCCGTGGCCGGGACGGATGCGAAGGCCGCAGCCGAAGAGTCGAAGGGCTTTTTGAACGAGCTTGCCAGGCTGAAGACGCTTTCCGGGATGCTGGCCAAGGCCGTGGGGCTCGCCTTCATCGGCAAGATCCGGCGCGACATCGAAAACCTGCGCCGGGTCATCATGGAGAACTTCGGGAAGATCCAGCGCATCCTGCAAATCGTGATCGGTTTCGTCATGCGCGTGGCCGGGGCGATCGGCGCGTTCGTCTACCGCATCATCAAATGGGCGGGACAGCTCGTCGGCTGGTTCGACAGTCTTGACGATGGGCAAAAAAAACTTGTTATCGGCGTGGGGTTGCTCATTGCGGCGTGGAAGATGCTGAACCTCGCCTTCCTGACCACGTCGCTCGGTATGCTCATTACCGGGCTCGCCGGCATCGTCGCCCTTATCGACGACTATCTCACATTCATGGAGGGCGGGGAAAGCTATTTCGATTGGACCCCGTGGGCCGATACCATCAAAACATGCGTCGACTGGCTGCAACGCGCGGCCGGGGCGATCGGCACGTTCATGACGGAACATCAGGATCTCCTTATGAGCGTCGCCAAGGGGATCGGCGTATTCATGGGCATTCGGGGCGCGATCGGCATGGTCATTGCAGGGATTGGCGGCATGAAGAAAGCCTTTTCCGTATTTACGGCGGCGCTTTCAGCCAACCCGTTCATGCTCCTGCTCGCCGTGGCCGTTACCGTCGCGACGCTCATCATAGATAATTGGGACGCGGTCAAGGCGTTCTTCGTTGATGCATGGGCAACCATCAAAGAGACCTTCGGCAACGCATGGGACGCCATTTCCGCCAAGTTCCCAAACCTTGCGGCGGCAGCCGAAGCCATGCTTCAGGGGCTCCTGCAACAGTTCGGGTTGCTGCGGGACTTTGTGGTCGCCGTCTTTACCGGCGACTTCTCCGGAGTCGTTGATGCCGCGATCGGACTGTTTACGAACTTTCAGGAAACGCTGTGGAACATCTTTTCCGCGCTGGGCAACGCCATCCTCGGGATATTTTCCTCGTTGTGGGGCAAAGTCGCCGAAACCTTCCCCGATTTCGGCAAATGGGCCGAAAGCGCTGGCGAAGCGATCAAAGGGGCTTTCGGTCGCGCGATCGGATGGGTCAAGGAAAAGCTCGGCGGGCTTGTGGACATGCTCCCGGATTGGGTGCTTGAAAAGATAGGATGGAAAACGGAAGGCGACGAAAAAAGCGGCACCCCCGAGAAGGCTGTCCCGGCGTCCGCAAACGGGGTTCCCGAATACCGGGCGGCAATGGAACCGGCATACCGAAATCCCTATATGCCTCCTTCCGGTCCGGCCATTGTTCCGACCGCCGCACAACGCGCCAACATGACGACGAACAACCGGAGCATGAAGATCGACGCCAAAACCGAGATCACCGTCAACGGCGCGCAGTCTCCCGCCGAAACGGCGAAGAACGTCGCCAGGCAGCAAACGAACGTCAACGCGGATCTCGTCCGTCACGCGCAAGGGGCCGCCCGATGAACTGGCTGTCGCAATCAGAGGAGCCCGCAACGCTGCGCCCTCAGCGCAGTATCGGGGGCGTCACGTTCGACGTGGTCGTCGAAGAGCAGCACGAAGATACGCTCGAGCTCACCGAGCACCCCGTCGAGCACGGCGCAAACATCAGCGATCACGCGTTCATGAAGCCCGCGTCCGTCACCATCCGCGCGGGCGTTTCGGACAGTTCCGGTTCCATTGCCGGAGAAAAGGCGGGGGTTTCCGTGTATGAGGCGCTGCAAACACTCCAGAAGGCCCGCGAGCCGTTCGACATCATCACCGGAAAGCGCAAGTACCGCAATATGCTTATCGAAACGCTCTCCGTACTGACGGACGCCGATTCCGAAAACGCGCTCGTCGTCACGGCGGATTGCCGCGAAGTCATCATTGTCAAGACGCAGACGGTTTCCGTCCCTCCCCGCTCCAGACACAGAAACGCGGGAAAGACCGGCGGGACGGCGAACAAGGGGCAAAAGCAGGCGAAACGCCAGTCCATACTCAAGGCGGGGATCGGATAATGGCCGTTTATACCATTCCTTTGGAACCCGAACCGCAGAGCTTCACCATCGCGCTCGGCGGCAAGGAATACCGGCTCACCGTCCGCTGGTTCGACGCCCCCGAGGGCGGGTGGCTCCTCGATCTGGCGACGGTTGAGGACGAGCCCGTCATAGCGGGCATCCCGCTGGTGGCCGGGTGCGATCTTCTGGAGCAGTACGGGTATCTCGGTATCGGCGGCAAGCTCGCCGTCTCCGGAGACGTGCCGCCGACGTTGGACAACCTGGGGGAAGACGTAACTCTGCTTTTTGAGGTGGACGATGACGACTAGCGCATCAAACAAGGAAGAGAAGGAATCCGGCCGCCAGTGGCTCCGGAAGTGCTCCCTTCTCGTCGGCAAGGGGAGGGACGGACTGGAGCTCGGGGATCTGCGGATCGTCTTCAAGACGACGAAGGGCGACGTCGAAACCCCGAATAGCGCCGAAATCAATGTTTACAACCTGTCCGAAGCCACGAGCAGCAAGATCAAAAAGGAATTTACCCGCGTCGTGCTTCAGGCGGGCTATCAGGACAACTGCGCGGTCATCTTCGACGGGACGATCAGACAGGTCCGGCGCTTCCGCGAGAACGGGACGGACGTTTGCACGTCCATCCTCGCCGCCGACGGCGACGCGGCTTATAACTACGCGGTGGTCAATACGACGCTCGCGGCGGGTTCCACGTCCGCCGAACACGTCGGGGCGTGCCAGAAGGCTTTCTCGGGAAAGGGCGCGGATACCGGGTATATCCCGGACATGGCAGGCCCGGCGCTCCCGCGCGGCAAGGTCATGTACGGCATGGCGCGCAAATACATGCGCGATACCGCGAAGCAGGCGGGCACGTCGTGGAGCATCCAGGACGGCAAGGTGCAAATGATCCCCGTCAGGGGATATCTTCCCGGCGAGGCCGTAGTGCTGACGGCTGAAACCGGGCTTGTCGGCGCGCCGGAGCAGACGAACGACGGCATTAAAGTCCGTTGCCTGCTCAATCCCCGGCTCCGCATCGGCGGCCGCATCAAGCTCGACAACGCGAGCGTGAAGGAAATGAAGACGGAACTCAAAATGAACGCGAACCTGTACGGAAAACCGAAGCTCGACAATGACGGCCTGTACCGCATCATCAAGTGCGAATTCACGGGCGACACGCGCGGCAACGACTGGTACGCCGATCTTGTCTGCATCGGGATCGACGACACCATGCATCTTCCTTTGGACCAGCTATGATCGACAGACGCGAACGACAAGACGATCCCGTGGAGGCCCAGCGTGCGGCCCTTGACGGACGCCAGGCCGAGATCTGGACGGCGCTCCCCGGTATCGTCCAATCCTTTGATCCGGTGGCCATGACCGTTACTGTACAGCCCGCCGTAGCCGGGCGGGTGACGGACGAAACGGGCAAGACGTCTTCCGTAAACATGCCCCTTCTGCCCGACGTCCCCGTGGTCTTTCCCGGCGGCGGGGGTTTTACGTTGACCTTCCCCGTCGCCTCCGGGGACGAGTGCCTTGTGGTGTTCGCTTCCCGCTGCATCGACGCATGGTGGCAGTCGGGCGGAATAGGCGAACCGATGGAGCCCCGGATGCACGACCTCTCGGACGGCTTTGCCCTTGTCGGCGTGCGCAGCCAGGCGCGCAGGCTGTCCCCCGCAGTCGATTCCGGAAACGTGCAGCTCAGGTCCGACGACGGCAAAATGTTCGTGGAAATGACCCCGGGCGGAGACGTCAATGCCGTCGGGCCGACATCCGTCACGTTGAAGAGCGAAGGCTCCATCACGCTCGACGCCCCTCAGATCATCATCAAGGGGCTGCTCTCCATGCAGTCGCAGTCCGGCGGCGCGACCACGGCCACACTCGACGGATCGCTTAACGCCACGGGCGACGTGACCGCATCGAACATCAGCCTCAACAGCCATACGCACCCCGGCGACAGCGGGGGGACCACGGGAGGCCCGCAATGAACGGCAAGCTTGTAGGCGAAGGCGTCCGGTTTGAACGCATCCGCCGGATCACCGGCTATCTCGTCGGCTCGGTCGATCGCTTCAACGACGCCAAGGCCGCTGAAGTCCGGGATCGCGTAATGCATATCAACATGAAAGGGGTACGCAATGAGGTACCGCAAGCTCGATGATTCCGGGGATTTCATGTTCGGCCACGGGCAGGCGGACTTTCACCATAACACTCCGGAAGCCGTCGCTCAGGCCGTCGCCACGCGGCTACGCCTTTTTCCCGGCGAATGGTTTCTCGACGTTACGGAAGGCACGCCCTACGTTCAGGCAGTCTTCGGCAAGCACACGGCGCAAACATACGGCCCGGCGCTTCGCGAGCGTATCCTTGACACCGAAGGCGTGACGGGGCTTGCCGCGTTCGAGACCGTTTATGACGGAGAAGCAAGACGCCTTACCGTAAACGCGACCATCGAAACCGTTTACGGGGAAGCCGTTGTTCAGGAGGTATTGTGATGGCGCTCGCCTATATTGACGACACGGGAATCCATCTGCCCGATTACCCTACCGTCCTCGACCATGTCAAAGGCATCATGCACGACATCTACGGAGACGATCTCTATATTGAAGCGGACAGTCAGGACGGACAGCTCTGCGCCGCGTTCGCTTCAATGATGCACGACACCTATGCGCTTTGCGGTGACGTATACAACGCCTTTTCGCCGTCAACCGCGCAAGGCGTGGGGCTCTCAAGCGTAGTCAAGATAAACGGCATAAGGCGCAAGACGGCCAGTTATTCGACCGTTGATCTACGCATCGTCGGGCAGGTCGGCACCATCGTCACCAGCGGCAAGGCCGAGGACGTGGCCGGGCAAAAATGGCTTTTGCCCGCTCGGGTCGTCATTCCCGCCGAAGGCGAAATTACGGTCACGGCCACGGCCGAAGTCATGGGAGACATCCGGGCCGCCGCCGGGGAAATCACCAAAATCGCCACGCCGACGCGGGGCTGGCAGACCGTAAACAATCCGGCGGCCGCAACGGCGGGTGCTCCCGTGGAGAAGGATTCGGAACTGCGCGGACGTCAGGCCATCAGTACGGCCATCCCGTCACAGACGCCGCTTGAAGCGACCAAGGGGGCCGTAGCCCGGCTTTCCGGCGTGACGCGCAGTGCTGGATATGAAAACGACACGAACGAAACGGACGAGCGCGGTATCCCGGCGCACAGTATCGCCGTTGTTGCTGAAGGCGGCGACACGGCTCAGATCGCCGAGGCCATTTTCGCAAAAAAGACGCCCGGCTGCGGCACCTACGGCACGACGACTGTCTCCGTGCGCGACGAATATGGCGAACCTTCGCAAATCCGGTTTTTCCGTGCGACGGACATGCCAGTCTATGCGCGGGTCACGCTCAGGGCGCTTTCCGGCTATCTTTCATCCACAGGCGATACCATCCGCAAGAACCTCGCCGCGTACATCAATACGCTCGGCATCGGCGAAAAACTGTACGTGAGCCGCCTGTATACCCCTATAAACGCAGTCGCCGCAGAAACCTTTTACGTCGAATCCATCGAGATAGGTACGAGCCCGGGAGTGCTCGCCGCCGAAAATATCGCCGTGGCGTTCAACGCCGTAGTCTCCTGCACGGTGGAAGACATCGAGGTGATTGCTACATGAGCGCGGACGACTACCTTGCCTTGATCACTTCCGAGCACCGGCACCGTCCGAAGTTCGAGGCCGTCGTCGCCGGACTGGCCGGGCCGTTCGTCGAAATGCAGGCCATGCTCGAAAGGATGCGGACCCTGCACGACATCGACACGGCCACCGGCGTACATCTTGATCGCGCGGGAGAATGGATCGGAAGAAGCCGCTATGTGGCCATTCCCCTTGAGAATGTCTATTTCTCGTGGGGCGTCGAAGGGCTTGGATGGAACGAAGGCTACTGGAAAGGGAAGTATGACCCTAATCGCGGCATGGTGCGGCTTTCCGACGACGCGTACCGAACCGTCCTGAAAGCGAAGATCGGCGCGAACCGTTGGGATGGAACCATCCCCGGGGCGTATGAAGTTTGGAGAACGGCTTTCGCGGATATCGGGAGTGTCGTCGTCATTCAAGACAATCAGGACATGAGCATGCTCCTCGGCATAACCGGAGTCCGGCTCGACAACGTCATGCGCCAGCTCATCCTCCAGCGCTACATCGACCTGAAGCCCGAAGGCGTCCGTATCTCGTACTATGCCGTATCGAACAGCGGCGCTCCCCTTTTCGCCTGGAACTGCGATTCCGAAGGGCTCGCGGGATGGGCAAAAGGGGCATGGCCTGAAAAAATCCTGCCTTTTTCACCCTGATCACCGTCAGGGGAGATAAAAAAAGCTGGCGCGGGCATATTGGACTCACAGGAGGACGACATGCCCGTTACCAATGAAATATTGCCTTTCGCCCCACAGGCGACCGTTGCCCTTTCCGAGATTCTGAGCCTCGCCGAGTATACCGCCGACAGCCAGCGCCTACGCGGGAATCAACCCGGAATCGCCCGGCTCGAGCTCGTCAACACGGTACTCAAGCAGACGTCACATATGACCGCCGGGCTCGCGCAGTTCATCGCCAACCGGTACGACGGCGGCGTCAAAGACGACGGAAACCTCGACGCCGTCGAATCCGGATTGCAGGCGGCGATCATGAGCCTCGTCTCCGGCGTCACGGACCCTCTGTCAAAAACGCTGGCGACACTTGAAGCAATCCGTAAAAGCTGGATTGGAGCCCCCCGTTACCACCGCTCTACGGTGCTCCCCCCGGACTACGCATGGGTGAATGGCGACCTCA
>UMHD01019666.1_pt1 | contig 78460 bp, 65 predicted proteins | sample 1965461 | NCBI WGS metagenome assembly UMHD01 (sample SAMEA4836091, study PRJEB28245) | human gut metagenome | biome: gut microbiome; material: fecal sample | place: Denmark | collected 2008 | reverse complement strand
GCGGTGGCTTCGGCGGCGGGCGCGGCGGAGATCGCGGTGGCCGTGGTGGCTTCGGCGGCGGACGTGGCGGCTTTGGTGGCCGTGACGACCGCGGTGGTTCGCGCGGCGGCTTCGGCGGCCGTGGTGGATATCGCGGGTAAGTTCTGCACGGTATCCAAGCTTGCGCAGCACGATGGGGAGGCGTCCAACTGGATGCCTCCCTTTTTCGTACACGGTGCGCGCTAGGCTTCCATGCTCTCAGGGAGGATGCGATGGGCAACCGGGGGGGGGTGCTCGCTCGATTGCATAGATTTCGCAGTGAGAGATCACTCGTGACGGTTATCAACGGTTATTTCTCGACTCGTTGAGTAGACGATAACTCTGCAAGCTCTTGACCTGCATCTTTATATTACATTCCTCGTGTCTACTCGGTGTGTCCAAATATAACCGTTGATATCCGTTGCGAATGGCGTTACAAGGGTCTTTGAACCAAAATGAGGGGCCGTTCTTTCGAGCGACCCCTCAAAACAACTAAGCTGTTTTCGTATGGTTTAGCCAAAGTAGCGCTTAAGCAGGCCGGCGAAGGCCTTGCCATGACGGGCCTCGTCGCGAGCCATCTCGTGCACGGTGTCGTGGATGGCGTCCAGGCCGGCGGCCTTGGCGCGCTTGGCCAGGTCGAACTTGCCAGCGGTGGCTCCGTTCTCGGCCTCAACGCGCATCTCGAGGTTCTTCTTGGTGGAGTCGGTCACGACCTCGCCCAGGAGCTCAGCGAACTTGGCGGCGTGCTCGGCCTCCTCGTACGCGGCCTTCTCCCAGTACAGGCCGATCTCCGGATAGCCCTCGCGGTGAGCGACGCGGGCCATGGCCAGGTACATGCCCACCTCGGAGCACTCGCCCTCGAAGTTAGCGCGAAGGTCGTTCACGATGTCCTCGGAGACCTCGGGGAGCTTGCCAACGCCCACGATGTGCTCGGCGGCCCAGGTCATCTCGGTCTCGGACTGCTTGATGAAACGGTCGCCAGAGACGCCGCACTGCGGGCACTTGAAATCAGCGGGCAGCTCCTCGCCGTCGAACTCCTCAACGTAACCGCAAACGGGGCAAACAAACTTCATGGTGTACTCCTTCTTTTGCAGGTGATGCACGCCGACCCAAGTTTCCCCTCTGTGGGACGGTGCGCGGTACATCTCGATTATGACAAAATGTTGCTTGGATTGCTTCATATTGAGATTGATTCTCAAAAGTACGCATGACCTCCACAGTAAGTTTGATACGGAGAACTCGGATGCGTCGTGCGTGTTGGCTATCGCGTGTTGGCGTCTCACACGCTCGCAGGTGACTAACAGCCTTCTTCAGTTCGGTACAAGTTGATACGCTCTATGATGAACAAGCTGTATTACAGTACGGGTAGGGGGTGGGGAATGATTCCGGACTTCGATAACGATGGCAGAATCGAGCAATGGGAGGGCACTGCTGCCGATGCATGGCAAAAGCATGCGCGGGGACGGTTGCGGGGCGATGGGTCCAACGTGCCGACTGTCTCCGCAACCTCGAATGGGGACAGCTTCTCCAGTCGTAGGGGCGCGGTTCGCAGCTCAGGTGCTTCAGGATGTGAATGCGGCAATGTTGTGCTTGGGTGTGGGCTTGTATTTGGCCTGCTGCTCGCGCTGGCGATCGTAATCGTTGTTTTCGTCAATGCATTTATATAGGGTGGCTCGCTTAGGAGTGGCCCACGTGTCCTTTTGTGAGCGGTGGCTTGAAGATCCGTTGCGTTGGCGGTGCAGACGCTCTGTGCCTCCGCACCGCCCGCTGTGAAAAAACGATTCCCCTAGACCGTCATGCCGCCATCAACAGGCAAGACCGCGCCGGTAATATATGAAGCGAGGTCACTTGCAAGGAAGACGAAGGCGTTCGCCACGTCCTCGGGCTGTCCTACGCGCTTCATGGGGATGGCGTCGGCGATGGGCTTAATCATCTCTTCAGGTAGCGCCGCAACCATGTCGGTGGCAGTCACTCCAGGAGCTACGGCATTTACTCGTATGCCGAGCGGCCCAAGCTCGCGGGCGAGGGAAACGGTAATTCCGTTCACAGCAAACTTGCTCATAGGGTACCCTACGCCCGAGGGCTGCCCATTCTTGCTAACCATTGAGCTGGTATTTAGGATTACGCCACCTTCACCGAGTGTGCGGGCCGCGGCTTGGCATCCATTGAGTACGCCTTTCACATTGGTATCGATGATGCGATCGAATTCTTCTGGCGTGTAGTCACCGAGAGGCGTGGATTGTGAGATACCCGCGTTGTTTACTATGATGTCGAGACTGCCAAAGTGCCCGGCAACCTCTCGAAACGCTGCCTCAAGTTCGGATTCGTTGGTGATGTCAGGGGAAATGCCCATCACGGGCGCGTTGGGAATCTTGGCGAGAATGGCCTCAACCCCTTTCTGAGCGGTTTCGGGCCGACTTCCGCAAAGCGCGACATTTGCTCCTTCTTCCAGGAATCGCTTCACGATGGCTAGGCCGATGCCTCTTGATCCCCCTGTGACAACGGCGGTTTTGCCTTGAAGCAGCATAGTTGCTCCTTTCATGTTCCCGGGCGATTCGCTGATGCTGCGCGGCGAGTTTCTATATCGCCTTTCGTGGCCCGGAAGATTGCCTGCAAAGACGGCGTACCCCGGAGGGGAGATTTGATACTGCGAGTTCGTTCGAGTTCGACGTGTGGCGACACGTGATTCGGTGGAGCGATGGGAGACTGGCTTGTTTGGGCAGTCCTACCGCTTTGCCTTGTCTGCTGGAGCACAAGCCTGATCCACAGAGAGCATACGATCGATTGATACAATCATCGGATCGAACATATGTTTGATCTTGGAGCAAGCCATGCATGTTGAGCAGACTACCTACGATGCTTCATCAGTTGAATCAATCTTGCGGTACGCACGCCAGCTTGAGGGTACGACGTTGCGTGATGCATGCGAGATTGACGAGGTCGCCAATCCCAGGAAGCGTCGCGGCAGCTTCGGCAATGCGCTCGAGAAGTATTTCTTTCACTACGATATCAACAACAGTCCTGACGCGGATTTCAGGGAAGCAGAAACAGAGCTCAAGTCCACACCGCTTCGCAAAAAGAAAAATGGCGAGTTTTCGGCGAAGGAACGTCTCGTTATCAGCAAAATCAACTATATGACCGTGGTCGACGAGACATGGGAAACGAGCTCGTTGCAGAAGAAGCTCCATAAGATACTTCTCGTGGCGTATGAATACGATCCGGAAACGAATCCCGTCGATTACCTAATTAAGGTCGTTGATTTGTGGGGTATTCCCGCGTCGGATGTTCCGGTATTCAAGCATGACTGGGATACGGTGGTGGAAAAGGTTCGCCACGGAAGGGCACATGAGTTATCTGGCTCGGATACGCTGTATCTAGAGGCGGCGACAAAGGGCGCTACGGGAAGAGACCGCACCAAGCAGCCATATTCGGCAATTCCGGCGAAGCCGCGGTCATGGGCGATCAAGCCCTCATACATGACGGTAACCCTCAATGGCCTGCTTGATATGCAGAGTATTCGCCGAAATCAGGCTGAGCGAGAAACTGACTTGCTCGTATTGATTCAGAAGCGTTTCGAGCCGTATATCGGCATGACCGAGGACGAGCTTGCTGAGGCATGTGGCTATGACGTCGCGGGCAGACGCAAGCCGAAAAGCCTTTGCGCGCTCATCACGAAGCAGTTATTGGGCATCGATGTGCGCTACAAGATCGCGGAGTTCGAGAAAGCCGGCATCAAGACGAAAACGATACGCCTGCAGCGAAATGGCGTGCCCAGGGAGTCGGTCTCGTTCCCAACGTTCAGCTATTTCGATGTTGCCGAGCAGCCGTTTGAAGAGAGTGATTTCTACGGCTACCTGCGCCAAAAGTACCTCTTTGTTATCTATCGAGAGGAAACGGAGGAGCGGGGCGTGTTCCGGCTTGCTCAAGTGCTGTTCTGGCAAATGCCGGATCGAGACTTGCTTGAGGCCAAGCGGTGCTACGAGGAAATGCAGCGGCGAATCAACGCGGGGCATGCCGAGCAATCGGTTACATCGAGGGAGAATCGTTGCTGTCATGTGCGCCCGCATGGGCGTAACAAGGCCGATACGCTTCCCACGCCGTATGGAACGCAGGAAACGAAAAAGTGTTTTTGGATCAATGCTCGCTATATCGGCGAAGAGATCGATAGAGTAGAGCGGGAATTAACGGAGGCGACCGCGCAGGCGGTGCGCGAGAGAATCGATCGGAGCAATGTGGCGGGGCAGGTAATTCGTATTGCAGAGCTGTTCGCGGGAGTCGGCGGATTCCGGTTGGGGCTGGAGGGCTACGACAATCCGGAGCATCCCGAGTTTGCGTTGCCCGCCGCTGGGCCGTTCGTGACGGTATGGGCGAATCAATGGGAGCCGCAAGGCTCATCGCGTCGCCAGTTTGCCGCGCGGTGCTACGAGGCGCGGTTCGGCAAGGGTTCCGTGGTGAACGAGGACATTGCCCGTGTACTCGACGAGTATGAGGCTGGACGCATCGACATTCCCGACGTTGATATGGTGGTTGGAGGATTTCCGTGCCAAGATTACTCCGTGGCACGCCCGTTGTCTCACGCGAGCGGCATCGAAGGCAAGAAGGGCGTCCTATGGTGGGAGATCTATCGATTCCTGCAGCTCAAGGGACGTCCGCGCTATGTGCTTCTGGAGAACGTCGATCGTCTGCTCAAAAGCCCCGCGTCGCAGCGCGGACGTGACTTCGCTATCATTCTTTCCTGTTTGTCGACGCTCGGCTATGCCGTGGAGTGGCGCGTTGTGAACGGTGCGGATTACGGGTTCCCGCAGAAGCGCCGCCGTGTGTATATCTACGCCGAGCAGACGAATGAGGCATGGGACCTTGAGGAGCGCCTGAGCAACGGCGTGATGGCAGAGGCGTTCCCGATGGAGTTTGTCGGAGCTGTCAAGGAGTTTGAGCTGCTCGCCGACCCATATGAGAACTCCGAGCACTTCGGTGCAGGGCTCAAAGTATCGCCGTTCGAACTCGCCGGCGTTATGCAGGGCGGGCATGTCGCGACCGCCAAGGTGGCGGCCGCATATTCTGGCGAGCGAACGGTTTTGGGCGACGTGCTCGTGCCCGACGAGGAGGTTCCCGAGTCGTATTACGTTGAGGACGACAAGCTCGAGGCCTGGCGTTACCTCAAGGGTCGCAAAAGCGAGCCGCGTGTGAACAAGAAGACCGGCTTCGAGTATCGGTACTCTGAGGGAGCGATGGCATTCCCGGATGCGCTTGATGCGCCGGCCCGCACCATTCTTACAAACGAGGGGGGGGGTCGGCCTCACGGACCAAGCATATCATCCAGACATCCGATGGTCGCTACCGCCGCTTGGTGCCCGACGAGCTGGACCAGCTACAGGGCTTCCCGAAGGGCTGGACGGATACCGGCATGACCGACGGCAACCGCGCCTTCTGCATGGGCAATGCGCTCATCGTCGGCATCCCGCACCGCATCGGCGAGGTGATTGCCCGAAGGCTGGGGTAGGCAACGGCGGGGTTGCCCGTCCACTCCATTCGCGCCGCCGGGGTGCTCCTCGTTGCAAGCTGCGTATTCTCTGCTACCGAATGCTTGGGATCGTATAAGATCTGATCCATATCGATTATTCGTTATGGTATCGAGGTTGGCAATGCAGGAGATATACGAGCGTCTGCGACGAGAAACCGGTCTTCGCATAGGTATTCTCGATGCGGACCTCGTCGATCATGGAACAAGACATCCCAACCTCGCGTTATTAAAAATCGCTTCGTTTTGCAAGGCGCATGGACACCACGTTGACCTCTTGTTAGATTACCTGCATCTGGAGCAATACGATGCCGTCTTTCTTTCCTGCGTCTTTTCGTTCACCACGATAGAGCGGGGCGTTCTCGACCTTTCGAATGTGTACTGTGGCGGTACGGGAATTTTTCCCGATGGTGGAGAAGATTTGCCGTATGACGTCGAGCATGCGCATCCCGACTATACGTTGTATGAGCCGTATGTTGAACGGGAGCTTGCCCGTGGTAGAAGGCGGAGCGCTCTTGCGGATTACCTCGATTACTCTATTGGGTTTACCACGCGCGGGTGCTTTAGGAAGTGTAGTTTTTGCGTCAATAAAAAGTACGCTCGTGTGTTTGCCCATGCTCCGGTAGAAGAGTTCCTTGATTCGGAACGTCCCTATATTTACCTGTGGGATGACAACTTTCTGGGATTCAGCGGGTGGCGTGAAATCCTTGGTCAGCTCAATGCGACGGGCAAGCCGTTTCAGTTTCGCCAAGGTCTCGATATCAGGCTCATGACAGACGAGAAGGCGCTTGTCCTTTCTCGCTCTCGCTACCACGGTGATTTCATCTTTGCCTTTGACCATATCGAGGACCGAGAAATCATTGAAAAGAAGCTTCGAGTTTGGCGTACGTGGACAGACCGAGGCACGAGGCTCTATGTGCTGAGCGCATACGATTCGCAGGACGAGCACGATATCGAGTCCATCTTTATGCGCATCGCCATCCTCATGAAATACGATTGCCTGCCGTATATCATGCGTTATGAGAGCTACAAACAGAGCAAGTGGCGCTCGTTGTATGTCAACATCGCGCGATGGTGCAATCAGCCTCAGTTTTTCAAAAAGAAATCGTTCCGAGAGTTTTGCGAGGCCAACCAGGCATATCACAAGACCAAGAGCACGATGTGCTCCGCGTATCAAGCTATGACAGTTTTTGAACGTGAGTTCCCGCGTATTGCAGAGCGGTTTTTCGATTTGCGGTTTGAAGAGGAAAGCATGTTGAAGCGATTCGGACGTCCGTTCTTTACGAAGCCCTCTCATGAGGTGCTGGAGGAGCAGCGTGCGTACTGGGGTCGGTTTGTTCGCGGCGATATGAGCGAGCTCGAGACACTTTCGGCGTATTTCGCAAAGAAGCTCGACATCATGTGCGTAGAACATTTCAAAGAAGCAGAACAATCGGGGGGGGGTACTTCGAAAAGCTCTTTGCGCTTATTCGGGGCGCCTCGCTTGAAGAGATCTTTACCTCGGTGCTCGAATATCCCGATACAGAGCTGGTAACTACGGCGAATGTGCCTCAGTTTAGCAGTCTTGATTCGGCATTGCGCGTCCCCGAGATTTTGGACGCAATCGGAGAGGCTCAATCTTTTGACCAGCTAGGCGTCTATTTAGATGATGGCGTTGGTAAAAAGACGACCGCTAACAAGAAGTATGGCGAGAACCATGCGAAGCTGGCGACACTTCTTGATCTGTCGGACATCGTATCCGGGTCTCCTATGAGCGTGCGCACCAGCCCGTTTAGCGCCTTGTTCTGCTCGTTGTCTTGCGAAGACCAGAGGGCGATGGCGGCGCGGCTTATGTTCCGCATCCCTGTTGTGCGGCAGATTCTTGTTGATGCGAAGACGGATGTTGTAAACCCGGCTTCATATCTCAAGCCGTTTTCCGAAAGCACGAAACGACGTCGACTTCCGAATCTCCGTACCTTGTTTTCCCTACTTGAAGAGCAGGCGACGGGGAGCGATTGCTCTTTGCAAGATGCGCTGCACAACGTGAGGTTCTCATGAGCTTGAAGGATTTGGAGATACAACCGTCCTACGAAACGCTTGAGGGCACTGATCCGGTCAATGGCTTCTATGTCCCCGCTCTGGCAGAGTCCGTCGAATATGATCGAAGCGTTGGCTTTTTCTCTTCTGCGAGTCTTGCGCTGGCGGCGCGCGGCGTTGCTGGCCTTATACACAATCGGGGGAAGATGAGGCTTGTGGTAAGCCCTCATCTTTCAGAGCGTGACGTTGCGATCATCAGGCAGGCGGAAAGCAACCCGGAATCTGTGATTGAGTCCATCATGAGCGAGGTTTTGATGGATGTCGACGCCCTTGCTGACGAAATCGAACACGACCATGTTCGTGCTTTAGGATGGATGCTGGCAAATGGATACCTTGAGCTCCGTATCGCATGTGTCATAGATGAGAACGGCGATATTCTTCAGGATCAACTCTTTCATCAGAAGGTTGGTATTCTGCGTGATGCCGAGGGATACGCCCTTTCCTTTAGCGGGTCAATTAACGAAACGGCATCGGGTTGGCTCTTCAATTCAGAGGAATTCAAAGTATTTAAGAGCTGGGACGAGGGCCAAAGAGGCTTCTTTGAATCCGATGAACGTAAGTTTTCGGAGCTTTGGAATAATCAGCGCGAACGGGTGATGACGTTTGAGCCCAAAGGTTCGTTGAGCAGCTTGCTCGTTGCTGAGGGAAAAGACTTTGATATCGAGTACAGCTCGCTTGCGAAGACGCGTGCCGCAAGGAACGTGAAGCGCATTTCGCTGTTCCCATACCAACGGGAAGCATTTAAAACGTGGCGTTGTCATGAGGGACAGCTGCTGTTCGAGATGGCGACAGGTACCGGTAAGACGCGGACGGCCCTTGCCTGCGTACAGGATCTACTCATTGCTAAGCCGAAGCTGGTGTGCGTTATCGCTACACCTCAAAGCACGCTTTCGCGGCAATGGGAACGGGAGGTTTCAGCGCTTGGCCTGAAGTTCGATACCAGTATATTTGCTGATTCTTCGGCCGGGACCAGTGCTTCTTGGGCATCGAGCATCCGGGCCGCTCTTGGACGGATTGCCATCGGAATTGATGAGAGCCTCATAGTCTATACAACTCACGCGAGTGCTGCGAACGAACTCTTTATCAAGGCTATCGAGGGGGCTGATCCATCGCTTGCCGTGTGCTTGGTCGGCGACGAGGTTCATGGAATGGGGTCGCGCGAGCAGCGAAAGGCTCTTCTTGAGCGCTATACCTATCGGATTGGCCTCTCAGCGACGCCGTCGAGATGGTTCGATGAAGAAGGCTCGGCACTGTTGCGGTCATATTTCGGTGGCCAGTCGTTTGAGTTTACGATAAAGGATGCCCAGGAGACGGTTAATCCACTTGCCGGCGAGACGTTTCTCTGCCCATACCAATACCATCTCGAGACCGTAGAGTTGTCAGATGATGAGGCGGAAAAGTTTGATAGGCTGACCAAGCAGATAGCAAAGCTTTCTCATCAAGATGACGATGCGGCTCGTGAGCGTCTCGATCAGCTCCTGAGAAAGCGCGCCCTGATTAAGAAGAATGCCGTGGCCAAGCTCGACGGCTTAGATGCCCTACTAGACCATATTGAGCACGAAGACCTTCTTGTCTTTACCTCTCCGCAGCGCATTGACGAGGTGGAGTCCATACTGGGAAGGCACGGTGTCGCTGCGCACCGATTTACGCAGCAGCAGGGAACGCGTCCCAAGCGTGAGTTCGGTGGCCTGAGCGAGCGGGACTACCTTATCAAGATGTTCAAAGAGGGCGTTCTCCAGGCGCTTGTTGCAATAAAGTGCCTGGATGAGGGGATTGATATTCCTCAGGCCAAGAGCGCCATTTTGCTATCTAGCAGCACAAATCCTAGAGAATACGTTCAGCGCGTGGGACGCGTTATTCGGCGAAGTCCCGGAAAGAACCTTGCTCACATCTACGATTTCGTGGTTGTTCCAGATTGGAGCAGGCTCGAGCTCTATGGAGACATCGAATCCGAGCGCAGGCTCTTCAACCAAGAGCTTGTCCGTATCGAAGACATGAGAAAAAACGCAGTTAACAGCACAGATGTGCTGATTAAAATGCGGGGCCTGTTGGGGAGGGCTTATGGCGATTAATAAACGGATCATGGAAAAGATTCGCGAGCGAGCGGAGGGAGATGAGCGAACCCTTTCGTTTTTGCGCGATCTCATCGTTTTCGAAACGGATGGGCCGGGGCAATACGTCAAAGAATACGAGAAGATTCTGCGTAAGTACTCGCTGCAGGAGGTGAAGAAATGAGGTTCCGCTCCATCGTTATCGAGAATTATCGACAGTACCGCGACCTCAAGCTTCAATTTGAACCGGGCGAGCATGACCTTCAAATCATCGTTGCAGACAATGGCGTCGGTAAGACCAATCTGCTCAATGCCTTTACATGGTGTCTTTATGGCGAAGAGCCTCATCTTGGCAGCTCGGGGAAGAAACAGGACACCAGACAGCGCACCGAGCCAAAGCTCAACAAAGAGATTATCGAGGAGTGCGTTGAGCGAGGCGGCGGCGTAGCCACCGTTCGCGTTGTTGTTGATATCGAATATGAGGGAGAGCAGGGGCGGACCGTGCTTCGTGCAACTCGATCTGTGCCCTTTTCGGTCAAGGTTGACGGAAGCTATTTCGAGATGGTGTATGACAGCCGTTTCTCGGTCACATGGGTCGAAGGTAAAAATCGACTGCCTTTGTCTGGCGAGCAGGCGCAGGAGTTTCTCAACAAGTTACTCCCCGAGTCGATACGAGAATATTTCTTCTTTGACGGTGAGCAGCTCGATTCTTATTTCAAGGCAACGGGCGGCGAGCGCATCAAAGAGGCGGTATATTCGATTTCGCAAATCGATTTGTTCCGCACCATGATTAACCGTCTTGATAACGTAATCAAACAGCAACGTCGCAAAGCGTCTTCTCAGTCCATTGACACGAATGACTATGAGCAGAAACTTTCTGATCAGGAGAGGCTTGCCAAGGGATGCGAAGCGTTCATCAAGGAAAAAGAGGCAGAAATCGAGAAGCTTGAGCAGCAGTTGGCAGAGGTTGACGGACAGCTTCGCGGCGTTGATGATGTGAGGGATATCGAGAAGCGTCGCGATGCTGCGCAACGCAAAGCTGATGAGGCCCGTGCTCAGCTTACGCAGAAGCGCAATGAATACTACGCTTTTGTGCGTGATAGCATCGTTGATTTTTACCTTTATCCCGCAGCATCGGGTGCGCTGAACAGCATTCGGTCGCTTGAGAATGAGGGCCAGCTTCCTCCGGCAATCGATCCGTTGAAGCTATCGGAATCGCTCCACAAGGGAAGGTGCGTCGTATGCCAGCACGAGTTGAGCGATGATGAGCGAAAACACATTGAAGAATTGCTTGAGCAATATCGTGTCGGCAGCGAGACATCAAACATTCTGTCGTCAATGCGAAGCGAGCTGAGGAGAACCGTTTCAACGATTGAGCACTATCCTGCCGCGCGTAATCGCGTTATTCGCGATATTAAGCATGCTGCCAAAGTTCTTGATGCGGCAGAAACAGAGCTTCGAGACCTCGATAAGCTTGCGGGTAAGTATGCTGAGACCAGCGGGAGCATTAAAAAGCTCTACGAAGATCGTGAGGCGTACCAAAAACAGCTTGGCGAATGTCACGAGCAGATAGGAACGAGAAGAAATAATCTCAAACGCGCGCAAAGCGCGATAACTAAGTACAAGAAATTGCTCAATGATGCTCTGCATCGTAACTCCGAAGCTTCAGAGCTAAAGCGTATCGTCGACTTTGGTGAGAAAGCTCTCAAGGTGCTTAAGGATGCAGAGGCGGCTGTAATCCAAGAGACAAAAAAGAACATGGAGCAGCGGACCGAGGAGCTTTTCAAGGGGCTCGTATGGAAAGAGTCGAAGTGCGACCACATCGAGCTATCTCAAAATTACACGCCCGCCCTGTACGATAAGGCCGGCTTTTCTTGTGCGGGTACCTGTTCAGCTGCCGAGCGATCACTTCTTGCGCTCTCGTTCACCTTGGCTATGCATGAGGTATCGGGATTCGATTCGCCTCTCTTTATTGATACGCCCATTGCGCGTGCCTCGGGTGAAAACCGGGAAAACTTCGCACGTACGCTTGTTGAGGTGAGTAGGCGTAAGCAGTTGATTCTCGCCTTTACACCCGATGAGCATTCGGAATCGATTTCAAATGAATTTGATTCTGCTGCGGCAACATTTATTAGGTTGCGGCTTGATGCAAGTGAGTCCCATGTCATGGATCCGGAGGTTGTTGTTCATGGCTAGTGAAGAATTGAGGCCTGCGCAGTCGATTTTGGGTGTTGATAGTCATGTAGATAGCTCCGTGCTCCCTAGAATGAGTGACCTTTCATTCTTTTCGAAGAGCGCCGATGGTGGCAGGGTTGAGAACAAAGACGTGTTTATGTTTGCATACGCCGTCGGTGTGCACCATGATATGGCGATTGCACCCTCCTCAAAGGTTTCTGGCGGGTACCTGCGTACGACATATTTTTCTGACAAGCAGAATGTCTTGATGCGTGCGGTCCATTACGGCCAGTCGGACTTCACGGACTCTGACTCTCTGCGCGACCAGCATGCGACGTATGAACTTGCAGAGCAATACGCAAACGGCGGTTTTCAGATTATCGAGGGCGACCTTGACCAGAATATGGAATCTGAAGAACTCGCAAACTCCTACATCCAGGAAATGGACAAGCTCTACGAGCAGTACACAGGGAAGGCGATTGACGCGTAGCGGTGCATATTTCGCGCTCCGTGCGGAGAGATGACAAAGCTCCAGGTGAGCAATCGATGTGATGTCGCGCTGCATTTTTTGTCCGCACGAGGTTGTACCTTGATGCCATGGGAAATTCGCCGCCCGGGAGACGGGCGGCGACGCGGCTTGAGGAGGCAGCCATGTACGAACCTTCGCGCAGCATCATGACCTTCCATATCGCTGGATTTCAGTTTTGGGACGGGGCGCTTGTGCTCGATCAGCTCAAGATTGGCATGCAGCTACGGCTCGTGCCCGAGTTCGACAACCCACACGATCCGCATGCGGTCGCCATTTATCTCGACAAAGCTAAGCTCGGATTCGTACCGTCGGAGCTGAACGAGCTCGTGTCGCAGCTGCTGTTTTATGGTCATGGCGACGTGCTTGAATGTCGCGTGTTGCAGGTTGCTCCCGAGCGCAGTCCGTGGCATCAGGTTCGTGCAGGGGTCTATCTGGCAGACGCGCGATAGCCGAAAGCAGGCGGGCGATTCGGTGACAACTGTTTGGGGGCACCGTCGCCCAACAATTCGTTGTCCTGGGCCGCGTTGTAGGGTAGCGCGATGGGCGGGCTTAACAGATTTTATTATTAGGAAGGTCGTTTCGCTTCCAATTGTGGAGCGATTTAGGAAGCGAAGGCAGGCTCGCTTCCTAAACGAATATCGCTCCAATCATGCGGCGGGGCGCCATGGCAAGCTCCGCTGCTCCCTGGAATTCTCAGATAGGTAGCTACAATCTCTAATATGTGGCTATAATAAGAGTGAGACAGCTAGGAGGCGATGTTATGGAACCGGTTATGGCCCCTGTGGGCGTGCGCGACGCGAAGAACAGGTTTAGCGAGCTGACGCTTGCCGTGAATGAGACGGGTAAACCGTTGATAGTCTTGAAGAACAACAAGCCGTGGGTGACCATTCAGCCGGCAGATTCTGCGTTGGCGCGGCGAAGAGAGCGGCTTGAGCGGTTCAGGGAACTCACGCGGCAAATTGAATCAGAGATTGTGGAGGAGCCCGTATGGGACAAATCGGTTTCTGACCGAGAGCTGCTCAACGAAGAGCGGGTGAGGCGTTTTGGCTAGCGTCATCCTCGATACCAACATCATCATCGATTACTTGTCACCAACACGCGCCTTTCACTCGGATGCTGTTGATGTTCTTGAGGTGCTGTTGAGCTCTCCAGACAAGGAGCCGGTGGTTCTTGCAGCATGTCTTAAGGATGTGTATTACATCCTTTGCCGGCAGTATCGCCATGAATCCGCTGTTCGTGATCGGCTTAACGGTTTCAGGCAGGTCGTGTCTGTCGCAGAACTAACAAACGAAGTGCTTGATCGTGCGTTCGGCTCGGACGAGCCGGATGTAGAAGATGGCATTGTTCGGGCAACAGCGGAATTGATGGGTGCGGAAGCGATTATCACGCGCGATGATGCTGCATATAAGACTTCGAGAGTTCCAAGTATGACGGCGCGAGAATACTGCATGTTGATGGACAAGGATAGCGAAGCGGTTACCTAGAGCGCGCGTCTGGGTACGGTGTGGTGGGTCTTTGGTGCGCTTGCGAAACGTACTCGAGCTTGTAAGGTTTGGTGGTGAAGCGGATGGATATCGTTTCTGCAAAAGTGGCGGCGGATAAGGCTATGGAGTACGTGAGCGAACTCGCTCCAGAGGCGAAGTGCATTGCGCTCGAAGGCATCGAGCTCAGCTCAAACAAAGACGTGTGGGAGGTCATCGTTGGCTATGCGCTGGCGAGTGATATTCCACAAATGGCGCTCGTAGCTGCAAACGGTGACATGCGGTCACGGAGAACGCATAAACGGCTTTTCATAGATGCGGAGACTCTCGAGTTGCGCAAGATGGAACCCTATGAAATCGCGGCATAGCATTGCGCTTGACAGCAACGTTCTCGCGCTGTTGATCGTCGGCATATTCGACCGCAAGCGCATAGTGGGGCATTGGAGCCTCGAGGCAGCGACTCGAGCTCCTGCTGTTTGGAGGAAGAGCTGCTTCCATCCCGCGTGGTAGTCGAAGAACCGTCTCATGGACGGCTTGGGTTGACGGATACGTCATTTGTGAACCTTGCTCAGCGGGGAATTCCCGTCGTTACGGCGGATGCGAGGCTTTACGCCCGTTTGGTTGAGTTTAACCAGTACTGTGTGGATTTCGATACCTATGCACTGAGCTGACAAAAGCGAGCGGCGCGTCTTGCGCGAGCGCCCATGCTGCGCAGCTGTCTGTGCAGCATGGGCGCCGACATAACACTCCCCAAGCAAACGTCTTCCTACCCCTGCTCCAGCAGTTCCTCAATAAACCCGACGCGGTAGTTCTTGAACACGGCTTCGCTCTCCTCCTGCGTGGCGTCGAGGTCCACGTCGGTCATGATGCCAAAGTCGTGGTCGCCATCGCTGTCGTGGAAGATCTGGTGCACGTGCCACACGTGGCCGCCCTCGGCCGCGGGCCTGAGCTCGTCGGACTCGTCGATGGCGAAGAACGCCGTCGAGCGCGCATCGCCATCCACCAGCAGCTCCTCGTGCGCCTCGAAGAACGCCTCGAGGGCGCGGCGCCAGCGAAGCTCGCCCATACCCCACGCTTCGTCCAGCTCTCCCAGCTCGTCGGCGCGCTCGCGGGCGGCCAGGCTCACACGGCGGAACAGGGCATTGCGCACCAAAAGCGTCATGCCGCGGCGGTCCGCCACCAGCACGTCCGCATCGCTCGGCGGCGCGGCGTCGAAGGCAGCCTCCTCGCCCGCAGCGGCCCACTCGTCCACCAGGCTCGAATCGACGCTCCGCACCACGAAGCCCAGCCACGAGATGATGTCATTCAGCTGGTCGTTGCGCTTCTCCAGCGGTACGGTGCGGTCGAGCGAGCGGAACGCCTCGGCAAGGTAGCGCAACAAGATGCCCTCAGATCGCGCGATGCCGAGCTTCTGGATGTAGCCCTTGAAGTCCGCCGCGCTCTCCAGCATGTCGCGCAGCACGCTCTTGGGGGAGAGCTCGTAGTCCGCTGCCCACGGCACCTTGGTGCAGTACTGGGCAAATGCGGCATCGAGCAAGTCCTCAAGCGGCTTGGGGTAGGTAATGTCCTGCAGTCGCTCGAGCCGCTCCTCGTATTCCACGCCGTCGGCCTTCATGGCTGCCATGGCGGTATCGCGTGCCTGGCGCTCCTGCGCGCGCAGGACTTGCTTGGGGTCCTCGAGCGTTGCCTCCACCATGGAAATGAGATCGAAGGTGTAGGTCTCGCTCTCCGGATCGAGCAGTTCCAAGGCGGCAAGCAAAAACGGCGAGAGCGGCTGGTCGAGGGCGAAGTCCTCGGGCAGGTCTACCGTGAGGGAGTATTCCACCCGCGGTGCTGCGTCCGTGGGGGCGCTCGTGTTGCCTGGTGCATCCGCGCCGTCGGGCGAGTCCACGCCGCTGGATGTACCAGCGCCGCTGGGGGCGCCCGTGTCGCTTGGTGCATCCACGCCGCTGGGGACCTCGTTGCGCACTACCACCCCAGTGTCGATGAGCGTGGCGAAGATCTCGCTCGCGCGTGCCTCAAGCTTGAGTTTCTCCTCTGGTGTTTGCAAGCTTGCTTCGATGAGTTCGCCCACGCGGGCACGCGCGTCGCCGCCGCGCTCCACCATGGAAAGTACCATCGAATTGGTGATGCGCAGCCGCGGTTTGAGCGTCTCGGGCACCGCCTCGCAGAGGCGCTCGAAGGTTTGCTTGTTCCAGGTTACGAAGCCCTCAGGTGGCTTTTTCTTCTTGAGCTTGCGCAGCTTCTTGGGGTCGTCGCCCGCCTTTGCGATAAGCTTGGCGTTCTCGATTTCGTATTCGGGCGCCTCGGCGATGACCATGCCCTCGGTATCGAAGCCCGCGCGTCCGGCGCGCCCGGCGATCTGGTGGAACTCGCGCGCGCGGAGGCGGCGCATCTTGTAGCCATCGAATTTGGTGAGCGCCGTGAGCACCACGGTGTGGATGGGCACGTTGATGCCCACGCCGAGCGTGTCGGTGCCGCAGATGACCGGCAGGAGCCCCTGCTGCGCCAGCCGTTCTACCAAGAGGCGGTAGCGCGGCAGCATGCCGGCGTGGTGCACGCCCACGCCGTTGGAGATGAGGCGCTTCAGGATCTTGCCGAACGCCGTGGTGAAGCGCGTGCCCTTGGCGGCTTCCTTCACGGCCTCGCGCTGCTCTTTGGTGGCGATGCCGAAGTTCACGAGCGACTGCGCTGTAGCAAGTGCGGCGTCCTGCGAGAAGTGCACGATGTAGAGCGGGGCTTCGTCGCGGCGCAGCGCAAGCTCGACCGTGCCCTCGGGCGCGGTGTCAACGTACTCGTAGGCGAGCGGCACGGGTCGCGGCGCGTTGGTCACGCGGTCGACGATGCGTCCGGTGCGCTCTTCCAGCGCGTCGGCGATCTGCGTGACGTCGCCGAGCGTGGCGCTCATGAGCATGAACTGCGTGTGCGGAAGCGTGAGCAGCGGCACCTGCCAGGCCCAGCCGCGGTCGGGATCGGCGAAGTAGTGGAACTCGTCCATGGCGACCACGCCCACGTCCGTGTCCTCGCCCTCGCGGAGCGCCTGGTTGGCGAGGATCTCCGCCGTGCAGCAGATGACGGGCGCCTGCGTGTTGATGTGCGTATCGCCGGTGATCATGCCGACGTTGTCGCGACCGAGCACCTCGACGAGGTCGAAGAACTTTTCGCTTACGAGCGCCTTGATGGGCGCCGTGTAATACGCGCGCCGTCCCTGCGCCATGCCGAGGAAAAGCATGCCGAGCGCCACGAGCGATTTGCCGGAGCCGGTTGGCGTGCCCAGGATCACATGGTCGCCGGCGGCGAGGTCCATGAGGGCCTCCTCCTGGTGCGGCCAGAGCTCGATGCCGCGTTCGTCGCACCAGCCGAGGAAGCGCTCGAAGGCCTCGTCCGCGGTGCACCAGGGTTCGGGTTCCTCGCCCTCGGCCGGCTCCCACCAGCTTGGCGAAAGCGCGCCGAGCGAGCCGTGCTCGCCGGTGCTGCCGGTGCCGGCGGCGAACGAGCTGGCCGAAGACCCAGCGGTGGGAGCGGCGGATGCGTTTGCAGTGTCTGCTGTGTTGGCCATGGAAATGATGCCCTTCGGTTTCGCGTTAGGTGCGTCGTGCGTGGGATGCTGCATCAATTATGGCAGATGGTGGGCGGAACGCCATGGAGCGGCCGCAGTGGGGAGGTGGCGTTCGGGCGATTTGTCCCGAGCTGGCGGTCCGAGGCCCGTTTATTCATCAATCGCGCGCCCTCATGGCAGCCGAGTTGGCGTGGGCAAGCTATTCGTTCCACTTTTGGGAACATCTTTTTTGCTTTTCGCCCGCTATCACGTAATTGCGTTCCTCAATCCTGCGGTTTTGTTGAGACTGGACGGGTTTGTCGCTATGGTCTCGAAAAGATATTCCCAAAAGTGGAACGAACTTCCTGGGGCTTGGCGCGGCGTGCCTGCCCAGGGCCCGCTTTGCATGTCTAGTGGTTATGCGCCCGTTCGTTTCGCTGGCGATTGCGCAGGTTGAGAACTGCGCCTTCCATACCAAGGGGGATGTACCCGATGGAATCGAGGTTTAGGGGCAGGTATGCGACGAGGCTCTGCTCGGCGTCGCGGCCGGTCTGAATTTGTTCCGGCGTCGGTTCTGGCCCCGGAATGGCGCAGACGCCGTATACGGCGGCCCCCTGTTCGGCAAGACGACGCTCGTATTCCGTTTCCGGATGCTCGGGATGCTCCGCGCGCGTGTCGATTGATGCCCAAAGCACCCGGTAGCCAGCTGCGTCGAGTTGCGTAAGCGTAAAGTCGTGCAGCGGTTGGCTGTCGGTCCTGAGCGTGACGGCGGCGCCCGGCGCGAGCACGCGCCGGTAGCTTAGCAGGTGGTCGACGCTGGTAAGGCGTTTGCGCGCGAACTTGCGCTTGGGGAACGGCGTGGGGAAGTTGAGCGTGATCCCAGCGAGTTCGCCCGGGCCAAAAAGGCGTTCGATTGAGTCCGCGCTGCGTGGCAGCACGATTGCGTTGGAAAGGCCCGCTTCAACGATGTTTTGTGCAGCGTAGGCGATGCAGATGGGTTCGGTGTCCATGCCGATGAAGAGCGCGTCCGGCTCGCGTTGGGCTCGGGCGACGAGGTAGGCGCCCTTGCCGCAGCCGAGATCGAGGTGGACCCGGCCAAAGCCGGGCGTGTAGCCGCGAGGTGCACTGCTGCAGGGCGTGTCGCGGCAGGTAGGGCCGCCGCGGGCCGCGTCGCCGCAGGGTGCACACGCTTCTCCCCAGCGCCCGCGATAGGTTTCCGGGCGCTGTTCGATGGCGGCCGCGTACCGCTCAAGGCGATCTTCGAGTACGAAGTTCTTCGGCGTGCGAATATGCGTGAGTCCCACGAGCGGTCTCCCAGCGATGTGAGCAGCGTGACGTGCGTTGGAGCATACCACAGACAGTCATCAGGCGTGCTCGCGGGCTGGTCCGCTGCAATAAGTGGTCGCTTTCCCATAGTTCTCGCTGGTTGTAGGGACCATTCGTTCATCCCCTTAGGATGTCTGCTGCGAATTGTGATGCGTCTCGTAAGAAATCGGGCTCGTGGCCAAAAACATACGATTGGTTGCCGATAAAACCAAGCTTTGATTGAAAATGAGGGGCTATTATTTTATTTATAGGATGGCCTACCTAGCAGATACGCCGTTTGAATGCCGCTGATGTGCACCCAACCGACCGAGAGCGACCTCTGAAAGCGCTCGAGCGCTTTATTGCGTGCAACCAACCATATGTTTTTGGCCACGGATCCGAAAAGGTACAACGCTGTGTCACTGCGCGGGAGGTAGTGGAGCGTTGTGCCGGCCTTCACGTGGTCTTGTCCGGCTACTTCTAGGCCTTTTGGAGTAAGAGGTAGCGGTTGAGCACGCCACCGTCGCCGTCGGCATTGAAACGCTCGAGTTCACGTGCTCCCGATGCGCAGGCTGCGACACTCAGGTCGTCAAGTTCCCACTCATCGATGTAATGGCAGTAGCGGGGCACATCGGCGCTGCCTTGCCAGCCGAGGAAGTAATCGTTCGGCTCGAGCGCAAGGTCGGGATGGTATGCCCGGCAGTTGCGCGTAACCGCTCGCGCTTGTGTGGCGAGACGCTTGTCATCCATGAAACGCCAGCATGAGAGGGCGATGATTCCGCCGGATTGCGTGTGCGCGACGAGCCATTCCGCAAGGACGCTCCTCAGCTCTGCGCCGGGGACGTGATGCATGAATCCAAAGCAGCACAAGAGATTGCAGGGCGCAATGTTCGCCAAGGGGTCTTCGTCCTCGAGCAACGCCGAGAGCAGGTCGCAGGTGATGACCACTTCCGACGCTGAGGTCCCCCCTGTTGAGGCCATCTCCGACGGGGCACTTGCGTCCCCTGCTCCTGACAGCTCGGAGCAATTATCAATGCCAAGGTAGGTAAGGCGAGTATGGGGGAGCTTCTCTGCCAAGAACCTCGCAAACCGGCGGTTTCCGCAGGCAACGTCGAGTACGGATAGATGTGTGGCGGCTGTGGGCCGTGCGGCGATAAGCTCCTCGACCACGCGGTCCCACCCACGCCACGGCGCTTGCCGCGTCGCCGAGAAGGACGACGCGTTCTCGCGGTAGAACCGGTTGTTGAGCTCGATGAGCTGTCGTGCGAGTGCGCGGTTCACGTTCCTCCCGTTTCGATGAGAACCAGTCCTGCTGCATCTTATCATCCATAGGATAGAATGCTGTTTCATGGAAGAGATCATTTTGCAGATACTCGACGCCCTGCGTCGCGGCGAGACGGTGGATGACCGTGCGCTTGTCAAGCTCGTGCATGCGCAAGCTCGGCGTGCGGGCGGCGACAAGCGCGCCTTCGCCAAGCGCCGGTTGCTTCCGTTTTACCAGCGGGTTAAGCGCGAAGAGCCCGATCGTTGGGCTCGCTGGGGCATCACGCCCGAGCTCGAGGAGGGTCTCGTCAAGGTGCTTCGCATGAAGCCGCGCCGCTCTGCCTCGGGTGTGGCGACCATCACCGTCATCACGAAGCCATGGCCGTGCTCGGGTTCATGCATCTTCTGCCCGAGCGATGTGCGCATGCCCAAGAGCTATCTGGCCGACGAGCCTGCCTGCGCCCGCGCCGAACAGGCCTGCTTTGACCCGTATCTACAGGTCTCGGCGCGGTTGACGGCGCTTTCGCAGATGGGGCACGCCACGGACAAGATCGAGCTCATCGTGCTTGGCGGCACGTGGAGCGACTATCCGGTTGAGTACCAGATATGGTTCATGCGCGAGCTGTTCCGTGCGCTCAACGACGACGCGACGGTGGGCGAATCGGGCTCCTCTGCGCGCGTTGGTTCCAGCGATGAATCCGGCGCTGCTTCTGCGCTGCACGGCTCCGGCGCTGCCTCCGCCTCGTTCGACCCCGGCGCCGCCCCCGCGCCGCTCGACCCCGTTGCCACCGAAGCTGTTCAGCGCGAGGTTACGGACGGTCATCTCTCTTACAACCAGGCCGTTGCCCAGCTCTACGGCACAAGCACTGCCTGGCAGGAGGCCGCCCGCATACAGCGCGCGACTATGGATGAGCTCGAACGTGAACAGCGCCGCAACGAGTCCGCGCGCCACCGTGTGGTGGGCCTCGTCATCGAGACCAGGCCGGACGCCATCACGCCCGAGGCACTCGTGAACATCCGCCGCATGGGCGCCACGAAAATCCAGATGGGCGTGCAGAGCGTGGACCAGCGCGTGCTCGACGCAAATGGCCGCGGCATCCGGGTTGCGCAGATCCAGCGCGCCTTCTCGCTGCTGCGGCTCTTCGGCTTCAAGATCCACGCTCACTTCATGGTGAATCTCCTCGGCTCCACGCCGGAAGCCGATCGTCTCGACTACCGACGCTTTGTCGCCGAGTTGGCGTTCCAGCCGGACGAGGTCAAGCTCTACCCCTGCGCGCTTATTGAAAGCTCGCGACTGCGCGGCCGCTATGAAGCCGGAGAGTGGAGGCCGTACACCGAGGACGAGCTCGTGGGGGTGCTCATCGACGACGTGCTTGCAACGCCTGCATATTGCCGCGTCTCGCGCATGATTCGCGACTTCTCGTCCGGCGACATCATGGCGGGCAACAAGAAGCCCAACCTGCGGCAGATGGTGGAGAGCCGTCTGCATGTGCGGTGTGAGCAGACCGGGGAGCGCGTGCAGGAGATCCGGTTCCGCGAGATCGCGACATCGGATGTGGACGTGCGGGCGCTTCGGCTCGAGGTGGCGCCGTACGAGACGCCTGCCACCAGCGAACGATTCTTGCAGTGGGTGACGCCGGAGGGACGCATCGCGGGGTTCCTGCGGCTTTCACTGCCGAAGGCCGCGGCTGTGGAGGCGCTTGCGAGCGAGTTGCGCGCGGCGGGACGCGAGCCTCCGGTGCAGCCGGGCGAGGCCATGATCCGCGAGGTGCACGTCTATGGCATGGCGGCGCGCGTGGGCGAAGAGGGCGGTGCGGCGCAGCATCACGGGCTTGGGCGCAAGCTCGTTGAGCGGGCGTGCGAGCTTGCGCGTGAGGCGGGCTACGAGCGTATCAACGTGATCAGCGCGGTGGGCACGAGGGAATACTATAGGAGCCTGGGGTTTGAGGACCATGGGCTGTACCAGCAGAAATCGCTTGCGCCCGCAGGCACGTGAAGGGGTAACGATGAGTGACCAAGAGCAAGAGCAGCAGCTTGAGAAGAAGGAGCCGGCCGAGCGCTGCGGAGTGAATCGCGACGGGCTCCGGCAGCTTGGGCGGGCGGGGAAGGCGTCGCCGGCGTTCAAGCAGCTGGTGATAACCGTCGGGATCGTCGCGCTCGTGCTTATGCTTGCTATCGTGTTCGAGCTGGCGAAGTTTCCCGCGCCGGTGATCGGCGTCATCGTGCTTGTGGCTGCCGTTGTGCTGGCGCTCCTTGCGGTGAATCCACATGTGGTGCGCACGCGCGCGGGCAAGGGATGGGTGTACACGCGCCTGGTGCGGCGCCAGCCGGTGCGCGTGATGCGCGTGGGCGGCGTGTATCAATCCGCGACGTACCTCGGGCTTCAGTGCTGCGAGCCGGTGTTCGTCTACATCAAGGCGTTCGATGCGGTGTTCGAGGCCGAGGATGCTGTGCGCACGGCAACCGGGCACGGCGTGGAGCGCGTGCTTTCGCTCGGCGGCGGTGGATTCTCGTGGCCGAAGCATGCGGTGTACGACCATGACGACCTGCACGTGGATGCCGTGGAGATCGACCCTGCGGTCATCCAGGCGGCACGCCGGTGGTTCTATCTGGACATGATCGAGCGCTACGCGGGCAATCGCCTGCGCGTGCGCGAGCGCGACGGGCGCGCGGTGCTCGATAAGCTTGCCGCACGTCTGGAGGCGGGTGAGCCCAGGGCACGGCGCTACGATGCCATCGTGAACGATACCTTTACGGGGAGCGAGCCCGTGCGCGAGCTGGTCACTGTGGAGGCCGCGCGGGCGGCGCATGCGTGCCTGAACCCGGGAGGCGTCTACGCGGTAAACGTAGTGAGTTCGGCGGAGGGTTCTGATGTACGCGCGCTACGCAACCAGGTTGCCACGCTGTCGCAGGTGTTCACCCATGTGCATGTGCTTTCCGCCGAGGACGAGGTATGGGGCGGTGAGACCAACTACCTGGTGCTCGCCACGGACGGCGCGACTACCTTTGAGGGCGCGATTCCCTACGACGATGATTTCTTGGGCACGGTGCAGCGAGACTAGGTAGTATGGGCGACAGTTTGCAGGCGGATGAGTTCGCGTATCTGGCAAGTCGGTTGGAGAGGTATTGATATGGCTTGGCTGGTGCTTGGCATTGCCGTGGTGGTTGTGCTGGTGATTGCGTTTGCCGCGCAGCGGCATAAGGACCGCGTGGAGCTGCGCACCGATTCGACGGCGAGCAAGCTTCTGGTGCAGCCCATCGCCGACTGGGCACCATCGATGGCACGCATCGCCAGTGCGAGCGCTCAAAGCGCGCGTTCGCAACGTTGGAGCGGCGCGTTGGCTGCTTGCGCGAGGAAACGCGTGAGCTCTAGCGGCAGGCGCTCGAGGTCGAGGGTATGCTCATTCCGCTCGCGGCGGTCTACGCGTTCGCCGTAGGTGAGTACGTGGAAAACCCGCAGGTAGAGCTACCCGCCGAGCACCCCAAGTCCGTGAAGAAGACCATCAACCCTGTGAAAACGTTCTTGCCGGCGCTCTACCGCCACATCAAGCAGAACCGCAGCGCTCGCGACGCCGAGCTCATCATGCTCATCTCTATGAACCTGTTGGACTACTTCTTTGATCGTGAAAAGATGCCGAAGGCGCTGGAGGAGTAGATTATGCCTATTTTAAAAGATGACTCTGCAAACAGATCGGAAGAAAAGCGAGAGCTGCTGTCGCACGTTGCCGACAATGGGAAACTGAAATATGCAAAGGATTTTGTAAATGCGCTGGGTAAAGTAACCCCTGGTCTCGAAGCCATTTCCTCTATCGTCAGTTTCAGCAAGTCTGTTGCCGACCTAATTTTTCTTAAGAAAATCATTGCTTTCCTTTTTGAGCTGGAAGGGGTTTCCGAAAGCAAAATAGAGCGTGAATTGAAGAGGATTGACACTTCATCTAAGTATGGGGCAAGAGTCGGAGAAACGCTCCTCATGATTATGGGTGAATGCAAAAGCTATGAAATCGCGGGGATGATCGGAAGTCTATTCCGTGCCTACCTTAACGGGATAATTAAGTTCGATGAGTTCAGAGAGATGCAGGAAGCAATTATTGAATTGGGCGCGAAGCAAGTCGAATGGTACTGCATTGAAGCGCCGGAGAGGATATTGGCCAAGGAGGCTGAAGGAACTGCCTTCTCATCATTATGGCGTATAGATTCGATAGATACGGTTACGCTGGCTGAAGACGAGTGGAGCGATACGTTCGAGCTGCGGTCATATGGAATAACAGGCTTGGGGAGAGGGGAGATGTACTTAAGAAAAAGTGACTTGGGGAAACGGTTAATGGATTTGCTTGAATTTTAGTTTCTTGCAATTTTGTGGCGCTGAGAAACCTGAGGTTGATTATCGGCCTCAGTGAAGCATTTCGAGCGCTTGGCGCGTTTTCGCAGCCAGCGAAACGCGCGGGAGAATCGGGGGCTTCGAGTGTGTTCCCGTTGGCGCGGGATTCCTGCAGGGGTGTTGCGATGGAGTGTATGTCCATGCGGTTCCGCTCTTGTTGCGTGACGAACCATGGGGCTCGAGCAGCGCAGTTTGGCAGCCCCGGAGATTGTTCCGAACCGGGTGTGTCGCACGGCATGCGTTCGCTAGTCGCTTCACGCGGGAGATCGTGCTCGTCGACGGTGGGGCTGCCGACGAGCCCCGAATAGTAGCTCGCTCTCCCCACGGCGGGCCTTTCCATACGCAAAAGGGCTAGATGAGCAGGGATATGGGCGAGATGGCTTTAATTCCGATGGATGGGATCGTTATGGGTATAACCGAGACGGCTATGATTCCGAAGGTTTCGACCGCTTCGGTTACAACAGAGACAGTTTTAATCGGAGCGGCTTTGACTGGGATGGATTTGATATCGAAGGTTTCGATAAAGATGGATTCAATGCTGATGGTTTTGATTGCGCCGGTTACGACAAGAATGGTCTCGATTCAGATGGCTATAACAAATCCGGTTTTGATAGATACGGCTTTGATATAAGAGGGTTTGATAAAGACGGTTATAACGCGAGGGGTTTTACTGTTGAGGGTACGCATCGCAATGGGACAAATTATGATGACGACGGGTTTAGCATAGCCGGGCTTAACAAGGACGGGGTTGACGCGGGCGGTTTCAACGGAGATGGTCTGGATCCGTTGGAAATTGAGGCGAAGGCGCAACTTGCCAATAACGATGACGCTAATGAAATCAGCCCCATTGTTCGAAGGGCCAATTTGATGTGCAAGGATGGCAACTTCGCGAAAGCGGACGAGTTGGTTGAAAAGGCTTTGAATACCAATCCCGAAGATGGTGATGCCTATTTTGCAGCGCTTATGATGGAGAAGCGCGTAACAAATGAGGAGCAGCTTTCATTTGTCGGCGCTTTCGATTTCGAGGACTTGGCTGAGAGCGCAAGCTATGCGAAGGCGATGAGATTCGGGTCACAAAGGCTTAAAGCAAAACTTGAAACGTACGCGCAGAAAATAGGGAGATAACTGACAACTGGCTCTTGCTGGAAAAAAGATGAATGGGGAGAGCGAATTCTCATCATCTCCCGTTTCGTGGTAAATGGAGATTTCAGTATCTCTGGCGAGCGTGAACAAAGCCTAGAGGGAGATGCTGCGGCCTCGATACCGGGAAACTATATTACTTGGGAGGATAGCATCGTTAGAAAATGGATGAACGACACTTACTATAGATCATTGCCAGCATTCATAAGAAACCGGCTTATCGAATCGCGGATAACAACGTGTGGTACTGAAGGCGGGCTTGCTGATTGGCGTGACCTTCCTAGTGGCTGGCAAGTTCCAACATGCACGACAAGAGACAAGGTATTTTCGCTTAGCCTCAATGAGGCGCTGAAGTACTTTCGGAATAAGAGCGAAAGGCTTGCGCGCTATAAATTTGGTAGGGATGCATCGCCATGGGGGCTGAGATCCCCAGGTTTTTATCAGGTTGGCTGGTTCCCCGGTCTATCTTTGAGCAATATGGTAATCGGCGAGACTGTGTATTGCTATGGCAATATTTCTGTTAGCGACGGTTTGTGGTGCAGTGCCTATGGCAGGGGCGCGGGCGACTTCGGGGTGGACCGTTATTCGGATGGCATCGGCTATCGCCCCGCGATGTGGCTCGATAGCCGCGTGGCCCCATCCGATGATAAAGTAAAAAATGGTTCCCGGAATTCTGCATTTCATATCCGGAAGATATTCGAAATGGCGCAACAAGAAATATTTCTTTTGGCGGACATCTCTGGCGCGTGCTAGAGACTACGAACGATGCAGCTTTGCTGGTAACGGAAAGTATCGTGTGCGATGCAAGCTATACGGGCATGACTTTTCAGGAAATACATAGGCATCCGTCAATCAGTTGGGAAAGCTCGCCAGTTCGCAGGTGGCTGAATGGCGATTTTATCGACAAGATGGGTGAAGAATCTGCGCAAAGAATACTTTCAAAGAAGAACACGACTTATGACAGTGCTTTCATCAAAAAGGCTCGTAGTTTTGATGGTTCATATTTGCAGCGCTACACTGAGTATGAGCCACAGGTAACGATAGACAGGGCATTTTGTCTAGATCCATTTGAGGCTACGAAGTATTTTAAGGATGCTGCCGATAGAATTTGCAATCGAACGGGAGATCCCGCGATTTGGTGTCTGCGTTCATACAGTAGGGAAGTCGATGACAACGTGTGCAAAGTTACTGAGCGGGGCGATGTTAGTTATAGAGGATATACCGCTGTAGCAAACTTTGGAATCAGGCCTGCCGTATGGATTAAGCTCCCTTAGCTTGCGGCATCTGCTCGATTGGCCGAGTGGAATAGCATGATTTCGTCGGAAAGCGCGGCAAGGATCTTGGCGGAATCGAACTCTAGCGTTTGGAGCTCGGGGAGTGGCGGTCCGCCACGTTTTCCATGTCGTTGATTCGTCGCTTAGCCTCATCGACTTCTCTGTTTAACTGGGCTATCAGTTTGTCTAATTGGTCGATATCCGTCGCCGCCTTCCTTGAATCCTCAAGCGCGCCACGAAATAAGGAGACGGCTAAGAATAGAATGAACGCAACGAATGCCAAAAAGACGATATCGCCTATATTGGGAGCATGAGAGGTGAGGTAATCGATCAGATAGCCTAGGCCGCACAACCCTAAAACCCCAAGAATCCTGCAATCAAAAAAGAGGATTGATTATTCTTTTGTCTGTTAATCGCCTTTTCTCGCTTTGATTGAATATGAGCTCTTTGAGACTCGGTTTCTTGGAGACGATCTTTCAACTCGCGATACTTAGGGTAAGCATTAAGATATGCGTGCCAATCATGTGCGCCGCTGCCTTTCTCCCTCCAACTTCGGCTCCACCATACTGGTGTGCTTCCAGGAGTTGATCCTAGTTCAACCCAGGCATCATTATCGGAATCATATGCCATCCCTGCCGACTTGTTGACGGGTGCATATTCATCGTTCTCCATGTACCAATCGCTCAAGTGGCCAATCCTTTCGGGTGTTATACATATAATGGTTTGAAAGATAAACGCGCTCGGGGCGGAATGAGCTGGCGTCGGTTGAAAGAGTCAAGCAATTGAGCGACGCCAGTTATATTCGAGTTACTTTTGTAGGGGAATCGCTAAAAACACCCATGCCCAGTTCGCATGAGGAAGGGATGAATGCAGTGGCCAGGGAAAGGCAGCCATTGAACGCGTATCCGTCAATTTTTATCAATGAGTGTGGGAAGTTTATTTCACACAAGGAATTACAGCCCGCGAATGCAAAAGAATCAATGGCGACAATATTGTTTGACATAGACGCTCTTTTGAGCGAGGTGCAGGATCGAAATGCCCCACATCCAATTGAAGTAACGCTGTCAGGAATAACAAGAGTGGATACGTATTTGTTTTCCTTGAAGGCGTCTTTGCCTATGGTGGTGACATAATCTGGGATGATTACATTCGGTTTGGTACCGGTGTAAGCGGTAAGGGTTGTTCCTACGATAACGAAGTCGGAAAAATCCGCTTCGCCAGTCGAGATTTCTGGCATGCGTGCATAGGCATACGCTGCATCGCGAAGGAACTTGCTGCCGCAGTACGGGCAGAAAAACTCTGTCGTTTCAGCAGGTATCTCAATAGCCTTAGCGCATGCAGGACACTTCGCATCAATGAATCCCATAGTTTGCTCCTTTTCTTCTGGCGACGGTGTATGTTTGTTCTGGTGCGGCATAGACTTGTTATTCCCGATTTCTGGAGCTTCGTTCAGGTTATTGTGGGGAGTGATCTTGAAGGTCTTTTCAAAATGCTCGGGATCTGCCTCTAGAAACTTGTTATAGAACTCAATCCAGCCGTCAAGACTATTGGAATCCTCGCATAAGCTGCGTGGATCAACGTCGTTTTTTTGAGCCCATGCAATGAATGCATCTAGTTTTTCTTCTTCCTGGGCCGGGTCACGTCCCTGCTGTTCTTCAAGGCTTTTCACAAGAGATTTGATGCAGCAATAGAGAAGGTAATCGAGGGTCGAGTTCATAGTGCCTTCTGGTGTTAGGGTATGGTCCGACATGAGAGGTTTGCATTTTGTTCGTGATGCGTTCTCGTTTGAAGGGCAGAGCCAGGGTAGCGGTAGTGAACGTAATCCTTCCTAGGAGAGGGGGGATGCGTTCAAATGCGGAAATTCAGGAAGCGGTATCTTCTGGCCTGTCCTCTGATGCGTCGGCGAGTGCGATTTTTGCGTCTATATAGAATTTTCTGCCGCAACGTGGACATTGGAGGATTCCCTTTTTTGTGGGTGCCTTTACGACCAGCCTGCATCCAGGGCACTCCATCTCAAACATTTTTCCGTCGAGCCCATCGAGGAACTTTTTAAATTGAGCTACAAGATCGTCAACCGAACCATTGAGGTGAAAACCATTGTATTGACACCATTCGAAAAAAAGATCGAGCTTTTCACGGAGTTCGATTTCTTGGTGAAGTGCTCTTGCTTTCTCCCGCTCCGCGCGAATTCTTGTGTTTTCAACGGTGAGATCAAATATCCAATCAAAGGAATCGAACGGCATATCCACCCGCTCCCCTCTTTCAAGAAATACCTATTTGGTTATTTGAGGTGGCAGAATTCTTCTTGGTCTCGAGATTTGACCGGTGCTTGTCACGTTTAATAAGGTCGCGCTCTATTTCCCGCAGCGCGTGCCTGCCGTCTCGATATAGGAAATGGCGTTCAAGTTGCTGCTGCCAACGTTTTGCACAATCAAGCGTGCCGTTGTATGTTTCGTCGAGGTAGGCGAGCTTGTCGTCGTGGGAAAGAGCCGCATCAATATTGCCAGTCGGAATCGCAGCATCATTATGGATAAAATGAAGGTCGATGGCACTCTCAACATAACTCGCTAGGCTGTCGAAGAAAGAAGCAGCCATTTCCAGAGCGTCGATCGCCTCGTCTCCCTCATCGGAATCTGTCGTTTGGGTATCGGTAATAATTAAAGAGCGGGCGGCTTTGGAGATGCCCTTTAGGCGGTCTTCGAGGTCGGCGATATCCATCGTATCAAGCTGAGATATGTATTGCTTCTCAAGCATCATGAACGCAGGCAGCTGATTAGTGTTGCCGGTGGGCTGAGAGCCGATTAAATGCATGGCGAAATTCATATACCTTGTGTTCAGCTCTTCGGATATTTCTCCAATTAGCTTTTTGGCTGCATGATATTCTCCGGTTTCATATTTTTGATAAGCAGCTCGTATGGCTCGCTCCGCCATCCAGAATCCTGGATCATCCAAGGGCGAAAGGGGCACCGTCGCAGACTGCGCTACTTGGCGAAGGCACATTTCGATATACGACGACATGCTAATGCCAATTCCCGAGAGCACCTGCTCAGCTGTTTCTAGAACGATCGGATCAATCGAAAGGCTGTTCCCGCCGCGAGACACTTCATTATTGGAAAACTCTGACATGATAGATGCCCTTCTGCTTGTGCTATATAACTTAAATGATAGTTCTGTTGTGAAGCCCGCCGAGGGAAAGAGGCGGATGGCTCGTTCCCTCGGCGGATGGTTTGTCGGCTAGCTCCGCTTTCCGTTAGAGCGCGTGCTGCTCATATAGAAGTTTCCGGTCGAGCTGGAGCGGGATTTTGTATAACCTCCAAAGCTTTGCCCGACATGCTGGTGGGCTCGCGCAGAGGAAACATAGCTTCCGGTGCGTGCGTTCGTGAATCCACCACCTCGATAACCGCTTCCACATGAACGAGAAAACGACTTTCCGTAACCCATAAGGTTCTCCTTCCTTGAGGCCACCTCTTTCGGCCTCTTCTGTTGTGACCATCTTCTCAAGACGTCATGTGAGAATTGGAAGGTTTGCTTTCCTGCGAAACAAAGGCTCTGAGCTGAATAAAGAAAGCGGACCTTCAAAATAATTCGGAAGCCTGCGGGACTCTTTCCTTGTGGTAATCGCAACGAAGGGAGTCATGATGAGCAGGAAGGCTAGTTATCGGAACGGATATGTTGCAGGGCATGTCGGACGAAAGCTGTTTCTCGTTGATATCGAAAACTATTGTGGCAAGCCGGTCCTTACGGAAGAGGATGTTGCATTCGTGAAGGAAGACCTTTCGAAAACATGCGGAGTTTCGGAAAACGATCTTGTGGTCATCGGGACCAGCCATAGCTCGAACCTCATATGTTCTGGGATTGGATGGCCTGGCGCGCGCCAGGTGATAATGTTTGGACATGATGGTGCAGATAAGGCTCTCATTGACGCTGTTGCAGAGTATCGTATCGAGACGTTTGCAGAGGTAATTCTGATATCGGGGGATGGAATCTTTTCTGGAGTTGTCGAGGCGATCCGTTGCAGCGGCGTGTCCGTGACGGTGTCATCCCTTGCCCGAAGTCTGAGCAGGAGCCTGGCCTCTGTTGCGACTCGAGTTCACATCGTTGCTCGTCCCGCCCTATAGATGCGGCTCCGCGTTCCAGGAGGACAGTACGGCATATAATCGAAGCGAGGTGATGGGCTACTTATATCGGGAGAGCTTATGAGCGAGTGCGGAGCGGGGCAGAGCCCGGATCTTGAGAGGCTGCTTGTGGCTCAAGGGGCGCGCACGAGAATTGTTCTCAGTGGCTTGCATGCTTCGAAACCGCTTTCTGCCTCTGAGGCGCAAAATCAGCTCTTGTCCGAGACTCCTCCGTTCTGCGAGCGCTTCTCCCAGTTTCTCGCCCGTCGTTATGGGGTCGAAGACGACCCCAAGGAAGTGAAGGCGTGCTTGCGGTCGGCGGGAAAGAGGAAACGCTTAGGGTTTTCCTCCGCAAATTTCAGTCAATGGCTATCGAGCTCAAAGTGGGAGCAGAACCTTGATGCCCGATCCCTGTTCAAACTATGCCTCGCGATGGAGCTATCTGTGGAAGAAGGGCGTGCCTTTGCTTACGATTGTCTTCATCAGACTTGGCTGAACTATCGTATCGCTGAAGATTCGGTCTATCTGTACTTCTTGGAGCACCAAGGACTGTTTGGCGATGAGGCGTTCGTGCGCGCTTGCGAAGTAATCGAATGGTTCAAAGAGAATGAAACGGATGCGACTGTGGGGGCATCAGAGGAGGGCGATTATTTAGCTGCTGGCTACACGAGCCTGATCGCCCGGGAAATCAGCGTGCTTTCTTGTGATGTTTCCTCTCAGCCCCAGGCGATTGATGAAATAAAGCATTACCTTCTTCGGAATAGGCGGGCATTCTCCGGGATACGACAGTCCGCTATTCAGACATACAATACGTATTTCAGCGAAGGCGGGGTTGGCATTACCCCGTTAACAGGGCTATATAAAGACGCCGAGGGTCTAACGCTTCCACGCTCCGGATATCTTGACAGCTCGTATATTCAGGAGATTCCAAGCCGTAAGCGCCTGTTATGGGGAACGGCTAACCGTGGGAGGTGGATAGAGAATAACGGGTCGGATCTCGACATCCTGAATCGTCGCGATATTCTGATCGAGCAGCATAGCGTAGGGAAAATGCTTAAGCGAGGCGTTCCTCGGGGGAACATCATCGCTTTGCTGTTCTTCCACTATTGCCTGGAAAGAAGGGACGAGATTTCGTGCGGCAATAATCGTTCCGTCCTGTTCGATGGGTTTTACTGGCTGGTGAATACGACGTTGGTGGATGAGTGCGGCATGATGCCGCTGCATCCCCGGAAGCCGTTCGACGCACTTTTTCTAAAAAGTGTTTCCAGCTACCCTGCCGGTTCGGATCCTATTGTGTATCTCAACCAGATGCTGGAAGATTTCTACGCTCGTTAGGCTAGAACAGGCTTCTAAACACTCCCAGCTGAATGTCTTCGGAAATCCGATGGCTCATTTCTTCGATTCTGCAGTTCTCCTGATCGAAATCTATCTTGGTGGTGTCAGCCAGGGCTTCATTCACTTCGCGGATTAGGCTCTCAGCTTCGAGCCTTAGCCCGTCTGATAGGTATGGAAAAGACGATTTGTCTAGAAAAGTGGAGAGCACAAAGATAGCGCGCAGGGCGTTATTGCTGGCATCAAGGTGCTGACATATTTCGTCTATCGCATCTAAGTTCATGCATGCAATCGCGGCGTCCAACTTTTCGGAAATGCTGAGAAGAGTCGATTCGCACTCATCTGATGCGGCGGCGCAAAGTGCCGAGAGCGTTATCATGGCCATAAGCGCGTTGCAGATTGTGGCAGCTCGCTCTCCAACGCCAATCGTTTCTTCGACATTCCGGTTGTCCAATGATGTTTTCAGGGAGTTAATCATTTCGTCGATTCGATTGTTTGCGGCTTCTGAGAGAGGGACATCGGGCCTCAGCGTTGAGAGGGCCTGAATGGCGATGAACGCGGAGCTAATTGACCTTTCTGGAATTTGAGACTCGCAGTCATTCGCCCCAACCGTCGACTCGTTTGCACTGCTTCCATTTGTATCGAAACGAGGCGTGAGTTTGATGGTTACAGGGGATGTGTCTAGCGTGGCGGCGTGGAGCGCCTGGCTGTTGATTGCATCGAGTTTCTGCTCGAGTTGTTCGAGTCGCTTGGCGATCGCTTTGTTTTCCGACATGACTAGCTCCCCCAATGTTTCAAGCTCGCTTGCCAGCTCTCGCGCCGATTGCAGCCGGAGCGAGGGGTCAACACAGAGCGTGCGATTAAGTAGGTTCTCGACGTGAGCAATAAAGTCGCTTGGCAGACTGGATACATCGATGTTAACGAGGTCTTTTGCGCGAATATGCCAGTTCCCTCCTGCATGGATAACTTCGTTGGTAGTTGGAGGGCGCCCGATGACGATCCAGAACAGCATTGCGCCGATAGCGTAGATGTCACTCGCCGGTCCAATTTCCGACAAGTGGCCAGGATGTGTTTGCTCAAATGAAGACCAGTTTCCGGAACCTGAAATAACGGTGTTTGGATTGCCGATTTCAGAGCGCGCGGTCATCGAGTCGAAATCAAAGAGCCTAATTTCGTCAGTAAAGTTTCGAGGTCGTGCAGGATTGAGGACGCACAGGATGTTATCCGGCTTAATGTCTAAATATAGATATCCGGCGTCGTGGATGGCCGCGATGGTTTCGCAGAGGCGGATGATCGTTTTGATTTTCTGGTACAGGCTCATCGATTTAAATGCTTTGCTCATCACGATGCCGTGTGACGCATTATTCACGATGTAGAGTGTCCCGTTTGCGCTGAATGCGTGCGAGGGTATGCTGACTTGCTCGCGTGCCCCGCTGCGCATGAGGAGGGCATTGTTTTCGAAGGCTTTACGATATCGATTGAGATATCGATCGAACAGCCTAAGCTCGTCTTCCGTTGTTCCCGTTTTGAAGGAGAGCCGATCCCCATCCCTTGAGATGCGCTCCGAAAGCTCAAGCGGATAGCATTCCTTGACGATGAGCGATGCGACGGGAGAACCGTTTTCATCGAAGTAGTTGTCGGAAGTCGCTTGATATACCAAGCCGCTCGAGCCACTAGTGCTGAGGAGCTGGATATTATGACAGCGGTAGCTCCCAAAATCAATTTCTGTGCTTGCAAGTGGTTGTCGACTGTCTTCAGCGAATGGGATGAGTACGCTCATCTTTCCGTCCTCCATACTGTCGCGTTGAATGAATTATGCGCGATTTATCTCGCACTGCACAATCTATATTTTGATGTGGCCAGAAATGGAAGGTCTGCTTTCAGAGTTATGCAACGAATTGCTTCATGGGATAAAGTGAGCCTAAAGTTTCCCAGAGAAAGCGAGGGCGCAGAATGAGCGACTACGTATGCAGGCTTGAAGAAGCGATTGACTGTGTTATTGAATCGATTGACCGTGTTATTGATCAAAATGCCAGAGAAAGCAGAATGAGCGACTACATATGCAGGGTTGAAGAATCGATTGACCGTGTTATTGATCAAAATGCCAGAGAAAGAAAAAACCATCGGATGATGCGTAAGATAAACGAGTACCAAGAGATGAGCAGAGCGCTTTCTGGAGATATAGGTGCGATGATGTCGTTCCTGGATCGGGAGGAGGCAAGGGCTGGTCTTGATTATGACCCTGATCAAATGGCTGATAAGATAGAGGAAATGCACGTAATGAGTGACAGCCTCGTCAAAACGCTCCTCGTCGGCCTTTGCTCAGAGCGTGAGAAGTATTTATCCGATGGAAAAGATGAGGTACTGCGGGGGCGCTTAAGCGATGAGGAGCTGATCGAAGCGTTGAATAATATGTGCACACAAATCGGAATGAAGTCCTTTTTCGGTATCTCGACGCGCGAGGAATACCTCGAATGGATTGAGGGCGAGCGAGAGCTTGACCTTTCCTGCGTATAGTTGATGTTTCGAGCGCACTGCGGAGTGAGTTCTAGGAGGTTGAACCGTGGATCTTACTGATATTGCATCGATAAAAGATCTTCGAGAAACGAACTTCTCAGAGCTATTCTATGGAATCTTTGATACGCCTAATAGGATTGAGCGGTGCGACGCTCTTGTCGAGCGCTTATGGCCAGATGCTTTTGGCAATGTGGAGAGGGCGCGTGCCGCTGCGATTGAGCTGGAACTGCTGCGAGATCATCTCGAATCCCTGTTTAAACAGAAGTATGGTTTCGACACCTGTACTGCATTGCAGGTTCGTCGAAGCGAATCCATAGAGGATTCCAGGCTTCCGAGTACCAATCAGATTCGAGAGATTCTGCTCGAGTATTATGCATATTGCAAGTCCAAAGAAGATGAAAGAGAGATTAGCGCTCATACAGAACGTCTGCTTTTCAATGTTGGACGAGTCATTTCGTTCACGACGGGCATCGAGGAAGAGCAGCGACGCATCATTAACCAATCGTTGCGCGACAAGGTGATCAAGGGCTTGGAGGCGGTTTCGCGCATAGAGTCTGATCAGGAGCTAATTGTTTGTCTGGGAAAGCTGTTTCATGTGCGCATGCGGGAAATAGATGCCTATACAGGTTTGGTGTATACAAGTGAATGCCTTGATTGCGACGAGATCCTTTATCGAGATGCCTTCCTTTCCTTCTCTGCGGCGGAAAAGGAAAGGCAAGCGCTTCAGATGAAAGAGGGGCACTTGGCGTTTCAAATATGACTTTGGCTTCGTCGTGGTAATTGAACCGTTTGCATTCTTATATGAATGATTATGGGTATGATGATGGCGTCAATCATGCGCTATCATGGGAGACCGCTATGAATACCGCTACCGTTGCAGAACTAGGACGGGCGCTGAGCGCGGTGCTCTCAAGCAGGGAGCCTGCCATCGTTACCAACAACGGCGGGGCGCAAAACCTCATCGTCAATGTATCGGGAATGGATATCGACGAAGTGGTCGATTTGGCCCGTTCCATGCAGGCGCGAGCGTCGTTAAGCTCTTTGCGCGGCTCTGCGCGCAGGCAGAGGTTAGGCGAGCTTTCAATCGAAGATATCGATGCCGAGGTGGCCGCTGTGAGGGCAGCCCGATGAAGTTCGTTGTCGATGCGAACGTTGTTGTTTCTGGAGCGTTGCGCCCTGCGTCGAAGCCGGGGCGCATACTCGATTTGATGCTGCTTTGGTTGACACCCTCGTAAAAGGGCTTGCTGCAGGTGCGGAGTTCGTCGTTCCGTATCCACAGAGGGGCGTCATCTCGAATGACCCAAAAGATTAGTCGTCATTGACCTCGTGTGCGCCGCCAATGCGTATATCACGACGGGGGACGCGAAGCATTTTGCAGGATATGAGCGGACGGTGAGCCCCGCCGAGGCATTAGATCTGCTGAGAAACTAGATGCACCGGTTTAGGGCGGGCGGTTTTTCTCGACATGCGCGTTCGCATCCTTAGTTTCTGGGCAGCGGGCTGACTATTAAGTGCTTTACATGCTTTACAACAATGCTAGCAGCTTATACACTGGATCTACGACGATGTGAGGAGGTCCAGTATGGCGCAATTAACGGCAACTCTTCTTGAAGATCCGGCCGAGGCTGCTCCCGCACAGCGGCAATCGCAGGTAAATGCGCGCATTGATGCCAAGCTCAAGGCTACGGGGGATGCCGGCCTTGCAGCGGCGGGCTATACGCCCACCCAGGCCGTTCGCGCGCTGTGGGCGCTAGCGACACGTTTCAAGAACGAGCCGGTCAAGATTCGCGTCGCACTTGATCCGGATGGTGACGTTACGCCCGATGATCTTGCTGAGCGCAACCGTCGCTTGGAGGCGCTGCGGAGTGGCGCGGGCCTTGTCGATAACCTCTGCGAACAGTACGGGCTACCAGGGACCAGCCGTAAGCTTGCCGCCTTGCCGTACCGCGAACTTCGCGACGCGCTGATGGATGAGCATTTCGCCGAGAAGGGGCTTATCGATGGGTAACGCGCCAAGCCTGCTTCTCGACACCAATGTCTGGGTCGATCTTTACGACGGTAACAGGCCCCTGCATCTACGCGCTCAAGCGCTGCTCACGCGGGCAATAGAGCGCGATGCGGCGATCTTCTACGCGGTGCCTACCCTCAAGGACCTGTACTACCTGTTATCACGCAGTCTCAAGCATCGTGCGCGTGCGGAGCACGAGTCACTGCGAAAGGAAGACGCCGTCAGTGCCGAAAGTATCGCGTGGGCATGTGTTGAGAACATGCAGGACATCGCCGCGCCTGTTGCCGTCGACCTTTCCGACGTGTGGCTCGCCGGCACGTATCGTGAGCTGCACCGCGACTTTGAGGACAATCTGGTCGCTGCGGCGGCAACGCGGTGCGGTGCAGACATCCTCGTGACCAACGACGAGCAATTCCTGCGGCATTGCCCCGTGCGCGCCATGGATGTGGCGGACACATTGGCCTACCTCGGGCTCAGTGCGTACCGGTAGGGCGTCTCGCTTACCTCACCCACTCCCGCACGCGCTCGCGCATGCCCTCGATGTCCAGCACGCCCTCGGCGAAGCCCTTGCGCACGAGCTCCTTGGGCAGCAGCTCGTCGTACTTGTCGAAGTACGGCACCTCGCTCGGGTAGACGAGCTCGATGGGATCGAAATCCTTCTCCGCTTCATCGGCTACAACCTGGAAGAACGTCTCCTCGTCTGCCTTCATCCTGAACTGCATGTAGTATGGCCGCGCCGGGTCGAGCCCCTTGAGGCCGAGTTCCGCGGCGCACTTGATCTTGAGCAGCCGCTCCAGTGCCAGAAACGCATAGCTCCCCAGCCACGGGAAGAGCGCCCACGTGTCGCCCCCGAGGTTGATGAGCGGCTGCGTCGCCGCGCCGGAGAGTTCCGCCGTGCGCCGCGCCTGCATCAGGCGTGCCCGCGCGTTGCCGAGCAGGTACGGATACACCTCGTGCTCGCGCAGCACGCGTCGCATGCGCTCCAAGATATGCGTGTTGATATCGCCCGCGCAATCGCCAAAATACGCCGGCACGCGCCCCTTCACCTTGGTGCAGTACACAAGCCGCCGCTTCCAATCGACCTCCTCCACGAGCCAGCACGCGCCAGCGATGGCAATACGCTCGCCGGGCGGCGGCGGATTCACGATCGTGCCGAGCTCCGCGCTCTCGCACCGCACCGTGAACTCCTCGTTTTCCTGGAACACTGCATAGAACTTGAACGAGTTGGTGAGCCGCTCGCCCGCGAGGCCCACGATGAGGCCGCCGCCCTCGGTGGCCTGGATCTGGTCGGTCTCCAGCAGGTGCCTAAGCAGCACGCGGAAATCGTCTGCGCTCACGCGGTGGAAGTAGGAGAGGGTGAGCACGCGCTGGGCGAGTTCTGCCGGCGAGAGCTCGCCCGTACTTGCGAGCGTGGCCATGGTCTGGTGATAGAGCAGGCTGTAGGGCAGGCGGTCGAGCGCGGGAGGCTCCACCCAGCGCTCCTCGTGGTAGAGCTGGACGAGCGCGATGCCCTGCAGCAGCTTCCAGGGAATGGTTTCCGGCATGGTCGTGCGCGGTTCGGGCTGCTCCTCGCGCATGACGAAGTGCATCTCGGGCGGCAAATCGCGCCGGCCCGTGCGGCCCATGCGCTGCAGGAAGCTCGAGACGGTAAACGGCGCGTCAATCTGAAACGCGCGCTCGAGGCGGCCGATGTCGATGCCGAGCTCCAGCGTCGCGGTGGTCACGGTCGTGTCGAGCCGCTCGTCGTCGCGCATGATGTCCTCGGCGCTCTCGCGGATGCTTGCCGAGAGGTTGCCGTGGTGGATGAGGAATCGGTCCGGCTCGTGGTTGGCCTCGCAATAGCTGCGAAGCATCGTGCACACGGCCTCCGCTTCCTCGCGCGAGTTGGCGAAGACGAGGCACTTGCGTCCGCGCGTGCGCTCGAAGATGTAGCCGATGCCGGGGTCGGCGTTCTCGGGCGCGCGGTCGGTGGGTGCGAGGAGCTCGGTTTCTGTGTGCGCCCCCTCGGTATCCATGCGAGTCGCTCTCGCTGCCGCCCGTTTGTCTTCGGGCGTGCTTTGCGCATGTTCGTCTTCAGAAGCGTTCAAATGTGCGTGCAAAGCACCCGAACGTGCCAAGGCGAGGTCCGACGAAAACGGCTCGACGGAAAGCACCTCGGCTTCGATCGAGCCATCGCCGCGCACGATGCCCGTGCCCGCGCCCTCTGCTGCGCGTTCGGCAGCTTGCGGGCCCGTGATGTAGAAGTGTTCCATCGAGAGCCGCCACACCCGGCGCGGCTCCTCGAAGCGCGGGATGATGCAGCCGCGTCCCGTGCCGCTGGCGAGGAAGGCTCCGGTTCGCTCTGGATCGCCGATGGTGGCGGAAAGGCCGACGCGCCGGGGGTTCACGCCCGCCATGCGAGAGAGCCTCTCGATAAGGCAGAGCGTTTGCCCGCCGCGGTCGCCGCGCAGGAGCGAGTGAACCTCGTCGATGACGACAAATCGAAGATCGTGGAATAGGCGCGGCACGGCCATGTGCTTATGCATGAGAAGCGCCTCGAGCGACTCCGGCGTAATCTGCAGGATGCCGCTCGGATGCTCCAGCAGCTTGCGCTTATGCGAGGCGGCCACATCGCCATGCCAGTGCCAGACGGGAATCTCGGCCTCCTCGCACAGGTCGTTCAGGCGCAGGAATTGGTCGTTGATGAGCGCCTTCAGTGGACCCACGTAGATCGCGCCGATGCTCGTGGGCGGATCTTCCCAGAAGAGCGAGAGGATGGGGAAGAACGCCGCCTCGGTCTTGCCCGATGCAGTTGAGGCCGTGAGCAGCACGTTCTCGTCGGTGTTGAAGATGGCGTCGCCTGCGGCCACCTGGATGGAGCGAAGGTTCTCCCATTGGTGGTCGTAGATGAAATCCTGCACGAACGGTGCGTATCGGTCGAAGATGCTCATGGCCCTCCTTTCGGGCTCGATTGCTGGCGGACGATTCTGCCTCATCCCTCGCGGCCGGGTTTCCCCTTTCGCAGCACATCACAGGCTATATCTTGAACTCTGCGAATTCTGATGCATCGCGCTGGCCCGCTGCGGCGGTAACCGAAAGCGAGCTTTGCTGCGCGCCGCCACCCTCGCCTTCGTCTCCGTTTCCGCCGACGCCGCTTAGGATGCTTGCCACAGGCGTGCTGGGGTTTTGGTAGGCGATATCGAGCAGTTCGATGAAGTCGCGGATGACCTCACGGGGCGTAAGGTGCGTGTCCGCCCCCACGCGTCCGAACTCGATTTGCAGGAATTGCACCAGGTCGCTCTCGTTCAGGCGCGCCTCATACCCAAAGTAGCCGGCGTGGATCTGCTGCAGCTTTTCGATGAGAACGAGCAGCTCCTCATAGGTGAGCGGGTGCAGATGGATGATGGGCGCCAGCATATCGCGCATGCCCTCCGCGGCGAAGCGGCCTTGCGTGAGCCGCGAGCGCAGCGCCTCGTAGCTAAAGACGCCGCGCCTGCGGTCCTCGATGCTCTGTGGCGTTCCTCCCATAATGATGCCCAGGTGATGCGCTTTGCCCTGCAGGGTGTCGTTATACATCGTGAGGATCTTCTCGTAGTTATATTGGCGGGTGACCGAGTTGGGAATCTTGTAGAGATTCACCAGCTCGTCGATGAGCACGAGCATGCCCTGGTAGCCAGCGCCTTTTAGGAACTGCGCGAAGAGCTTGACGTAGTCGTACCAATCGTCGTCGCCGATGATGATCGAAACTCCAAGCTCTTGCCGTGCTTCCGTTTTGGTGCGGTACTCGCCGCGGAACCACCGGGCAACGTTACCTTTGAGCTCATCGTTGCCGTCAACAACGGCGCGGTAGTAGAGGGTGAGGAGCCGGGCGAAATCGAAGCCGTGGACCATCTCCTCGAGTGATGCGACCTGCTCGCGGATGCGCGCCTCGACCGCCTGGTTGAGCGCAGGGTCATTGGGGGTGCCGCCGGTGGCAGTGGCGCCGTTGGGTGCCGGAGTGCCGCCGGGGGCAGTGGAACCGCCGGGGGCAACGGCGCCCGTGCCCAATTCGCCTGCGACCTGCATCTGCAAGTTCGAGATCCATCGGTCGAGAATGAGCATGAGCGCGCCACCCTCGGGACGGGTCTTGGTGGAGAGGTTGCGCATGAGCTCGCGGTAGGTGGCGAGGCCTTGGCCTTGGCCGCCCTGGAGCCTTCGCTCGGGCGAAAGATCGGCATCGGCCACGACGAAGCCTTCGCCCATGGCGTGCGTGCGGATGGTCTGCAAGAGGAAGCTCTTGCCGCTGCCATAGCGGCCCACAAGGAACCGGAAGGAGGCGCCGCCATCGGCGATGAGCGAGAGGTCGGTAAGGAGCGCGCGAATCTCGGCCTCGCGCCCGACCGTGATGTACGGCAGGCCGATGCGCGGCACCACGCCGCCCTTGAGCGAGTTGATGATTACCGCGGCGACGCGCTTGGGCACGCGCGGCGCGGCTTCGGCTGCTTTCACGTTGTCTGTCATGCGAGTACTCCTCTGACGTCGTCCTCGTAGTCCTCAATTACCTGCGGTCCCGTGGAACCGAATTCGATAGCTGTGTCTCCAAGCAGGTCAAATAGCGCTTCGTTGATGGCGTCGACCAGCATGTCCTCGCTTATTCCCGCATGGTGAACCGCTTCCGTCTTGGCATCTTCGTCTTCGGTGAGAAGCGCCTGCAGGTATGCGGCCTGAGCAGGGGAGAGCGGGCTGTCGCTGGGGCTCTCATTCCGCGGCGGGACATTTCCGGCGGGGGCGGTAGCGGCGGCGAGGACAGTCGAGGGTGCCGGTGCGCCAGCGTGCTCAGGCTGCTTAGCCTCGGGGTTTCTTACGGCAGACCGTTTCGCCTCGTCGCCAAGCTCGGCCTCGGAACTTGGCCAGTTCGGGGGCTGTGTATTTTCCTCGGCACGTATCGTGCCGTCTTGTGTCGGCGTCTTTTCAACCGTTTCTACGGTGGTGCCCTGATCGCGCTCCTCGTCCGTTAACAGCGCCTCGCGTGTGACAGCGGCGGCGGATCGGATGCCAGCGAGCTGAGAGAGGTCGATTTCCACCTTGCGCGGCGCATGCGCTTGCTTCCAGGTGAGCCATGCTTCGATCTCGCGGTCGATTGCCTCCTCTAGGTACTTTGGCATTTCCTTGACCTTGAGCGGATGTGGGTACTCGAGCGCCTCGCGCACCTTGCGATCGACGCCGCGCATGATGCTGCCCAGCTTGGGGCTCTTGTCACGCGCTCCAAAGACGCGCGTGCACGTCCATAGCCCGTTGCGGCACCGGTAGCGATGGATGCGGTCGAGCTCGATATCTGCGGGCCCGTGCCGTTCGCTTTCAAAGAACACAGCGGAGGCGAACATGGTGTAGGGCATGTCTGCCAAATCGCCGAAGAGCGATTCGATGAGCCCGCTCTTCCGGTGCTTGCGATAATACTCGAGCATGCGGACAAAAACGGAACAGGCGATATGCCGCAGGTCGTCGGGGTGGTCGCTGTAGAGGCGCGACAGCCGAATTCGGTAGGAGGAAAGCGCGTCGATAGCGGCAAGCAGCCGATCTTCGCGCTCGGCGTTCGGCGGGAGTGGCAAAGCGGATTGCTTTCCCTTGCGTGCGCGCGTTCGCGCCTGAAGGGCCCTGCGCCCGGTGGCACCGCCGGGCGCAGGCGCAATCCCGGGGTCCGCGGTGGGGCTCTCCGGTTCATCTAGGAGCAGGAGCGAGGCATCCGGATCGTATGGCGTACTTGCGTCGACAAGGTCGATGAGCGCGTGGTCAAAGGAGGGGGACCGGCTGTCGTGTAAAAGAGATGGTTCGAGCCCGTGGTAGACCACATAGTCGCGCAACCACACGCGAACGTACCGATCGATTTCGGGGGCAAAGGCCCGGTACGCTTCCCAAAACGTCTTTAGCTGCGTGAAGCCATCGAGCGGGTTGGCCACGCCGATGCCATTGATGAGCTCGTATAAGTAGGTGTAGGCAAAAGATAACGAGGTTTCTTGGATGTCGCCCTGCCGGACCGCCGTGCGCCAGGTAAAGTAGCCACGCAGCTGCCGGTCGCTCATATCGGCGTAGGTGGGAAAGTATGCCTTGAACGTGCCGTGATACGGGCAATCGTCTTCAAAGTCTGCCATGAACATGCCCTGGCGCCAGAAGAGTTCGGCTTCGGTAATCCAGCGACCATGAGGCTCTCCCTCCTGCCAGCGAGATATGGCGCGCATTTCGCGGTACCGATCTGGCAGGTAGGTTGCCATCTGGCGCCCGGTGGTAAGAATGGGTTCGGCGCGGTAGACCGCATCGGAGAAGTGCGAGCTCGTGCGCATCCGCTCGCTTGAGGTGATTCGTTCGATGAGCGCGCGAACATCTTCCGTCTTGTCTCCCATGCTTCACCTCGTTCCGCTTGCCTCACACTGGGGAATGCCTAGTCGTAACCCTACATTTTACTATAGAAACAAACATCTGTTCGAGAAAGAACGCGCCTCCTATTACCAGCACAAAGCGATGGATGTCATTTCTGGTGCCTGCAGGTTGTTTCGCCTGCTGCCCGCCGCCCGTCCCTTCCTGCTATCTGCTGTTTGCAGTGCGTGCCGAGTGCAGCCCGGAGTTTGCGCGCGACGTTTTCTCTATTGTGATTCCTCAGCTGGCCATTTTTCGTCAATATGCGTTCTAGGGATGCGAGAAAGGGCGCCTTGCTTTTACTGAGCGGAGCATGGAAACGGGAAAAACGTAGGAAAGCGCTGAGTGATAGACCTGCGAGAACGACTCGCGTGGCAGAAGGGCGGCAAAACCGTCTTGCAGAGCCCGCAAAAAGACGAAAACTAGCCATTTTTAGCGCCTGGGGGCTGCGGGCGATTTCTTGGATCGGCCTAGACGGCCAGCCCGGCTCGCTCCCCGTGCCCAAGGCGTGAAGCGCGGTGCAGAATTACGCGAATGCCAGCACGACCGCGAACACCACGGCTGGAAGCATGTTGGCCGTCTTGAACGTTTTCTCCCAGATGAGGTTCACGCCCACGCAGAAGATAAGAATCGAGCCCACGAGCGAGAGGTTTGCGAGGGCCTCGGCAGTCATGAGGGGTTGGATGAGCCGAGCGAGCAAGGTAATGGATCCCTGGAACACACCCACGGGCAGAGCGGAAAAGATGCATCCGCGACCCATCGATGCGGTCATGACGCAGACGATGAGTGCGTCGAGTGCGCCCTTGAGCGCGAGGGTGGACCAATCACCGGTAAGGCCGTCTTGAATGGATCCAACGATGGCCATCGCCCCGATGCATACGGTGAGCGAGGCGGTTACGAAGGCGTTCACGAACGCGGGGTCTCCGGCGTTGCCCGTGCGCTCTTTGAGCCAAATTCCGAGCCGCTCGAATTTACCGTCGAGGTCGACGAGCTCTCCAACGAGCGCGCCCGCTGCAAACGAGGCGACGATCAACATGGAGCCACCACTCACGAGTGAGCCGTCCTGGCCAAGCGAAAGCATGCCGGCGAGCGCGCCCGAGAGACCCACGAAGAGCACGCTCAGCCCTGTGGCCTTCATGAGGGTTTCCTGTACGTGCGGGGTGAAAAGCCTGCCGCCAACGGTGCCCACCAAACCGCCGGCAAGAATCAAAGCCACGTTGATGATTGTGCCCAGTCCGATCACGCCGTCCCCGCCTTCCTGCATAGTGCAGCCGGTTCCGCAGAGCAGCAGGCGAATGAAGCCGATACATGGAGCGGCCCTGTGGAGCGGATAGTATGGTTGCGGAAGATAATGTAGCCGCCCTTGGGCTCGCGCGCAAGCTCGGGGCATGCGGCTTCGACTGGGTGCTTTCGGGGAAGCTGGTTCAAGAGGCGTGGCAAGCTCGGGGCATGCGGCTTAGTCATGCGTCACCCCGCCCCGGCACGCGGCCGAGACGGGGTGTTCTACAGGCAATGGCTTGCAAGGCGCGGCGGGGCCTGGTTTAGCGTTTGCCGGTTGCGTCGCGGTGGCGCAAGATCCACCAGCCGGTTCCCGCTGCGAGCGCAATGGCCGCAAAGACCCCGGCGGCGGAGACGGCTCCCGTTCGGGCGAGCGGCGTGGGGCCGGGGGAGTCGGCGGGAGGGGTGTCATCCTGGGAGGGAGCCTCGACGGGTGCCTGCTCGACAAGATCGGAATCGTGGTCCTCGAGGTCCTCGTCTTCGGTGGTGTTGCCGCCGTTCCGGTAGAGGTCGACGCGTGCGCTGTTCACGAGCTCCGTGTCGTCGCGGTACCTATCGGTCACCCTCATGTGGAGCACGAGCGGGGCTCGTTCCGCACCTTCAAGTTCGTCTCCCTCGTGGGCTGGCGCGACGTTATCGACGTCGTCGCGCTCGTGCTTGAGGTCGTCGCGCTCCCACTCACCGGTGCGCGAGGAGAAGTCCTCCTCAACGCGGCCGTACTCGAGGCGCACGGAAATCACCCTCTCGCCCTCCTCGAGGTCGAGGTCGGTCACGCTGAGCTCGGTTGCTTCGGTAGCGCTTACGTTCTGAGCCCACAGGCGCCAACCGGTGTAATCGATGGCTCGACTGTCGTCGCCAAGGGCTTCCTCGGTCGTCTCATGATCAAGCCAGGGGTTGGCGTGTCCGTCGGAGCGTGTGGCGTTGGCGCCGCTCGGGTCGACGTAATCAGCTGGCGTGGTGCTCGTGCGGTACCAGACGTTGAGCAGGCCGTCGTAGTCTTCGCCCGCGACAGGCGTCACGATGCCCGTGAGCTCGGCGAGGCCGTCCGATGCGGCGGAGATCTCGTCCGTCACGGTGAACTCGTCGACCCACGTGCTGCTCTCGTTCCGGAAGTCGACGGAATAGTCGTACGAGCCGTCGTCGGATTCGGAGACCTCGGCACGCGCGGCGTTCGTGTCGGCATCGGTGTGGGGATGGGTGGGGTCGGCGACCTCCTGGCGCTTATCGATGGAGCCCTCGACGGCGATGGGTTCGTCGTACATGACCACGCGCTGTACCTCGCCGGTGGACTCCACGGTGAAGTCGACCGCGGTCGCCTCATCGTAGCCGTGCGGAGTCATGAGCTCCACGAGCTTGTAGTCACCGGGCTCGAGCGCGTCGATGCGATGGTCGGTGCCATCGGAGGTCCAGCTTTCCACAACACCCCCGTCGGGGCAGATTACGGCCAGCTTGGCTCCCGCTACCTCGTCTTCGTTGGTGATATCGCGTTTGGAGAGGTCGATCTTGGTGTAGTCGTCCTCGACCTCGAACGGGAAGCTCTCGAGCCCCTCGGTGAGACCGTCGTCGGCCACGGCGAAGTAACGCACACCTTCGTCCACGAGGAAACCGTCCGGGGCGTCCGTCTCCTCGAGGCGGTAGCTGCCGGGCGAAAGGTGGCGGATGGCGGCGGTTCCGTCATCGTCCGTCACGACCTCGATGTGCTCCTCGCCGGGCTCGAGCAGGTGGCTCTCGACGGAGAGCTTGCCGTCCGCATAGGAGCCGAAGAGGGTCTTCCCGGCGGTAAGCTCGACCCTGCCGGCGCCCTCGCCGCCGATCTCGAGCTCGTATGCGCCGGCGGGGACGTCGGTGGCGATGAGTGCTCCGGCTCCCTCGTCGAGCCTGAGCTCGTAGCTCTCCCTCTCAATCCGGCCGCGCGAGATATCGAGCCCGCCGAAGATGAGGAAGGGCTCGGACCAGGAGACCTTGACGGCCTCGCCGGCCTCCACCTCGAGTTCGGCCTCCTCGCCCATGTCAATCGCTTCGCCATCGGCGTCCGCGAGGGCGATCTCGTAGGCGCCGGGGTCCACGGCGATGGAGCCTTCGACGTCGGCGGAGTAGTTGTCGCGGGAGACGGTCAGCCTGTATCCTTCGGGCACATCTGCCTCGATCGCGGCGTTGTCCACGGCCTCGGTGAGCGTCGCTGTGCCCTCGCCCTCTGTGCGCACGGCGGCCGCCGCCATGCCGTCATCGGGCTCGACATCGATCTCCTGATCGGCCTCCCATGCCTGGAACGTAGCGCCAGCGAGCGGGTGGTCGGTCCCCATGATGTCCTTGTCGATCGTGACCTCGGTGTAGGCGTCGGCCACCTCGACCTCGACCTCCACGAGCGCCGTATCGTCGTCGGCGTAGGAGAGCGTGAACTCGTGCGGCGTGGCGTCGAGCACGTGGCCCTCGGGGGCCTTGGTCTCGATAAACGCGTAGGTGGCGGAGCCGTCGCCCAGGTAGAGCTCATCGGTGGTCGCGGTGCCGTCCTCGCCGGTGGTCACGTGGTCGACGACGTCACCGGCCTTGGCGCGCACGGTGCCGTCGGGGCTCACGACGTCCTCCATGGCGACGACGTCGAACTCTGCACCCGTGAGCTCTCCCGCGCAGTCCTCGTCATGCACATGGCCCTCATCGGAGCCGTCCGGGGCGCTGCAGCGCTTGGTCACGGTGGCGCGGCCCTTCGCCTGCGCGTCCGAATAGACGATGGCCGCGGTAGGGACCGCGTCCTCATGGTCGCCGGACACGGTGAGCGCGACGTCCTCGCCGCCCGTGAGGTACGGCCCCGCCGCCGCGACCTCGTGCACAGAGTACTCGCCCGGCTCGAGGGTCTCCGGTAGCGTCACGCAGCCGCTCTCGTCGGTGGTGAACTCGGTGAGCTCGACGGGGTTGGGGTAGCTGTCCGTCATGGAGACGGGGTCGCCCTTCGCATCGAGGATCTGGAAGGTGAAGCCGGCGAGCGGCACGGCCTGCCCGGTCTCGGCGTCCTGCTTCACGATCTGGATGCGGGTGCTGATCACCTGGTCGTTCAGGATGTAGCGCAGCTTCGCGCCGTCCGCCATCTGCTCGGCGGAGATGGTCCAGTCGCCCACCTTGTCGAAGCCGTCGGGCACCGTATCGTCGACCTCGCGGACGGTGTAGCCGGCTGCATCGTAGGGCAGGGCGCCGGAGACGCCCTCGGGGCGCTCGCCCTTGCCGAACCACAGCCCGTCCGTCTCGGCGAAGCCGTCCTCGCCGGTGGTGATCGAGCCCACCGCCTTGCCGGTGGTGTTGGAGACGATCTCGAATCGAACGCCGGCAGCCGGCTCCTCATGGCCGTCGCCCTCGTCCCAGGATTCATCGGCGCCCTTGAACTTGGCGACCTCGATATCGAACGCGATCACGTTCTCCTTGAAGTCGTCTTCGGGCTCGAGCTCAACGATTCCAGACGCGGTCATTTGCTCTGAGCTCACGGTATACGTGCGAACGGTCGAATCGAGCTTGTACCCGGTTGGCGCTTTGGTTTCCACGACCGTGCAGGTGCCGAACGGGATGTCTTGGAAGACGAGCAGCCCGTCTTCGTTCGTCACCGCGGTCTGGACGCGGCCGTTCGCATCGGCCAGCCGGTACTCAGCCCCTTCGAGCGTAGCCCCGGGCTGCGCCGCATCGAGCGTGGCGGAATCCTTCTTCTGGATAGTGAGCCGGACCGCACCCGGGTTATCCGTAAGCTCCTCGCTAGAATCGCTGCTTCCGGTGGTGAAGTAGTGGCGCTCGGTGTTGAGTTTGAACCCCTGTGGCGCTTTGGCCTCAACGGCGTAGTAGCGCTTGTCCTGCTGCAGCTGATAGCTCGCTTGTCCGCTCTCATCTGTCGTGATGGTGGCTATCTTCTGGTCGGTCGAGGCATCGTAGATGTCGTAGGTTGCACCAGCATACGCGTACTCGTCGTTGCCGGCGGTGAATTCGGCATCGGCGGAGACCTTGGTGAAGGTGACGCGCACGTCCGGCTTGACGGGGATGATGACGAAGATATTCTGCGCGGATCCGTCTGTTAGGTTCCGCCGCAGCCAGAGCGCGTCGTCCCACCAGCCGGATTGGCCGGCGTGCGCGCGGGCGTCCGCCACGAGGCGCTGGATCTTTGCGAGCTCCGCGGCGTTGGCGACGCGACCGGTCGTGCTCCCGTCGTTGGTGGAGCGGTAGATGTTCGTATAGGTGCCGCCGTTGTACATGAGAGACTCACCCTCCACGGAGGCGCCCATGAGGAGGTGCTTGGTCACCTCCCATGCGGCGACGAGCTGGTCGCTTCGCCCGGAGAAGCCGTATGTCGCCTGGCCGAGTGCTGAGGTGGGCGCGTGGGCGGCGGCGTAGGCCATCGCATGCGGATCGAAGCTCGAGGAGCCCGTGACCCACGGGGCGGATGCGACGGGGCCTGAGTCGTGGGTGTCGTCGTAGGTGAACTGGCTCACCGGCACGGCGGGCCCGTAGACATCGCCGGTGTCGGGGTTGCCATGGAACGGCTCTCCGCAGACGACCCATGTGCCGTCGGATAGATACCAGTTCGAGATGGGGGAGCGGTTGCTCGCTCCGATATCGCGGCGGGTGACGGTCACGTTCTGGTTGAACGAGGCCGGGATGTCCGCGAGTGCCTGCGCCGTCGACGGTGCGAGTGCCGCGACAACGGACAGCGCGACGAGGGCCACGGCGATCAAGGCGGCGGCAACCCCGCTCCAGCCGCCTCCCGCAGAGGTCGCAATTCGTCTTATCAGCTGCATTGCGATGCGCGGGCCTCCTCGCTTGAAGCCTCCTCGGCGCTTGCTGCTGTGCATGGGTTCCTCCTATCGGTCTGTCGTTTCCTCCTAGCGGCTTCGCCCTGGAGTCGCTGCGCTTGGGGCCGCTCCGCTCGGGATTCGTTTTGCCTTGGGCTGTTTCTTCCTGGGTCGTTTCGCTTTGGCGCTTTTGCGCGCCTATACCGCCACGCGGGCGGTCGCCGACCCTTGGGTGAGGTCGAGCCCTGTGTTGATGAGGTCCAGCAGCTGCTTGCGCTCGCGTTTGGATGCTGTGCGCGGCATGGAGGTCGACGTTCCCGCTGGCTGGTCGTGTGTATCGGATGTGGCGTGCGCGCCAGGCTTGTTCGCCGCCATGCGCGCGATTCGCTTGACGGTGCGGTCGCGTGCCGCCGGACTCCGCAGGTCGGCGCTGGTGATGGGCACGATGGTGAAATCCGGAAAGGCGCTGAGGTCTGCGGGTAGGCTCGTGGGGTCGTCCACGATTTCAACGGCGATTTTCGCTGAGGGTAGATACACTGCCATGGCTCCTCCAATCACGCCGCCCGGCCGGTCCGGGCTCGCTGGCATGAACGCTAGGAGGTAGAACTGAACGATATCCCAATGAATCTAAACAAAGTCTGAACCGCGCAGCTCAGAGGGGATGAAAATCGAAGTATGAAGGTTTTGCGCGCGGCGGCCACGCGCATTGTCGCGTCTCATGTTACTAATGAGCGACGCGGGCGAGGTCCGGCCATGCGGCAGCGCCGGTCCCGATACAATTTCTAGCACGTGTCTCTATGCGTTCGCAGCGGCTGCTGCGAACGTGTTTGCCAGCCAGCATCGAGAAAGGGGGCGGGCCGTGGCTGCAACCTCGTTTGGTCCGACACCCACCATTCCGGCCATTATCAAGTTTTCGAGCGAATACGACGAGTATCGCGGCGATGAGTCGCGGAGCAGGGGGACGGCCGAGTCCCTATCGTTCCCACGGACCGAGGACGAGGTCCGCGCCATCGTACGCTCGCTCAGCGCAGCGCGTACGCCCATCACGGTGCAGGGCGCGCGCACGGGCCTTGCAGCGGGCGCCGTGCCCCAAGGCGGGCATGTGCTCAACCTCTCGCACATGAACCGCCCGCTCGGCTTGCGCGAGGAGGACGGGCGTTTCTACCTGCGCGTTCAACCTGGCCTCGTTCTTTCCGAACTTCGAAAGTACCTGGCAGCAAAGGCATTTCCTACCGATGGTTGGGACGAGGCGTCGCTTACCGCCGCGCAGCGTCTTGCCGAGGCTCCGGAGCAGATGTTCCCCACCGATCCCACCGAGACCTCTGCTTGCCTGGGCGGTATGGCCGCATGCAACGCCTCGGGCGCACGGAGCTTTCGTTACGGCGCCATGCGCGGCCACGTGACGGCGCTACGGCTCATGCTCGCAAACGGCGACGTGGCCGCGTTGCGCCGGGACGAGGTCCGCGCTCGCGGCCGGCATCTCATGCTCAAGACCGAGGGCGGCTCGACCATCGAGGCGGACCTTCCCACCTATAAGATGCCGCACGCCAAAAACGCCTCCGGCTACTTTGTTGAGGACGACATGGACGCCCTCGACCTTATCATCGGTTCGGACGGTACCCTCGGTATCATCACCGAGCTCGAGCTCGCCCTCATGCCGGCTCCTGCGGTGGTTTGGGCGGCGAGTTGCTTCTTTGCGACCGAGGGCCAAGCGGTCGAGGCAACCATAGCTGCCCGCACAGGCCTCAAGCATGCGGCGGCGCTCGAGTACTTCGACCCAGCCGCCCTTGACGTGCTGCGCCGCGCCCGTGCCCAGGGCTCGGCCTTCGCGGCGCTCCCGTTGCTTCCCGCGCGCTTCGGCTGCTGCCTTTATGTGGAGCTCCAAGCACCTGTGGAAGATGAGGCCATGGCGGACCTCGAGCGTCTCGGCGCCATCGTGCGCGCGGCGGGCGGAAGCGAGAGGGACTCTTGGGTGGCCCGTACCGCCGTTGACCGCGAGACGCTCCGGTTCTTCCGCCATGCCGTTCCCGAGAGCGTGAACATGCTCATCGACGAGCGCCGCCGAGAAGAGCCTTCGATCACCAAGCTCGGCAGCGACATGTCCGTTCCCGACGACCGTCTGCGCGATGTCATCTCCCTCTACCGCTCGACGCTGGCCAAGGAGGGGCTCGAGTCGGCCGCATGGGGGCATATCGGCAACAACCACCTGCATGTAAATGTTCTGCCGCGCAATGCTGAGGAATACGCGAGGGGCAAGGCGCTCTTTGCGCGCTGGGCCAAAGATGTCACGGCTATGGGCGGCGCGGTTTCGGCCGAGCACGGCGTGGGCAAGCTCAAGCGCGATTTCCTCACGACCATGTACGGCTCAGAGCATGTGCGCGAGATGGCGCGTCTCAAGCTTGCGTTCGACCCGGCGTGCCAGCTGGGGCGTGGCAACCTGTTCGATGCGGCGCTGCTCGACGAGGTCCGTAGGGAGGGCGCGGCGGTGCCCGAGGGCGCTGATGCCGCAGATGCTGGACCGGATGCCGCAGACGCCGGCCCCGATGCTTCGGGCGCCGGGCCGGATGCTTCGGGCGCCGGACCGGATGCTGCTGCCAGTCCCGATGCCGCGCCTGTTCCGTCGGCGTCTGCGCCGGCAGATGCGTTATCTAAAGCGATGAACACCGGGGAGGTGTCCTGATGCATATCGTGGTCTGTGTGAAGGCGGTTCCGAGCTCGACCGAGGTCAAGATGGACCCCGTCACTCATACCATCGTGCGCGATGGCCGCGAGTCGGTGGTGAACCCCTTCGATGCCGCTGCGCTCGAGGTGGCGCTGGCTATCAAGGATGAGCGTGCTGTTGCGGGCGAGGGCTGTAGGGTGAGCGTGCTCTCCATGGGCATTCCGGCTACGGAGGCGCTTTTGCGCGACGGCATCGCCCGCGGCGCAAGCGATGCGCTCCTTCTTTCTGATCGCGCGTTTGCCGGTGCAGATACGCTTGCCACGAGTTATGCCCTGTCATGCGGTATACGCGAGCTTGGCTCGGCGGGCATGGGCGACGCCGCCGCGTCCGGCGCTTCGGAGCACGGAGAAGCCGCTCCCGGTCCCTCTCTTCCAGACCTCATCCTCTGCGGCAAGATGGCGGTCGATGGCGACACGGCGCAGATCGGGCCGGAGCTCGCAGGGCTCTTCGATATGCCCTGCGTCACGGACGTACGCGAGCTGGTTGCGATTGAGCGGGGCCGCGTTACCGTGCGCCATGCGACCGATGCAGGCATCGAGCTCGTCGAGGTTCCGCTGCCGGCGGTGCTTACCGTGGCCAAAGACATCGCACAGCCTCGCATGCCGAGCATCGCGGGCGTACGCGCGGCCGCGGGCGCGCCCGTGGCGGTGCTCAGTGCAGCGCGCGTGCAGGCCGACCCCGCGCGATCGGGCCTTGCCGGTTCTCCGACGCAGGTCGTGCGGTCGTTTGTGCCCGAGCGTTCTGACGCGTGCGAGGTCTTGGAGGGAAGCGTGCCCCAGCAGGCGGCGCGCATCATCGCGTTAGCTGAGGGGGCGGGGCTATGAGCGGGCTTATGGTGGATGCCGCACGCTGCGTGGGTTGTAAGCGCTGCGAGCGCGCGTGCGCGTTCGGCGGCATCGTGGTCGAGGGCCGCCTGGCACGCCCGACCGACGCCTGTACGCTCTGCGGCGGGTGCGTGGAGGCGTGCCCGGTGGATGCGATTGCGATTGAGCGCGACGAGGCTGGAGAGAGGTCCGGGCGCAATCTCTCTGCCTATCGTGACATCTGGGTGATTGCCCAGGTTGATGCGGAGGGCGCGCTGCTGCCGGTGGTCTTCGAGCTGGTCGGCAAGGCGCTCGAGCTCGCCGAAGTGCGCGGCTGCCAGGTGGTGGCGGTGCTTGGTGAGGCGGGACGAGCTCCTCGCCAGGCGGAGCGTCTTGCCGCGACCGGTGTTGCCGAGGTGATCCATACCGTGGATGAGCGCCTCGCGTATGCAGACGCCGAGGTGTTCGCGCAATGGATTTGCGCACTTGCCGAAGAGCGCCGCCCCGAGGCGATGCTGTTCGGAGCGACGGCGTTCGGCCGCGAGCTTGCCCCGCGCGTGGCGGTGCGCCTGCAGACGGGCCTTACCGCCGATTGCACCGCGCTCGACATCGACCCCAAGACCGGAGCTCTGCTGCAAACGCGCCCTGCGTTCGGCGGCAACCTCATGGCTACGATCGAGTGCCCCGCGCATCGTCCTCAGATGGCGACGGTGCGGCCGGGCGTATTTGCGGCGCCTGAGCGCGTGACGGCCGGGGCGGGTACGGGCGCTGATCTTGCGGTAGGCATCATCACCCAAGCCCCCTTGGCTCCCGAGGTTGCGCCGCGCGTTGCCGTGCTTGGCATCGAGCCTGTTGCCGGCGGGTCGATCGCGCAGGCAGAGCGGCTCGTGGTCGTGGGCAGGGGCATCGGGTCCAAGAAGAACCTCCCGCTCATGGCGCGCCTGGCAGAGCTGCTCCATGCTGAGCTCGGTTGCACGCGTCCGCTCGTGGAGGCCGGCTGGCTCGACTATGCCCACCAGGTAGGTCAAACGGGTGCGGCCGTCGCGCTGAAGCTCTTAGTGAGCATTGGCGTTTCGGGTGCTATCCAGCATCTGGCGGGAATCGGCGGTGCCGAGACGGTTGTTGCCATCAACGAGGATGCTGCAGCGCCCATCTTCGGCGTGGCAGACTATGCGGTCGTGGGCGATGCCGTCGAGGTAGCAGCCGAGCTCATCGCCCAGCTCGAAGCCCGCGACTGAGATGCGGAGCCGCGTGGCCACGACGGTCGTGTTGTTTGGCTCGGTTACACGAACACGAGGTTTACGAGCACCATATAGAGCGCGGTGCTTGCAAAGATGGCGACGAGCATGTTCTTCCGCCAAAGGTAGAGCCCGCCGGCAACGAGAATACCGAGCGCTTCGGGTATGCCACGCGTGCCGGTGAGCACGTTCACGCTGCGCAGGCAGTAAACCACGAGCAGGCCGAAAATCGCTCCAGGGAGCGCATTGCCCAGGTAGCGGATGTAGCGCGGCGCTGGACGGTCTGCGGGAAATGCGAAGAACGGCAGGGCCCGGGTGAGCACCGTTGCAGCCGCGGCGGCGAGGATCGTAAGGATGATCTGCGTGGTCGTCATCGCGCATCGCCCCCATGGTGCGCACCTGCGGCATCCGGCGTAGAGGCCACGGGCCCGTTCTCGCAGGTATTCGATGCAGGGGCCACGGGCCCGCTCTTGCAGGTATCCGATGCAAAAGTCATGGACTCGCTCTCGCACGCATCGTAGACCGGTTCGAGATGGCTTCGCAGAACCGTTATCGCGGCAAGGATGAGCGCGAGTGCGGGGATCATGAATCCGTCAGGCCCAAAGAGCGCGAGTGCGACGAGCGAGGCCAGAATGCCCGCCACGGCACTCGCATGGCTTGGATCTTTGGTCCATTGGTCGAGGAAGATTACCACGAACAGCGCCGTCATGGCGAAGTCGACGCCCGCCACGTTGAGCGCTGCCACGCTGCCCAGCACGCCGCCGAGCGTGCAGCCAACCACCCAGTACAGCTGGTTGAGCAGGCTCACGAAAAACATGAACCATCCTTCGTCCACGCCGGCCGGCGGGCGCGTTGAATAGTTGATGGAGAACGTTTCATCGCATTGCGCGAAGATGAGATACGGGCGTTTGCGCCCGAGGCCGCGGAACCGCTCGAGCATCGAGAGGCCGTAGAACAGGTGCCGCGCGTTAACGATGAAGACGGTGACGAACGCCTGAAGCGGTGCGAACGGCCCCACGAGCATCGAGGCCACGACGAGCTCGGCAGAGCCCGCGAAGATAAGGCAGGCCATGAGCGTGGGCGTCCACCACGGCAGCCCGAGCGAGACGCTATAGACGCCGCAGGTGATGCCGAGGAAGACGAAGCCGGCGAGGATGGGAAGCGTCGGTGGTATGGCGGAGCGAAGCGCAGACGAGATGGCACGAGGTCTATCGGTGTGCATCGCGCCGCTTGATGGAGCTGGGTGCAGTGGTTGATGGGGCACGGGGCGTTGCTCGCGTTTCTATTCAGTACATGGTCAATGTCCCGTATCGTACATCATTTATTGCAGGGAGATACTGAATGAAGGGCCGCGGGGCAATCTGCTGCAGACGAGCTATGCGCGGGCCAAGATTGAGAAGGCTATGCTCCGTAAGTTTTTCGTAGCGCCGCGTGCTGCAGACACAATATTCCGGGGTCTTGGTCAAAAACACCATTTCGGTGGTACTTTCAAACATAAGAGGCACCCATTTTTACCTGTGGGCAGGCCTTTACGCGTTCAATATTCGCTCACATCGACGAAACCAACGGAACGAGATGGCCTTTCAGCTTTCATGCGGCTATGCAATCGCTCTATTTTGGTGCGCGGCATACCACCGAAACGATATTTTTGACCAAGCGTACGAAAAGTTAGCGCATTGGGGGCGCGGGAAGTTTAGAACACCGCTGCCACGCGGGCGGGGAGGCCGGTGGCGCCTTCGATGTGCGGCCAGCTCACAAACACGATGGCACCCGTCGCAGGCACCTTGTCGAGGTTCGCCATGACTTCTACCTGCAGGTGGCCATGGTCGAGCACGTAGCGCTCGCAGGCAAGATCGTCGGCTTCCGCCGCCAGGAACGAGGCATCCGTGTCGAAGGTCTCATGCCCGTTCATCTGGATATCTCGTTCCTCATAGAGGAAGCGGAGCGCCTCCATCGACCAGCCGGGGCAGTGCTCGCCCCCGTTCTCGTCGAAGTTGTTGAGCGCGTTGTTATCGGGCCAGCGCTGGTACCAGTCGGTGCGTAGCGCCACGAAGGCGCCGGCGGGAATGCGCCCATGCTCAGCTTCCCAGGCTTCGATGTCTGCCACGGTTACGGCGGTGTCGGGGCCCTCGGCGGCGACCTTGCCGGTGAGGTCGATTACGCAGAGCGGCATGGCCATCTGCTCCACGCCGTAGGCCTCAGAGCCAACCTTGCCCGGTGTGAAGTGGCTCGGAAAGTCTACGTGCGTGCCGAACTGCCCGGGGAACTTGTGGGTGTGAATGCGGCAAGAGAGCATCTCTTCGTCGTAGTCGAAGACGGTCTTGCACAGTTCCACGGAGCCCTCGGGGATGCCCGCCCAGTACGGGCTGTCGTTCGTAAGCGGGTGAGTGAGGTCCACCCAGGTTCCTTGTTGCAGTTTCTTGAGTTCTGGCCAGAGGCTCATTTTGGTCTCCTTTCGACGGGGCGGGTGAGGGCCATGCGTGCACGGCGTGTCGCATGCGGGGCGCTGCGCCGCAAACGCAGGCGATGCGACCGCGCATTTCCTCCATAGTACCTGTCATCGGCGCGTGAATACGCCGGTCCAGCCAAGTTCGAGGCTCGAGTCGGAAGGTTTTAACGAAGGTGCTGAGTAGACCCAGGCTTTGGACAGCAAAACCCCAGTTGGTATTTGTGCGAAACGGGGGTTTGCTCGGCGATGTTCGAAAAACCTTCCGACTCGAGCCTCGAGTTGTCAAAGAGCTGGAACATGCCGGAGCCCATCAGGCGGGTTCGAGCATATTCCCGTTATTGGATGCCCGGAATGGAGGGGATCGTCGCGAACCCGCGCTCGAGTTCCTCGTCGGTGGGGATGTGGTCCTCCAGCTCGCCGCGGTTGAACTTGTCGTAGGCGACCATGTCGAAGTATCCGGTTCCGGTGAGCCCGAAGAGGATCGTCTTCGCCTCGCCGGTCTCGCGGCACCGCTCCGCCTCGCGCATGGCCACAAGGATTGCGTGCGCGCTTTCGGGCGCGGGCAGGATGGTTTCCAGCTTGGCGAAGCGCTCGGCCGCCGCGAAGACGTCGGTTTGGCGCACGGCGACAGCATCAAGGTGGCCGTCGTGCTTGAGCTTGGAGACGATAGGGCTCATGCCGTGGTAGCGCAGACCACCCGCGTGGTCGGGGCTTGGAATGAAGCCGTTGCCGAGCGTATACATCTTGCAGAGCGGGCAGGTCTGGCCCGTGTCGGCGAAGTCGTAGGCATAGCGGCCCCGGGTGAGCGACGGGCAGCTCGCGGGCTCTACCGCGATGAAGCGCGTGGCCGGCCGTGCGCCCGTAAGCTTGTCGCGCATGAACGGTGCGATGAGCCCGCCCAAGTTCGAGCCGCCGCCCGCGCACCCGATGACCACATCGGGATATTCGCCCAGATCGCGAATGGCCTCGTAGCTTTCTAGCCCGATGATGCTCTGATGCAACACAACTTGGTTGAGGACGCTGCCCAGCTGGTAGCGCCCGCGGTTCTCGGGCACATGCAGCGCGCGCTCCACCGCCTCCGATATCGCGGTGCCAAGCGAGCCGGACGAGCCCGGATCTTGGGCGAGAATGCGCCGGCCGACCTCGGTGGTGTCGGAGGGAGAGGGCGTTACCCGCGCGTCGAAGGTCTCCATGATGTTGCGACGGAACGGTTTCTGCTCGTAGGAGCATTTCACCATGAAGATATCGAGGTCGAGCTCATAGTGAGCGGCGGCCTCGGCCAGTGCCGTGCCCCACTGTCCGGCGCCCGTCTCGGTCGTGATATTGGTAATGCCCTGGGCATAGGCGTAGTAAGCTTGGGCGATGGCGGAGTTGAGCTTGTGAGAACCGCTCGTGTTGTTGCCTTCGAATTTATAGAAAATTTTGGCTGGCGTATCGAGCGCGCGCTCAAGGTTGTAGGCACGGCAGAGCGGGCTCGGCCGGTAGACCTTGTACATCTCTAGGACGGGTTCGGGGATGTCGAAGTACGGGGTGTCGTCGTCGAGCTCTTGGTCGATGAGTGCGTCGGCGAAAACGGGCGCGATATCTGGCTTGGTGGCGACAGCTCCGTTCGGCAGGCGCATGGGTTCGGGCTTTTCGGGCATATCGGCACGCAGGTTGTACCAGGCTTTGGGGATCTGGTCTTCGGTGAGGTAGAGACGGTAGGGATCGTGCTTGGATGCGGTCATGATGCGTCCTTTCTCATCCGGGAGCGCTGCCCGCCGGCAGTCGCTCCAAGCTCAGAATGCTCCCGCGTGCGCTGCGGCGATCGAAGAGGCTTGCTTTTCGACTCGGCACACGTTGCCTGTTGCGCGTTATCAGGCGACATGCGTCGTTCGCCGGCAAAAAAGAAGGCCCCCGGATTACCGGAGGCCTTCCATGGTGTAGCGCGTTGGTAGGGGAGCCTGCTAATCCGAGAGAGACGGTATGCGCTTGTTCCACCACCAGGCAACGGCCTGCTGCATCAGGTGCAGCGTATTGGCGTTGTTGACGATGGCGGTCATAGCGGAGCCTTCCTGTAGTCTCCATCGGATTGCGGACACTTTATCACGGTAAAGCTGCGATGCAGCCGGCAACTAGAAATGTTTCCCGAGCGTTTCCACCATCGATTGGCTCAGTGAGAAACGCAAAAGCCCGTCAAACAGGACGCGGATGCAACTTTTGGGCACTCCACGGCGTGTGCCCTGAGTACAACCGCGATAGCTCATGAGCTATCGGACCTCTAAGCTGAGCATTCTCTTGCTGCCCATCTGCCTATACTCGTTCACTGCGCCCTGGAGTGCCCAAAAGTTGCATTCAGCGACGTTCCGGGTGCTTCAACGACCCAAATGCCCGGCGGTTAGCTGAGCTGCTCGTCGATCCAAGCGCGCAGATGCCCGTCCATGCGGCCGATGAGCGCGCGAGTGGCACGGTTGGTGTACGGGCGCACTATGCCAAAAGGCGTGCTCAGCAGCTCGAACAGATATCCTTGATCGACCATGATTTCGAGGCTTGCGGGGTAGACCAGTTCAAAGGCAAAGCAGGCGAGCCCCACCACGTGGTCCACGGCGGTCGATTGGTCGCTATAGCGGACGGTCTGGTGCGCGAAGAACGCATCCTCGGCAGCGGGCGAAATGTCGCCTGCGAGCAGTTCGTCTTCGGTTGCTCCCACGACGGTCTCGACGGTATCGGTGCATGAAACGCGCAGGATATCGATTTTGTCGGCATCGCGCACAAGATTGCAGAGCGCGCGCGAGCGAAGGTCGAGGTCGTCAGGAAGGCGAAAGTCGCTGTGGTGGCCTACTGCTGCACGGATGATCTCGTCGGCCGAGGGCTCTTCGATAAAAGCGCGAACGCTGCCAGCGGTGCGCACGTGGGCCAAGAACCCATTATCATGGGAGAGGGCTTCCGGCAGTGTGGCGTTCACACGGGCGAGCGAGCCGTCAAACAGGTGCCGCCCGTCCTCGAAAAGCACGTCGACGCCGATAGCCGCATGGCTGGCGGACATGCTGTCTTTGAAGGTGCCCCAACGGCGAAGCTGCTCGAATCGGCCGATATCGTGCAGGAGTCCGCAGAGCCAGGCGAGGTCCGCGCCCGCCTGCGTGAAGCCCGATGCGCGAGCGATGCGGTCGCAAAGGTCGGCGACACGATAGGTGTGCTCCGCTTTGAGCGCGATGCGCGGGTTCTCCCGGTCGTAGGGGGCGAGGTACGCTTCGAAGGCCGTTCGCGCCCGCTCGCGATCGATGGAGACCGTTGCCTCGTCGCTCAAGCTGCTGGCTTTATCGTTTGTCATATTGGTTACATCCCCGTTTCGCTGTCATCAAGCAACCATTTCCATGCGGAAGCTTGCACAATGCGCCGTCCGTTGTTCTCGTAAATCGTCTCATGTCCGCTCCCGACCAGAAGAAGCCCCTCTTCAAGGCCCGTTTCGTCGAGTGCTTCCCACAATGCTCTGAGTTCCCGCTGTGCCGTCTTTTCGTCTTCCATTGATTCGGTGACCTGAATCAGTCGAAATGCTTCCTGCTCGAGCGCATCGCCAACCACGAAGTCGATTTCATAACCATGTTGCTTCGTGTGAAGCATCGAGATGCCGCCATCGCGCATAGAGGGATGGCGTCGTCTGAGTTCAAGGTATACGGCGTCCTCGAGCCGCTGCCCACGTTCGCACGCTCCTGCTCGGCTGCTTGCTAGGGCAATGCCTGGGTCAACAGCGTAGATTTTTGGTCGCGTCGTACTCTTTTCTGAGAGGCTCAGCGAGAACTCTTTGACTTGGAAGACGAGATAGGCTTCTTCAAAATATGCGAGCAAGTCGGCAAGATATGCGCGACCGGTTGCAATTCCCGCCGAGCGCAAGTCGTTTTCGATTTTTCGTAGCGAGATCTGTTTGCCGTTGAGCCCCATGAGCCTGCGAGCGAGCGCTGCCGCGACGCGTGGACGCGCGATGTCATGACGTTCGACTACATCGCGTGTGACGACGTGCTGAACATATGACTGAAGCAAAGCGATTGCTTGGGATGTCGGGAGGCCCTGCGCCGCAGGGAATCCTCCACGCGTGAGGTATTCGTCAAACATCGCCTGCATACGTGCGCCCAAGCGCGGAGAGAAATGCGGGCCTTTCAGCAATTCAGCGCCATCGGGTGTCATAGTAAGTCGCTCGCGAAACGAAAACGGTAAAAGCTCGAAGTCGATGGCGCGACCACGAAACTCGGTTGAGATTTCCGTTGAGAGCATTTTCGATGAGGAACCACTGATGTAGATGGTAGCTTTAGTGGTATCAACGATGCGGCGAAGCCAGCTACCCCATTGCTTCATCTCCTGAAGCTCGTCAAAAAAGAGGTAAATGCCGTCGAGGTTAGCGCCTGCTTGTTGGGCGAGGTATCGAAACGCCTCGAGCACGGCGTCTCCCGTCTGTGGCGTGGCAGGGCTGATGCGATCATCCTCGAAGTTGAAGTAGCAGATAGCTTCAGCGGGAACTCCTGCTTCGAGCAGTGCATCCATTTCTTGGAAAAGGCGATATGATTTACCCGACCGGCGCATACCGGTTACGACCTTGACGAGATTTCCCGCCCGTGGCGGCAGCGCGTTACCTAGGTTGAGAGAGCGTGGAACAATGGGACGGTATGTATCAAGGTCAAACTCTTGCAATATGCCGAGCACGGTTTGGTTCATAGCTACCTCCGCAGAATTGGTAATAATATCTTACCAATTTCAGGATAACTGGTAAGTTCAAATTACCAATTAACAAGGTTTAGCCGGGTGTTCTCTTGAGGGTTCGGATTACTTCGCTCCTGCAACGGGACATTCTAGGCAAACAACCAGTGTTTTTCTTAGGTTCACGCCCGTTCCAGCGCTAAACACCCTGCAGTTAGCCCATATCGCCAGCTTCACTAGCATGATGTGCAGGGTCCCCCGCCCATGCTCCTGCGCAGTTTCGCAGAAAGGCCCAGCAGTGCTGGGCCTTTCGAGAATGTCTGAGCAAGGAGCATGGGCGGGGGACCCGCCGGGAGCACGTGCTATGCGAAGTACCCAACACCGCTCTCGAAGATCGGCATGAACTTCTCGCCCGGGACGTTGCGATACAGGTTTTCGCCACGGCGCTCGACATGCCCCATCTTGCCGAAGACACGGCCGTCCGGGCTGGTGATGCCTTCGATGGCAAGCACAGAGCCGTTCGGGTTCACCGAAAGGTCCATGCTCGGAGCACCCGTCTCATCAACATATTGGGTCGCGATCTGCCCGCCCGCGATGAGCTCGCGCTGGACGGCCTCGCTCGCCACGAAGCGGCCCTCGCCATGGGAGATGGCCACGGTGTAGGCCTCTCCGGGCTTGCAAGCAGAGAGCCAGGGCGAGAGGTCGCTGGCCACGCGGGTGCGTACCAGGCGGCTCTGGTGCCGGCCGATGGTGTTGAAGGTGAGGGTCGGTGCCTCGGGCGTGGCGTCCACGATGTCGCCGTACGGAACGAGGCCCAGCTTCACGAGCGCCTGGAAGCCGTTGCAGATGCCGAGCATGAGGCCATCGCGCGCCTGCAGGAGGTCGCGCACGGCTTCGGTGACCTCGGGCGCGCGGAAGAACGCCGTGATGAACTTAGCAGAGCCGTCGGGCTCGTCGCCGCCGGAGAAGCCGCCCGGGATCATGACGATCTGGCTCTCGCGGATGCGGCGCGCAAGCTCGTGCGTGCTTTCGGCCACGGCCTCGGGCGAGAGGTTGTTGATCACGAAGACGTCGGCCTCGGCGCCGGCGGCACGGAAGGCGCGAGCGCTATCGTACTCGCAGTTGTTGCCGGGGAAGACCGGGATGATCACACGCGGGCGCGCGAATCTCTCGCCTGCATAGACCGGTGCGATGCGGCCCGTGTCGCTGCAGGTGAAGGTAAGTTGCTCAACATCGTCGAGCTTCTTGGCTTCCTCGGCCGGGGTGCGGTAGGGGAAGACGCCCTCGATGCCACTTTCCCATGCCTCCTGCAGCTCGGCGAGGTCGATCTGCTCGGTTGCGGTTTCGAGCACGTAACCTTCGACCGTGGTGCCCAAGGGCTCGATCACGAAGGAATCTGCAGCGAGTGCATCGAGCGCCGCCGCATCCTCAACCTCAACGATGAAGCTGCCGTACATCGGCTCGAAAAGGCTCTCGATGTCGACGTCGTCGGCAAGCTCGAAGCCGATCTGGTTGCCCACGCACATCTTGAAGAGGGCTTCAGCGCTGCCGCCGTAGCCGGGGGTTGCCAGCGCCAGGGCGCTTCCATTCTGGGTGAGGCGCTCGATGGCATCGAAAACGGCGAGGAGCTGCGAGGGGTCGGGGCGATGGTCGTCGCCATACGAAGCGGGGGCGATGCGGAAGACCGGGTGCCCCGCGCCCTTGAATTCAGGGGAGACCGCATGGTCGGCACGGCCCGTGCTTACGGCGAAGCTTACGAGGGTGGGCGGCACGTCGAGGTCCTCGAACGAGCCCGACATGGAGTCCTTGCCGCCGATGGCGCCAACACCAAGATCCACCTGCGCCATGAGCGCGCCGAGTACGGCTGCTGCCGGCTTGCCCCAGCGCTCCGGCACGTCGCGCAGGCGCTCGAAGTACTCCTGGAAGGAGAGGTAGGCGCGCTTGCGGGAGAAGCCCGCGGCCACGAGGCGGCTCACGCTCTCAACGACTGAGAGGTAGGCCCCCGCGAACTGGTCAGCTTCCATGAGATAGGGGTTGAAGCCCCATGCCATGGCGCTCGCGGTCGAGGTCTCGCCATCGACGGGGAACTTCGCCACCATTGCCTGCGCAGGGGTGAGCTGGGTGCGCCCGCCAAAGGGCATGAGCACCGTGGCAGCGCCGATGGTCGAATCGAAGCGTTCGGAGAGGCCCTTGTTCGAGCAGACGTTGAGGTCGGTTACGAGCGCGCGCATGCGCTCGGCGAGCGTGGCACCCTCCCAAGCCGGCTGCCACACCTGGCGCGCCGTCACGTGCACGCTCTGGTGCTTGGGTGCTCCGTTGCTGGCCAAGAAGGCGCGGGAAAGGTCCACGATCACGTCGCCGTTCCATGCCATGCGCACGCGCTTCTCGTGCGTGACCTCGGCGATGACGGTGGCCTCGAGATTCTCCTCGGTGGCATACGCCATGAACTCGTCCACGTCGTCCTCGGCCACGGCCACAGCCATGCGCTCCTGGCTCTCGGAGATGGCGAGCTCGGTGCCGTCGAGGCCTTCGTACTTCTTGGTAACCTGGTCGAGGTCGATGTAGAGGCCATCGGCGAGCTCGCCCACGGCAACGCTCACGCCGCCCGCGCCGAAGTCGTTGCAGCGCTTGATGAGGCGGCAGGCATCGCCGCGGCGGAAGAGGCGCTGGAGCTTCCGCTCCATGGGGGCGTTGCCCTTCTGCACCTCGGCGCCGTCCTTTTCGATGGACTCGACGTTATGCGCCTTGGAGCTGCCCGTAGCGCCGCCGATGCCGTCACGGCCGGTGCGGCCGCCGAGCAGGATGATCTTGTCGCCGGGTGCGGGCTCCTCGCGGCGCACGTGGCTTGCCGGGGTGGCACCCACCACAGCGCCCACCTCCATGCGCTTGGCAACGTAGCCGGGGTGGTAGAGCTCGGAGACCTGGCCGGTGGCGAGGCCGATCTGGTTGCCGTAGCTGGCGTATCCGGCGGCAGCGGTGGTCACGAGCTTGCGCTGCGGGAGCTTGCCCTCGAGCGTCTCCGCGACGGGGACGGTGGGGTCGGCCGCGCCGGTCACGCGCATGGCCTGGTACACATAGCTACGGCCGGAGAGCGGGTCGCGGATGGCGCCGCCGATGCAGGTGGCCGCGCCGCCGAAGGGCTCGATCTCGGTCGGGTGGTTGTGGGTCTCGTTCTTGAAGAGGAAGAGCCAGTCCTGGTCTTCGCCATCAACATCTACCGTGACCTTCACGGTGCAGGCGTTGATCTCTTCCGATTCGTCAAGACCGGCGAGCTGGCCCGTGTGCTTGAGCCACTTGGCGCCGAGCGTGCCCATGTCCATGAGGCAGACGGGCTTCTCGTCGCGGCCCAGCTCATGGCGCATCTCCATGTAGCGGTCGAAGGCCTCCTGCACCACGGCGTCGTCGATCTTGACCTCGTCGAGCACGGTGCCAAAGGTGGTGTGACGGCAGTGGTCCGACCAGTAGGTATCGATCACGCGAATCTCGGTAATCGAGGGGTCGCGGCCCTCCTCGGTGAAGTATTCCTGGCAGAAGCGGATGTCGGCCGCATCCATGGCCAGCCCGCGCTCGGCGATGAAGGCCGCAAGGCCGGCTTCATCGAGTTCGCGGAAGCCATCGAGCACCTCGACGGGCTCGGGGTCGGGGGTCTCGGCTACCAAGGTTTCGGGCTTCTCGAGCGATGCGAGACGCGCCTCCACGGGGTTTACGACATAGTGCTTGATGGCGTCGATGTCGGCCTCCGAGAGCGCGCCCTCGAGGATATAGACTTTGGCGGAGCGCACCGTGGGGCGCTCTCCCTGGCTGATGAGCTGGATGCACTCGCTGGCGGAGTCGGCGCGCTGGTCGAACTGGCCGGGCAGGTACTCCACCGCGAAGACGGCTGCCGCATCGGGGCTCGACGGCAGCTCGTCGTATGCGTGGTCCACCTGCGGCTCGCTGAACACCGTGGGGATGCACGAGCGGAAGAGCTCTTCGGTTGCTCCCTCCACATCGTAGCGGTTGATGAGGCGAAGGCCGGTGAGGCCCGTCACGCCAAGGATTTCCGTAAGCTCGCTCTTGAGTTGCTGTGCCTCGACGTCGAAGCCCGCCCTCTTTTCCACATAGATGCGAGAGACCATGAACCCTGCCCTTCGAATCCTGCTCGCGGAACCGTTCCCCCGAGCGGCTGCATACCGTCTCTATGATACGGCAGGTTGCCATGCATCCAGTTGGCGAAGTTGTCTGCTACAAATAACCCGCTGCTACGAGCGCGTTGCCGGGAGGTTGCTGTTTTCCCGCTGTCGAGTGAAGCGCACGCGGAGTTACGGGCACCGATTCCCCCTCCCGAGCGCAGCAGATATGAAGTTGCCGGCAACGTCTCGACTGCCGAGCGCGGCAAATCCGGAGTTGCCGCCGTCGGCCCGCCTTCGAGCGCGGCGGACCCGGTGTCGCCAACTGCCGAGCGCGGCAAATCTGGAGTTATCGACTGCCGAGCGCGGCAAATCTGGAGTTACCATCGGCGAGCGCAGCAGATCGGGAGTTAAGGCCACCTGCAGAGGCCGATAACTCCATATTTGCAGCGCTGGATGCGGATAACTCCATATATGCAGCACTGAGCGAGGGAGCTGCCTAAGAGAGCGAGGGGGGTGACGTGCCGGGCCCGACCCGGGCGTGACTTCGCGGGGCAGTCCTAAAGGGCGAGGGGACGGCCTAAAGAGAGGAGGCGGCCCAGGACGGACTCGGTAGATGAGGGGTAACTCTGAGCAGCTCAATCCCCGAGCGCGGGCAGGCACCGGCAATTCCAGGCGGAGCAGCTCAATCTCCGGCCGCGGACCGGCCCCGCCTCGACCCCCCGGCCGCGGACCGGCCCCGCCTCGACCCCCGGTCCCGCCTACTCGTTCTCCTCTGCGCCCTCGCTCCACGCGTCCACGTCTTCGATGCGGATCACGCTGGCAACGCTTGCAACCTCATCGAGCGCCTCGAGCGCAGAGCACACGCGCTGTACGTCGCGCTCGCGGGCCGTGTGCGTAAGGAAGACGACCGAGCAGGTGGTGCCGTCTCCGTCGCGCAGCTGGTTGATGGCGGAGATGGAAACGCCCGCGTTCGCGAAGGCCGCCACAACCGGAGCGAGCGCGCCCACGCGGTCGACGACGGAAAGGCGGATGTAATAGCGCGTCTCGAGGTCCTCGATGGAGCGAATCGGCGCGGTGCGGGGGAAGGGCTCGGGCTCGGGGCCCAAGTCGATCCCGCTGGCGATGCCGTTCGCGAGCTCAAGCACGTCGCCAACCACGGCGCTCGCGGTGGGGAAGGAGCCTGCGCCCGCGCCGTAGAACATGGTTTCGCCCACCGCGTCGCCCACGGCGAGCACGGCGTTCATGGCTCCCGAGACGCCGGCGAGCATGTGGTCGGCGGGAATCATGGTGGGGTGCACGCGCGCGTCGATGCCCTCGGCCGTCTTGCGGGCGATGCCGAGCAGCTTGATGCAGTAGCCCATCTCGCGCGCCTGCTCGATGTCGGCGGCGGAGACGTTGCGAATGCCCTGCATGTACACATCGTCGGTGGTCACGCGGGTGTGGAAGGCGATGGAGGAGAGGATGGCCACCTTGCTCGCGGCATCAAAGCCGTCGACGTCGGCCGTGGGATCGGCCTCGGCGTAGCCCAAGCGCTGGGCGTCGGCGAGCACATCGTCGAAGTCGAGCCCCTCGGAAGCCATGCGCGAGAGGATGTAGTTGGTGGTGCCGTTCAGGATGCCCGCGATGGTGAGCATGCCGTTTGCCACGAGCGCGTGCTCGAGCGCGTTCACGATGGGGATGCCGCCGCCCGCGGCCGCTTCGCAGCGAATCTGCACGCCGGCCTGTGCGGCAAGGCCTCCCAGGTAGTCGATGCGGCGGCCCAGAAGCGCCTTGTTGGCGGAGACCACGTGCTTGCCGGCAGCGATGGCGCTCTCGAAGATCTCGGTCGCAGGGTGATCGCCGCCGATGAGCTCGATGACGATGTCGATTTCCGGGTCGGCTACGACGTCGTGCCAGTCGGTGGTGAAGGCTTCGGGCGCGATGCCCAGCTCTGCCGCGCGCTCAGGTTCCAGGGCGCTGGCCATCTTGAGGCGCAGGTCGATGCCATAGGCGGAAAGGTATTCGTCGTGGTGGCGCGCGATGACGCGGGCGACGCCGCCGCCCACGGTTCCGAGCCCGATGAGTCCTACGTTGACGGTGCGGGTGGTGCTTGGCATTGCGTCTCCTTTGCATTCGAGGCTGCGTACGGGCTGGTCATCTGGCCGCGAGGGTGCCACCGGTGCCGCACCCGCAGGAGCTGGGTCCCGGCAGCGCGGGTTTTCATCGCGAAGGCCCCTCGACCATATCTGCCTAGTATTCTACCGAGGAATGGGGCATGCATGCGAAACACAGATGTAACACGTCTCATGATGTTTCAGGCCGATAAAAACTGCAGGTAGAAACCTTGGGCGAAGAATGCAATACCGGCTCTCCGCTGCTCGAAGCCCTCAAAATGGTTCGGCTGCCTTACCTTTTGCATAAAATCGGAGTATTCTAGCACGAACCACCTGATTGCACAGCGTGTTCGGGCGGGGGCCTGCGAGGCATCGCGACCTCGGAGGAATGGAAGGGTAAGCCGGGCAGGCGCTCGGCGCGTCACGAGAGGAGCATCGCATGTCTATGCTCGAGAACATGCAGAACGTTTCCATCAACCGCAGGAGCCTCGTCGCGGGTGCGGCGGGCCTTGGCCTTGCCGGTGTTCTCGCTGGCTGCTCCAACGAGGGTGACGGCTCTGGGGCCGGTTCCGCTTCCGGTTCCGCCTCGGGCAGCGCCTTCATGATCGGTGGCATCGGGCCCACCACGGGCGACGCCGCCATCTATGGCAACGGCGTGCGCATCGGCGCCCAGATCGCTATCGACGAGATCAACGCCGAGGGCGGCGACATCCAGTTCGATTACAACTTCCAGGACGACGAGAACGACGCCGAGCGCTCCGTCAACGCCTACAACAACCTCAAGGACTGGGGCATGCAGATCCTCATGGGCACCGTCACCACCGCTCCGTGCGTAGCCGTGTCCGCCGAGACCAACGCCGACAACATGTTCCAGATCACTCCTTCCGGCTCGTCGACCGACGTGATCGGCGGCCAGCCCGACGCGGACGGCAACATCGCCACGCCGCGCAAGGAGAACGTCTTCCAGATGTGCTTCACCGACCCCAACCAGGGCGCCGCGTCCGCTCAGTACATCTCCGAGCAGGGCTTGGGCACGAAGATCGCCATCATCTACAACAACTCCGACACCTATTCCACGGGCATCTATCAGAGCTTCATGTCTGAGGCTTCCGAGCTCGGTCTCGAGGTCGTGTCCGAGCAGGCGTTCACCAACGACTCCGCCACCGACTTCTCCGTACAGCTCAACGCCGCGCGTGACGCCGAGGCCGACCTGGTCTTCCTGCCCATCTACTACACGCCCATCTCGCTCATCCTCACCCAGGCGAACAGCATGGGCTATGCGCCCAAGTGGTTCGGCGTGGACGGCATGGACGGCCTGCTGACCGTCAAGGGCTTCGACACCTCGCTCGCCGAGGGCGCCATGCTCCTGACCCCGTTCGTCGCCACGGCCGAGGATGAGGCCACCAAGAGTTTCGTCGAGAAGTACCAGAGCGCCGATTACGGCGACGGCGAGACCCCGAACCAGTTCGCCGCCGACGCCTACGACTGCATCTACGCGCTGCGTGCCGCCATCGAGCAGTCCGGCGTGACCGCCGATATGGACTACTCCGACATCTGCGACGCGCTCGTCGAGACCTTCACGTCCGAGGACTTCTCCTTCACCGGTCTCACCACCGCTGGTGAGTCGGCTACCTGGTCCGATACGGGCGAGATTTCCAAGCAGCCCATGGGCATGGTCATTCAGGACGGCGTCTACATGCCGCTCGACGCGTAAGGGACCTTGCCCGAATCTCATTCGCAAGTCTGTTCTTGAGCGGAGATCGCCCGCCTTGCGGCGGTCTCCGCTTTTTACATGAAAGGAGGGGACATGGAGTTCCTCGCCAACCTCATCAACGGCATGAGCTTGGGCAGCGTCTACGCGATCATCGCACTCGGTTACACCATGGTCTACGGTATCGCCAAGATGCTCAACTTCGCGCACGGCGACATCATCATGGTGGGTGCCTACATCTGCTTCTGCGCCGTGAGCTACCTGGGGCTTCCCGTGATTGCGGGTATCCTGCTCTCCGTCGTGGGCTGCACGGTGCTCGGTATCGTGATCGAGCGGCTCGCCTACAAGCCCTTGCGCAGTGCCCCGTCGCTGAACGTGCTCATCACCGCTATCGGCGTGAGCTACTTCCTTCAGAATGCGGCGCTGCTCATCATGGGCTCCGATCCCAAGTCGTTCTCGATGATCCTGAGCCTGCCGGCGCTCCATCTCTTTGACGGGCGCCTCACCATCAGCGCCACGGCGGTGATCACCATCCTCGCCTGCGTTGCCATCATGGTGGCCCTCACCATGTTCACCGGCAGGACCAAGATGGGCAAGGCCATGCGCGCCTGCTCTGAGGACCGCGACGCGGCGCAGCTCATGGGCATCAACGTGAACTCGACGATTTCTATGGTCTTCGCCATCGGCTCGGGGCTCGCGGCCATCGCGGGCGTGCTCATGTGCGCCGCCTATCCCACGCTCATGCCCACGACCGGATCTATGCCCGGCATCAAGGCCTTCACCGCGGCGGTGCTCGGCGGCATCGGCTCCATCCCGGGCGCGGCGCTCGGCGGCGTGCTGCTCGGCATCATCGAGATCTTTGCGCGCGCCTACATCGGCACGCAGCTCGCCGATGCGGTGGTCTTTGCCGTGCTCATCGTGATGCTGCTCATCCGTCCGGCCGGCTTGCTCGGCAAGCCCGTGAACGAGAAGGTGTAGGTGATTCACGTGGGTTTCATGCATCTCAAGCCGCAGACGCACTCGACCGTTATCACCTATGCGATCGTGATCGTCGCGTTCATCGTGGTAACGCTCCTCGACGGGATGGGGCTCATCTCCAACTCCCTCTCCGGCCAGCTCGTGCCCATCTGCGCCTACGTGTCGCTCGCCGTATCCCTCAACCTCGTGGTGGGCGTCTCGGGCGAACTCTCGCTCGGACATGCGGGATTCATGAGCGTGGGCGCCTTCACCGGCGTGATCGTGGCGGGGTGCTTGGCGCGCATGGGCGTCGAGTCCGAGCTTTTGCTCTTCGCGGGGTCTGCCATCGTAGGTGCCGTCGTTGCGGGCATCATCGGCTTTTTGGTGGGCATCCCGGTCATGCGCCTGCGCGGTGACTACCTGGCAATCGTGACGCTTGCGTTCGGCGAGATCATCAAGAATCTGCTGAACAACTTCTATATCGGCGTGGACGACGCGGGGCTGCACTTCTCTATGACCGACAGCTCGTCGCTCGGCATGAGCCAGGGCACGATTCTCATCAACGGGCCCAAGGGCGCCGTGGGAATCGACAAGATCTCGACCTTTGTCCTGGGTGTCGTGGTGGTGCTCATCACGGTTGCCGTGGTCTTGAACCTCATGCACAGCCGCGACGGCCGCGCCATCATGGCTGTGCGCGACAACCGCATCGCCGCGGAGAGCGTGGGTATCAACACCACGAAGTACCGCCTCATCGCCTTCACCGTGGCGTCGGCCCTGGCAGGCATGGCGGGCGTGCTCTACGCCATGAACTATTCCACGGTCATCCCCTCGCAGTTCGATTTCAATCAGTCCATCCTCATCCTCGTCTACGTGGTGCTTGGCGGCATGGGCAACATTTCCGGTTCGATCATCTCGGCTGCGTTCCTCACCGTGCTGCCCGAGGTCCTTCGCCCCATCAACAACTACCGCATGCTCATCTACGCCGTGGTGCTCATCCTCGTGATGGTCGTGCCGCATACCAAGGTGTACCAGCGCGCGGCCGATGCGCTCCGCGAGCGGTTCCATAAGGCGGCGCCCAAGCCTGCTGCGGAAGGAGGCGAGGCCGATGAGTAAGCTCACCGATTTTGGCAAGCAGCGCCGTGAGACCACCAAGATGGTGCCGGTGCCGAGCGTCTCGATCATGCCCGAGCGCGACCTCGGGTCTGCACCCGCTCTCGAGTGCCTGCACCTGGGCATTGAGTTCGGCGGCCTCAAGGCTGTGGACGACTTTAACGTTACCGTGGGCAAGACCGAGATCTGCGGCCTCATCGGGCCCAACGGCGCGGGCAAGACCACGGTGTTCAACCTGCTCACCAAGGTCTACAACCCCACGCACGGCACGATCATGGTCGACGGCAAGGACACCGCCGGCATGAACCCGGCCAAGGTGAACCAGCTGGGCGTGGCCCGAACCTTCCAGAACATCCGTCTCTTCAACACGATGACGGTCGAGGAGAACGTGATGGTGGGCCTGCACAACCAGCGTCACTGCGGCCTTGCCACGAGCGTCCTGCGCCTGCCGCATCATTGGAAGAGCGAGCGCTGGTACCACGAGCGTGCCCTTGAGCTGCTCGACATCTTCGACATGACGGGGCTCGCCACCCACGAGGCCGGCTCGCTGCCCTACGGTGCCCAGCGCCGCCTGGAGATTGTGCGCGCGCTTGCCACGAATCCCAAGCTGCTGCTGCTCGACGAGCCCGCGGCGGGCATGAACCCGTCCGAGACGGCGGACCTCATGGAGAACATCGTCAAGATTCGCGACACCTTCCAGATCGCCATCATGCTCATCGAGCACGATATGAACCTCGTCATGAATATCTGCGAGGGCCTGTGCGTGCTCAACTTCGGAAAGATCATCGCGAAGGGCACGCCGGAGGAGATCCAGCAGAACGAGGCGGTTATCGAGGCGTATCTCGGCAAGCAGAAAGGGGGCGAGGCGTAGATGCTCAGCGTGTACAACATCAACGTCTGGTACGGGGCGATCCATGCCATCAAGAACGTCTCCTTCGAGGTGAACGACGGCGAGACCGTGGCGCTCATCGGCGCGAACGGCGCTGGAAAGTCCACGACCCTAAAGACGCTCTCGGGCCTGCTGCGTTCCCGCTCCGGCTCCATCAAGTTCATGGGCGAGGACCTCATGCATATGCCTGCCGAGAAGATCGTGCAGAACGGCCTCGTGCACGTGCCCGAGGGGCGGCGCATCTTCCAGCAGATGACGGTCGAGGAGAACCTCGACATGGGCGCCTATACCCAGCCCAAGGAGAGTATCGCCGAGAACCTGGAGCGCGTGTATGCCCAGTTCCCGCGCCTGAAGGAGCGCCGCCGCCAGGTTGCCGGCACGCTCTCGGGCGGCGAGCAGCAGATGCTCGCCATGGGCCGCGGCCTTATGGCGAACCCCAAGCTCCTCATGCTCGATGAGCCTTCGATGGGTCTCGCGCCCATTCTCGTGGAGCAGATTTTCGAGATTATCGAGTCGCTTCACGATGCAGGTACCACGATTTTGCTGGTCGAGCAGAACGCGCAGATGGCCCTTTCGGTGGCAACGCGCGGTTACGTGCTCGAAACGGGCAGGATCACGCTTTCTGGCACCGGCCAGGAGCTGCTGCATAATGACGATGTGAGGAAGGCATACCTGGGTGGGTAGACCCCCTACGGAAGCCCCGGTCCCCTTCTGAGCTGGTCCTCGGAACTCGGCTATGCCGAGTTCCTGCGGAATCGTTCAGAAGGGGACCGGGGCTTTCTGCGTTACCGCCAAGTCTGCGTGGGTTGGATGACGCTGGCTCGCTTGGAATCGAAAACCGAGTTCCTGCGTTACCGCCCGGATTTCGGCTCAAATCATGCTGAATCGACGCGGAAAAGGCGCGCGCGGACGTGGCGCGATGGCGCTTTCAACTTTTGGGCACTTTAAAGCGCACCGGCCAAGTATCCCGGAAATGGGCAATCAATCTACCTGCGGGTTTATGCGTCGCTGCAAACCCTGTACTCAACCTTTCCTGTGTGGAGTGCCCAAAAGCTGCAAATACGTTGGAGAACAGCTTCCCGTTCGGCGCGCGTTCCGTATGAAGCGCGCAACGCGCCTGAGGTACGGGGTGTGCCGGCTTGCAGCGCTGGGGAGGCGCGACCCCGTTTCCGTTCCGTGGTACTCTGAGGGCATGGATCCATCGCGATTAAGGAGCCTGCCCTATGTCTCTTAGCTTGCTGCGCGAGTTCTGCGCCGAGAACTTCACCGATGTTCCTGCCGCCATTGAAGCCGGTGCCGACCGGATCGAGCTCTGCGACAATCTGGCGGTGGGCGGCACCACGCCTTCCGCCGGTGTGATCGGCGCCGCGACGGTCTACGCGCATGAGCACGGCGCGCGCGTCATGACCATGATTCGCCCCCGCGGGGGAGACTTCGTGTACGGGCCCGCTGAACTCCAGATGATGCAATCGGATATCGAAACGGCCTGCCGGCTGGGCACCGACGGCATCGTTTTCGGCTGCCTTGAGCGCCGGGAGCACGGTTTCTGGCTCGATCTTTCCGCTATTGAGGCGCTCGTTGCCCGTGTTCGCTGGATGCAGGGCCAGCGCGACTGGAGCGGTGTTCCGCGTGAGTTTGATCGCGAGGACCAGCGCATCGATATCACGTTTCATATGGCGTTCGATGAGCTCGCTCCCGAGGACCAGTTCGAGGCCATCGACGTGCTCGTAAAGATGGGCGTGACGCGCATCCTCACGCATGGCGGCCCCGCAGGCACTCCCATCGATGGCAACCTGTCTAGGTTGCGGGAACTCATCGCATACGCAAGCGGGCGCCTGACCATTCTTCCCGGTGCCGGCATCACCTATGAGAACGCTACGCGCATTGCTGGCGAGCTCGGCGTGGGCGAGGTCCATGGGACCAAGATCGTGCGTCTCGCGTAGCGATTGCCGTGCGGCTGCCGCTCCGTCTGCCCGCGTATTTCGCGTCTGCTTATACCCCGGCGTCCGTCCGCCCTTTGGTGCCTGTCTGCGCATCAGCGCTTGTCAGCGCGCTGATGCTTGCTGACGGTACATTGCTACATTCTGATCTCAATTGCTGGACTTGGACCCTACTCCAAGGTGTATGGTCGCGCTAAGGCATACACCTAAGGAGGCGCAGCATGGAGAACAAACAGGTCACAGCGGCAACGAACGGCAATGTCTACATCCCCATGAGCGAGCGCGATGGAGCGGAATCGGTCGTGTACTTCACGCGCGACCTTTCCGCCGAGGGCTTGCGTCGCATGTATGAGCGTGTTTCTGGCGGAATGACGGGCAAGGTGGGCATCAAGCTGCATACGGGTGAGGAACACGGTCCCAATATCATCCCGCGTCCGTGGGTTCGCGAACTTGTTGAGCGTGACCTGCCCGACGCCACGATCGTCGAGACCAACACCTATTATGCGGGCGACCGCGACACCACCGAGAAGCATCGCCATACGCTCGAGGTGAACGGCTGGACGTTCTGCCCTGTTGACATCATGGACGAAGATGGCGCGACGACGTTCCCGGTTTCGGGCGGCAAGTGGTTCAGCGAGATGCATGTGGGCAAAAACCTCGCGCACTACGACTCGCTTTTCGTGCTCACTCATTTCAAGGGTCACGCGATGGGAGGCTTCGGCGGTTCCGCAAAGAACATCGGCATCGGTTGCGCGGACGGAAAGATCGGTAAGAAAGAGATCCATGCGCATCCCGGCGAGGGCCAATGGAGCATCGCGCAGGAAGAGCTCATGGAGCGTATGGTTGAGAGCGCAAAGGCCACGGTCGATCATTTTGGCGAGCACATTACCTTCGTGAACGTGCTGCGTAACATGAGCGTGTCCTGCGACTGCGAGGGTACGGCAGCTGCCCCCGTCGTTACCCCGAATATCGGCATCGTCGCGTCAACGGATATCTGTGCGGTCGACGCCGCATCGGTCGACCTGGTCTATGCCCTTAAGCCCGAGGAGCGCCACGACCTTGTGGAGCGTATGGAGAGCCGGCACGGCCTGCGCCAGATTTCCTACATGCATGAGCTCGGCATGGGCAACTGGCGCTATCGCCTTGTAGACATCGATCACGGCGACGCTGAGATTCAGCTTGCCGATGCCGTTGCAGGCGTCGTGCCCTTCGAGGGCTAACCGAGCGACGAAAGAACCGTCCTGAGCGAAAGTCGGTCGGACCAGATGAGAGCGTCTGGTCCGGCTGACTTATGTACATCTGGGGCGGCGGGGTAGTGCTGCCCTAGAAAAGTTGCCCTTGGCTATCTTATATGGCACAATCGTTGCATCATTTATGAGGGCGCAGATGCGCCGACGACGCCGAGGGAGGTTCCGTGGCAGCTCAGGTTCGCCTATGCAAGAAATGCTCTGGTATCAAGGCCAAAGACCTTAAAGGCGCCGTGGGTAAGGAAGATGTCCGCTGCGGCTGCTTCGGGGCGTGCAGAAAGAAGCACCCTGAGCTTAAGGGCCGCGTGTACGTACGGGTGAGGGGCGGCATCGTGTCGGCGGGCTCGAAGAAGAAGCTGCGCCGTGCTGTGGCGGAGGCGCTCGCCGAGTGATGGAGCTGCCGATGGGTGCCGCTGCGTGGCGAGGAGGAAGTGCGGGCCAGGTGATGAGAAGGCGGTGCCGTGCCATGGTGGAGGCGTTATCCGATCGATGAGGTCTGGCGGCGAGGAGCGCGCCTGGGCCTGTGGCGGCAGGGCCGCCCTACGCTGTTTCGGCCGAGGGCCCAGCATGCTAGTATGGCAGGTGCTCAATGCAGGCACGCGGGGACGCTGCGGCATGCGGCGACCGAGCCTCATGCAAAAGATGCGTCCGGGAAAGGATGGGGCTTGGCGATGCAGCAACCCAATCAACCCGACCAGACGTCGTCGTGCGAGGTCTTGGCGCCACGCCAGATGGTCTCGGTGGGCGTTGCGCTCTTCTCTATGTTCTTCGGGGCGGGCAACCTGATCTTGCCGCCGCTTCTTGGCGTGCAGGCGGGGCAAGATGCGCTGCCCGCGCTCATCGGATTTTTCGTCGCGGGAGTAGGCCTGCCTGTGCTGGGCATCGTTGCCGTTGCCCTCGCGGGCACGGTGCGCGACCTCGCCGCCCGCGTCCATCCGGTGTTCTCACGCGCCTTCGTCGCGGTGGTCTATCTTGCCATCGGTCCCTGCCTTGCCATACCGCGCACCTCTTCAACGGCGTATGAGATGCTTCTGCCGCTCCTTCCCGCATCCGTGGACCCCGGCTTGATGCGCCTGGCATTCTCGGTGGCGTTCTTCGTTCTCGCCTATGCGCTCGCCATGCACCCGGGACGCATCACAAGGCTTCTGGGTAAGATCACCGGCCCCCTGCTCATCGTGCTCATCGTCGCGGTCGTGGGCTCTGCGCTCTTTTCCGAGGGCGAGCCGCTCGCGCCCGCCAGTGCCCCGTACGACGCAAACCCAGCCGTGCAGGGCTTTCTTACGGGCTATCAGACCATGGACCTGCTCGCGTCGCTCACCTTTGGCCTGGTGATCGCGACGAGCATTCGCGGCATGGGCGTGACCGAGCCCGCTGGCGTGACGCGCGAGGTCTGCCGCGCGGGCCTCATCGCCGGCGTGCTCATGTTGCTCATCTACGGCGGTCTTGCCGTGGTGGGGGTTCGGTTGAGTGAATCGCTCGCGGGCGCTACGAACGGTGCCACGGTGCTCACGGCTTCTGCGACATTGCATTTCGGAACGGTGGGAACGGCGGTGGTCGCTGTCATATTCCTGCTGGCATGCCTGAACGTCTGCATCGGGCTCATCGGTTGCTGCGGTACCTACTTCTCGCAGGAGGTGCCGCGTATTCCGTATCGTGGATGGGCGCTTGCGTTCGCTCTCTTCTCGTGCATCGCCTCGAATGCGGGCCTCGACGCCATCTTGGCGTTCTCGGTTCCGCTGTTGAGCGCCCTGTACCCGGTGGCAATCGTACTCGTGATCATGGGCATGTGCCATTCCGTGTGCGACCGCCTGCCCCAGATGTGGCCGTGGGTGGTGGGAGTCGTTGCCGTGGTGGGCGTACTCGGGAGCGTGCGCGACGCCGTTGCTCCGGGCGCGTGGCTGCCCATCGATGCTCTGCCGCTCGCCTCTTGGGGGCTCGGCTGGGTCGTTCCGGCGATTGCGGCAGCGTGCATCGGCGTGCTGCATGCTAAGGTTTCCGCTCGTGGCGCGTCCCGGTAGGGTTGCTGCTCGACAGCGGCGGGTACGCGCGGCGTTAGGTTGATGGGGGTCGGTCATGCCGTTTTCGATCGTTCGCGATGACATCTCTCGCGTGCACGCAGACGTTCTGGTGAATGCCGCAAACGTGCGCCTGGCGCCGGGCGGCGGCGTATGCGGGGCGTTGTTCTCGGCTGCGGGGTTCGACGAGATGCGCGCGGCATGCGAGGCTATCGGAGGGTGCGCGACGGGAGATGCCGTGGCGACGCCCGCGTTCAACTTGCCTGCGCGCTGGTGCGTGCATGCCGTGGGGCCCATCTGGCGTGGCGGGAGAGCCCACGAGGAAGAGCTGCTGCACCGTTGCTACCGCAGCGCCTTCGCGCGTGCCGTGGAGCTCGGCGCCCGGTCGGTCGCGTTCCCGCTCATTTCGGCGGGCATCTATGGATTCCCCGTTGAGCGAGCGCTCGCTATCGCGCGCGAGGAAGTCACCGCGTTCCTGAGGCATCACGACGAGGTTGCGCTGACGCTCGTGGTGTTCGAGCGCGCGGTCGTCCAGATGGGCAACGCGCTCGTCGAGCAGGTTCAAGAGTATATCGATGACGAATACGTCGATTCGAGCTCCTTCATGCGGCGCGATACGGGCGAGCTTGAACGCGAGCTGCAGTGGACGGAGGATGCCTCCGCGCCGCTTTCTGTGGAGATGGCCGAGCCCGTCGCCCTGCCTGAATGCCTCCAAGAGGACGATGCGTCTATCGCGGCGTCGAGGCCGTTCGTTGCTGCAAACATTAGGATGCCGGGCGCTGCGATGCCAGGCGCGCCGTCGCGTGCCGGCGCTACGCTCGATGCGGAGATTGCCCAGCTGGTCGCCACGCTCGACGCACCGTTCTCCACGACGCTGCTCGCTCTCATCGATGCCCGGGGCATGACGGACGCCGAGGTGTACCATCGTGCGAACATCAGCCGTCAGCTCTTCTCGAAGATACGAGGAAATGAATCGTACCGCCCGTCCAAGCAGACGGTCGTGGCGCTCGCTATCGCGCTTGAGCTCGATATGAGTGCCACGCAGGACCTACTTGCTCGCGCGGGGTTCACGCTGTCGAAGAGCAGCAAGTTCGACGTGATCGTTCGCTTCTTCATAGAGCGCAGCATCTACGACCTCTTCCAGCTTAACGAAGTGCTGTTCGCCTACGACCTGCCGCTCGTCGGTTCGGTGTAGCCGCGTTCGGGCGGCGCCGGGGCACTTGGTGGGCGCCGGCGCACTCGGATGGCGCCGGGGCACTTGGCGGGCCGGGCGTTCGGGCGGCGCCGGGCGTTTCGCGGGCGCGTTCCGGGCACCTGCGCCAAATGTCGCCTGCCGGTTGACCACCGGCGCTTCGGCGCAGCGTACCCTTCACGGTGT
>UMHD01009422.1_pt1 | contig 84557 bp, 84 predicted proteins | sample 1965461 | NCBI WGS metagenome assembly UMHD01 (sample SAMEA4836091, study PRJEB28245) | human gut metagenome | biome: gut microbiome; material: fecal sample | place: Denmark | collected 2008 | reverse complement strand
TTTTAATTCTCTACATCAACTTTTTAGTTGAATTTAGCGAAAAAATAAAGAGATCATATAAGTTGTGTACGAAACTTCATGATCTCCTGATGTCTATTTAACATTCTTTATTATTCTATGATCCATAAATTTCCAGTTATATCTACCATACAATCATATTGGTAAACTGACTCGGTGTATAACCAGTGTACTTCTTAAACACTGTACTAAAATATTTATAGTCACTAAATCCGCAAATATCCGAAATTTCCGTTAAACCATAAGTTCCTTTTTTCATATATTCAATAGACTTTTGAATGCGGAAACGATTTAAATACTCATTAAAGGTCATCTGTGTAACTCTTCGAAATCGCTTTGATAATAAAGATTCACTGTAATTTAAAACATCGGCTATATCGGATAAAAATATCTTTTCTGAGTAATGAAGATTGATGTATTCCATGATTTTATCAACCAGATGATCTTCTTTATTTAAAGTTTCTAGAAGTTGAATATGTTCGATCTGATTTTTTTCTTTCAACAATCCGCTAATTTTACTGGATAAATCAAAACCGGAAACGATACTTTGAATCACATTATTCAATTCTTCCTTATCAATAGGTTTCATCAAATAATCACATACACCTAATTTAATCGCCTTTTTCGCATAGGAAAACTCATCATAACCGGAAATGATGATCGAGGTGTAATTGTACTCTAGAGTTTGTTCAATCATTTCTATACCACTCATTAAAGGCATGGTGACATCGGTTATTACGATATCTGGTTTCTTTTCTTGAATCAGTTTTATGCCTTCTACACCATTACTAGCCTCACCGATTAAGATACAGTTCAAAGCGGAAAAATCAATGGACATGATAATTCCCTTGCGAATTGCTTCTTCATCTTCAATGACTACTACTCTATACATGATATTTTGCCCCCTTTAGATGAATACAGATCGTTACCGTTGTTCCTTCTCCAAGAACACTTTCAATTCTTAATTTACTGTCGATGCCATACATCAAACTTAACTGTCGATTTAAATTGTACAACCCATGATGATTCATCTGGTTTTGATCAGATTCTAAATTGTAACGGATTTCCTCCAGCTTATCCTGAGCGATTCCATTTCCATTATCCTGAACGCTGACATACATTTTATCGTCTTCGATATAAGCCTTTACATGGATACACAAAGTCTGGTGATATCGAAAACCGTTTTTAATACTGTTTTCTAAAAGTGGTTCGATCATTAAACGTGGAATAATTTGATTTTCACATTCTTCCTGAATATCAAAAGTAACTTGTAAACGATCTTTATAGCGATAATTTTGAATATCTAAATATTCCTGAATAATTTCTAAATCGTCTATAAAATATACTTGTGAAATGGAATTATCCATGCTGTAGCGGAGAATGGAAGTTAGTTTCAAGATCAAACGATCTACGGCTTTGGCATCAAATAGGACTGCCGATCGAATCGTTTCTAACGTATTATAGAGAAAATGCGGATTAAACTGAGCTTCCAGTCGTTTCATCTCGCTGATCTTATTTAAATAATACAATTCACCATTCCGTCTTCCTACTTTTTCAATCGCCACAACAACATTATTAATATCTTTTGACAACATCTGAAATTCATCATCGGTATCAATGGTCACCAGATGATCGATATCTCCTTTTTTGATGATCTCCATTTGCTCCACTAACTTATCAATACTGCTGCTGTTGCTTTTGGCTAACATCATAATATTTCTTTTACTGATCAAATAAGTCGCAAGGGAAAACAATAGGATAAATAGAATCGCCGACCGATATAAAATCAAATAATCCAGGAAAGAAACAATGGATACGATTTGTATTCCGTCTTTATAGCCTTTGACTTGAATCCGTAATAAATCACCATTTCGGATATGATAACCGGATGAATCTAATCCATGATCCAATCGTTTTAAATATCCGGAAATATATTCCGGCGTACTTGTTGCGATCACATTGCCAAATTTATCGATAATGGAGCCTTTATCCTCCAATAAACTCAATTCATAATTCAATGAATTGGGATCGTAATAGTAAGAGACATAACCCTTTAATACATTATTCTGAAAAACGCCTGTCGTTAAAACTAATTTTGACTTTTCTTCTTTTTCCCGAATCGTACTTGTGATATATTCGCCTTCTTTTAATTCATCTCTATTGAAATTTGGTGTTTTCCTTACACTATGCATATCACCGGTGGAAGAAAAAATCAGATGACCCTGATCATCAAACAACAACATCTCACATTCAATCGGAACGGAAGACTTGTAGTGATAATACGTTTGAAATACTTTTTCTTCATTTTCCGGATGCGCAAGATAAGCTAATAAATTATTGTTGTGGTTATGAAACGATATATTCTCTTCAAAGCTTGTAAAAATAGTATCTAAGATTTTTGTATAATCTTGTATGACTCTCTCATTCTTTTGAACTTGTGTGATAAACATACTGATGATAAGAATGATGATAAATATCATTACAAATATAAGAATGTATATTTTGGTCAGTTTTTCCATCGAGTGGTACAATTTCATCTTATATTTGCTCATAAATATCTTCCCTTCATATGAAAAACTAGAGATATAGACCTCTATACCTCTAGACAAGCTATGTTTCTAATGAATTTAGTTTTCTATTTACATCTGGCTCTCAATGTAACATCACCAATAATACATATTATATTTCTAGATTATCACTTTTTGATACTTTCATAAAGATTAACAGTGAGATAATTGTCAATATCGTTAAGATGGTCGATAGAGCAGCGGCCACCCCATAATTTCCTCTCAATACTTGTTGGTAGATCGAAACTGTCAATGTTTGCGTTTTTACCGTATATAACAAGATGGCTGTTGACAGTTCAGATATCATAGTAACCCAACTCAAAATAGCACCCGCAATGATTCCATTGGCCATCATAGGCACAGTAATGGTAAAGAATGCTTTTAGCTTCGTACAACCTAAGCTTAACGCTGCTTCTTCAATACTCATCGGTATCTGTTGTAGCGTTGCTGTTGAAGATCGTATCGTGTAAGGCAAACGACGAATGACCAGCGCAATGATCATAATCAATGAAGTTCCCGCAATCGCTAAGATTCCTGAATTGGCAATACCTGTATTAAACGATGTCAAAAGGGCAATACCTAAAACAGTTCCCGGCACGATATAAGGAATCATACTGAGCACATCAATACATCCGGTTGCGGTATTTCTTCTACGTACTGTTAAATAGGAAATCAATACAGCCAACAAAATAATGATGACTAGGGCAGCTGCCGGAATAAAAATGGTATTTTGTATAGAATTTCCTACTCGTGAAAATGCCGTTTGATAGGAATTTAACGAATACCCATCCACAAAGATCTTTCCTCGTGTATTTAAGAAAGAAGTGTAGATGACATAAAGCTGTGGCAATATAGCTAAGGCAACAACACCATAGCTATAGATATAAATCCCTGCTTTGGCAAATGGTTTGGCCTCTTTTTCTACAATAGGATGCAGCGAATTCATTGTAAAGCTTTTCTTATTCGCAATATATTTTTGAATTAAGAATACGATTGTTGTAATCAAAATAGCAATGATCGCAATAGCAGCCGCAAAGCCCTCACTTCCTCCGACTTCCCCGACAAACTCTGTATAAATCAATACCGGGAAAGTTCGATATCCTTCTCCAATCAACATCGGCGTACCAAAATCAGCTAATGATCGCATAAACACTAAGAGTGCTGCCGCCAGTAAAGTCGGAACGATTAAAGGAATAATGACTTTAAAAAATCGTCTAGCTCCGGTACAGCCTAAGTTTTCACTTGCCTCTAATAAGGAATTATCTACATTTCTTAATGCACCTTGTACATATAAGAATACAAGAGGAAATAACTGGAGTGTAAATACTAATAAAATACCGCCAAATCCATAAATATCCGGAAGCTGAATATTCAATACATCCTGGAAAAAGCGCAGGATCACACCATTTCTTCCTAATAAAAGCACCCAGGAATAAGCGCCGATAAACGGTGCAGACATGGAAGCTACGATAATTAAGATTTGCAGCAGCTTTTTGCCTCTGATTCGATACAAAGTAAAGAAATAAGCTAACGGTGTACCGATCATTAAAGATAAAATCGTTGCACAAATGGAAACCTTAAAGCTGTTCATCAACGTATCAAAGTAATACGACTGTGAAAAGAATTTAGTGAAATAATCCAATGTAAACTGATGCGTTCCCGACTCAAAGAAAGCTTGCAGTAATAGTTTTCCCACCGGATAAATCAGAAACAACGTATATAGGGCAATGACAACAATCGTAATGGTCTTCCACGGATCTATTTTTATCTTCTTTGATTTCATGCTTCATTTCCCAACGTATAGTTGATTTCACCTGTTGTATCATACACATTGATCTTATGTGTTTTGATAGACAAATGAACTATACTTCCTTTTTGAATGTTCTCTTTTAGATCCGATTCTCTGACCACTTCCACTTGTGTCCCATCTTTTAGACGGCAATGGTAGTGAGTATATAACCCTAGGAAAATACTATCTTCGATTGCTGCCGGAATACCATTCGGTTCCGTGGTAAACTCAAATTCTTCCGGTCGAATGGAAACCTTTACTTCCTGATCTGGAATGATTTTAGGCAGTGTAATCGGTATCCAGTTATCGTCATTGATCTTTAACATGGTTTCATTGCCAATGGTTTGAACATGAGCCTCTAAAATATTGGTTCTTCCAATAAAAGTAGCTACAAACACATTGTTTGGGCGATGGTAGATTTCTTTCGGTGTTCCAATATGTTGAATCACACCTTCCTTCATGATGGCAATACGATCACTGACAGCCATGGCTTCTTCCTGGTCATGTGTTACATAAACAGTAGTAATCCCTACTTCTTCCTGGATGGCACGAATCGCTTCACGCATTTCCACACGCAATTTCGCATCCAAATTACTAAGTGGCTCATCCATCAATAATACATCCGGCATAATGGCTAAAGCTCTAGCCAAAGCTACACGCTGTTGCTGCCCACCGGACAATCTTTCCGGCATGCGATCTTGATACGTGTCAATTTTCATCAATTTTAAAAATTTATCCGTATATTTTTTGATTTCTTCTTTAGGTAACTTCCTTTGTTTCAAACCAAACTCTACATTTTGTCGAACTGTTAAATGTGGAAATATCGCATAGTTTTGAAATACCATTCCGATATTTCGTGTGCTGGGATCTTTGTCGTTGATTCGTTCTTCATTGAAGTAAAAATTTCCACCTTCGATACTGTTAAATCCCGCAATCATTCTCAGCAATGTTGTTTTCCCACAACCACTAGGGCCTAACAGTGTGAAGAATTCTCCATCTTTTATTTCCAAGTTAAGATTGGGGATGATTGTCACATCCCCATATTTCTTAACCGCTGATTGAATTGAAATCTTGCTCATAACAACTTTCCTTTACTTCTCAGAAGAAATGCTTGTATAGATTTCTTTATAGTGATCTACAATGTCATCTTTATGCGCAATGACATACTCACTATCTTCTTTCAATGTTTTAATTTCAGAAATTGGTTTCATGATATCTCCAATCTGAACATCTTTTAATACCGGTCGGTTGGTTGTGGTCAATCCCAAATTATCCTGACAATCCTGTGATTGCAGATAATCGATGAATTTCTTTGCGTTATCCATATGTTTGGCATTTTTAATGATACCGGCATTAGCTGGAAGATATACCGTTCCTTCACTTGGATAAACCACTTTAACAGGTGCTCCATCCTTTTCTAACGTTACGCATGGGTCTTCATAAGATAAACCAACGACCATTTCTCCATCTGCTACTGATTTATAAACAGAACTGGAACTTGATAATACTTTACCGTCAATATTCTTAAACAAATCTTCTACAAACTTCCAAGCTTCATCACTTTCATAACCACCTTTTGCCAACAAGATATTTGTCAACTGTGCAAAAGCACTGGATGAATTGGATGGATCTGCCGTTGCGATCTTTCCTTTTAGTTCCGGATTTAATAAATCTTCATAAGATTCTACTTTAATATCCCCAATTAAATTCGTATTGACAATTAAACAACTGCCATCCAGTGTGTAGCTTGAAGCAATACCGGATTTGTTTTGATATTCTTCAATGACCAGATCATCATTTTCACCAACATATTCCTCAAATAAATCTTTGTTGGTCAAATAATGTGAATTTTGTCCACCAAACATTACATCCGCAACCGGATCATCTTTTTCCGCTTCCAACTTCTTGATCGATTCACCCGTACCAACTTGTTGAAGTTCAACCTTGATACCCGTTTCTTCCTCAAATGCCGGAATGACTGCTTCGATCAATCCTTCGGAATTCGGCGAATAGATAACCAATGTATTATCCTTTTCTTCCTGTCCGGAACAACCAACCAATGCACAAGCCATACAAGCTGCTAAAATTGATGATGTCACAAATTTTTTCATGATTTTATTTGTACAGTATTTCTAACTGTACATCTCCCTTCTTTGTTTTTTAAGTGAATGTTTACATACATTTCATTTATCCTTTCCATGTAAAGAATAGGAATAATTGCATGCATGTATGATATTTGAACCGGTTTCCATATAGAATTTAAATTTTCATCCTTTTTGACAAAACGTTTTGTTTCTATACTTAGTATAGGCTAGATTCATCATTGGTTTAAACCCAATATTCGATAATAACTTCTAAAAATCCGCAATGATTCTATACATAAATTCAAGATATTCGTAAATTATAGAAAACAAGACATTTTATAATTGATCTTGCATGATAGAGGATATCGAATAAAATAGCTTATTCTATAAAAAACTTAAATAAACAGAGGATGTATAATCACTCTTACTCCTATGAACAGTTTATTACGCGAGGGGTAGAACGGGGTAGTATTTCTAATATGCATAATGATAAAATATTCATAGAAAGCTAAAGAGGTGTCTATTTTGCTACCAAAAATCTTAACATTAGAGTATTTATCAAATGAAAAAGAAGGACAGTATCTTGATAGAAAAAGTGCAAGAATAAAACCAAGTGATATCGCGAGGCATATAGTAGCTTTTGCAAATGCAAATGGTGGTGTTCTTGCTATTGGCATTGAAGATAATGGAGAAATAACCGGATTCAACAATAAAGACTCAAAGTCAATAAATGACTTTTTAAATGTTCCATTTTCTTCATGTAAAGGAAGATTAAAAGTTGAACATGAAATTCGAAAAGTAACTATTGATTCAAAACAAGACTCAATATTATTACTTTTTATTGAACCAAGTGAAGATGCTGTAATAAAAACAAGTGATGATAAAGTGTACCTTCGTGTTGGTGACAAATCTAAACTTTTAAATCATGAGCAAGTAACGCAACTTGAATATGATAAAGGTGAGAGAATATTTGAGGACATTATTGTTGAAGATTCTTCAATAGATGATGTAGATTTACAATTACTTCAACAGTACAAAGAAAAGTTAGGTACATCATTATCTTATGAAGAAATCTTGGATGCACGAGGTTTGTTAAAAAAAGGCCATCTAACAAATGCAGGTATTCTTCTTTTTGCAAAGCATCCTACCAAATTTTTGCCAAATGCTCGATTACGATTGTTAAAATTTGATGGAACGCGCTTCGAAACAGGGCAACGATTAAATATCATTAAAGAAATAAATTATGAAGATGCAATTCCTAAGATAATTCAGAAAGTTAAAAATGCAATAACCTTATAATTACGAGAATTTCAATATCTCGATGAAAACGGAGTTTTTAAAGTAATCCCAGAATATCCTGAATTTGCTTGGTTTGAAGGTATAGTTAACAGTTTGACACATCGTAATTATTCTATTATGGGTGATCATATTCGAGTATCTTTATACGATGATCGATTAGAAATATTAAGCCCCGGTAAACTTCCCAATATTGTCACTTTAGATAACATGCTAAATACTAGATATTCTAGGAATCCTAGAATAGCACGTGTATTAGGTGAATTTGGTTGGGTGAAAGAGCTTAATGAAGGAGTAAAAAGAATTTATGATGAAATGCAAATGTACTTTCTTAAATCCCCAACCTATTCAGAGCCTAACGGGAACTCTGTACTATTGGTTTTGGAAAATAGCATTACCTCTAGACAGTTAAGAACAGACGATAAAATCTCCTCAATGTTTGATCAAGAAATATTAGGACAATTAAACGAATTTGAAACGACAATCATTCAGTTTTTAACCAACAACAAATCCATCACAATAAAAACTGCTAAAAATATTCTTCATAAGGGAGACACTTTCTCTAGAAAACAGTTAAAACATTTAGAAGAATTAGACATTATCGAATGGCATGGAAGTAATAAAAGTGATCCAACTCAGTACTATACATTGAAATCAAAATAGAGTTGTTCTACACATGTTTCATCTTAAATTGTTTCAAATAAAGTAGATTAAGGATTTCATCCATGTGGTTGAGATCCTGTTTACTATGTTTTACATTTTTCTTTTTAAGGACAAAAAAAACATCCACTACCCAGTGAATGTCTTTTTCTTTTATGGCGCGCCTGACAGGGCTCGAACCTACAACCGCTTGAATCGGAATCAAGTACTCTATCCAATTGAGCTACAGGCGCATTTGCCTATTCATTATACAACAAAATCAGTAGAATTCCACTTCTGTTTTATGGTATATTGGGAAAAGAAAATTTTTAAGAGGAGGATATATGGCCAAAAGAATTATACAAGTTGATGAAAAAGTTCCCGGCAAGTTATTGCTGCCACTGAGTATTCAACATATGTTTGCGATGTTTGGTGCCAGTGTGCTGGTTCCGTTTATGTTTGGAATCAACCCAGCAGTTGTTCTATTCATGAATGGTATCGGTACTTTACTATTCATCTTTATCACGAAAGGAAAAGCGCCGGCTTACTTGGGAAGCAGCTTTGCCTTTATCGCACCGGGAAATGCAATCATTGCCAGTATGGGATATGAGTATGCCCTTGGAGGATTTGTTGCGGTTGGTTTTTGTGGTTGTTTGCTTGCCGGTATCATTTATAAATTTGGTACAAAATGGATCGATGTCGTGCTGCCAAGTGCTGCCATGGGACCTGTTGTCGCATTGATCGGTCTGGAACTTTCTTCCAGTGCTGCCAGTACCGCCGGATTATTGGATGAAGTCATTCAATTCAACAATGTTCTGGTTTTTGGTGTTACTTTAGGTGTTGCCGTGATCGGAAGCGTCTGCTTTAAGAAGTTTCTAAGTGTCATTCCTATTTTGATTGCCGTTGTTGCCGGCTATATCACAGCTGTTTGTGTAGGAATGATCGACTTTACACCTGTTGTTGAGGCAAGCTTCTTTGCCCTGCCTAACTTTTCTTTCCCAAAATTTGATATCAATGCGATCTTAATGATGCTTCCGGTGTTGTTGGTCATCGCCAGTGAACATATCGGGCATCAGATCGTTACCGGAAAAATCATCGGACGCAATCTGATCAAAGATCCAGGTTTGCATCGTTCATTGTTTGCCGACAATTTTTCCAGTATGCTTTCTGGTTTAATTGGTTCCGTTCCTACCACAACGTATGGAGAAAACATTGGCGTTATGGCTATTACCGGTGTTTACAGTGTTCAAGTCATTGCCGGTGCTGCCATTCTTTCCATCATATGTTCCTTTATCGGACCATTGGCCGCATTGATTCAGACGATTCCCAACCCTGTTATCGGCGGTATCAGTTTCTTATTGTATGGAATGATCGGTACCAGTGGCCTTCGCATCCTTGTTGACAATAAAGTCGATTATGGAAAGAGCGTAAACATGGTATTGACCAGCATTGTCTTCGTTGTAGGTTTAAGCGGTGTAACCATCACCATTGGAAGTATCTCCTTATCCGGAATGGTACTTGCCTGCATTACCGGAATGTTGATGTCATTACTGTTCTACGCATTTGAAAAACTTCATCTTCTCAACGAAGAATCTTAAAAGGTGTCCTGCGACATCTTTTTTATTGACACGATGTATGGCTCGTGATAAAACGTGGTTTGGAAACTTTGAATATCAAAGAAAGGAGGATTTTATGAATCCGATCCAGAAATTCTACTGTCGTATATATCAAAGCGTACTGCATTTAGCTTTACCGTTTTTACCGTATCGAAAACCGGAAATACTTTCCAGTATCTTTGCTTTACCGGATTTATTTCATGAAAAAAAGATTTCGACTGTCTTATTGATCACCGATAAAAGCATCCGCTCCTTTGGATTAAGCTTTCCTTTAGAACAGGAGCTTAAAAATCAAGATATTGAATGTATCATTTATGATGACACCGTACCTAATCCAACCAGCGACAATGTAGAAGAAGCACGTAAGCTTTATATCGATCATCACTGTGAAGCCTTGATTGGTTTTGGCGGCGGTTCCTCCATTGACTGTGCCAAAGCGGTAGGCGCCAGAATTGCCCGACCTAAAAAGAGTTTGGCCAAAATGGAAGGCATCTTAAAGGTACTAAAAAGGATTCCTTTACTGGTAGCTATCCCGACAACCGCCGGTACCGGAAGTGAAACCACACTGGCGGCTGTGATCGTAGATTCTAAAACGCGTCATAAATATCCGATCAATGACTTTCCTTTGATTCCACGCTATGCCGTATTAGACCCGTACTTGACAAAAACACTGCCGCCTTCTTTGACCGCGACAACCGGCATGGATGCCTTAACCCATGCCATAGAGGCTTATATCGGAAATTCGACCACAAAGGAAACAAGGGCGGATGCCAAACGAGCTATCGAGCTTATTTTTATGAATCTTGCCAAAGCGGTACACGACGGAAATGATCTGGATGCCCGAAAAAATATGTTGGAAGCCGCCTTTTTAGCCGGTAATGCGTTTTCACAATCTTATGTTGGTTATATACATGCAATTGCACATTCCCTGGGCGGACAATACAATGTGCCCCACGGGTATGCCAATGCCGTCATACTGCCAATGATCCTGGAAGCTTATGGCGAACATGCGACCAAAAAGCTGGCTGAGCTGGCCATCGTCTCCGGTACCAGTAGAGACCCCGATCCAGCAGTAAGAGCCAAAGCCTTTATTCAAGCCATCAAAGAAATGAAATCCGTATTCTCGATTCCGGATACTTTCAAAGAGATTCGTGAAGAGGACATTCCTATGCTTGCCAAACAGGCAGCCCATGAGGCAAACCCACTCTATCCGGTCCCTAAGGAAATGAATGCCAAAGAGCTGGAACAGTATTGTAGAAAATTGATGGAGGACGGACATGGAAACTAAAGAAATTCAAGCCATACTACAAAAACAACGCGCTTACTTTCAAAGCGGTGTCACATTACCGGTAGAAAAGCGTATTGAAAGTCTGCAGCGATTAAAAAATACCATTTTGGCCAATCAGGATAAAATTGAAGAAGCTCTGCGTAAAGATTTAGGCAAAAGCAATACCGAAAGCTATATGTGTGAAGTGGGTCTTGCGTTAAGCGAATTGACCTATATGATACGACACACCCGAAAATTTGCTCGTGAAAAAAGAGTTCGTACCCCACTATCACAATATGTATCCTGCAGCTTTATCAAGCCTTCTCCTTATGGAGTCGTACTGATTATGTCGCCATGGAATTATCCGTTTATGTTGACAATCGATCCATTAGCGGATGCGATTGCCGCCGGTAATACTGTCATTTTAAAACCTAGTGCATATTCTCCACACACCAGTGCCATCATCGAAAAGATCATTCGCTTTGCCTTTGATCCGGAATGTGTCACCTGCATCACCGGTGGAAGAAAAGAAAACCAGGCTTTACTGGAGCAGAAGTTCGATTACATTTTCTTTACAGGTTCTAAAAATGTCGGTCGTACCGTCATGGAAAAAGCAAGCCGCTATTTAACGCCGGTCACCTTAGAATTAGGTGGAAAAAGTCCCTGTATCGTTGATGACAGTGCAAAAATTGATTTGGCCGCCAAGCGTATCATCTTTGGAAAATATCTAAACTGCGGACAAACCTGTGTGGCACCGGACTATATTCTATGTGATGAAAAAGTAAAAGATCGTCTGATTCAAGCATTGATCCGTGAGATTCAAAAGCAATATGGTTTAAAACCACTGGAAAATGCCCATTATGGAAAAATCATCAATGAGAAACATTTTCATCGTCTTTGTTCTTTGATGGATGAAGAAAAGTGCGTATATGGTGGGCAAACCAATCATCAAACGCTACAGATCGAACCCACTGTTTTTGATTCGATCACCTGGAAAGATGCCATCATGCAGGAAGAAATCTTTGGTCCATTGTTGCCGATATTGACATATCATGACATAAACGAAGCAATCCGCACGATCGAATCGCATCCGCATCCTTTAGCCCTGTACATTTTCTCGCAAAATAAGACAAATATCGAAAAGATCAAACAACACTGTCAGTTTGGCGGAGGCTGCATCAATGATACGATCATACATTTAGCTACGACACAGATGGGATTTGGCGGTGTCGGTGACAGCGGTATGGGAAGTTATCATGGTAAAGTCGGATTTGATACTTTCTCGCATAAAAAAAGCATAGTTGATAAAAAGACATGGATCGATCTTCCTATGCGCTATCAACCATACAAAAGCATCTATGATAAAATGATACATTTCTTCTTAAAGTAGGCAAATTGAAGCGAACCTCCTTTTGTTTGGTGTCCAAACTTTGGGGTTCGCTTCAAATGCCTGCTTTTTTTATCGTACTGCCTCCAGCTTGCGAATATCTTTTAATAAGTTATCATAGCGGTCTGGTTTTAAAGACTGTGGCCCATCACAAAGGGCATTTTCCGGATCGTTATGCACCTCTATCATTAAACCATCACATCCGGCTACAACTGCCGCTTTGGCCATTGGTTCTACTAACCACCATTTACCACCAGCATGGCTGGGATCAATAATAACCGGCAAATGGGTCAATCGTTTTAAGACCGGGATCGCCTGAAGATCCAGGGTATTTCGTGTGTATGTTTCAAAGGTACGAATGCCTCTTTCACACAATATGACATTTGGGTTTCCGTTGGCCATGATATATTCGGCAGACATCAGCCATTCTTCATACGTATTGGATAAACCGCGTTTTAAAAGAACCGGTTTTTTAATACGTTGTCCCACTTCTTTTAACAGATCAAAATTCTGCATGTTTCTTGCCCCAATCTGTACCAGATCGACTTTATCATTAAACTCATCAATATGTTTTTCTGACATCAATTCCGTAACGATCGGCAATCCGGTTTCTTCTTTTGCCTCTACCAATAAGTCTAAAGCGGTAGATCCCATTCCCTGAAAAGAATATGGTGATGTTCTTGGTTTAAAAGCGCCGCCTCTTAACAGATTGGCACCACTGGCTTTAACTCGTCTGGCAACTTCTAATACTTGTTCTTTCGATTCTACCGAGCAAGGTCCGGCAATCAAAGTCAAGGCCTTGCCACCTACCGGAATACCGGCTACATCGATCACAGAGTCTTCCGGATGAAAGGCGCGATTGGCCAGCTTATAAGGCTCACTGACCTTCATGATTCGCTCAACGCTTTCTTCGACTTCAATGCGTTTTGGATCGACACGTGTCGTATCTCCCACCAAACCTACGATCAAAGTCTCTTCTCCCTGAGAAATATGAGTTTTTAATCCCAGCTTTTCAACTTTGTCTAATACGCGTTTTACTTCATTTTCCTTCGCATTTTGTTTAAATACAATGATCATCGTGTTTCCTCCTATACAAAAAGTCCCTTCCACCATAAGGGCGAAAGGGACGATCGCGTTACCACCTTAGTTCAAAGAAACCTCACAGTTTCTTCCTTATCGAGTACCAACATACTCTAACACTATAACGGGTGTACCCGGAACCACCTACTTATTTCGGCATCCTACTCCAAGACGTATTCCATAAAGATTCCGTTCTTCTTTTCACCAACCAGAAGTTCTCTAAGCCTTCCTCTTTATGTACTCTTTCTTTTCTTTGTATTTCCTATATTTTAAAAAAGGTGTCACACTTTGTCAACGAAGAAACAACGTCGGAATCGTTTTTTCATTATATTGGGTCGATATGATTCCGCCATCGCTGCAGCGTGAATACACACCGGCAAAGTGTCCGTTATATACATACAGACCGCTCATATTGGAATAGTCCTTAAGTTCATCAAAATTGACCAGATCAATATTCTTTGTCTTATATGGTGTAATATACTTTTGTACGATATAATTCGCATCTAAATGTTGGGATACAACCTGATTCCACTGATTCTGATGAAGATCAATGCCGGCCCATACGCCTTTGGATGCATAGGAATCTTTCGGCTTGATGATCCAATGATCTTTATCCTGAATCTTCTCGACGACATCCTGTGTCAAATCGTACGTGATCGGACAATGTTTTTCAATAAAAGAAACTTCATCCAGTGTAAAATACTTCTGCATAACAGGATTCATCAATACTTGGGTAATTTGTTTATGATGTACCAGCTGTGTCTGAAAGGCTCCGATACAACAAACATCATGATGCAGATATGCCTGAATAAAAGGCTGAACCTGCTCATAGTGATCCATCACATCCCGCGTAACCGCTCTTCGATAGATGACATCGATGACTTTACCGGTCTTTTGGGAATACAGCTTTCCATCTTTATAGTCTAAATCACGAATATCAACCACTTCGCAGTCGTACCCTTTTTGTTTAAATACATCCTCAAAAACATAGAGCTCTGTATAATACGCATTCTCCAAAAAATCACAAATTCCGATTCTTGCCTTTTCACAAACCTTAGGGTCTTCTTTCATTGTCTGGATAAACGCATTCGCCCAGCTTTGTACCAGTTCCGGAATCTCATAATCCTCCGGATCACGTTGGAAGATATTATTGAAAGCTAAGAAATCATTTAACCGTTTGTTTTCGTTCATAGCCGATGTACCATCGGTATTAAACTCACAGAAATGGAAATCTTTGGTTTGTTCGTTATAGAAGATATCCACTCGACAGATTGGAATCGGACTTGTATATGCCGGCTCACATAAGATTAATTCTTCCAATTCACGAGAAAAACCAAACAGTTTGCGAATTTGCACATCGGTTTTATATGCCTGAATCACTTTGGTAAAAATCGAATATGTCGTATCTACGATTTTTTCAAAACGATGTTTATCTTCCTGGGTAAAGATCTTTGGGATATGCAGCGTACGTGTGTACATATTTCCACCCAGATTCAACTCGCTTTTTTGAATGGCTTCGGTTATGCGCAATGCGCTCTCCTTAGATTCCAGCGGATGCATCAAAATAGCTTTCTGGTACGTTTCTTCGATCGAAAGATTGGGTATCAAACTTTTTGTATTGACCAATTCCTCCAATGGAAGAAGATAAGATTTTTCTTTTTCCGTCAAACCTTTTTTGGCATCAAAAATCATTTCTTTCAACAAATTCTGAACCGGCTTTCCATACACGATCGTATCATAACGATCCTTACGCAATGCTTCTTTTGCCTGTAAAATCGTTTCGATAGAATGTGTCAAAGAAGAATAAGTTTCTATATTTTCCTGTTGGTAGAAAAGACCTTTAACTAATGCACAATAAGCCTGTGTATAAATAGGCGGCATACTGTCGGCACTGCGAATTTCTATAAACTGTTTTAAACGCACATCCAAAAACAACATGGAAAGATAATGTGCGATTTCTGTCTTACCATATCCATATGTTTCTGCTACCTGGGCACAAGTTTGATCCTTTACATCAATAAAATTTCCATGATCATTCATAACGATCAAAGGCACTTGTTCTAAAAATCGAGCATAGGCATCAAAGCCAAAGTTTTCTTCAAATAACGAAGGAAGAATACCGCAGCGTGCAGGATCGGTATGTGACCAGATTGAATCTCGCAACAAAACATCCTCATTTTTCTTTCCGGCATACATTGGCGTATGACTGGATAGAAATGCCAACAATGGATGTAAGATATTGGCCATGCGATACTTTTGAATGAAATCTTTTTCATCTGTATAATCCACACTGACATGGACGGCAGCCGTAGCCTTCATCATCTCCAGTCCTCTGGTTGACACATTTTTAAAGTATTGAGCCATCAGACGATAGCGTTCTTTATCAATCAGGACAACGTCTTCCTGTCCAATCGTAGGAAGGCCGCCGCTATAGATCAGATCGTAGCCTCTTGGATGAATATACGCCAGGATCGAAGAAACAGTCCTCAGATAAATTTCCATCATCTCTTGAAGATTGTTCATACATCGTAATGATATTTCAAGCTGGCATCCCGGCTCCAGTGTGATCAGCACATCCTCAGATTCTAATGCGATCAGTAAATCTTGTTCATAATAAGCATGCGGAAAATCTTTGCGCAAAAATTCTAACAATTGTCCAATACCATTTTCTCCATCATAAGGCATAGGACGGCCATCGTTGCGCGAAATCAAAAAATGTTCCACTTCCAAGCCAATCGAACCGGTCAGGTTCGGCTTACAACCTTGTTTAAAGTATTCAGTGAACGGCATCATAATAAATTGACTGCTTTACTTCCTTTGTTTTTTCCTGTCCCAGCAGCTTTTCAATAATCGCAAACGCAAATTCAATGCTGGCGGCTGCCGAGATTCCGGTAATCAAATTGCCATCTGTTACCGTATAAGCATATTGATACGTTCCACCAAAATCTTCATTCATGCTCTGAAAACAAGTATAATTCTTTCCTTTTAAAAGTCCCAGTTTCCCTAAAATCGTCGGTGCAGCACAGATAGCTGCCAAAACCTTGTCTGCCGCAAAAGCTTTTAACTGTTCACACACCTTCTCATTTTTTTCTATCTTTTGCCAATGTGGACCACCTGGTAACACCAGACAATCGGCCTGATCAAAATCATAAGAATCAAACGGGATTGCCGGAGAATACGTAACTCCAAAGCGACCTGTTACTTCATGACCTTCTATACAAACCAGATCGACATCGATTCCGGCTCTGCGCAATAACGCAATAGGACCCATGGCTTCTAATTCTTCAAAACCATTATCCATGACAACACATACTTTCATCGTAATCACCTCAGGTAAAGTATATAACGAAGACTTCCTATAGACAATTTGTTTGAACAGATTTCCATATCCGCAAGAAAATGATACAATAAAGAAAACCGAGGTACTCTGTATGGATTTTGCCAAACGATATTATGACTTTTTAGAACAAACGCTGCGAAATGTGTATCAATCCAATAAAGATCACATTCAAGAAGCAGCCGATCTTCTCTATCAGACACAATGTAACAACCATACGATTTATACTTTTGGCACCGGTCATTCCCATATGATCGGACAAGACCTTTATGCGCGCGCCGGTGGTTATGCCAAGATCTATCCGATTGATGAAATCGAACTGAGTCTTGCGACACATCCGACAAAAAGCACGCAAATCGAACGTATGGCTGAATATGCCAATGTATTGGAGCACTTATATGATGTACGATGTGACGATGTCGTAATCGTAACCAGTAACTCCGGAAGAAATGCCTTAGTAATCGAATATGTTTTACGACTGCGTAAAAAAGGCGTAAAGATCATTGCGATTACCTCGCTGAAACATTCTCAAAACACAGAAAGCCGACATAAAAGTAAAAAACGCTTGTTTGAGCTGGCCGATATCGTTTTAGATAATCAAGCTCCGTTAGGAGATGCCGGCGTAGCCATTGACGAAAACATAACTATGGGACCGGTCAGTACGATCACAGGTTGTTTTTTAAGCCAGTGCATGATAGGAAGCATGGTAGAAAAACTAAAGGAAAATGGTATGGATGCACCTGTATTTCGCTCCAGTAACACAGATGGTGCAGATGCATATAATCAGGCTTTATTTGATACCTACATTTTAAAGAAAGGAAATGAATATGAATCGCTTAATGAATCCCAATTCTAAAGAAGTCAGAATCATGGCCCTGGTCTATATTATTGCCGGAATTCTGCTCTTTATCTTAAATAATGACTTTTTAATGATTGCGGTACGCATATTTGGTGTAATCTTGATCGCAATTGGCGGCACTTTATTATATACTTATTTCGGAAAACGTCTATCTGTTGACGCCAGCCCTTTGTTTGCCGGACTGCCCAGTGTCCTGATTGGGATCTTGATGATCGCATCTCCGGAATCCATCATTGCGATTCTACCAATTCTGGCTGGAATTCTATTGATCATCAACTCCATCATCCAACTCCAAAAAGCCTTTCTTTTACGAGACTATGGATTTGACAACTGGAAGATTACGGCAGGTATTGCGGTATTTGCTTTAATCGTAGGCGTTATCTTATGGCTTCGTCCATTACAGTCGGTTGCGTTCATTTTACAGATCATCGGCTGTGCATTGATTTTTGAAGGTGGCATGTTATTTGGCTTTGATCACACGGTAAGAAAGTACAAAAAACGATTTGAAAAGGAACAGAACGATTTTTTTAACTAAAAATCTGTTCTTTTTCTCTATAGATGTTCAAAATTTAGGGAGAGGGGTGTAAAATATAGATTATGAAGATCTCAACTAAAGGAAGATACGCATTGCGTATGTTAATCGATTTAAACCGTTATCAGGGTGATGGATATGTATCCTTAAAAGACGTTGCCCAAAGAGAGAACATCTCAAAGAAATATTTGGAACAGATCGTACCAGTTTTGAATCGTTCTGGTATTCTGTGTGCAAACCGTGGTTATCAAGGCGGATATCGTTTAGCCAGTCCGGCAGATCAGATCAGTGTATATGATGTTTTAAAAGCAACGGAGGGAAGTTTAGCCTGTGTTGCTTGTCTGGAAGAACATGCCATGCCTTGTGAGCGAAGAGAGTTTTGTCCAACTTTATCAGTCTGGAAAAAGTTTGATGAACTTGTTAAAGACTATTTTTCCAAGATTACATTACAAGATATGATTCAACAACAAGGAGAAGAGTAATCTTCTTCTTTTTTACGCAAAAAGAAATCACCCTGCAGACGTGCCACAAGGTGATTCTTATCAAGATAAATGGGAATCCCAACTACATAGCCGCGAGGAAACCAGCGGACAGTTCGTTCTATTCCTAACCTTTTTTCGCGGTTTTCAACATAGGTATGTCTGCACAACATTCATCCAAAATCGTTGATCAAATACGCTTTCAAACAAAACAATTCACAAAGAATACAACATCTAAAATATAGATCGAATAATATAAGGAACAAAATCAATAAAAGGATTTTAACCTTTACCCTTACAGTCATCAGCTGTACGCTCTATCGATTGAGCTATATCGATTCATTGTGTTCATCATCTAAATGTAAGTTCCCTATACGGGAGAACGAAGTTTATGATTTTCATGCAGCAGGAAGCTTTATCAGTTGATCTCTACAAAAGTTGTCGCATTCGATACTTTGATCTTTGTATCCAGTTCATTCAAGATCGTTTCTCTTCTCTCATTCAGTTCGTTAATCTTTTTGCGCACATTTAACGGATCAATCAATTCCGTTGTATTCTCCTGTACATAGACATCAACAACCTTTAAAGGCGTTTCATCTTTTGTCTTTTTATCTTTTCCCAAGATGCTCAAGCGCATAGTTTCTGCCGTATTCTGTAAGCCCTTGTTTTTCTGTTCCATAACTCGTATTTTCTCATTGAGTTCCTCCTGCAGTTTCATCATGAGGTTTCCTTCAAAATTAGAATCCGAATCGTAAGCATTACTACAGTTTAAACGACTGCGCAGGGCTAATGCATTCGCAATTGACATCGTTCCATAACTTGTTTCAATTATCGTTTCCGCATTAGAACGCAATATTGCCTGATCGACTTTATCATACCAGTGAATCAAATCAATGATTTGTTGATAAGAAGAACGTGCCTCCTTTTCAAATTCTTTCTGTGTTACTCTTCTTTCCATAACTTTTTCTTCATTATGTTTCTTTGTTTCTGTAAAACTAGCTTTACGAATCTTATCACAAATCTTCTTTACCAAAAGATCTCGTTGATCTAAGGCCTGTGTCACTAACATTTTCTTTTCCATCATCATGACCTCCATTTGCCATGATTATAAATGATTATTTTAACTTTGTCATTGAACGCAAAATTCAATGAAGGTTCTTTACCTAAAGCAGATTTGACCTAATTTGTTGCAAGTTTCTCACATTTTTTATACTTTGTCTTAAACAAAGCAAATCTAGTTCAATCTAGCCATTTCACTAATACATATTTTACTTGTATGTTTTAAATCGTATGTTATAATGAACATGTAAAAGGACAGATCAACACGAGTCCTGGATTTATTAAGTGTCTATAAAAAACTACCTAATTACACCCAGACAGGTAGTTTTTTATATGTCATTTACTACGATTGATTTCAATCAGAAGTATAACGACTATATGAAGCATCATTAACATTACATACAATGTTTCAAATGATGTCATAGCGCTCACCTCCTTATAGGCCATCTATGTGAACGAGGTTTAACGCTTCCCCGGTCTAAGCGACCAGGACTACCTGTGTTGATCTGTCCAGATTTATTTTATTAAATATCCTATATGCAAACTATGAATTTAAAATTCAAAAATTTTTCAAGCCTACAAAAAGACCTTGTTCATCCTAAAAAGATCAACAAGGTCTTTTGTTTTCTAGAATAAGTAATTAATCCAACTGCCCTCTTTGATATGAGTTGTTATAGATCGCAAAGTTTTTATCATGTAGCATCTTTGCCGCATCTACGACCCAATTACTATTACGAATCAGAGCGCGCCCGACTTCAATCAAATCTGCCTGATCACTTTGTAGAAGATATTCTGCCAAAACCGGCTCATGAATCAGTCCTACTGCTGTTACCGGAATGGAAACTGCTTCTTTCATTTTTTGTGTATAAGCCACTTGATAGCCCGCAAAAATAGGAATATTTGGTGTCGTATCTAACAAACCACCGGTAGATACATCAATACAGTCGATACCATCTTCTTCCAGCCATTTTCCAATCTGTTGATACTCTTCAATCGTATTTTGCTGGCCGGTTTGATCATAGGCAGTCAAAGACAAACGCATCCATACCGGGCCACCAAAAGCTTCTTTTACATCCAGAAGCATTTCCTTTACAAATCGATAACGATTTTCTAGAGACCCTCCATATTCATCTTCTCTTCGATTGGTCAACGGTTCTAAAAATTCATTGATCAAATAACCATGTGCACCATGTAGCTCAATCATATCGAATCCTGCTTGTTTAGCGCGAGCAGCTGCTTGAACAAAAGCCTGCTGACAAGTTTTAATATCTGTCTGCATCATAGCTTCCGGCATGCCGTACTCTTCATTATACGCAATAGCACTTGGTGCCAGCTTTACTTTGGCATCCTGAGCCTTGCGGCCACCATGTCCCAGCTGAATACCAATTTGTGAGCCTAAGGCATGCACCGCATCCACCAAACGTTTTAAACCCGGAATATGATCATCGCTCCAAATACCTAAATCTTGATCGGTCAAACGTCCATCCGGCTGTACAGCTGTAGCTTCTACTATGATCAAACCCACTTGTCCGATCGCTCTGGCTCCATAGTGTGCCAAATGAAAATCCGTGACCTTTCCATCTTTATTCTTTACTTCATACATACACATAGGTGGCATGACAACTCTATTCTTTAATGATAATCCGGCAATCTGTACCGGTGTTAATAATTTTGACATATCAAAACCTCCTTTGACTTGATTATAGGTTTTCGCAGTTTGACATGCAATTCATGTGCTTTGAACTCCCCTATCAAACATGGTAAAATAAGCCCATGAAGCTATATTTTATAGAAACAAAAAACACCGATCCGCGACTTCGTGCTCTTTATCAAAAAGCTTTCCCTGAAAAAGAAAGAATTCCCTTTTATGAACTGGATATTTTACCCGGCAGTCATTTCTATGGCGTGTATAAAGATGCCCATGCGAATGAATTTGTCGGGCTTTTAGATATACTGGATTATAAACAAATTTGCCAGGTTCGCTATCTGGCTACCGAAGAAAGTTGCCGTGGACAAGGAATCGGTTCTAAAATCTTGGACTGGATCAAAGAAAATCGAAAAAATTCTGTCATTGTGATTGATGTCGAATCAGACAGTGTCCCCTGCGATAATTTAGATCAAAGAATTTCACGAAAACAGTTTTATTATCGCAATGGATTTAGTGCCAGTGAAGATCATTATCATTGGCATGGCGACACCTTTGATCTATTAACGGCCAACGGCACATTGAAAAATGGGGAGTATGTACAGCTTTGGAAAGAACTTTTTGTGCTATTAAAAGAAAGACAATCTGCCCAAAACTGCCTTTGATATGATATACTTGGAAAGAATGTGAAAGGATGTTCAACAATGGAAACAAATGAAGGTAAGAATTTTATTGAACGTATCATAGATGAAGACTTAAAAAATGGGACTTACAGTGGTGTTGTCACTCGTTTCCCACCAGAACCAAACGGCTATCTGCATGTAGGCCATGCCAAGAGTATTTTATTAAACTATGGATTGGCTAAAGAATATGGTGGAAAATTTAACCTGCGATTTGATGATACCAACCCTACAAAAGAAAAAGTTGAATTTGTGGATTCCATCATCAAAGATGTGGAATGGCTAGGCTGCCATTATGATGGCGAAGTTAAGTTTGCCAGCAACTATTATCCACAAATGTATGAAGCAGCCATTAAGCTGATCAAAAAAGGAAAAGCCTATGTATGTGATCTCAGTGCGGAAGAAATCCGTGCTTACCGTGGTACATTAACAGAACCGGGTAAAGATTCTCCCTATCGTAACCGCAGCATTGAAGAAAATTTACGCCTGTTTGAAGGCATGAAAAATGGTGAATTTGAAGACGGGTCCAAAGTGCTTCGTGCCAAGATTGATATGGCCAGCCCAAATATCAACATGCGTGATCCGGTTATTTATCGTATTTCACGTCAAACGCATCATAACACCGGCGATGAATGGATCATCTATCCGATGTATGACTTTGCCCATCCAATCGAAGATGCGATCGAGGGTGTTACTCATTCCATTTGTACTTTAGAGTTTGAAGATCACCGTCCTTTGTATGACTGGGTTGTTCGCGAGCTGGAATATCCACAGCCACCAAAGCAGATCGAGTTTGCGAAAATGTATTTAACCAATGTCATCACAGGAAAACGTTATATCAAACGTTTGGTCGATGAAGGTATTGTCGATGGCTGGGACGATCCTCGTTTAGTCACAATCGCAGCCTTGCGTCGCCGCGGCTTTACTCCGGAATCCATTCAAACCTTTATGAATCTGGTCGGTGTAACCAAAGCAAATTCATCCGTTGACTATCAGTATTTAGAACATTGTTTGCGTGAAGATTTAAAGCCAAAAGCACCGCGCATCATGGCTGTTTTAGATCCTATTAAGCTAGTGATCGACAATTATCCGGAAGGTGAATACGAGCTGGTAGAAGGAAGCATCAATATGGATAACCCGGAAGCCGGCAAGAAACAACTTCCTTTTGAAAGAGAGCTCTGGATCGAACGCGAAGACTTTATGGAAGAACCGCCAAAGAAATATTTCCGTCTGTTTGTCGGTAATGAAGTACGTTTGATGAATGCTTACTTCGTCAAATGCACAGGCTTTGAAAAAGATGAAAACGGAAACGTAACCGTAGTTCATGCGACTTATGATCCGGAAACAAAGGTGGGTTCCGGCTTTACCGGACGTAAAGTCAAAGGTACAATTCACTGGGTTCCTGTTCATCACTGCATCGAAGCAACCGCCAGACTCTATGAAAATCTGGTAGATGAAGAAAAGGGCGTATACAATGAAGATGGTTCTTTAAACTTAAACCCTAATTCTTTACAGGTTGTAGAGCATTGTTACATCGAACCATTTGCCAGAGATGCCAAGAAACAGGATAAGTTCCAGTTTGTACGTAATGGTTATTTCTGTGTAGATGAAAAAGATACAACAGAAGGTCGTTTAGTATTCAACCGTATCGTATCTTTAAAAAGTTCATTTAAACTACCAAAATAGGCTTGGATTTCCAAGCCTTTTTCAAAAGGAGATTTCACATGATACAAGATATTGCACCCCATACATTTGATAATTCATTTAAGCAAATCAAGCCCTCTTCCAAAGACTTTGTTCTTTCGTTTCAAGGCAAAACGTCACTGACAAAAAGTAAAGAAGATTTCATACAGTGCCCTACTTTTCAAGATCTGTCAATAGATACAAAGAATGCGATTTATTTATTTTCCATTGATGATCATCCTTATTTTTTAGTGAGTGATGTCCCCGAACAGAATGGTTTTACCTATCAACCATTAAGACCTGTGACGAAATCACAGCCAGACTATTTTGGTTTTGCCTATGCGACCGGATTTCATCTGTATGACTGGTATAGAAACCGTATCTATTGTGGTCGTTGTCAAACAAAGCTGCAACCCGGAACTACGGAAAGATCACTCGTCTGTCCAAACTGCGGTGTTATTGAATATCCACGAATCTTTCCAGCCGTGATCATTGCCGTAACACATAAAGATCAAATTTTATTAGCGCAGTATCCGCATATGAAAAAACAAGTCTTATTAGCCGGATTTGTGGAAATTGGTGAAACTTTAGAAGAAACAGTAGCCAGAGAAGTATATGAAGAAGTGGGCCTAAAAGTGAAAAATATTCGTTATTATAAATCTCAACCTTGGGGTATCGTCAGTGATGTTCTAGCTGGCTTTTATTGCGAACTAGACAGTAAAAAAGAGATCCGCTTAGACACTAATGAACTTAAATGTGCCTATTGGATCTCTAGAGATGAACTTCGTTATGGAAAAGAAAACTTAGATGGAAGCCTAACTTCTGAAATGATCTATCAGTTCAAAATGGACACTTATCGTTAGAACATCCCTCAAAAAAGCTTATTTTCATATCGTATGAAAGTCTCTCTATTTTTTATAAACTGAAAATATTTACTTTATCTCTTCTAAAAAGGATGTACCATTTTGTGGCGTATTTACACCAAAATAATCACAGACCGTTGCACCTACATCCGATAACGTTTTTCTTAAGCCAAGATTGATACAGTGAGCATCTCCAGCCTGTACAAGCAACGGTACATTTTCTCGTGTATGTTTATTATGACCAATATTAGGATCATTTCCATGATCAGCCATAACCACAAGAATATCTTCTTTTCCTAACAAACTACAGATTTTTCCAATCTTTCCATCAGCAATTTCCAATATTTCTTTATATCTTTTAGAATCTTGACTATGTCCAGCCAGATCAGTTTCTTGAACATTTGTACAAATAAAACCTTCATTCATAGATTTGATTTCTTGAATTGTTAAATCCAATACTTCTGCTGTATCTACCCAGGAAACAGATTTGCCTCCCTCATTATGTACAATGTCCGCAACTTTACCAAAAAGAGAAACTTTATAACCTGCATTAGTTAAAATTGTTGGTGCCTGCACTGATGCATCAACACCATATCCTAAATGTAAGCATTGATATCCCTGATCATAAGATTTCGTTCGAGCAGCTAATAATCCGATATATTTGTTTTCTCTAACTTCTTCAGCATTTAATATATCTTCAACAGTATTTCCCGTACCGCCAAATACAATAACGCGATTCGTAGTAACAATTTCTCTAACCAAGCGTCCAATTTTAAGCTCATCTTCAAAAGACATAAAATCTAATGGAGCTGTACAATTTACGGCCATTCCTAAATCTGAATCAATATTATCTGCCACAGTACAATAGTTATCAACCAATAAATATTTTAGCTTTTCGTTTCCTTTATACTCTACTTTATGTCCATGTTCTATTAAATGCTTAGCTACTTCTTCTGCATGATTACTAAAACACTGTGGAATTGGTTTCTTCGGTAAACTGCCCATAATTTCCTGATGTCCCATGAATGTATCAGCACCAAAATGCATTAATTCACTTTTCCCAAATACAGCATCTTTTGAAAATTTCATACACTTTGATTCTTTACCAAAAGCATTCATTAATCCTAATCTTTCCAAATTCGGTAATTTTAAATCTGGAAAATCATGCAGTATGCTTCCTAATGTTGAACTTACTTCATCCCCTGGACGGGTTTCCTTGGCATCTTTCATAGCTTGCATACCAAAACCATCTAATACAATTACAACAAACCGTCTATTCATGTATTTCATCTCCTAAGCTATTGTATATACCAACTATCTCTGCATTGCCTTTATGTATTCCCTTCACCAAAACAACATCACTACGAGTGACAAAAATTTGGAAACGAAAAGACATAATTACTGTATCTGAAACATTGGCCTCTCTATCCAAACCAAAATAATAATCAATACTTTCATCGGTTGGAGGAATAACCTGATATCGTTGTGAATTTTCTAAGTTTTTCCCCACAATCGCATTGGCAACGTGTGAACGACGATAATGTCCTCCACCATAGCAATATGCTTTCCCTTTAAAATTATGAGATATCTCACTCACATAGCATACAGCAGGTTTTTCAACACATTCTCCATTTGCATGCATTGGTGTTGTCCCTGTTAGACCATGACCAGGCTCAGCACTATTCACTCTGTAGGATTTCATTTGTTCCAAACTATATGAGCATGTAGCACTAGGTGCATTAACATTCTCTACTTGAATTCCCTTACTTTCTAGAATTGAACAAGCCTTCATAAGTGTACTCAAGTTGGGAGTAGGAATGATTTTTTCTTCTTTTTCATCAAACAAAAAGCTTGGAAATGAAGTGACTCCTGAAACTTTGATATTATCTAATTTTTTTAATTCTTTAATCACTTCTTCTAAAGATTCTACATAGAAGCCTGCAGTTTGCCCACTGTAGATCATGTCTTGAGGGCCTACTACTTTCAAAAGTACTTTTTGAATAATTCCTGCATTCTCAGCGGCTTCATTAATCTCCTTAGCTTTTTCTATAGAAAAAACTGTAAAATATTCACAACCATAATTGACTAGTTCTTGTACCATGCATCGGGGCATTTGTACCAAATGTCCAACATTACAAATAGGAATATTGTGCTGCATCAGAACAGCAGCTTCTTTAAAATCTACAACTACGGCTCCTTTATATCCTATACGCACCAATTCTTTCGCAATGTAAGGATTTCTCCCTAATTGTTTCAACATGAAATATAAATCAATATTATTGTTTCTTGAAACATCCAACATTTGCTTCGCATTTTCCAATAATTGATCAAGATCAACTACATAAGTATCCGGGCGAATTTTATATTTTTGATGAAGTTGAAAACATGTCTGTACTAATTGTTTGTTTCTGTGAATCGTTTGTTCTAAGAACATTTCGTCACCTTCTTCACACTCTCATTTAAAATACGAAGTATTGTTTCAGAACCAGCTCGATTTGGATTAATTCGAATCATACGATCTTCCAAAGTTGGATCACTCGCTCTGAAAGTTCCTGAAACTCGATAAAACAAAGGACACATTTCATATTTAGATTCAGCACCGACCGGATTTCTCAACGCTCCTAATTTAGCGGCTTCTTCCAACACTTGTTTTGCGATAGGCTCATTAAATTCTACTAACAAAACCTTAGATTGCGCATTGGCCAAAAAGGCAGACTTGACATAGTAATATTCGCTTTTATTATTTAAACGAGTAACCAGTTCATCATTGGTTCGTGCTTGTATAGCTAGGGATACTGGTGCATAGACTAGACCGTGCAAAACATCCATAGCTTCCCACCCCTGTGTTTGAGAACCTCCAGAATAATGTTCTTTTACCAACAAATCAATATACTCTTTTTTTCCAACTATACATCCGATTCCTTCTGGACCTTGTAATTTAAATGTTGAAAAACAAGATAAATCTGCTCCACACTGTGTGCCTATTTTTTCTACTTTCATCACTGCATAGTTATCATCCGTGACAACAGGAATATCTTTACATGTCTTTATTGTTTTAATAACTGCTTCTATATCGTAGCAATCTTCAATGCTTTGGCGCGTATATTGAACCAATGCTCCTTTTATTTCTGAGTGATTATTCATCACACGTTCGATTTCCTCTAAATTGTTAAAATCAGCCTCAATAGTATGTAATCCTAACATTTTAATTGTTGTTACAGTTGTTGAATACACAGGTGCTTTATGAATCAAAATTGTATCATTAGGTTTCACTACCGCATATAGTGCATAGCGAATTGCACCTGTTCCTGAGCCTCTCACTAAAATACTTGCCTCTGCATCAAAAAACTCAGCAATTACTTTCTCTGCTTTATATGTTGTCTTAGGTTTATTTAATCCCGGAACAACACCTAAATCACCTCGAGTTAACGTTTCTTGTCCACTAAAATGATGAGTGATACAATCAACCATCTTAAATTGAAACTCTATGGCTTTTTCAAGATTAATACTTTCTAATGGATATGTTTTCATACTTACCTCCCATTAGCTTTCTAAAATCCGCTTAGGATTTTCAATCAGCATTTTATCTATATTCTCCTGCGACATTCCTTTTTCTTTTAATCTAGGAAGAAAATTTTCAAATAAATATGCATATCCTATCCCACCTTTATAAAGAAGGTGGGATTTTCTTGTTAAATCTTCCGAAAGAACAACTTGTCCTAAATATCCTTCTTTTTCAATCTTTAAAAGATGTTCTATACGAATATCGTCTGGTAAATAATTGTTTTTCCCGATTGTATCAAATCCAACATTTACACCGGTTTTTAATACCGATAGGATATACTCAATATCAGAATTTAAATCAACATGACCAATAATGATTTTTGAAACATCAGCATTTTTCCCAACGAAATAATTAGCTTGTTCCAATGCTAAAGTTGACAAAGTGGTATGGGTATAAATCGGTTTATTCGTCACTTTATGTGCCAAAATAGCTGCATCGAACAGTTTTCTTTCATTTACAGTCCATTCATTTTTGCTCGTACCAATTTCACCAATGGCTTCTGCTTTCCCATGACCTTCTGAAAAGCCCTCTTGTATTTCCTTTATCATGAACTCTGCCAGTTGTTCTGTAGTCATCAAAACTTCATTTTCTAAAATGAATGGATCTTTATAACAACCTGTAGATTTAATGATATTTATGCCTGAAGCCTGTGCCACTTCATCTATATAAGCCACATCTCGTCCCATGCCAACATTTGTAACTTCGAGAATATTTCGAACACCTAATTCGTATAATCGTTTAAATTCTTTAATTGTTTCTTCTTTGCAATCTAAGCATGTATCCAAATCATCTTTTATTCTGGATAAATCAATGTGCACATGCTCATGCATTAATGTGTAACCATCAACCAGTTTCATAAACTACACCTTTTATGCAACTAAGGTAATAATCTGCAAGAATGCTAATATATTCAGTACAATCCCAAACAGGATACATGCGACCGGTCCAATTGCCATTTCTACAATCGGTTTTGAAGACATGCGGTTAATCAATACACAAGCAATTACAAACATAGCACCTACACCGGTTAAGCCAAACATTCCAGCCATAGCTTCTGCAGCTGTAATAGCACCTCCAAGCAAAGCAAGCTCCAATACTTTATTCATTGATGTACGAATGTGTTCGCCCATTTCTTTAACACCTGGAAAACGGTCCATTGCCTTTGCAAAAACATTGATCAATAATAGCTCAACAATCATAATAACTGCGCCAGCAATTAATGCTAATAATGGTTGTCCATGTAAGAATAAACCTGCCGCAAACACGAACGTACATCCGGCCGGCGCATAAACACCAGTTACAATTGCCGTTGTAAATACTAATGGAATAAAACCAATTGCACGTGCAAATGCAGCTAACGCAGCTTCAGAAAAAGCACCATCTGCCGCTAATGCTAACGAAATTGGATCACCTGCAACAATAACCATACTTGTACCACAGGCAAGCAATGCTCCCATAACAGTCAATAAAGGCCAGTTCTTACGGATTTTGGCGATTTTTTCTTCGAAGACATTGACTAGTTCTGTATTTGAATTTTCTTCATTTCCTTTTACTCTAGTCGCAAAGAATAACATTAAAACTGTACCAACCAGCATCGCCATTCCTTCTGCACTTAACGTAACTGAAACATCACCAATGGCAAATACTCCAAACTTTTTAAAGAAGAAATAAGACAATACGGTAATAACGCCTACGATTAATCCTTGTTTAAATCCATGCTGTAAACCAGTTGCAATAGAAGGGAAAATTGCAAAAGCAACCATAACATATGCCGATACACTTCCCAACTCATTCAAGAAATTATAAGGTAATGAACTAAACAAAGAAACGATAAAATCTAAACCAGCTACCAATGCAATACCATATACAGCACCAACAGAACCAGAAATAATAATTCCCAATTTGCTATCTGGAGACCATGTTCCGATAATATCTGTAGCCAGCAATACACTGTGAATCAACAAAATACTGGCTGCAATCGAGGTCGGAATACCAAATCCAATTACAAGTCCAAAACTGATTGCAAAACTCATAGTTGCCAATTCTTTTCGTGAAATTGATCCATCATAATATTGTGGAACGATAGCTCTGAATCCATCATTGAATACTGCGATTCCTCTATTTGCTAAAATGGAAGCCAAACCACCAATTAATGCGATTACTATATACTTCATATATTTACCTCTTTTTTCCCTTAACTATTTTTTTCTTTCAATGCATCCAATAATACCGGCAATACTTTTTCTGCATGTTGGGCTGTAAAACCAAAAGCAATTTTCCCCTCTTCTACAGCTGCTTTAATATCGGCATCCGAAAAGATTTTACCTGGCATACTAATTGTCTGGCATTTGTTTTTTCCCAATAGAGCCATTGCCATAGCTAACGCACCACCACCACCGGTGTTACAAGCGCCAATATAATAGTCATATTCCCCTTTCTTTACAGCGTTTACAGCTTCTAGATCACCTTTAACATCAACCTCACTTGAATCCTGCAGATATTGTTTTGTAAACTCTGCAATCTCCTTCTTGTTAATCTGTCCACCAACTACAATTTTCATTTTATTCTCCTCCTTTGTCATTGGTATAAATTACATAAATGCATCAATAAGAATCTTTTCTCTGACTCTGGTATTTCACATGGTGCATTTATTAATAATTTCTGAAGTAATTTATTAGCTTCTTCATACCCACTAGACTCTTCAACTTGCTTCCATAGTGAATCATCCAATTTTTCCACTTCCTCGTGATTTAAAACTCTTTGTACACACATCGCTAGATGCGTAGTAAACATTTCTAAAATCTGCTCCTTCTCATTAAATTCATCTTCTAATTGTTCGATAACACTTAGTACATACAAGCTTGTTTTTTCATTAATTACATCCGCTTCTTTTAAAATTTCAATTCTCTCACTTAGCATAGATCCTCCATTATACAAAATTTTGGTCAATGAATATACAATATTTTGTACATTTGAATATTAGCATACTTGATATTTATATTCAACCAAAATTTTGTATTTTGAAAATAATAAAAACCGCACTCAGAAAGTACGTCTTAATAACTCGGAGAAATTTTATCTTCCATCACCAGTCTTTGTGTATCCAGTACCGTTTCAACCGAAATAATCTCATCCAACAACCGGAACATTGTTTCATTCTCTCTTTTAACTACTAAAACCGCTTCTGTATCTGCTTGATGATCCGAATTCACCTCAATGTAATTTATATCCAGCGCTTTATCTTGAAGCTCATCCTCATTCCAAATAGCAGCATCTACTTTACCCTTGACCACAAAATCAATAACATTGTTATAATTCATAGGAACAAATTCAACAGTATAATCCTTGCACACTTTTTCTGTTAATTTCATCTGATCCACCGAATCTTTGTCAACTCCTATACGCATACCATCTCTTATACCATTCGCATTCTTATCGTGCAAAAGTAAAATATGATTAGCTAAATAAGATTGCCTGCCAAACGATTTTACAATGCGAATTTTAGCCTTATCATTTTTAATAATCCCTTGTGCAGCATATTGGGATACTATAGCAAAATCATAACGTCCATCCATTAACATAGCTATTCTGTTTTGGGCTCCCCGCATATATGCCAAAGACATTGGAATATCATATTGATTTTCCAAACCTGTAATTAAACCGGTCGCCAATCCCTCATAACGTTTCGAATACGGTAAAGGCATAACTCCCACAATTGAATCAATACCGGCAAATCCAAATAAAGCGCGCATATTTTTCTTTTTTAAAAAAGTTCCTAAATGCCCTCTTGACTCTAATTCAATAGCATTTTGGTCAATTAAAAATTTCAAAGCGTTTTGTATAGTTCCTCTTGCCAATCCAATTTTTACACTGAATTCCTGAACAGTGGGTATTCTTTCTCCCTGCTGAATAGAGAGCATCATGTTTGCTAAACACATTGACGAATATCCATTTTTACTATATAACAACGTTTGATAGTTTTTCACTTACATCAGACCTTTCTATTAAAGTAACCTTCATCAAAATACATATCTATATTACCAAAATACTTTTTTGTCATCTCATCCTCTTTTTGACAATATTTCGGTGCTATTGACAACATTTTTCTTATACTCGCCAAATCAGACTTACAAAAAAGGACATAGCCACTAGATAATTCGTTAGATGGAATTGCTAATGCCGTAGCGCCTACCATATTTGCTACCCTTAAAAGCCCTTTATTGGATTTCTTTTGTTCTTCTTGCGTTCTTAAATCATAATGTCCATAAATGGAATCCCCTTTCCCGAAAACATCAATATTCCTATTGTATTCGACCACCACATCATATTTGGAAAGCTGCTCTCGTAGATAATTCATACAAGTTTTTCGATCATTATAATTTATTTCTTTATTCACTTCGAAAATATCTATTCTATTATGATTTTTTGGATCCGTCTGTAACGTTAATGAGATTGCATCAAGAATTAGCTGTAAATCTTTGGATATAAATCCTATAGAAGGTACAAAAGAAATTCCATCTGTTGATTGTTTTCTAAATCCTTCCATATATTCCCACTCAATCAAAGGGCTGATAAAACCAAAAAGGTTCAAAGACAATGCCGGAGCTAAAACAGATCCTCCGCCATCTGTACCAACACCTATATCATTTATTCCTAAAAAAACGTTTAGAGCAGTTCCGCTGCTTGACCCAGTCATATATCCGCCATGAATAGGATGAAACAATCTATAATCAATGGCTCGTCCTCCCAACGAACAAGAATCAATTGTGTGTAAGATCATATTATTACTTTCAAGTAAATGAACAAGTTTATGAGGAATTGATGAATGATCTTTTACCCCCAAAAACAGAACATTCTCACTATTTTCAAACGCATTAAGTGCATTAGGAAAAACTCTAACTACACTTCCATATGGATTCTTTATGGCTAACATAGTTTTCTTCGCATAAGTAATTATCTTATTCATTAAATCAATCCTTCACATTAAGACAGGTAAAATATACAATATTTTGTATATTAATGATAAATATCAAACTGATGTTTGTCAACAAAGCTTTTCTTTTCAAACAATCTAAAAAAAGTATGTCTAAACGAAAGCTCAAACATACTTCTATCATTCATTATTTTACCGAAAAGCTTACAATAGCCTTAAACACATCCCCATCGAGTTGTACTGTAAAGCTGCCATTTTGAATCTCGCAGAAACTTTTGACGATCGCAAGACCTAAGCCGCTGCCTTCTTCATGACGTGATTGATCCGCCCGAGCAAACCGCTCTGTGATATCTTGGGGATCAAAATCCAGTGGTGTCTTGGAAATATTTTGAATCGTAATATCAACTACTTGATCCTGATTCTTTTCTATCGTCACAAAAACACGTGTATTCTCCAATGCATACTTTGCCACATTCGACAATAAATTTTCAAAGATACGCACTGTTTTATTGCCATCCAGAAGACAAATGACAGGCTCCTGTGGTTTACGTATAACGGATGACAATCCCTTTTTCTCTAACATTGTTTCATTTTCCACTACTACTTGTTCCACCAGGGAAACAATATCTACATTCTGTGTTTCTAAATTGATGTTTCCGGAATTTGCTTTGGAAACTTCAAAGAGATCTTCAATCAATTTACTTAATCGATCGGTATATTGATTTAGACGAACCAGATATTCTTCTTTATCTTCTGTACTTAACTGTGGATCATTTAATAATTCAAGATAATTCTTTATTCCCGTTAAAGGAGTTTTTAAATCATGAGATACATTGGTGATCAGTTCTGTTCGTAAGTTTTGTGAACGCACTCTTTCTTTGACAGCTTCTTCAAAGTCTTCCTGTACCGTATCTAGTTTTTCCTGCAGGGATGGCAAAATAGAAGTTTGATATTGCTCATCCACTTCAAAATCACCCTGTGCAATTCGATCTAAACGCACCAACAATTTATCGTATTCTTTGACGATACGTTGAGCCTGATGTAAAAGGAAAATATAGGACACCACACCATAGATCAACACAAACAGCCATCCCCAGAATAAAGCACATAGAAACATCAGGGTTGTATTCAATAAAACACCTTTTAGAATCAAGTTTTTAATTTTTTGATCTAAATCATAATTTGAAAGATCCTTGATGCCCGCATATAGTTCGACGATGCGATTTCCTATCCATGTATCTTCTTTTAAGAAACGCACGAAGCCGGAACACAAAGAGTATTTTACATAGTAAATATCAATACCGATAAAAAACAAAGATAAAAAGAACAAACTGAAATTGATGACATTGACCCATACTCCGGCAGCCGGAAGACCATAGCGTACCATAGCCGGCAATAGAATATCGTTAATGGTCACTCCCATAATATAAATACAAATAGAGACAATCAAAATGGTCAACGTACCAAAAAAGAAGATATTAAATTCCGCTTTCCAGGAAAGAATCGTTTTCAATAACTGTGTCTTTGCCAATGTCTTCCAGGAAACAAGGAATAAATATACACCGATAATAAAAGCACTTATCACAAAGGCCAACAGAACAAATGGTACCCATACCGAATCATTGTACACAGAGGTATAGACCAATCCTCCGGCTTTCGTTTCTTTGGGAATAAATAAGGTCACTTTTAAATTCGTAGGAGGATTTAATTTCACATCTTGATCTGGATCATTCATCAACTCAGAGACAATACCATCCAAAGTATAAAAATCATAGAGCGATAAAAAGCTGAATTCTGTCACATCCATATTTCCGGATTGTTTTAAATTGCCATTTTCATCATAAGTCAGTTCTCCATAGAACAAAGCATTTTTTGAATTGGTATCTTCAGTGAAATGATTACTTAAGACCTGATCTTTCCATTCTATACGATATGCAAAGTTTTCATCATTATCCAAAAGGTACACGGACTCACGAATGGAATTTTGTGATGCATCATCTACACTTTGTTCCAATATCGCATCCGAAGACTCAATGAATCGATACGAAGGATCCATCTGTTGCATCTTTCCCAAGATCAGCCACTCAATCGATTCTTTCAATTCATAATTGACCTCATCAAAATCGGTTACCGAACTAAACTGAATTTGGGGGTACAAGAAGATCACAATAGCCGAACAGACAGCGCAAAGCAGCAGGAACCCGCTTAAACATAAGTTTTGTACTCGCTTCATGGTTCCATCCTTTCAATCTTATAACCAATGCCCCAAACCACTTTGATATAAACCGGCTTTTTTGGATTGGCTTCGATCTTTTCACGCAGCTTTCGGATATGCACCATGATTGTTTCAGTATTGATCGCCTCTTCCTGCCATATCGTTTCATAGATTTGCTCAGCGGAATAAACACGTCCCGGATTTTTCATCAAAAGCTCTAAGATGGAAAACTCTTTCGGCGTTAAATGAACGATGCGATTTTCCACTTTGACTTCTTTTGTCAGTGTATTTAATTCCAGATCACCAACCACATAACAATCTTTATTATCATGATGATTTTCTTTTAAACTTAAAATCTGTTCGTATCTTCTTAACTGTGCCCGAACACGGGCAATCAGCTCCAGAGAAGTAAATGGTTTGGTGATATAGTCATCCGCACCGATATTCAATCCGTTGATCTTATCGATATCTTCACTTTTCGCACTCAAAAACAGGATGGGAAAATCATACTTTTCACGAACCTTCATCACCATCGTGATCCCATCCATCACCGGCATCATAATATCCACGATGGCCAAATGTACCGGTTCTCTTTCTATGATTTCCAAAGCCTCTTTGCCATTGGGCGCATCGAGTACACGATAGCCCTGATTCTTCATATAAATACAGATAGCCTTGCGAATACCTGTCTCATCTTCAACTACTAATACGGTATGTTCCATACATTTCCCCTTCTAAAATAATCCTGCAACCCACTGCAGTAAAAACGTTAAACCTTGACTATATAATAATAAGCCAAATGGTTTACACAACAAGATAATCATCATAAACTTTTTATACGACATTTTGGTCAAACCGGCAATCATACATAGAATATCATCTGGAAATCCGGGCACAAAAATCGCAAACGCAAAGAAGATCTCAAACTTCTTTCCTTTATCCAGCCATCCGATATATTTCTGAACCGTCTTTTGATCACACACTTTTTCCATAAATGGTCTGCCATATTGTTTGATCAGCCAAAAGGCGATCAAAGATCCTATACATAATCCAATATAATTATAAACAAAACCAAATACACTGCCAAAGCTGACTACGCCAATCGCACTGGTGATTCCTCCGGGGATCACTGGAATAACGGTTTGAAAGATCTGCAGTGTCATAAACAAGAAAGGAGCGGCAAAGCCTGATTTTGATAATAAAAACTGCAGCTTTTGCGGATCCAATAAATAGCCCTGTGTCCCCAGGAAAACTAAAAACATCACACAGGCAATCGTTCCGGCTATCGTTAGAGTTGATATCCATTTTTGACTGGCATTCATACAGATCCCTCCATCCATACATAGAATAAAAGAGAAATGTAAAAAACCAGTGTTGAAAATCCTTAAGTTTTTCTAAAGAAAAAGGAATCCGTGGATTTCTAATACTGATTTAACAATTTTTGTATGAGAATCAATGCTTCTTCTTTTGGATAATACAAATCCGCATCCATAGATTCAAAATAATCTTTAAATGATGAAAGAAAATTCGGATTCTCCAAGGTCAATACGATCACATTGCCATCACTGCTCATAAACTGAATATATCCCAAGCTGTCAGATAAATACACTTTTAAACCATTGCTCAATTCTCCAAGGTCCTCTCGCAACAATCGCAAATCATAAATGTAAGCATATTTTAAGAACTGTTGCACAACCTTTTTACGATCTGCCTTATCTAAAGGACGATAAAAATCGGTTGAAAATTCATCAAATACACCTTTTTCCAAGAATCGCCGTATTCCATTTAAGCTGCAGAAATGAAGCGGATGAATCTGTTCATGGCGATGAATCAGGTTCTGAATATATGTCGTAAAAGCATTGATAAAATATTCTTTTTGGGCCATGTCGTCTAATAAATACTTGCGAATATCAATTTTCTGAATAAACGGTACAAGACAAGGCACCAGCTGAAATAAAATCTCCGAGTCGCTTTTACAAGACATGATCTTTTGATTTAAGGCCAACGGGCTGGTCAGATCCTGAATCGGAACAAGCAGAGGTGTTGTCTGTTCATACAGTGCATCAAAAATTTGATTCAAATAGTGCACCGTTTCACTATCCTTATACAACAAGCCGTTTTGATAATCTCCGGATAAAGAAAGTGCGTATTGCGAAGTCACGATCATATAAGGAAATGGTGGAAATGCGGAATGTGAAAAATCCGTTCCATAGTAATAGGCCGTTTCATAACGAACACCGCGATTGGCAAACTGCGCATACAATGAAATGATCTGACTGAGCGATTGAAAGTTATGATCATCTCGGATTTCCAAGATACTGTCATATTTAGAAAAAGATAAAATATGACGCAAAACCGTTTTCCCCTGAATCAAAGGAAACATATTAGAAAATCCGGGAAGCTGTGGCGTTCCTAAGAATTTGATCATGCCCTTACCATTTTCATTTTCCTTTGTCACTAAATGATAAATCAAATACTCCAAAGATTGTCGGGTTCCGGAAAAAGGAACTACTTCTTTATCCTGTATTTGAAAATCACTTTTTTGAAAGCCCGGCATTTCAATTTTTAAAGTCTGCGCATGAAAAGAAGACAAAAACGAATACACATTCTTTCTTCGATAATATCTCTCCGGACTAACCAGGGAAATCGAGTAAAGTTCTAAAAGTTCACTTGTTTCATAAGGAGAAAGCTCCAGATATTTTCCCATGCGCTTTACCAGATCTTTCGAAGGGGCATTGCGCTGTCCTTGTATGATCTTATGTAAAGAAGAGCGATCGATGGACAAATACTTTGCCATCTGATATTTATTCACTTTCTTTGTCGTAACATAACTTTCTAACATTTCTGAAAACTCTGACATAAAAACCCTCTCTACGTGGCAAACTTATAACTTTTTTATTACAACAATCCTTGCCACACTCTATACCAAATGAAAGAGCAAAACATGTTTGCTCTATTGTTCCTTTAATTCAAATAAGATATCTCGAAGCTGCGCAGCTCGTTCGAAATCCAAAGTACGTGCTGCTTCCCGCATTTCTTTCTCGATATTCTCCAACATCACTTCTTTTTGTTTGACCGGCATTTTCTTTTTCTTTAAATACCGAGCCGCCATCTCTTTGGTTTCCTTGCTTCGAACCACATCATGAATTGGCTTGATGATCGTTTTAGGAACGATGCCATGTTCTTCATTGTAGGCCATTTGAATGCTTCGGCGACGTTTTGTCTCCTCAATGGCATACGCCATGCTTTCGGTGATATGATCTCCATACATGATGACTTTTCCCTGAGCATTTCGAGCCGCACGACCGATGATCTGAATCAATGAACGCTTGCTTCGTAAAAAGCCTTCTTTGTCCGCATCCAGGATCGCAATCAAAGAAACTTCCGGAATATCCAATCCTTCTCGAAGCAGGTTGATTCCTACCAGTACATCGTATTTTCCCTGACGAAGATCATGAATGATTTCGGTACGTTCAATGGTCTTCACTTCATGATGCAGCCAGGCAACCTTGAGATCCATTTCTTTTAAGTACGCCGTTAAGTCCTCTGCCATACGCACTGTCAGTGTTGTTACCAAGGCTCTTTCCCCTCTGGCAACTCTCTCTTTGATCTCATCCACCAAGTCATCAATCTGTCCTTCAATCGGACGAACCTCGACTTCAGGATCCAATAAACCGGTTGGACGTATGATCTGTTCGATTACCTCGTTATGCGTCTGTTCCAGTTCCCAATCACCCGGTGTAGCAGAAACAAAGATGGCCTGATCAATCAGTTGTTCAAATTCAGGAAAGCGTAAAGGACGGTTATCCAAAGCACTTGGTAAACGGAATCCATATTCCACCAATACTTCTTTACGCGCTCTGTCGCCATTGTACATTCCGCGAATCTGCGGTAAAGACACATGGCTTTCATCAACGATCAGTAAAAAGTCCTTAGGAAAATAATCAAATAATGTATAAGGTCTCTCGCCCGGTTTTCGACCATCAATATGACGGGAATAGTTTTCGATTCCCGGACAAACACCAAACTCACGTAACGCCTCTATATCATAACGACAACGCTGTTCCAAGCGCTCTTTTTCCAGTGGTTTTCCCGCCTTTTCAAAATAATCCAGGCGTTCCTCCAGTTCCTCTTCAATCGTCTTGGCAGCTCGTTCCATGATATCCATGCTGGTGGCATAACCATTTGCCGGATAAATATTGTAAACAGAATATGCCTGTCGTACTTTACCGGTTACGGGATCGACTTCACAAATTCTTTCGACCTCATCATCAAACATCTCAATGCGAATTAAATACGTATCAGTATGTCCCGGTGTGATCTCTATGACATCCCCTCTTACACGGAAAGTTCCACGAAGCGGATCGCTGTCATTACGCTTATATTGTTGTGAAACTAAATCACTCATCAACTCTTTACGAGTGATTTCCTGTCCCACCCGCAAAGTAAAGATCATATCCCGATACTGATCCGGATTACTGGCACCGTAAATAGAGGCCACACTGGCCACGATAATCGTATCTCTTCTTGATAATACTGAATTAACAGCCGCCATTCGCAGCATATCCAATTCTTCATTGGTCTTGGTATTTTTATCAATATACGTATCCGTTTTCGGCAAATACGCTTCCGGTTGGTAATAATCAAAATAAGAAACAAAATATTCTACGCGATTATGCGGAAAGAACTCTTTAAATTCCGAATACAACTGCCCGGCTAATGTTTTATTGTGTGCAAAAACCAATGTTGGCCGATTCACCGCCGCAATCACATTCGAGACAGTGAATGTCTTCCCGGTACCTGTAGCCCCTAAAAGAACCTGATATTTTTCATGCTCGTTTAAACCTTTAACCAATGCTTCGATTGCTTTAGGCTGATCTCCACTTGGTTTATAGTCCGATACTAATTCAAATTTTTCCATATAAGATATTATAGGAGATAAATTATAGCCATTCAAGAACCATGATTGCACAAGTTTCTATACGTTCACAAAACAATTTTATTTTTATACAATCTATAGGCAAAGTGTGTTAAAACGAGGATGAAAGAAGGTGAACTTATGTGGACACGCGAAGAGCTAAAACAAAATGCTAAAAATACGTTGCGTGATAAATACTGGACAATCTTAGGTGTTTCTGTGTTAGCCGGTATTCTTCAAGGATCATTTTTTACCATCATTACAGAATTGGTCAATCCAACTCATACTTATTTGACTGTTTTGGGAAATTATGCCATTGATGTAAATGGTTTGATTCGACTTTGGATCATCGTCACAGTGATATCGTTTTTATATTCCATATTCCTGGGACATACGATCCTTATTGGAGCCTATAAATACTTTATTCTTTCCATAAAGGAAAATCCTTCTACTTCCACTTTATTTGATTTTTTCAAGACCTCCTATTGGAACATTGTCAAAGTCATGTTCTTCTATCAGATAAAGATCGTCTTATGGACTTTATGTTTTATCGTGCCCGGCATTATTAAAGCGTATGAATATTGCATGGTTCCTTATATTCTTGCCGAACATCCAAAGATGGAATCGACAGAAGTTTTTGAACGATCCCGAATGCTTACGCAAAATAATAAGCTAAATATCTTTGTTTTGGAAATTTCTTTTATCGGATGGCTCTTTTTGGGAATGATGTGCTGCGGAATCGGTGTAATCTTTGTCAGTCCATATATTGATATCACCATGACGCATTTATATCTGAAACTCAAAGAAATTCATGGAATCGATCAACCGGAACTTCCGCCAATTCCTGAAATACTGTAAGTATAATTCTGAATATTATTTGATAAAAAATTTAATCTATAATCAAACGGGAAGAAGGAATCGCCATGGCAGACAAGGTTATCAAGTATATGAGCCAGGAATGGATCGATCAACTTAATGAAGAATTCGAACAGTTGAGTATCAATGACAGTATTCGAATGGAAAATGCACGAATCAAATGGGCCCGTGAAGAAGGACAAAAAGAATTAATCCAGACCTTACAGGGAATGTCTGCCGAAGAACGCAATGCATTTTTGAAAAAGCCAATTGAAGAAATCCAAGACACATTGAAAACTAAACCACAATAAAAGCAGGATGACCTGCTTTTTTGTTATTCTATTACAATGTCTCAAACCAATACCGAATCTGTTGTTTATCCCTAGTTTTCATTAACGCCAACATCAACAAAATACGCGCTTTATGTGGTGAAAATGTAAAGGCTGATATCGTATCCCGCTCCGGATCAAAAAAGCTGGAATCAAATACGATGCCCTGCGCAACCCGACTGGAACGAACGATTACGTGCTCTTTAGCTAGTTTATGAAAATATTCTTTCCATGCCGAACCATAATTACCACTGCCACTTCCAGCTGTTACGATTCCCTCGTATTCTTTTGCCATAAAATCTAAAATTTTTAGATCGGCATCACAATGCCAATATACGATTCCCACCTTGGGAAGTTTTTGAATTTCCATATCCGAAAATGGTGAAGTTAAAGTATGTGGCCTTTGACTCTGGCTTAGAAAATATACCTGATCATCTCGCATATAGCCTAACGAACCAAAGTGTCCGATTTCAAACGCATCTGTTTTATAGCTGTTGGATTTGCGAATATCTCTTCCTGAATAAATGGTATCGGAAAACACGGCCAAAACACCGGCGCCTTTTGCTTGATCGCTGGCTGCCAAGGCAACTGCCTGGTATAAATTCATCGGTCCATCGGCACTGGCTGCTGTGGCAGGTCGCATTGAACCTGTCAAAACCACCGGCATATGTGTATGAATCGTCAAATTCAGGAAAAAAGCTGTTTCCTCCAAAGTATCTGTTCCATGTGTTACGACAACACCGTCAACTTGAGGATCTTTATCACATTGATGAATTAAGTTTCTGAGTTCGATCCATCGGCTTTCATTCATATCATTACTGTCCACATTACAAAGCTGAATCGTTTGAATATGGGCTAAATTCTGAATGGCCGGTACACTGGCCAAAATATCAGACACTTTAAATTTCCCAGCTGCATAATCCGCGGATTTGCCTGCTTCTCCACTTCCCGCAATCGTCCCTCCGGTTGCGATGATCACTATATTTTTCATCTACATCCACTCTTTCATTTCACGCTACAATATATCATATTTATCTTTTAAATTGTATGGCTTGCTGATGAATATGGTATGATAAAAATGTGCTTTACTATGTTGATCCGTTAAAAAAAGAAAATATTGAACAAAACTGCCCTTCTTTTTATGATATCCATATTTTTGATACCTTAGACAGTACGAATACCTGGCTTCAAGAACATAGCAAACTACCGGAAGGCACCGTAATACTGGCTGATGAACAAACACAGGGAAGAGGACGAAATGGAAGAAGTTTTCATTCGCCTAAAGGATCCGGAATCTATTGTTCTTTACTTTTAAACCCTCGGGAAAACCTTTTGGATGTACTGGAATGTACGGCAATGGCAGCTGTTGCCTGTATCAAAGCCATTGAAGAACAATATAACTTAACTTGTTCCATCAAGTGGCTGAATGATATTGTGTTGGATCAAAAAAAACTGGCTGGTATTCTCTGTGAAGGAAAACTGTATCAAAACCACATGGAATATCTGATCATCGGAATCGGCATCAACGTCCATTCTTTTATTCGTCCCAAGGAACTGGAATCTATTGCGGCATCAATTGAAGATTATACAGCCATAAAAAAACCTCGCAACGAACTGATTGCGAAGTTTCTTACTGCTTTTTACTCTTATTATTCCAAATCCGATGATTTTCGATCTTTATATCGTCAACGTTTGGCATTTGTACAAAAGACGATTCAAGTCATCACTCCACAGGAAACCTATAGTGCCATTTTACTGGGTGTCGATGATCGATGCCGTCTAAAGATCCAAAAAGCAGATGGCTCCATCGATTATTTATCTTCCGGAGAAATCTCAATTCGACTTTGAATCCAGTCATGCAGCTGTTGGGCCAGATCTTCCTGGTCCATTTTTTTATATTCTTCTGGACGAACCGGTTTTCCGTACTCAATGCCTAACCGTTTTGTCTTATCGCCTTTGATATCAAAACTGTACGATTTCTTTAAAGCGATCGGAACGATCGTAGCTTTGGATAAATATGCCGGCAAAAGAGCACCCGCCTTAAAATCGTGCATGGTATCGCCCATAGAACGAGTTCCTTCCGGAAATACTAACAGATTCTTTCCCTGCTTTAGTTCCCTTGCCGCTTCTCTTAACATATGGACATTGCCTTCCCTGGATTCTCTATCAAAATGGATCGTACCGATGTTGCAGGCCCAACGACCAAAGATCGGCATCGTTTCATTTTCTTTTTTTGAGATAAAAGCCAAGTGGACAGGTGAACTGGCCAAGATCAAAGCTGGGTCCAGCGTACCCTGATGATTGGATACAAAATAGATGGTTTCCTGCATCGGCACATTTTCAACACCTTGTACCTGCAATCGATAGCCTAAAACCTTAAGGATCAACGTGCTCCATTTTTCTAAACGAATCTTACTTTCTTCCTGCGTTTTGTTCTGGTAAATCTTTGAACTGATCCAGGAAGCTGGTAAAAACGGTAATGCTTTAACGATCTGTGTTATTCGCACACGGATTCCTCCTTACAGGCAATGGCTACAGCCATCGCAAATGGTCCATCATGGGAAATGGACACTTGAATCTGATAGTCCTGATAATGTATCACATCTTTGGGATCGACTTCGATTTCTGAATACGCTACCGGTATTGGCAATGCTTTGACAATGGCTTCCCTGGCCGCAAAGCGTCCGGCTAAAAACTCTTTCTGTCTTTGTCCATGCAGTTCTTGAAACTGGCTGTATTCTTTAGGACTCAACAAACGTTTGGCAATTCCCTGCACATTTTGAATCTTGTCGATCCAAACCAAATCACAGCCAATCGTTGGCATTAGACCTCCTGCAGAGCACATAAGATTTCACCGGAAGCTGCTTTTTCGCCATCCACTGTTGCTTCGCAGCTGGCAATACAGATACCACCGATCATGCGTTTAAACTGTACGGTCATCTTTAATACATCACCAGGTACGACCGGTCTTGAAAAACGCATCTTATTGATACCGGCAAATAAAGGAAGTTTTCCCTTGTTGGCCGGATCTTTCAACAATAATACCGCACCGGTCTGCGCCATGGCTTCCACGATCAAAACACCCGGCATTACACTATGTTGTGGATAATGACCTAAAAACTGCATTTCATTGGCACTTACACATTTGATACCGACGATCGTTTTGGTTTCTTCATCGATCGATTCAATCTTATCCACTAATAAAAATGGATAACGATGAGGAATGATTTGTTTGATTTCTTCATTTGAAAACATGTTTAGTCCTCCCATTTTTTAAAGATCAAAGAGGCATTATGCCCACCAAAACCCAGGGAATTGCTCATAGCATACCTTATATCTTGTTTTCGTGGTGTGTTGGCCACAATATCCAAATCGCATTGTGCATCCGGATTTTGATAGTGGATCGTTGGGGGAATCAGACTATTTTGTAGAGCCTTGATACTGATGATGGCCTCAATGGCACCACTGGCCCCTAATAAGTGTCCGGTATTACTTTTCGTACTGGACATGGCCAATTTATAAGCGTGTTCTTTAAACGCTGACTTAACGGCTGCCGTTTCCGTTTTATCATTCAATGAAGTGCTGGTTCCATGGGCATTGATATAGTCAATGGCTTCCGGTACGATCTTGGCATCTTCGATGGCCTGTACCATGGCCTGCGCTCCACCAGATCCATCATCCAATGGGGCTGTAATATGATGGGCATCACAGCTGGCACCATACCCTACGATCTCCGCATAAATCTTTGCACCTCTGGCTTTGGCATGTTCCAACTCTTCCAAAACCAATGCACCGGCACCTTCTCCCATGACAAAGCCGCTGCGATCGGCATCAAACGGAATACTGGCACGATTTACATCATCACCGGTATGCAAAGCACGCATCGACTGGAATCCGGCAATGGCCAGTGGTGTAACGGCTGCCTCGCTACCTCCTGTCAACATAACATCCTCATACCCGTCACGAATGCGATGGAAAGCTTCTCCAATCGCATTGCTGGCGGCAGCGCAGGCTGTTACCACACAAGAAGTGGCTCCTTTTAACCCCCAATCAATGGCTACCTGACCGGCTGCCAGATTGGCCAAAGACATCGGAATAAAGAACGGAGATACACGAGATGGTCCACGATCTTCCAAAGTTTTGGAGGCCTGTTCAATCGTATCGATGCCTCCGATTCCAGAACCAATCATACAGCCAAAACGCATCGCATCATCCGGATCTTTTTCAAATCCGGCATCGATCATTGCCTGTTTGGAAACAATACGGGCAAACTGCGTAAAACGATCATTGAACTTCAAATCACGTTTGGAGAAGTAAGCTTCCATATCCAGGTCTTTGACTTCTCCGGCAAGTTTTACTTTATAATCCGATGTATCAAAATGTGTAATCGGGGCAATCCCGCATACACCTTGTTCAATGCTGTTCCATACGGTATTCACATCATTTCCAATTGGGGAAACAGCACCCAATCCTGTAATCACTACTCTTCGCATAGGACCCTCCTACATGACCATGCCGCCATCGACATGAATGACCTGACCGGTTACATAGCTAAACGCATCACTGGCCAGTGCTACACAGACATTCGCTACATCTTCCGGTTTTCCAAATGTCTTTAATGGAATTTGTTCCATCATTTTTGTTTTATCTTTCTCTGCCAGTTTGGCTGTCATATCCGTATCGATAAATCCCGGTGCAATCGCATTGACACGAATCTGTCGTAATGCCAATTCACGAGCTGCCGATTTTGTCAGACCGATCACACCGGCTTTACTGGAAGCATAGTTTGCCTGTCCGGCATTTCCGATCAAACCCACTACACTGGACATATTGATGATCGAACCAGAACGTTGTTTCATCATGATACGTGATACATGTTTGATACAGTTAAATGTTCCTTCCAGGTTGACGGCGATGACCTTGTGAAAGTCTTCTAAACTCATACGCATCATCAATCCATCTTTATTGATTCCGGAATTGTTGACCAGCACATCAATACGACCAAACTGTTCCCTTGCCTGATCAATCATCGCTTTGACTTGTTCATCCTTAGATACATCCGCCTGGATCGTAATCGCCTTAACACCATAGCTTTCGGCTTCCTTTAGTACCGATTGTGCCGCTTCTTTTGAACCGTTATAGTTAATGATTACATTGTAACCGACTTGGGCAAATGCAAGGGCAATGGCTTTACCGATTCCTTTTCCGGCCCCTGTGACCAGTGCTGTCTTTTCTACTTGTTCCATGCTTCAACCATTCCTTCCAGATTTTTTATGGAATTGATCGTATAAACCTTTACGCTTCGATCGACTTTACGTACAAATCCACTTAATGTTTTTCCCGGTCCGATTTCTACAAAGGTATCCACACCATCACGAATCATATTGCGAATCGTCTGTTCAAAGCGTACACTGTGGCAAATCTGTTGTTTCAAGATTTCAATCAGATCTTCGGTAGAGTTTACCGTTTCTTTATCGCCACTGATATTGTGATAGACCGAAAGTTTTGGCAGACTTAGCTTGCTTTGTTGTAATACCTTTTCCAGCTCCAGACTGGCATCCTGCAGTAAAGAACTGTGGAAAGCACCGCTGACACTTAAAGGCAGCACTCTTCGTGCACCTTTTTCCATCAACAAAGCTTCTGCCTGCTCCAAGGCTTCCTTTTGTCCGGTTACAACGATCTGTCCCGGGCAGTTATAATTGGCAATTTCTAAAACCAGCCCTTTACTTTGTATCTCCTTACAAACCTCTTCGATCTTTTCTGCCGATAACCCCAAAACAGCCGACATTCCTGTTGTCCCGGCCGGTAAGGCATTAGCCATCAAAATTCCTCTTTGACGAACGATATCAATAGCACTTTGGGCATCCATCGCTCCGGCATAACATAACGCGCTGTATTCACCAAGTGATAAACCGGCGCAAACATCACCCTGAATTCCTTTTGTTTTAATGGCTTCTAAAATCGTTAAAGAAGCCGCTACGATTGAACTTTGGGCATAGGCTGTATCGTTCAAAGTTTCCTGTGGCCCTTCAAAGCACAGCTTTTTGATATCATAACCACATGTAAAGGAATCCATCAGCTCTCGGCTTTCTGGACAATGATCATAAAAATCCCTGGCCATACCGACAATCTGAGATCCCTGTCCCGCAAACAGAAATGCTGTTGTCATAAGTTATCCTTTCCTGCCTGTTTTCAGGCTCTCCATCAATGTATGTACATCTGTCATTTCATTTATTATTTCCGCACTGGTTCCTGTAAAAAACAAACCATTTTCCTGATCTCCCTGTACCGCACGAATCAAAGCTCGTGTTATACAATATGGTGTATCACCAGGATTACAAGGAATCATACAACCTAAACAATTTGTGATTCTTTGATTTGCCTGTTTCTCTGTCTTTTGAACAAAGGCATTGCGAACCGCTCTTCCGGGAAAACCGGCCGGGCTTTTGACATATACGATATCTTCCTTTTTAGCTTGTATGATCATCTGTTTAAAGTTTTCATGGGCATCACATTCTCTGGTAGCGATAAAACGTGTAGCCATTTGTACACCATCCGCTCCCAACTCAATGAAATGTTCAATATCTTCATGAGTGAAAACGCCGCCGGCTACAAAAACCGGAATTTCTTTTTGATATTTTTGACGAAAGACTTCCAGTTCCTGTTGAACATCCTCTAAGATTTCTTCCAGTGACTGAAAAGTGCCTTCCTGTAATTCCTTTAGCTTAAAGCCTAAATGTCCGCCGGCTTTCTGTCCTTCAATGACCACAAAATCCGGTGCTGTGTTATGATGCGAATCCCATCTTCGACAGATCAGACGACATGCCTTTCCACTGGATACAATAGGCGCCAACAAGACATTGCCATTGCTGTATTTGGGCAGATCCAATGGCAATCCGGCGCCGGAAATGATCGCATCAACACCGGCTTCTATAGCTGCCTTGACATAGGTTCCATAATTCTGACTGGCCACCATAATATTGACACCTAACAAACCACGTTCGGTCATCTTAGCTTTCTGAATTTCTCTTTGAAGCGCACGGATGTTGGCCTGAATCGGCTGGGTTTCAAAATCCGGCTCCTGAAAGCCTGGCATAGCGGCAGATATCACACCCATGCCGCCTTCTTTTCGAACAGCCAGAGCTAAGTTAGATAAAGAAACGCCGATTCCCATTCCACCTTGAATGATCGGAACTTCCAAGACCTTATCTTTGATCTTTACCAGTTTTAACATTCTAAGGCCTCAATTTTCTGTTTCAGTTTTTCAAACTGTCTTTTTGAATCCTGCATCATCGCTTCAAAAATGAGGGCTAACGGACGAATTTCTTTACATAGACCGGCAACCTGTCCCATCATGACCGAACCGGTTTTCATGTCTCCTTCAAAAACAGCTCTGCGCAAACCACCTAAGGTCAGCTTTTCCACTTCTTCCGGCTTAGCTCCACTTTTTTCCAACTTTAAATACTGACGGCTCATTGAATTCTTTAAAATTCGAACCGGCGTATTTAATGTTCTTCCGGTAACCACGGTATCTGTATCTTTGGCCTTCAAAACCGCATTTTTATAAGCCTCATGAATCGGACATTCCTCACTGGCCAACAAACAAGTTCCTACCTGTACACCAACAGCACCTAAGGATAAAGCGGCATTAAAGCCTCGTCCATCGGCAATACCACCGGCCGCAATGACCGGAATATTGACCGCATCGACAACCTGTGGGATTAATGCCATCGTGGTTTGTTCATTGACATGTCCTCCGGCTTCGGTTCCCTCGGCAATGATACCATCGGCTCCGGCTCTTTCCATTCGGATTGCCAACGCTACACTGGCTACGACTGGAAAGACTTTGGTTCCACTAGCTTTTAACATTTCCATATATTTTCCGGGATTTCCGGCACCGGTTGTTACGACAGGAACTTTTTTTTCGGCAATCACCTGCATGATCGCATCGGTATCCGGATTCATCAACATCACATTGACTCCAAACGGTTTATCCGTTAATGTCCGAATTTCATCAATACTTTCGGCAACCTGTGCCGCATTCATTGCACCGGTTCCTAAAATACCTAAGGCGCCACTATTGGATACATCGGCCGCAAAGCGAGCTGTCGCAATATTGGCCATAGCTCCCTGAAATATAGGATATTTGATTTGTAACATCTGGTTGATCATCATTGGTGTTTTCCTCCTTCGATATGGATCTTACAGGCGGCCCAGGTAAACCCGGCTCCAAATCCGACCAGTACCAGATCCATGTTTTCTTTGATCTTGTGTTCTTCCCATGCCTGCGCTAACGCAATGGGTACGCTGGCTGCCGAAGTGTTACCAAACTGATCCAGATTGACAAACATCTTCTCCATTGGGAATTTCATTTTCTTACTTACATATTCTAAAATGCGAATGTTGGCCTGATGCGGGATCATCAAATCCATCTCTTCTACCGGCTGTCCCTGTAACACCCCATAAATCGCATCGGGCATCGCCTGAATCGCAAAGCGGAAGACTTCACGACCATTCATGGATAAATACGGTTTATCCTGTGCTACATTCTCCAAATCCGGCTGTAAAGATCGTCCGGCACAATAGAGCGCATGTTCTTTATCGCCTTTAGAGCGAGCATAGAAATCCATTGTAGAACCATCCTGCGCTCTTTGTATCAAAACCGCACCGGCTCCATCTCCAAACAATACACACGTATTGCGATCGCTCCAATCTAAGATCTTGGATAGAGTTTCGGCTCCAATGACTAACGCATATCCCTTTTGAAGCATCGAAGCTGCACATTGCAGGGCAAACAAGAATCCACTGCAGGCGGCATTGATGTCAAAGGCCATGACCGGTTTATCATTTAACCCTAATGCTTCCTGCACAATACAGGCAACCGAAGGGGTTACGTTATCCGGTGTACAGGTTGCCACGATGATCATGGAAATCTGTGAGGTATTGATTTGCACATTCTGTATAGCTTTTTGCGCCGCACGTATAGCTAAGTCACTGGTATTCTCTGTTTCAGAGATATAGCGAGAAGCAATACCGGTACGAGTTTGGATCCATTCATCACTGGTATCCACCGCTTTTTTTAAAGCTTCATTTTCTATTTTTGAAGAGGCTCTGGCATAGCCACATCCTACTATTTTGACATTTTCCATGCGCCATCTCCTAAACGTCTAAACTTTTCATAGCGTGCATCCACTAAAGCACGCACCTTGGTATGCAGTGTTTCTTCCAGTGCCTGACGAAGCATCTGATCCATCTTTTCAGCCACACCATGAATATCGGTAGCAGCTCCTCCGAATGGTTCTGGAACAATGGCATCGATGACCTTTCTTTCCAAAAGATCTGCACTTGTCATCTTCATGACATCACAGGCTTCTTTTACACGCGATCCATCCTTCCACAAAATCGAGGCAAAGCCTTCCGGTGAAAGGACCGAATAGACTGCATATTCCAACATAAAGATCTTATCTGCGACACTTAACGCAAGTGCACCGCCACTGCCACCTTCAGAAAGCACGAAACAGATCACAGGCGTTTGTATAGAGGAAAAAGTGTATAAACATTCAGCAATAGCCTGTGCCTGCCCTTTTTCTTCGGCTTCCTTGCCCGGATAGGCACCAGGCGTGTCGACAAATGTGATGACAGGGCGATGAAACTTCTCCGCCTGTTTCGCCAGGCGAAGAGCCTTGCGGTAGCCCTCGGGTTGTGGCATTCCAAAATGCTGGCGAAGATTTTCCTCCACCGTTTTCCCTTTGGACTGTGCAAGTATTGTAACCGGGATGCCATGGAATCGGGCAATCCCTGCCAACATGGCCGGATCATCTAAGCTCCTTCTATCACCATGCAGCTCCATAAAATCATCAAACAACAATTCTATATAATCCTGGGCTTTCGGGCGGTCAGGACGCCGCGCTAATTCCACATGATCCCAGGGGGTTAATATGGTTTCCTGTTCCAGCTTACGAATTTGTTTCTGGTACTGGTGCCAGGTATCAATATCTTTTTCATCCAATGCCATCTGACGGGCTTTGATCTCACTGATTTGTTTTTGTGCTTCCTTTAAATTCATGATGCACTCCTTCCGGAATGAAATCCCAGCAACATTCCCAATTCCTGCTTCATCTTTTCACGAGGTACGATACGATCGATAAACCCCTTCTCCAAGACAAACTCAGCTGTCTGAAAATTTTCCGGCAGCTTTTCATGGATCGTATCTTCGATAACACGCTTGCCTGCAAACCCAACCAGGGCATAAGGCTCACTTAAAATGATATCGCCTAACATCGCAAAGCTGGCACTGACACCGCCAGTGGTCGGATGGGTCAACACGGTAATGGATAGTAAACCGGCATCGCTGTGTTTCTTTAAAGCAGCTGATGTTTTAGCCATTTGCACCAGCGAAAGAATCCCTTCCTGCATACGCGCTCCACCGCTGGTACAAAAGATAATGACCGGCACTTTCTTTTTGGTGGCCAGTTCAATGGCACGTGTGATTTTTTCACCAACAGCAGCGGACATACTTCCCATAAAGAAATTGGAATCCATGACTGCCAACACACACGGATGTCCCTGAATCTTTCCGATTCCGGTAATCACAGCTTCCCGCATACCCGTTTGATGTTGCATACGTTCCAGCTTTTCCTGATAGCCGGGGAAATGATCGGGATCCATACTGATCATTTTCGCTTCAGTTTCTTTAAATGTATTCTCATCGACAACCTGACGAATCCGTTCACGAGCCGATATCTTAAAAGGATGATGACAAACCGGACAGACATATTGATCCTGAATCAGATCCATTGTCGCAATAGAAGCATGACAATGCGAACAGGTCATAAAAACATGATCCGGAATCTCTTTGGCCTTGGGCTGTGGCTTTTTACGCCACTGATGAAAGATATCCAGACGTTTTTTCCGTTCCTTAAATAAACTGTCCATTTTCCTTCAACCTTTCTAATAAGATCGGGGCATAGCCAATATTATGACTGCCTTCGATAAATTCCTTCTGGTATAATGCCAGATAATTAAACTCAATATTTGTTTTTACACCATCGATGATCGTTTCTTCCAAAGCCGCCCGCATCTTTTTGATACACTCTAAACGAGTAGGGGCAAACACGATCAGCTTTAAGATCATCGAATCATAATACGGTGAAATCACGCTGCCATTATAGACAGCCGTATCCACACGAACACCAAAGCCGCCCGGTGTATGCATAAAGTGAATCGGGCCGGGATTCGGTGCAAAATCATGAGCTACATCCTCGGCATTGATTCGACATTCCATCGCATAGCCGTTGCAGTGAACATCTTCCTGTTGAATCGTCAGTTTTTGACCGGCGGCCACACGAATCTGCCATTTGATAAGATCGATACCGGTAATGGCTTCCGTTACCGGATGCTCGACCTGAATTCGTGTATTCATCTCCATAAAGTAGAAACGTCCCTGAGAGTCCATCAAAAACTCCATGGTTCCCACAGAATCATAACCAATCGACTTTGCGGCGTTTACAGCACTTTGTAGAAGACGTTGACGATTCTCTTCCTTTAAGATGGAACAAGGTGCTTCCTCAATCATTTTTTGATTTTTTCGCTGGAACGAACAATCTCTTTCATACAGGTGAATCACATGACCATAATGATCGCCTAACAGCTGTACTTCGATATGTTTAGGATTTTGTACATACCGTTCCATATACACTTCATCGTTTTCAAAGCAGGCTTTAGCTTCCTGTTTGGCTTCGATATACGCATTTTCCAGTTCATTTTCCTGATAAACGATACGCATACCACGTCCGCCACCGCCATGTCTGGCCTTGATAATGACCGGATACCCGATGGAATCGGCCATGGATCTAGCCTGTTTTAAGCTGGTCAATGAATCCTCACAGCCTTCAACGACCGGTACGCCGGCTTCCTTCATCCGTTTTCGAGCCTGTGTTTTATCTCCCATCAAATCAATCAAGCGTGGACTGGGACCGACAAAGATCATGTCACATTCCTGAACCAAACGAGCAAATTTGGCATTCTCGCTTAAAAAGCCATAACCGGGATGAATCGCATCACAACCCGTTGAACAAGCCGCCTGTAAGATCATATGCATATTCAGGTAGCTTTCTTTAGCCATGGCAGGACCAATACAAACCGCCTGATCGGCTAACTGTACCGCCAATGACTCTTTATCGGCACTGGAATACACCACGACGGTTTCAATGCCCATTTCCTTACAGGCACGAAGGATACGAACCGCAATCTCTCCTCGATTGGCGATCAGTAAACGGCGGATCATTCCATATCTCCCAATACGATCAAGGCTTGATCAAATTCCACCATCGCTCCATCTTCTACCAGAACTTCTTTGACGGTTCCCTCTTTATCCGACTGAATCTCATTCATGGTCTTCATGGCTTCGACCATACAAATCACATCACCAACATGAACGAGATCTCCTACCTGTACATAAGGTTTATCTTTAGGCGATTTTGCCCGATAGAACGTTCCTACCAATGGCGAATTGACCGTAATCTTTTCTTCAGGTTTGACTTTCTCCACCTCTTTTGGCATCGGGGTGTGCACAATTTGTGTCACCGGTGCATTCATAGAAGGTGTAGCCGGTTTTTCCAAACGAATCTTCAGATTTCCTTCTTCCAGTTCCATATGAGAAAGTCCACTAGCTTCAAAGATTTCAATGATTTCTCTGATCTGATTTGTTTCCATATCCATCGCTCCTTACTGAAAATGAGCCAAGTTTGCTTAGCTCATTGATTGTTTATTAACTTACTTCTTTTTTGCTTCAATGATATCCATAACATCCTGAACTGTTTCCAATTTAGCCAGTTCTTCATCTTCAATACGGATATCGAATTCATTTTCCAGTTCCAATGCCAATTCAACAGCGGCCAAAGAATCAATTCCTAAATCATCATTTAATTTTGCTTCCGGATTGATCTCTTCTTCATCTACATTGATCGCATCTACCAATACTTTTTTAATTTCTTCAAACATAACTTTTTCCTCCTATTTGTTTTGACATTCAAAACATCTAACGAAGGTATTATAGTTACTTTGACTTTCAAAGTAAATAGTTTGATATTCAAAATTTATGATTTTTTACGAAAAAATAAAATACGGAAACCCTTTTAGTCTCCGTATTTCCCCGATTTCATAAGATATGTAATATTTTTAAAGCCTTTAAAATTCCATCTTTCTGCACAACATCAGTGACATGATCGGCCACCTCTTTCACTAAATTTGATGCATTCCCCATGGCAATACCACAGCCTACCATCTTCAACATCGGTATATCATTTTCTCCATCTCCAAAGGCAATAGCCTCTTCATTGGAAATATGATAAGCATCCAGTACTCTTTGAATACCAATTTGTTTTCCACCTTGTTTTGGAATGATGTCGGCAGCCATCGAACTCCATCGCACCGCTTTACTGTTCTTTGTACCTTTAAACAAAATCTCCTCTTCTTCTTTAGATACCGGTATCACCATTTGAAATATTTTTTCTTTTGCATGATCTTTAAAATTATTCAACAAAGGATAGTCTGGTCTGGTATTTTCTAAATATCTGGCCAATCTTTCGTCATAAAGATTGCATCCGAAGAAATTTAATCCTGCCAATCCTACACCTTTATTCATAGCATGAGCATTCTCTATGATTTTTTGTACTTCATCATTTTGAAGGCAATTTTCATAAATAATTTTATTTTCTACTACACAATATTGCCCATTAAAATTAATATAACCATCAAGCGATATAGGAAGTTCCGGCATCCTTAATGTAGACCTTCCTGTTGCAATAACAATTTTGATTCCTTTTTCCCTTAATTGGAACAAAGCCTGTATGGTACTTTCTGACATATGAGGGTTGCCCATTTCCAATAAAGTACCATCAATATCAAAAAAAGCTACACGAATCATAAACTTTGTATCATTTTTGATAATGACTCTTTGGATTGAAACTTCTCTAACAAGTTGCGGATATCAAGTATATCTTTTTCTGAAAGAAATACCTGTAAATCTTGATATACTGATTCCAGTTCCTCGTTTTCTTCGCAAACCGCATAATCCATAGCCGCAACCGCAATCAGTTTCATCCACGTGATATCTTCTGCTTGTTGGGTAGCCATGCGCATAGGCGATAAAATTCTTTCATTTGCTCCCAACTTTCTTTTCGCCTGTCTGGCATTTCGATAAATCGTATCAATGATTTCCTCATTTTGAAACTTATCAATAGCACGCTGTGTAAAAGCCAATTGTTCTTCCTCAGAAATCGCATAAACGTGAGCAATGACCCTGCTTATGACTGGTTTGATTTTTTCTATTACATAAGCAATATCTGAATCGTTAGCAGCCTTTCCATATATTTCATATCCTTTATACCATCCTAAATACGATACAATTGCACTCATGAAGTTATATGTATAAATTTTTCTTTGGATTAAATCCGCAAATTTTCTTTCTAACGGCATGCGTCTGACAGATACTGTTAATCCTTCGACTGAAGCATCAATCGGTAAATCTTGTATGTTTTCACATAAAAGATCTAATGAATCTTTATTGGGACGAAGTGTCGTACAAAAAATGATTCCTTCTGTAATACATGCGTTTAGCTTTGCGGCAACAAGATCTTTTTTAACATTCACCCCATTTTCACAGCATATGATCTGCATTGGTGTTTTTCGTTCTTTTTCAACCTCCCTAAACAAAGGAATTAATTCTGCCAAATGACTGGAAAAAACACTTGTACAAATCACATCTGCATTTCTAATGGCCTCTACCGCTTCTCCTGAAGTAGATGCGAAAGCTTTGAACGCATCGATTTTTCTAGTTGGTGCTGTATTACCAAAATAGCGAATTGAATATTCTTTCTTTTGATTTAAAGATTTGATCAATTCTTCATCCTTATCAATAAAAGTGATTGTATATTCATCATCTTGAAGAATTGGAGCAATGAAACCTCGACCTGTTTGCCCAGCACCGATAATTACTGCATTTTTCATAATAGTTAAACTCCTTTAGAATAAGCAAGCCTGCATTCCGCAGGCTCGTTTTTATCCTTTACTTTTTCCTCCGGAAACCGGAATGGTAATACCCGTAATATAGCTTGCATGATCAGAAACCAGATAACAGATCAAGTCTGCAACTTCTGATAGATGACCCGGCCTTCCTAACGGAATGGACTTCTTGTAGTTTTTAAAGAATTCTTCCGGCTTTGTATCTACGCTCCAGCCACGTCCATAGGCTTGTGCCCGATATTTTTCGTCATTATTCGCTGGTGTTCTATCCAAAATATCCGGTGCTACCCCAACAACACGGATATTGTAAGGGCCTAATTCTTTAGCCCATGAAATTGTAAAGGCATGAATCGCAGCTTTTGTTGCGGAATAACAACTATGCCCTCTGGATCCCATTAAGCCTGCACAAGATGACATATTGATAATAACGCCTGATTTCTTTTTAAAGAATATACGAGTAACAGCCTGTGATACGATAAACGTTCCTTTTTCATTGATACTAACCATGAAGTCGAAATCTTTTTCATTTAGCTCATATTGTGGCTGTTCTCCATAGTAATCAACCAAAATTCGAGGTCGTGTTACCCCTGCATTGTTGACAAGCACATCAACTGTACCAAATGTATCAACAACCTGCTGTACTGCTTTTTCCACAGCTTCTTTATCGCGAATATCAAGTTTAACGAAAATTGTATTTTCATCCAAAGATTCTTCTTTTGGGTCTGCCATATCAAAAATTGCGACTTTGGCTCCACATCCTTTTAAATCTTTGACGATAGCTTCACCAATACCCATAGCTCCACCGGTTACGATTGCAACCTTACCATCTAAACTGATCCATTTTTCATTATCCATAACGATGCCTCCTAAACAATTCCAAAGAATGACAATACTACCGAGATCACCAGAATCGAAATCAGAATACGTACATATTTCGGTCCGGCTTTCTTAATATAGAAATACACACCAAATACAACTAACAATGGCAATACATTCGGGAAGATTCCATTCAATACAGACTGTAAAGTTTGTTCTTCTCCAACAGCATTAGTCCAGGAAATAGCGGTTGATAGTTTAACGTAAGTACTGGAAAGTACACCCATCATAAACAGACCTAGTACACTGGCCATCTGAATATATTGATTTAGCTTTCCTGATTTCAGGATTGACACAACCGATTTTTGTCCTTGTACATATCCTCTTGTCACTAAAATATAGGCAAAGATCGAAATTGCAACAGCCCAAATTACTAATGGGCCAATACCGGCAATCCAAGATCCAGCCGATGCGATTGGAATAAACATCGACAACAATAATGGACGAAGCATACCATGGTTAACCGTATCTCCGATACCGGCCAACGGTCCCATCAGACCAACTTTTAAGTTAGAGATCATTTCCGAAGAAGCTTCCAATTCTTCAGCCGGTGCTCCTTCATGAAGCATCGTAGCTCGTTCTTCTTCCAATGCGCATGTAATACCAAAGATCAATGATCCCCAAGTAGCTTCAGAGTTATAGAACATCAAATGACGATTTAACGCTTTGATGTATTCATCATGATCATCACCATATAGTTTCTTTAAGATATCATTCATCCCAAAGGAGAATGCCGGTGCTGTCAAACGTTCAAAACCTGAACTGACTTCTGCACAAGTGTAATACTTGGCCCAACCACGAACGACGTCTTTCTTTGTTAATGTATGTTGACTCATATTAGAAATCCCCCTCTTCGCCTTCATCATCTTCTACGGCAGCGGTAGCCAATGCTCCTTCTTGTGCTCTAGGCGCAAACTGTGACTGCAAGAATGCGATACAGATACCAATTACGGCTAATCCGATTGTATTGATACCAGAGAATGCATATACCGCGAAACCTAAGATAAAGTAAGGAATCAGTTCCTTCTTACCAATTACCATAATCGTTACCGCAAATCCAAGAGCTGGCAACAAACCACCGGCAACAGTTAAACCATTTGTAGCCCATGCCGGAATTGCTTCCAGGAAAGCTGCCACAGCATCTGTACCAAACATCAAAGCTAATGTTGTAGGAATGATTCTTAAAGGAAGTGAACACCATAGAGGATACCAAAACTCATTACGTCCCATACCTTTGGTATCGCCCTTGGCTGCTGCCAAATCTGCTCTATGTACAAAATAAGAATGATAAGTACGTTTGATATTATCAATCAATACACCTAACAGTCCTACCGGAACTGCCAATGTGGTTGCAACTTCTGGTTCCAAACCGGCAGCCAGTGCCAACGGAATCGCTATACAGGAAGCCAGAGCTTCATCAGAAGGTAAAGTACCTCCTGGTGCAATGGCACCCAAGTAAATCAGCTGTAAAGATGCGGCAATCTTCATCGCATCTTCTAAGTTTCCCATGATCAATCCAATAGGAACTGCCAATACTAACGGTTGTCTTGTCAGATGCAGCCAACCATACCAAAGTTTGTTCGTTGCGAACCAATATAAGATTCCAAACGTTAAAGCTAATCCAAAACTCATATTCTCTCCTCCTGCTTATTTCCTAACTTCTTTTAACGCTTCTTCCAAAGTAATAAGCGGATCTTTTGGTGTTACTTGTAAAGTGACTTTTATGCCTCTATTATTCAATTCTTCCAACATGTCAGCTTCTTTCTGACTTAATGAAATTTCATTGGAGATCATTACTTTATCCGTTCCACTTCCCAGTCCGCCAATCTGAAGACTTTCTACAGGGAATCCTGCATCAATTGCTTTCTTCGCATTCTCTACAGATTTAAACAAAACCAGAAGATCCAAGTTGTTGTAAGCACCTTTTTCAACACCGGCAACTGCTTTCTTAATTGATTTGATCGCAATCTTAATACCCGGAGGCGCTGCCATCAAGAAAACTTGTGCCAAAAATTTATCCGATGCTAATTTATCATCAATAATCAATATCGCATTTGCGGATACTTGCTGGATCCAGGTTGTCACCACTTGTCCGTGCATCAATCTGAAATCCACACGTGCCAATTTAATACCTGCCATTCTCTCACCCTCTCTGTATCTTTTCCGGTGTGCTAACCGACTTTTGACCGGTTTCCAATGCACCCTTTACAATTTCATCCAATGATTTTCCTGATCCTCTGGATAACACCACATCAATCAACATGGGCAGATTTACTCCACAGACAATATCAATTTTCTGCTGTAGAGAAATCATCATCGCTACATTGCATGGTGTTCCACCAAACAGATCACAAAGAATCAATTTTTTTCCTTCCTTTTTTTGTACCGGTTCTTTTACCTTTTCATAAAAATCTTCAATCGACATACCCGGCAACAAAGAGAAAGCCTGAATATTATCAATCTTTCCTGTGATCAGCTCGGCACTTTTAATCAGTTCTTCTCCGAACCGACCATGATTGAAGATGAAAATAGAAAGTTGTTCTTCCATCTGAATTCTCCTTTCGACTGATTCATAGCGCTTTGAATTTCATCCTCAGTATAGCATTCAGAATTTATGTTTTTTCTTGAAGATTTGCACCGTGATTGGTGCAATTCAGAACTTCTTTTTTTGTATTTTTTTGCACTATTTTAGTGCAACTTTGTAAAAGAAAATTGCCTATCTCTTTGCACTAAGAATGGTGCAAAGAAATCAAAAAAAAAAGAATCTCAGTTCATATATACTTAAAAAGGAAAGGAGACTCGATAACAGATGATGACAAAAAGACAATATGAAATCCTTGAGCATTTGTTACATCACGAAGGTGAATTTTATTCTTCTAAAACTCTTGCGGATTTATTTGGTATCAGCGTACGCACAATCAAAACAGACATGAAAGCAATCAAACAATTCAGTGCAAAACAAAACACCTTTGAATTGCAGACTCTCCCTTCAAAAGGCACACGTGTAGTGACAGAAAATTCTGAACAAGCCTATATGACTATTGAATCTTCTAAAAAACAAATGAATCAAGCTATTAAAAAACAGCAGGGTGACCGTACACTCACTCTGATTCAACTTTTATTAGATTCTACCGGTTATGTATCGAAATACACATTATTTGAAAAACTATATATCAGTGAATCTACATTATATAAAAGCATTCATGAAGTTCGTGAAAAGCTAAAAAAATATAAGTTATCTCTAGTATATAAAACAAACTACGGATATAAGATTGAGGGACGAGAAATTGATAAACGGCTCTGCATGATACAAAACGATATGATTTATGATAATTTAAGTCCCTATGCAATTTCCGAAAACTTAGGAAGGATCTACAATATTGTAGCGGATGCCTTTATTCGTTTTAAATATCAGATTAATGAGCAATCGCTACAAAACATCACAACCCATGTCGCCCTTGCCGTGCATCGTGTAAAACATGGAAACGTTGTGGAAATGCAGGAAGATCAAGATATCATGGATCGAATCGAATATAAGATCAGCGAAAATATCTTGAACCATTTTTTACCAATTTATAATATCAGCGTTACTTCTTTCCAAAATGAAACTATTTTATTAACGCAAACCATCCTTGGAAAAGGTCGATATTGGCAAGATAACGAATTACGCTCAGACATCAACGAATTTATCAATCAGGCCTTTATCCTGATTCACCAAAAATTCAGCGTAAACTATGAAACGGATGAAACCATGAAACTATATTTGGCTCTTCATCTGATCCCTATGTTTTATCGCATACGTTCTCGAACACAGTTAGAAAATGAAATGGCTCCTGAAATTCGCCAAACATTTCCTCTTGCTTATGATATTGCGATTTACTTCTCCATTTTATTATCTAAACATTTTGATTTAGATGTTTCACAAGATGAAGTTTCATTTTTGGCATTGTATTTTAACTACGGTTTGGAAAAGTTAAATTTAGTCAATTTTAATAAGAGAGTTCTGATTTTAACGACACTGCGAAAGTCTGAAACAGTTCTTTTGCGCCATAGAATTTTAAGCTGGTTCCCTAACCAGATTTCAGAAGTCACTTTTGCCGACTCAAATTCTGATGATTACGATATTGAAAACTACGATGCGATTTTTTCGACCGATGATGATATGGATAAGTACAAAGGCGGAATCACAAAGATCAATATTTTTCCAGATGAAAAAGACTTTGACCGCATCAATTTGGCAATCAATGGTTATACCAGCATCAAGAGCATTCTGGATAAATTTGATAAAGATTGTTTCTTTTCTGGTTCTTTATCATCCAAATCACAAGTTTTGAAACAACTTTGTGACAACGCCTCTAAAAAGTATGAACTTCCGGATCACTTCATGGAAACAATTGAAGCCAGAGAAGATATTTCTCCTACATATTTTGGAAACCATATTGCGGTACCACATCCCTTAACTCCATTGTCCAAAGATACTTTTGTTTCGGTTGCGATATTAGATAAACCGATACGCTGGGATGCATCACATATGGTTCAGCTGATTATGTTGGTATCTGTTGAAAAAAACAATCCAAAAGCTTTTCAGATTTGGCATTATCTTTCTAATTTAGTACGAAATGATGACACATTAGATATGATATTGAAGAATCCAACCTATGAAGCCTTTATTCAATCTTTGACAACTTCTTTAAAAGACGCGTTCTAATTATACGAGGAGAATAGATATGATTTATTTAGTTACAGGGTTTCTTCTATTTATTTTTGTCATTTTATTTATACTCTTTTCTTATAGACAAAAAAAGAAGCTTTTTACATATTTAAAAGAAAAAAATTTTATAAAAATGGACCAACTATTAAATAATTCAATCAATCGAATATTCATCGATAAATATACAAAAGAATATGTATTATTGAATCGATATAGAATAGAACAAAACAAGCAAGGCGTTCAAAATCAATTGAATACACTCTTACAAATGCCGCTAAATGAGGCACGATCAAACGAAATTATTCATATTGCCTTTAATTATTATTTAGAACAAAAAGATAAAGGCCACTGTTTAGAAATCTTAGAAAAAATGGATTCAAACAACCCTATGTATGCAGAAGCTAAAATGATCTACGATATTTTTCTTGATCATAAAGCTAACTATATTGAGCCATTAAAACAACAGGCTTTACAGTATCAAAATGAAAAGCAGGCATCCATATATACACTCATTGCTCAACAATATGAAAATATTCATGATTTAGAACAAGCGCATCATTATCATTCATTGGCAAAACAAGCATTACATCATTAAAAAAATATCACTTATGCTAAAGACTTTTCTATATTGGTAAAAAGGCAGGACAAAATCATTATCTTCAATCCTGCCTTTTTTAGTTTGACTATCTGGATTCTAAAATCCTTTTAATATCTTCAATTGGTTTTTGTATTGCATTTGAGATTTCTTCCACTGACATTGTCTGTGACAGAGTTTTAATTACATTACATTAGCCTTGATGTATTCCTTGTTCAATCCCCTGATTGATCATTCTTCTTTGATAACTGCCCAGTTCATGAGTGACTTCAACTCTTTCTTCCATATCTTTTAACTCCTCCTTCTGTCCACATCCGATAACATTTTCATCGTGCCTCTCTTTATGATCTTGTTTTTGAATTTGGTCATTAAATATTCCCATTTGTCCTAATAACTGTATTTTAGTCCCCATACAAAGAAATTTAAATCCATATTATCAAATTCGATCTCATTCTGGGCACACCCAAACACATACAGCTTATAGTCGCTGATCCATGGTTCGATCTCTTTGGATAGCTGAACACATTCATACAGACTTCTGTACTGTTTCCATTCCTCTTTCCCTGTATAGAACACCACACTGATGATCGGCGGTAGTTTTTCTCTGTGTCTGTGATTCTCTTTGAATTTCTTTAAGTACAGTTCTGCCTGGTATTCCATCATGCGAAAGACCATGGAAAAATCCACAACGGACTGACTTTCGTTGTGATAGAGGGCAAAGATCTCATCCCCTGTCTGATAGACCTGTACGATATCGCGTATTCTTTCCTTGAAGCTGTCACTGATCGTAGAAAGATTGATCTCTTTTAAATGATGAGAGGAAAGAATCTTCTTTCCTTGATAGATCACACCATTGATAAAGCTTGCGAATACTTCTTTATCTTCAAATAATTTCTTTATAATACTGTCTTTACTGTCTTTGTTCACACTCCACCTCCTTTGTTATATGCTTTTTGAAGATCTTCTGTATTTTATATACATATAAAAATTCAAAGTTCAGACTTTTTTTTGAAAAAATTTTTATTTTTTATATTTTCATTGAAATTTAAGAAAGTATTTAACAATTTGTCCTTAATATTTTCGATAGGATAATATGTTCAATACATATTATGATTAAAAAAGGTTCAATCACACTTATATGTGATTGAGCCTTAATGAGATATATCATGAAAAAGAAAGTAAATCATCCTGTTTAATAAATATGTAAACTTTTAATCATTTTTAAAAGAAAAGTATCTTATACTCTAAATTTAGCTATCAATCAAATAACTATTCCTATTACCATTCATATCGAGCAGACTCTGCCGCTTCAAAAGAATCAATGATTGTATCACTACTTAGTTTTCTTTGACGAAATGCTTTATTATTTTTTAATATAGTCGCATAAATGATATCAAACACTAAAGATATCATGGGAGAATTTGAAATTACTAATGGGTTTTTGGCAGTCATTGATCCAGGTATCAAAATCTTAACATCTATTAAATCACTTAATTTTGGATTATCATTTTCAGATATTAAAACAGTTTTTACATTTTTCGTCCTAATTTTATCTAAAAAAGGCAAAACACCCTTACTTGTGACTGATGGAACAACAGTAATCAATAAAGAATCTGAGTTCATGTATTCTATTGCTAACTGGGCTTCAAGATGGTCTTTAAGTTCTATTACATCTATTCCTAATTGGCGAAGTTTAAAAGAAAACTCTCCTACGACAAATGATGTTGTGTATATAGGATACATAAACACTTTTGAAGCTAATGGAATCAAAGAAGCTACTTCTTCAATATCCTCCTTTTCCAATAAAGCACATGTACTTAAAATCATCTGTTGATAATCATAAGTAATATAATCCAAAAGATTATCTGCATCCACTTCATTTTCTGACATTCTATCCAACTGTGTATTACTTTGCGCCAAAGCCATCTTAAATTTATTGAAGCCTTTAAAACCTACTTTTCGACAAAATCGATTTATACTTGCTTCCGATGTATTTATCTTATTTGCTAATTCAGAAATCGAGTTAGCAATTACATAATCTGGATTATTTATGACAAATTGACTGATTTCATATTCGCTGGATGTAAATGAAGATTCAAGTGAAATAATTTTTAAAACAACTGGCGATTTCATAGTTCCTCCATTTCGATACAATCATTATATAATATTTTAGGCTCAATAAAATATCTTTTCAAAAAGAGAACTCCATCCTCTTGTTTGAGAATGGAGTCCCGGCATTTTTTAAAATAATTTTGTAAATTCCTGATATTCGTCTTCAATATCACTATATGTTATGCTCCCTTCCTTGAGCATAAATACATAATCATAATAGTTTGGCAAATAAGTAAGATGCAATAACTCTTTTGCAAATCCATTTGCCGCAATCTCACTAGCAGATTGTATCTTAGCCTCTCTAGTATAATTTAATATTTTAATAGTTGATATTGAATCTAGTTTTTCGGAAACAATTTCTTTGCTGGAAAACTCAAGAAAATGAAAGCATTCATGAGCAAGTATAATTTCCCACATTTCTTCAAAAGATACTGTGTTGGCTTGTGCAAGTTCTTGAACAGATGGTTTATAAAGAAGAATTTTTATTTTTCCTTCCCTGTCGATCGACGACTGAGCCCTAAACTTAACTTTAAAGAAGTCACCATTCTCTTCTGTATAGTGAACATCTATATTCAGCTGAGTAATAATATCTTTGATACTCATATTTTTAAACTCAGCTGCTCTTTTTTTTCCTTCATCTAATGATTCTTGTATATAATACAAAATTTTTTTCTTTGGAATTTTATTGAATAATAAATCTTGTTTAAGTTGTAAATACCCTAAAAAATCATCTGAATAATCAATCATACCTTTACCTTTTTTATTGATATGCCACTGCAAATATTGTATCTGTATCTGTTAAAGATTCAATTTCCACTTCCATAATCGAAACTAGTTGCTCAATAGTTTGCATTCCAGTTAAATCTAACATCTTTTCTTTATAGAAAAGATAGACTTTGGGAATCGTTGCATTTGCATCTGAATATATTGTATGTTCGTCAACAAATGGTAGAAATGAACTTTCTAATTCTCGCTTTTCAAAGATATGGTAGAATGTGTTACTCCCTTTGAATCGCACAACACCTTCACGATCAATCATACAAACATCCGATTTCTTTTGTTTAAAAATAAATTTCTTTTTAATAGTTTGGGAATGCATTAAATTCCAACGGCCTGTTTGGGCAATAAGTTTTATTGATGAAGAATCTACGCCTAATGCATCAGAAGCCAATTTTATCAATTCTTCTTGGCTAATGATCGAATTTTTCAAATTTTTTTGACGCATCTCTGTGGCTCCTGTTGCGATTGCACGAACTATATTCCGTTGTGAATCAACTTCTATGCTTACTTCCACTGTCTCTTCTTGTGCTCCTGACTGCACAATCTTTTCAATAACATCTAAACGAATCTTTTTGATATCTTCATCTGTAGGATTTGCAATAGAGCGTTCGATTTGCTCACGAACCATAGCCAAAGCTACTCCGATGGTTGAAATATATGGGGCATTCTTAGCTATTTTCCATTTATAGCCTAGCTTTTTAGCAAGCGCTGGAACTACAACTGCACCTGAGCCACCGCCTCCAACCAACATCACAAATCCAGGATCAATTTCATATTCGTTGATTAATTCTTGTACGACTGGCTCTAATTTAGAAATTGCCAAATCAATTACTTGTTGCGCTGCTTCCTCTGCAGATATATTTAAATAATCTCCCAATGCCTTCCATGCGACAATATTACTTTCTTGATTTCCTTGTGCATAATCTCCAGCTGGAACATATCCTAAGAGATTAGCTGCACCTGCTAAAGTATAAGAATACGATGTGCCTTTTTCCCCTGTAATGATTGCATATTCATTTGGATCTCCTTGTCTTGGTGAAATAAAAGATATAAGTGGATCTTTTAAATTCTCTGCATCTGTAAAACACTCATAATCTAGACCCGCAATATGAGCTGATCGCGGACCAACATCACAGATTTCCCCATTTCTAACTCGTATCATAGATCCACCAGCCACTGCTAATGTTCGAACATCAAGGGAACGCAAATATGTTTTATGTCCTCCCACTTGTGCATACTTGATCATTACTTTTCCATTTTTAATGACTGAGATATCAACAGATGTCCCTCCGACCTCAAAGAAAATTCCATCCGAAACTTTTTCATACATTAGAGCTCCGGCAACACCAGCTGCTAGACCAGAAAGCATCGTTAAAATTGGACGTTGTCGAACTTCATTAATGCTCATAACTCCACCATCCGCCCTCATAATCATTAAATTGGACTTAATTTTAGTATCTTGTACTGCTTTTTCTGTCATATCTGCTGTCTGCATCATTTTCGGAATCAATGAGGCATTTACCACAGCAGTTCGAGTTCGCATTTTTAATCCATAAAGTTGTGAAATTTCATGTCCTCCTGTTGAGAACATACCCAGCTCCTGCGCCTTTTTTATAACTTTGTTCTCGTTTTCCGGATCATCTACTGAATATGCTTCGGATGCAACAATGACCTCACAATCAGCATCTTTTAATTTACTGATTATTTCCCCCAACATCTCGTCATTTATTTCTGAAGAATCAATAAATTCATGAGTAGATGTTAAATATTTTCCAGGTGCTAATTCAATATGTTCAATGGATGTTTCTTTTTTTGCAGAACGAGCATCCATTCCTGTTCCCATGCCGATTATACCTACTTTTGCTACATCGCCTTCTAATAATGCATTTGTGGCTTGTGTTGTCCCATGGGCAATAAAACTAACATCTTCAGGAAGTATATTATTTTCAGACAATAACTTCTGAATGATTGTTACAATACCTTTTGCTACACCATCCTTATGTGTAGTAGGAATTTTCATCTTCGCAATAACATCATATGTTTCATTATCTATAGCTACAGCATCTGTAAAAGTTCCTCCTACATCAATGCCAATTCTAACTTTCTTTCCCACTTTTAACACCTCAAATTTCTAGTATAGGAAAAATGACGATACAATTAACCCAATTAGCGTTGAAACCGAAATCCATAAAATAGTCTTCTTTAAAATTTCATTTACATCTGTTTTCGTGAAATCTGCAATCCATACATTATGTGAATTTGTTGGATCACACACTGCTTGTACATTTGAATCTAGACGAAGTGCTACCATTGCAGCAACAGGATTCATACCACTTGCAACTAACAATGATATTATCCCCGATCCTAATCCCCAAACATTTAGAGGTCCTCGATAAATAGCTAATGGTGACAATAAGCCAAAAATCAAGACAAACATTAATTGATTTTTAGGAATTGCTAAAGAAATAGCCGGTGACAAGATAGCAGATACCTCGCTGGACATTACAGCATTTAGTAACATTCCGATACCAATCATTAATCCCATTGCACCTGCAACATCTTGAATTCCTTCAACAAATGCAGATGAAACAACATGAATTGGATTTTTTGGAGTAGATAATACCAAAGCAACTACTATCCCAATTAGTATGGATGCAATTAAAGGTACCTTAAACGCAAAAACTAATGCCACCGGAACAATCGGTGAAATTAATGCAATTGCTCGAACCTGTTGTCCATTTCTTGCATTATTAGGCATAGCCCAAGCTTTACTTGTTTTTCCTTGAAACTGGATATAATAAATAATCATAATTACAGATACGATAATTAAAGGAAGTCCAACCATCCAAGAATAACCTGTCACGACATCTAAATCCAACTTTAAAACATCTAAGTAAACTGCAAGTGTATTCACAGAGAATGTTACCCCAATGGCACTAGATAATAATAGAATAATTCCACTAATCATAGGAGACAATCCTGCAGAAATCATAATTGGAATAATAATTGTTCCAACCAAAATCACCATTCCTAATCCGTTATTAGCCGCAAAAATTACTGAACATACTGCCAAAAACACAAGTGCTATTGGCAATGCTTTGTCTCCAGCTAACTCAGCAGCTTTTTTTATAATAGTCTCTGTAACTCCAACTTTTGAAAGAACTTTCCCAAAAATCGCACCAAATACTAAACCTGAAATAGCCGTTGACATTCTCATTGAACCTGCTTCTAATACATCTTTTACAATCGTAAATTTTTCAGGATCAGAAGACATAAATGTTACACCCGCTATAAAAGATATAGCTATTGCCATTACTGGTAAAGCAATAATAGTTGGTAGCTTTCTTGCCATCATCAGACCTACCATTATAAAAAACACCAATAAAATTCCTATTAACTGGATAGTTTCCATATTTTCTCCCTCTTATTTTTTCTCAATATAACTACCTTGCGCAATCAAAAGATTTTGAAGGTTTTTAATGTCTATTTTATTAACAGATTGATTTGTTTGTATTGCTAATGCAGCAGCAGTACCAGCTGCTTGTCCCAATGCTGTCATTGTTGGCGTTGTACGGATTGCTGCCTGTGCCTCAAAAGAGGCGGAGACACACCTTCCGGTCACAATCAAATTTTGAATTTCTTTTGTGATCATAATTTCATATGGAATTGAATAATAACTATCAAAAGTCGAACGATCGAATTTTGCTTCTTTGCTCTCTTCTTGTTTATTTACGTGTACAGACAGTGTTCCTTCTCCTTTAGGATTATGAATATCTATCGGATAGCCAGAATGAGCTATGACTGAGTTAAATCTTTTTTGTTCCAATAGATCCTCACCTGTTAACTTATAAACTCCTTGAATCTGTCTCGATCCTCTTACACCCACACTAGGACCGGTATAAGCAATCTTAGAGTTTTCAAAACCTGGAACGTATTTTATAAGAAACTTGTATAACTCTTCACATTGTTTACGTCCTATGATTTCTGCATTCGTCAATCCTAGAGCTGAGGCACCGTTTTCATTAATAATCCTAGTCGTATTGATAATATATTCACCTGGTGTACTGGTTTCAAAGAATAATACATCTTCTCGAGGTATTGTTATCTCTCCTAATTCCTTCGCCCTTTTGAACTCTTCTTCAAAGCCTACAAATGATAATGCTTCTACTTTTTTCATCACTTCTATATCTCTGTTTAGCCTTGGAAATTTCTTTGGATTCTGTAAAACTGTTTTCTTCAATTTACTTGTATCAACTCCATATACTTTCATATTCATTGTTAACGGTTGAGTTGCATTATCTGATTCTCTACCTAATGTAAATGGAATACCGGCCTCAACAGCTAAGTCACCGTCTCCTGTCGCATCAATAAAGATTTTTGCATTTATAGTAGATATGCCATCCTTATTTACAATATCAATCGATTTAATTGTATTCCCGTTTTTATTTATACCGATAATATAGGTGTGATATAAGAGCGTAACATTACTGTCTATAGCCATTTCATCTAAAACTATTTTTAATCCTTCCGCAGAAAAAGGTGTCACATAAGAAATATAATGGGTAGAGTCATAAACATGCCCTGGCGAATACCGTCTTTCTTTTAACCTTTTTACGATTTCTTCTCCAATACCTTGAATAACTTGTTTTTCTCCTGCAAAAAAAGTCATCATAGGTCCTACACCATTTGCAGTTAACGTGCCTCCTAAATATCCGTTCTGATCAATCAACAGAACACTCATATCATTGCGAGCAGCTGCAATTGCTGCACAAGTGCCCGACATTCCTCCACCAGCAACAATAACATCATATTCTTTTTTTATCACATTCTTCTTCTTGATATATTGTAGAGACTCATCTGACGGTCAATACAATATCCTTTCTCCTTTCATTACATGACTCAAATTTTAAGCGCTTACATAGTAAGTATACCAATATGTCAGTTTATGTCAATATAATTGACATTTTAAAATCAAATTTATTTTGAAATTCTTTTTATACTTGACTTTACAATTGATTTTATGATTATTTCTTGTCTTTATATGTGTAAAGTTTTGACAAAAAAAACTGCCTTGCGGCAGTTTATGCTCCTCTCTTTTGATCCGAATATTCATCGCTGAAATATTCTAAGATATTTTCCAATGCCTCGTTTAAGACTTCATTTTCTTCCAAACCTAGATCACCAATAGCTTTATCGATCATATTCGCATGGAATTCATCATGAATCTTTAGTACATCCAACGCTTTAGGTGTATTTCTTAATCGGACAATTCTACGATCATTTTCATCACGATAACGTTCTACATAACCCTTCTTTTCCAAACGAGAAACATTGGTTGTCAAAGTCCCTGATGTCACCATTAAACTTCTGGCTAAATGGCTCATCGTATTGGAACTGGCTCTTTGAATTCTTTCCAGAATATGAACTTCTGTAATCGATAGCTCTACACCCTTTTGTTTCAGGTTATTGGCTTCAATATATAGAATATAATTAAACAATCCAACTAAAAGCTCATTCAATGTATGGCGTGTTTTCTGTTTTCTTTCTTGTTTTTCTTCTTGTGTCATTGGTATCAAAATACCTTGTTTTGAAAGACAAGTCAAGCACGGAATTCAAAAAGAACCTGTTTGTTTCAACAGGTCCCATTTTATAGTTCTTGTTTACGCCAATATGCATAAGCTCCAGCCATACCAGCCTGGTTTTGTAGAGTTGCGAATTTCAGAGTTGTATTCCTATACATCTCTTCGTTCAAAAATTTCTGCATATATTTTTGCATAATAGGCTCTAAATACTCTTTTTGAGCCATAATTCCCCCACCAAGAACCACTACCTGAGGATTGAATAAACAAACACAGTTACTGATGCCTTGTATGATGTTTCTACAAAGTACATCAATAGCCTCTACGCACATTAAATCACCCTGCTTGGCTCTTTCAAAGATGATTTTGCCGTTCAGTCCTTTTTGAGATGTCTTTTTCTCTACATAATGCACCAAAGCTGTCGTGCTACCTGTATTTTCAAAATGCTTTCCATTCAGCCACATATACCCAATTTCTCCGGCACTACCACTATAACCATGATATACTTGCTCATCAATGATCAATGCTCCACCTACACCTGTGCCGATTGTTAACATCAGCGCACTTTGTGCTCCCTGAGCTGCTCCAAAAACTGCTTCTCCTAACGCTGCAGCATTTACATCATTTTCCATCCAGCATGGAATGCCAAATACACGCTCATAATAGGCTTTTAATCCCATTCCTGTATATTCCGGAATGTTTTCATTTGCATAAATGATTGAACCTTTCTGCGCATCCACCATACCTGCAGTCGAAATAGCAATTCCTTTGATTTCGTAAGTCTTTTGATTTTCCTGAATGATTGATTCTACTTTTTTTAAAATACCCGGCCCCTTGATAACCTTGGCATCTGTATCTACTTCACCACGTTCTACAAATGTTAATTCACCCTTTTTTTCATCTATAAGTCCATATTTTATAGATGTTCCTCCAATATCAAATGTTATGATCATAAATTTATTCTTCCTTCATTTCATTAAGCAGCCTCAAAAATTCTGAGGCATTTTTTGACTCTACAAGCTTATCAACATTTTCTTCATCCATCAATACATTTGCTAATTCACTGATTAACTCAAGGTGACTATCAGCATCTACTGCTGCTAATGTGATTACCAAAGAAACAGGATCAAATTTTTCACTTCCAAAAGGTACAGGAGGATTTAATGTTGTAAAATGCACAGATAACTGATTTACTCCACATTCTGGTCTAGCATGTGCTAAAGCTACGTGATTGCCTAATACGATATACGGTCCAATCTTATGTACAGTTTCAATCATTGCATCAATATAACTGTTTTCTATTTTTTTTGTTTCCAGCAAATACTGTGCTGATTTTCGTATGGCATCTTCCCAATCTGTTGCATGAACTCCAATACTTATATTTTCTTCTGAAATCTTTTCCAGCATCTGTTTATCCTCCCTTTATTCTTTTTTTAAAAAATATGATTCAATTTCGCTCAAATCTATATCCTTTAAAGAGTTAACCATTTTATAATAGCCAGTAAACGGACTATCTTTTGTAATCATGTTAGGAACGATCAAACACGGCATAGAAGCTCTTTGCGCCGCAATAAGCCCATTCAAAGAATCTTCAATAGCCAGACATTCCTCCGGCTTACAATCCAATAATTCAGCTGCTTTAAGGAAAATATCAGGCGCCGGCTTTATATTCTCGCTTAATTCAGCAGTCGAAAAAGCATCAAAATAGTCCAATAAGCCTAACCTTTTTAATTGTGTAACAGGTTTTTTTCGTGTTGCCGAAGTTGCAATTGCTAATTTTAACCCCTCTGATTTGGCCCGTATGATCAACTCTTTAACACCTTCCATCGCCGGAAGGCGATTGGTTCTTTCAATATAGTCCTGTGTTGCTTCTTTTTCAAATTCTTCAATAGGAACATGATCTCCCAATTCTTTTTTAATAAATCGAAACAGGTTCTGACTGTTGGCTCCCACACACACTAAATAATCATTGACTTTCAAATCATAATCATATGTTTTTTTTAGCCATTCTTTGTATATATAATACCATTCTGCTTCTGTATCTACAATGACACCGTCAAAATCAAAAACAAGTGCTTTTAACATATTTTCCCTGCTTTCTTCAATGAAAGGCAAGAATCCAAAACCGGAGGATCCTTGCCTTTTGTTTATTTATTTCTTGATGAAACGATATTATTCACCAGTTCGTCATATTCCGGTGCATTCAGATAGTCTTCAATAGAAATAATTTTGATATCCGGCTGTTTTTCGTGAGCTACATCTTTTAATGAAACATGCGTTACGATAATATCTGCATCCTCTCTAGGAAGATCCATGACACGGGCATGTTCAACACCAATATCAGTTATACCAGCTTTCTTCAACTTTTTCGCAATCACGCTGGCTCCCATAGCTGAAGACCCCAATCCGGCATCACATACATAAAGAACCTTTTTTATAGCACTATAATCAACCTCTTGTTCCTTATCTTCAAAGACAGAAGAGATTCTAGATTTCTTACCTTTCAAAGATTCCATTGTCTTAGCTGCTTCTTTTAAGCTCTTGTTAACTTCCGCTTCATCTACATCTTTAGAGCCTTTTAAAATAATAGAAGCTACAATACCACTGGCAGCAGCCGAGGCAAGAACAGCTAATAAGATTTTTAACTGATCGCCGGCAGCAGACATCATCATGATTGTGATGATACTTCCTGGTGAACTAACACCTACTAATCCTACTCCAAATAACGTAAACAGGAATGTTCCTACGATACCTCCGGCAATAGCCGCAATAACCAATACCGGTTTCATCAAAATAAATGGGAAATAAATCTCATGAATACCACCAAAGAAATGAATCACCGTGGCTCCATATGCATTTGCTTTGGAATTTCCTTTTCCAAACAGACAGTAGGCTAACAGAATTCCCAAACCTGGTCCTGGATTGGATTCCAATAAGAACAATACAGATTTACCCAATTCATCCAACTGAGTAGTTCCTAATGGTGTCAAAATCCCCTGACCAATCGCATTATTTAAGAATAACACTTTAGCTGGTTCAATAAAGATTGCTGTCAAAGGCAACAGATTATTGTTTTCCAAAGCTGACACACCAGCTGCAAAGAAACCGGAAAGTGATGTAATGGCTGGCGCTAATACGACACAACCAAATACCGCAATAATGGCTCCCAGAATCGCAACTGTCAAGTTCCCAATCAATAACTCAAATCCAACAGGAATGTGCGGTTCAATCACACCATCCACTTTTTTCAATATCCATGCTGCAATTGGAGAAATGATCATTGCTCCTAACAACATCGTAATATTCGCACCAATGACAACTCCCATAGTAGTAAAGGCTCCTATAACAGCTCCTTTTTCTCCATAGACCATCTTCCCTCCGGCAACACCGATCAGTACCGGAAGAAGATAAGTCAATACAGGAGCTACAAAACCTTTTAATGTATCATTCGCAAGCCAAATTCCTAAAGCCGTTAAGATACCCCATCCCATAAAGGCACCCAGGTTAGGAAGAACCATGGCGCTTAACTTACCACCTAGACGCTGCGCTTTCACACGCAACGAGACATTGTTTGACATATACTCTCCCTTCTTGTTAGTTATAATTCAACTTCTTTTCCTTCTTTTATTGATCTTTCAATTGCATCAACTACACGCAATGCATCATAAGACTGTTTAGGTGTAATAATTGATTTTGTGTTAGAAGCTACATTATTAACAAAAGCCATAACTTCTTCGGCTAAATCTCCACAAACTTCGCCATTGACATAATACCAGTGACGGCTATCCGGATATTCAATTCCTTTTTCGGATACAAAACGTACACCATAATCACAAGAATCAACGTAAGCAACGCCCTTTGTTCCCACTAATTCAACTTTATCATCGATGATTGTTGGGGAATTTTCCGGCAATGTCCAACAAGCTTCCATGCATGCAACCGTACCATTTTCATAGGTTACAATGGCATAAATAACATCATTCATGCCATTTTCTTTCAACAATACACTACGGTTCTTAGCAAACACTTTTACTGGCTGACATCCAATCCACCAGTTCAGATAATCAATATCATGAATCATTACGTGCATGCTCAAATCGCTAGCTCCGATATAACGTCTTGGACCAATGATTGGTGAGTTTCTACGCACATAACAGTGGATGATATCACCTAATTCTCCGCTATCTAAACGTTCCTTGATCATCGCAAAACGTGGATCAAATCGCAACAAGAAACCTGTTGTAAACACTTTGCCATAGTCTTTTGTGATTTCATATAAAGCTTTTCCATCTTCTAATTCTTTCGCTAATGGTTTTTCCAAAAGAATATGCTTATTTGCTTTTACCGCAAGCTCCACAGCTTCTCTATGTAAATTGTCTGGCAATACAATACTTACAGCTTCAATACTATTGTCTGCTAAAAGATCTTTATAATCCTTATATAAAGCAACACCAGGGAATTCAGTTTTCAACTGCTCTCTTCTTGTATCATTAAATTCACAAAGCGCAACCAGTTCTACCTGTGGCAACTTCTGATAAATCTGCGCATGGTAGGTTCCCATCTGTCCTACTCCGATAACTCCTACTTTAATTGTACTCAACGTAATTCCTCCTCTTTGCAAAATATGCATCTTTCGTTAGATTGAAAGGCCTTTCATTTTCTGATTCCATTCTATTCTGTTTAATGTTTAAATAAAAGACAAGCATTTACCGTTTGCAATGGCAGTAGTTTATAATATATTCTATTCTAAAATTGCCACTTGAGTTGGCAATGACTTATAATGCTATCTTTTTTCACAAAAGTTATAATAAATATGGATGATTAGGAGGTGTGTCCGTGTTTTCTTATAATCGCTTACAAGAAATTTTTACTTTCCTCGCTTCTCAAAAAGGGCCCATTTCTCCTGAAGAGCTAGCTAGAAAATTTCATATTTCCAAGAGAACTTTACGCAATGACATCCGCATCCTCAATGAAGAACTGGCACCATGGAATGCTAAGATTTTGATGAAAAGAGGGAATGGTTATATTTTGGAAATTCCCGAAGATTCATTGATCCTATTGCAGAATGATACAACACCAGATGGAAGTTTAGATTCCGTAGATAAAAGAATTAATCACATTATCATCTATATGCTTTATTCAGATGATTTCAAAACACAAGACGATCTTGCCAATGAAGTATTTGTAAGCATCAATACGATTATTAGCTATCTAAAGACTGTACGTTTGATTCTTCAAAAATATGATTTAACCCTCAAAAATAAGCCCAATGTAGGTTACAAAATTGAAGGTTCTGAAATGAATAAGCGAAATTGCATCATAGATTTGGTCACATCCAATTACAATGCTTATGTATCTAAGTTTTCAAATGAGCAGCAGGCGCTTCTAAAAGATTTAGAATTTGAGCAGATCCAAGAGCTGGTCACAGATTTCAACAAGAAAAACGGCATGCACTTTTCAGACTACAATCTTAGAAACCTGATTCTTCATATTGCCTTATCCGTATCAAGAATTCAGGCAGATCAAAATATGGAGAGCCATGACTTTTCTGTAGATAGTCAGACTCAAAACCTTCTTTCGCCATTGATTGAATGTATAGAATCAACATTTCATACTCGTTTTAGCGAAAGCGAAAAAAACTACATTTATTCGCATTATATATCCAATACCAATGAGCTTTTAAACAACCATGCAAATATTGATTATGTACATCAAATTGTTTCTAGTATCATCAACATGATCTATGAGCTTTATCATTTTGATTTAAGATCTGACTATATTTTGGAAAGAGATTTAAACCATCATCTTCAGTCTATACTCAATACACATTATCTAGATTTACATAAGAAGAATCCTTTATTGAATACGATCAAAAATAACTATATTCTTTCTTATGAAGTTACTGAAACGGTAATTAAACAAGTTTTTAAGAATGAACCTTTTGATCTCAGTGATGATGAAATTGGGTATATTTCCCTTCATATCGGTGCAGCTATTGAACGATATTTTGATTTAAGGAATTCAAAACATAAAAAAGTAATGATTCTCTATGATAATGGCTATGCAACTGGGAGCTTTTTATCCGCCAAAATCAGCAAATTGTTCTCAAATAATATTGATATCATCAAGGTGGCTCCTTCCAATGAATTGGAAGATATGGATTTAGAATCAGTGGACTGCATAATCTCTACGGTTCCCTTATCTAATACAAAGATTCCATGCGTAACTGTTGAAATGCCCTTATTAAGAAAGGATATTGAGAATATCACTCGCGCTCTTACTATGAGCAATATGCATCCTGTAGATCAAATTCAAAACTTTTTTGATCCTAAGTTATTTGTTCACACACGTGTCCACGATAAAAAAGAAATTATTCATATACTCTGTGAGCTCCTTCGAAATGCCGGATATGTAGATGAACGTTTTGAAAAAAGTGTATTTGAAAGAGAGAACAAGGTTTCTACAGTAATGGATGGAGTCATTGCGATTCCCCACCCTTTGGAAATGTGTTCGCTTAAAAGTAAGATAGCTATAGGAATATTGGATGAACCTATTCATTGGTCTGGTAAAGATACAGCACAAATTATTTTAATGTTAGGGTTATCCGATGAATCTAAAAAAGATATTGAAAAGCTCTACGATACCTTTGTAGAAATGATGCACAACCCACAACTTCAGAGTTTATTATTGAAAACTGAAAATCTAAATGATTTTTTACAAATCTTAAAAGATCACATTTCATTAGATAACTTTTAAGGACTCAAGCAGTCCTTTTTTTCATTTGTTTTGAAAATCTTTCATTCTTTACATCATGAATCCATTTTCATGGTATCATAATGCAGAGGTGAAACATATGAAAATGACAGTTAATCTTAAAGATCGCTCTTATCCGATCTTAATTGAAAGTGGTGCTCTTTCTCATATAGATACAATTCTCGATGTTAATCGAAAACTGGCTTTGATTGCCGACGATGCGATTCCGGAACAATGGATACAAATGATCAAAGACCAGTGTCCAAACAGCTTTGTGATTCGTTTCCCCCAGGGAGAAGCATCCAAGTGTTTTTCACAATATGAAAATCTATTAAAACAATGTATTGATCATGATATGACAAGAAAAGATGCGATTGTGGCTATCGGTGGTGGTGTGACCGGTGATTTGGCAGGATTTGTGGCATCCAGTTATATGCGTGGCATCGATTTCTATAATATTCCCACTACTTTATTGGCACAGGTCGATTCCAGTGTGGGCGGTAAGGTAGCCATCGATGTAGCTTCTTATAAAAATATCGTTGGTGCTTTTCATCAGCCAAAAGGTGTAATCATTGATCCGGATGTTCTCTCTACGCTGTCTCAAAGACAAATTCATAATGGACTTGTGGAAGCTTTAAAAACCGGCTTGATTCAAGATGAAAAGCTCGTGGAACTTTTTGAACAAGACACGCTTGATATTCCACAGATCATTGAACGTTCCATCAATGTGAAAAGACAAGTTGTTGAACAGGATGAAAAAGAAAGCGGCTTGCGAAAAATCTTAAATTTTGGGCATACTATTGGTCATGCGATCGAAGGTGCCTATGGACTCGATACCTATCTGCATGGAGAGTGTGTAGCAATGGGAATGTTGTTCTTTATTGAAGATCAGCCATTAAAAGAGCGTGTTTTATCGATCTATAAACGACTCGATCTGCCTAAAGTTCCCGATTATGACATCGATACTTTAATGAGCTATATTCAACATGACAAAAAAAGCAGTGCGCAAACGGTCAGTATCGTAAAAGTTAGACAGGCTGGAACTTTTGAGATTGAAGAGATGACATACGAACAAATCCGAAACGTATTAGAAAGAGGTCCCTATGAAAAATAGTATCGGAAACAATATCACAATGACGATTTTTGGTGAAAGTCATGGTCCTTGTGTTGGTGTAACCTTAGATGGACTTCCGAGTGGTTTCAAGATCGACTTAGACTTTTTATATGATGACATGGAAAAACGTAGAGCTGTCGGCTTGATTTCTACGCAACGCCATGAAGAGGATCATCCGGAGATTGTATCTGGTTTTTTCAACGGTTATACAACGGGTACGCCTTTAACTCTGTTGATTGCCAATAAAGACCAACATTCAAAGGATTATGAAAAGATCAAGGGACGATTGCGCCCCGGCCATGCGGATTATACTGCCTTTGAACGATACAATGGTTATCAGGATTATCGTGGTGGTGGTCATTTTTCAGGTCGGTTGACCGCCTGCATGGTAGCTGCAGGAAATATTTGTAAACAAATCTTAATGGCAAAAGGCGTTCAGATCGGCTCTCACATGGAACAGTTATACAACTTAAAAGACATTCCTTTCAGTTCAGACATCAATGTTTTGAATGAACAAATCCAACAGGTCAATCAAATGAAGTTTGCCGTATTGGATGCAGCCATGGAAGAACCGATGAAAGAAGCTGCTTTACAGGCACAAAAAGAAGGCGATTCAATTGGCGGTATTTTAGAAACAGCCATCACCGGTTATCCGGCAGGAATCGGTGATCCCATCTTTGGAGCCTTGGAAAGCACATTGACACAGATTTTATATTCTATTCCCGCTGTTAAAGGCGTCAGCTTTGGTTTAGGCTTTGGCTTTGCGAATTTAAAAGGAAGTCAGGCAAACGATCCTTTTTATTTCGATGGCCAGATTCGTACAACAACGAACAACAATGCCGGAATCAATGGAGGAATCTCCAACGGAATGCCAATCCTCATTCATACTTGTGTCAAACCAACTTCTTCCATTTATAAAGTACAAGATTCCGTCGATTACTCGACTAAGGAAAATGTAAAGCTGCAGATCGTCGGTCGTCACGATCCTTGCATCATTCATCGCGCCCGTATCGTCGTCGATAACATGTTAAGCTTTGGTTTATTAGATGCATGGATGTCAAAAGCGGCTCTGGCCCCCTTTGAAGGAGAACATCATGAAAGTTAAGATCTATCCTTCCAAAGTTCATGGAACCGTTGCCATTCCCAGCAGTAAGTCCATGGCCCACCGTGCTTTGATCTGTGCCTCTTTAGCCAAAGGGTGTAGTACGCTTTCCGGTATCACACCTTCCAAAGACATTGAAGCGACCATTTCGTGCATGCAGGCATTAGGTGCAAAAATCGAAAAAGTAGAGGATAACTATATCGTTCATGGAACCGACTTACAAGTACAGGCACAAAACATCCTCTGTGATTGCCATGAATCTGGCTCCACATTGCGTTTTTTGATTCCGGTAGCTTCCTTAACTAACCAAAAAGTGACTTTTATCGGACAAGGACGACTGATGAAACGTCCTATGGATATCTACCAAACTTTATTTGACCAACAAAATCTTTCCTTTATACAGGAAGAGGATCATATTGAAATTCAGGGTGCATTAAAAGAGAACCATTACACGATTCCAGGCGATATATCCAGTCAGTTTATCAGCGGGCTTTTATTCACACTTCCCTTACTTCCAAAGGAAAGTACAATAACGATTCAAGAGCCTTTTGAATCCAAAAGTTATGTAGATTTGACCCTGCAAATGTTAAAGAATTTTGGTATAACGATTCATCAAAAAGGAAATACGTATAGTATTCCCGGCAGTCAGCACTATCAGGCAAAAAATGTTCACGTGGAAAGCGATTATTCCCAAATGGCTTTCTTTGGGGTGTTGGCTTCTCTACAAAGTGAATTAACAATTACGAATATGGATCCTGACTCCATGCAGGGAGATAAAGCCATCTTACAACAATTACAAAATGCTGGAGCCAAGGTATCCATCAAAAACGATCAAATTACCGTTACCCATCAACCGTTACAGGCACAGACCATTGATCTGGCCAATTGCCCGGATCTTGGCCCTATTCTTTGTGTACTGGCAAGCTTCTGTAAAGGATGCACGCACTTCATTCACGCAAAGCGATTGCGCATCAAAGAAAGCGACCGCATAGAAGCTATGGAAACGGAATTAAAAAAATGGGGTGTAGATATTTCCTCTACCGAAGATACGATCACCATCTATGGAAAAGAAACCTATGATCGCAAAGACGTTATCATTGATGGACATAATGATCATCGTATCGTGATGGCGATGAGTGTTTTCGGTCTTTGTGCAAAACATCCTTCTGTGATTCAAGGTGCACAAGCCATCACAAAAAGTTATCCGACATTTTTCGATGATATTCTTAAAATCCATGGAAAGGTGGAAACTGTATGAAAACAATCGGAGTCATTGGACTGGGTGTCATGGGAGCCAGCTTTGCCAGCCGTTTAAGCCATAAAGGCTATACGGTTTATGGTTTTGAACGATCCCAGGAAACACTGGACATTGCCTTACAAAAGCAGATCATTCAAAAAGGTACGACCGAACCGAAAACCCTGTTAAAAGAATGCGATCTGATCATCATTGCCCTTTACCCAACACAGATCTTGCCTTGGATCCGACAATACCAGCATGCCTGCAAAGATAAAGCGATTCTCATGGATATCAGCGGTGTCAAAAGCAATATCATCGAACCGGTACAATCCATTTTAAGAGAGGATTTAGAGCTCATCAGCGTTCATCCCATGTGCGGTAGAGAATCCAGAGGCATACAGTTTAGCGATGAAATGATTTTTGATCATGCCAACTACATCGTTGTACCAACCGATCAAAATACACCGGAAGCGATTGAACTGGCCAAACAACTGGGTGTGGTTTTAGGTGTTAAAAACATCAGTACCCTCAGTATTGAAGAACATGATCGCATGATCGGCTTTTTATCCCAGTTGACTCATGTGATTGCGGTCAGTCTGATGAACACGCATGAAAATGCACATCTTGTAGAATATACCGGCGACAGCTTTCGCGATCTGACTCGTATTGCCGAAATCAACGAAGATCTATGGAGCGAATTGTTCTTATTAAACAAAGAAATCTTATTAGATGAAACAGACCAGTTTATCGCTTCGATCCAACACTTCAGAGATGTTTTGGACCAGGATGATGTCGAAGAAATGAAACGTCTGTTTATTCAATCCACAAAACGAAGAAAGCTTTTTAATCGATAAGGTGGTACAATATCTTTATGAAAAAGATACGTATCACCGCTTTAAAACAGACGACCTACACCGATCTGATTCAAAAATATGAAAACCCGATCCAACATGCCTGCCCTATTTCGGAAGGGCAAACGTGGGTCGTTTCCAACGCACTTTGTCCATCCGACTTTTGCCAAAGCGCCTGGCAGAACTTATACCCCTATGTTTTTGCCTTAGCACATGGCGCAACGGATTTTTTCGATGGATGGATGAAGGATTCAAGATCGGCTTTGATCAGCTGTAACGATGGATTTCGTCCGGTATCTTTTCTTTTAGAAGTGATGGAGGAAAAATCATGAAAATCTGTATTTATTACGATAGTATAACCGGCAACACAAAAAAGATTGCCGATGCGATTTATGAAACTTGTAAAGACGAGGTTGTATATTGCGGTAAACCACACAAACTACAGGAAGCCGATTTATATTTTATTGGTTCCTGGACGGATAAAGGCAATTGTTCTTCTGTGATACAAAACCTTTTATCTTCTTTAAAGAATAAAAAGATTGCGTATTTTGGCACATGCGGTTTTGGAGGATCATCAGAATACTATGCTTCTTTGTATCAAAGAGCCAAAAGTCAGATTGATGATTCTAACGTCATTTTAGGACATTTCTTTTGTCCCGGAAAAATGCCGGAAGCCATTAAAGATCGTTATGTGAAATTATTACAGGAACATCCGGAGGACAAAAAGCTGCAAGTCAGTTTAAAAAATTTTGAAGAGGTAAAGACTAGGCCCAATACAGAAGATATAAACAAGGCACAAAGTTGGGCCAAAGAAATGATAAAGGAGGCTCTACAATGAAAATTGGATGGATTGGTGCCGGAATCATGGGAAACCCCATGGTACACCACTTATTGAAGAATGGACACGAGGCACATGTATATGCCAGACACCCTCAAAAAGTACAAAATCTGGTTGAAGAAGGCGCTGTTTTAGAAGAAAGCATTGCTTCTTTGGTGCAGCACAGCGATGTAATTTGTACCATGGTAGGCTTCCCCAGTGATGTAAAAGAAGTGTATGGCACAATTTTCGAACACATTGAACCCGGTAAAATTTGCATCGACTTTACTACATCTTCACCATCTCTGGCTGTTGAGTTAGCACAGCAGGGAAAAGATAAACAAGTAACGGTACTTGATGCACCTGTTACCGGTGGTGATGCCGGCGCCAAGCAGGGAACCTTAACAATTTTGGTCGGCGGTCCAAAAGAAACTTTTGATCAGCTACGGCCTGTTTTCAGCGCATTTGGTAAAGATATCTTTTATTGCGGAGTAGCCGGAGCCGGTCAAAAAGTAAAGATTGCCAACCAAATCATGATTGCCAATACACTGCAGGGTATTTGTGAAGCTATGACCTATTTAAAGAGCCAAGGCTGCAATCCTGCTTTGGTCATTCAAAATCTGCAAAATGGAGCTGCCGGTTCCCGTCAGTTAGAACTCTTAGGACCAAAAATGCTTCAAAATAATTTTGATCCCGGCTTCTACATCAAACACTTTGTCAAAGATTTAAGAATTGCTCTGGATCAAAAAGAAGCAAAACTGACCGGCGTAGAAAATGTGATCCAAGAATACATTACTCTGATGGATCAAGGATATCAGGATCTAGGTACGCAAGCTCTGATTAAATATTTTCAGTAAGAACCACTCGCTGGTTCTTTTTTCTTTACCGAGTTCCCCGAAAATAAATCAATAGTGTCAACAATGGAACCAAGGCACAGAAAAAAGCTGAATATTTTTCATACCATTTTTGATGATGATAAAAAGACCAGCCAAGCCATCCCACATCTCCAACTAGACAACATATCGCCAATCCAATATGTAACATTGACATATGCGTATTACAAATCCATGTATAGATAAAAAAGATCAAGTTCAAGATAAAAAACATTATGTAACGATATACATCCTTCTTCATAGAAATCATCCCCTTATTTGCCCATATACTATATGCGTTTTCTGTGTTTTCAGTACTGTTTAAATGTGTGAAATTATCAAATCTGTCAAACATGAGAATTGCCTTCTCTGGCTTAAAACACGATATAAAAATATTCGCTAAATTCAACTAAAAAGTTGATGATTCAACATGAATAGC